>Ga0116231_10000008_pt1 | contig 166157 bp, 140 predicted proteins | sample S1TSphgellanicum_2_FD_89695 | JGI IMG/M metagenome (GOLD analysis project Ga0116231, IMG submission 89695) | Host-associated microbial communities from peat moss isolated from Minnesota, USA - S1T2_Fd - Sphagnum magellanicum MG | ecosystem: Host-associated > Plants > Peat moss > Unclassified...
ACAATTTTATGGTGACATGACAATGAGAGCAGTCCCTCACAAACTGTCAGACCATCAACTTCATCATGGATAGCAGCAATGAGCTGCCATGACTACCCACTGACTTTACAGCTCCCAAACAGTGGGTGTAGAATAGTGTATAATAATCCACCCAAAATCTGAGCAAAACCTTTTACAAATTCTGTATCTTAAGTTTCTGACTAGTTCTGGAAGCAATGGAAAGGTCCAGTGGTGATGGTACCTAGCACTGAAGAGACATAGCAAACAAAAAAATCATGAAATCAGCATGCAAGTTTTGGACAACAAAGTTGAAGCTTGGTCAGAAAACACTTCAGGCTGCTCACCATTTTCTGGTAGAACCCTAGTATCTGTTACATGGGTTGCTCCTTGTTGCAATTTTTGAAGCCCCCTGACCTTGCTTTTTTCCTCTGGATTCAGTGTTTGTGAAGCAATCAATCTCAGCTGCCTTATCTTCTTCCATAGCATCAGCTGCAAAATATGAACTCCCCAGGTCACTGAAACGTATATCATCAAGTACTTGATAGATCTCTATAGCAAGCACTGTAAGCAAGTGAATTAAGCTGAGCAACTGAAGATTGGAATCCTATGCAGAACCTTGCATGTGAAATTCATTATTGCAAGCAAAATTTTGGACCATCAGGTGATTCCCATGTCAAATATTGAAAAAGATTTCCACCTCCAATGCAGTGCACAGTCATAGCCTCCAAACCCATGTCATACAGAGGAAGCATATTTAAAGCAGTAACACTGCAAAATATATTAAGCCTGTGCTCCAAAGATTTGGCAACAACGAACTATTCTACAAAGAAAAAAGGGTTATTGAGCATAATTGATGACAATGGAAGGCTAGAAATGTATCAACCTTCTTGCAGAGGGGTGCCTAACAAAAACATGAGGAGCATATTTTTTTTTGCTTTCTGTGCTTGTACTTCTCCTTCATGAAACAAGAAACGTGGCCAAATGAGTAGAAACCAGTAATCCAAAGGACTGGCGTGAAATGGCAACCAAGTGGTGGATGAGATTGATTCTTTGTTTCCATGCCTTTGAAATTTTTTGGTGAAGAATTTTGCAATATCTATGTTGGTGGTGTTGCACCAGTGTTGATTGTGTGAGAGCTGATTGTCATCACCATAGGCATCCTTGTTGCCATACACTTCCATGTTGTGCAGCTGTTGTTGTGAGAGATGGTCGTTGTTGTTTCTCCAGATGTTAGTTAACAATCAAGTTTGCATTCAAGAATCGACTATGCATTTGCCAGATTAGATGGTAGCTACATTAGTTATTACTACTACTGAGTTACTCCAGCTTTGGCCATGAGTCCACAACCACAACCCTGAACTTCTTTCCCATCTCTTTTGCTCTAATTAGAATCATCTCTACCACACAAGACCAAGCATGGGTGACAAGCACATCAATAGCAAAATCTCTTGTGTTGGTCACTGCATGCTTTATGATCTCCTTGTTTGCAAAGACTATCCTCTCTTGCATAAATTAGTCAATCTCTGCAACGAAAGTTAATTTTACCTCTCCAAATGTGGCTGGACATTAAGTGTTATTATAAGTGTATTTGTCATATAAAATTGTTGTTACTTGAATTCTAAACAGTTTTTGATAATTTGAACTTTTCTGAAAATAGTAGAATCAGTGTTGAAGCTGCCAAGGTACCTTGGTAGGGTACACTAGAAAAAAATTGGTACTTCTTGATGATATTAAAGCCCTTGGGGAAACTTGAGAAAATGGAGGTTTGCAAAACAAAGTAGGTAGGTTAAAATAGTGATGTCTTTACATCGTTTTTGCAACTCTGTGCATTTAGGGTTAGGGTTAGAGCAAACAGCTTCACACTCTGACTGTGTGTGTACGTCTCTCTCTCTCTCTCACAACCGAGAGACCTTGCCAACAACGCAGAGACCTTGCCGTCAACCGAAAACTTGAGCGGCTGAAGAGTCCGGTGGAGAGGGTCTGTATGCAGGCGATAGGAACAGGAGAGGCGGATGGCCTACTACTCATCAGTCGGTCAGAGAACCAGGTACTCTTTTCTTTTTTCCTTGACCTCCAAGTATTCGTGAGGAAATGCCTTCTTCACAAGGTAATTCTGTTGTGAACGGTGGTGGGGGGGATGACGATTGAAGAGGGAACCTGGAGAGAGATTGTGGTTCCCCGAGGGAGGGTTTTCTAATTTCTTCACCTTCGCCGTGAGGAAAATCATCAATCTCCGAGAGTTATGAGTTTTCAGGGTTTTGAAGATTTGTCGAACATGCTATTCTTTCCTCGATTCTTCATTTATTTTGCTCAATAGCGCTTGGAGAAAAATAGCTGCAAAAGGTTGGGGCACGCTGGCCTGAGGAGTAACTGTGATGACTACTTTGCTCAGCTGCTTGGAGTGTTTGATATGTTTGCCGTTGGGGTTTAGGGTTAGCATGAAAGTCAGGTGATCTTGATAACATGAAAATTGACAGAGAGGAAGTTGTTATTGTTGGTCCTGGGTGCAGAACTTACCCACCAAATGACCAAGTACAGCTTCGAGTGGATCCCATACATGGTGATCTTGATGAAGAGGTGCATGGCCTGCATGGCAAAGTAGTTCAACTTAAACAAGTGAGATGACCTTCTATGTTGACCTCGTAGACTATAGTATTAAGAGTGCATCTGTCCGGGCTCATAATCAGTAGATGGGGGAAATACATGTTATATTTCATTCTTTGCATTGAATTGCCACTTTTGCATCCCTGCTTTTTTCAGGCAGTGAGTCAATCTGTATACCAAAGGATTGCACATTGGCCACATCAAGGTCTTCTGGTGTTTTCACTGTTGATGCATTGTGCATCTAAGTACTCTTTGCTGAATTATCCTAATTGGTGGATGCTTATCCTGAGCTGAGTGGAACTGCCAGCCTTGAGACCAACTGTTGTTTCACTTATACCATGTATCTTTCAGTACCAGTTTAGGAGCTAAAGGAAATGAATGGATCATTGGGATGCTAACAAGGGAACTTTGTGTGGTGGGCAGCTTGCTCAGCACATTGAATCAGAGACCAAGTTCCAGAATGAGCTTCTCAATCAGCTGGTAAGCTCCATTTACATGTGCATTGCATAAGGGCCACCAAATAGCCTCCTAGGAGGCTCTGAAATCTGTATGTATTTGTATTTCAGAAGGTGAGGGTTTAACATTTTGTGAGCAATTCTCATAAGGTTATGACTTGTACATCAAAATGGAAGGCTTCACAGAATACATGGGGTTTAGGGTTTTGTGGCTATCTAGAGGTTTAGGTTTCTAGCCCCAAGTTACTTCTGGTTCATGGAATTTCATTGTTACTTGAATTGAAATGTGATTTGTGAGGATGCCATAGTTTCAATGATTTTTCTTTTTTTCCTATTGTGTTATAGGAGTACCTGTATTCTGTATCTGATGGCCTTGCATTTCACCCTTAGGGGCTGGTCCTTTGTTGGTAAAGGTAATGAGTAATAATTGTTATGCCTGGTGATGGGGTGCAGGAGGCCACTGTGGCCAAGGCACAAGCAGGGCTAAAAAGTACAATGAGGAGACTGAATAGAAATTTGGCACAGCGAGGTCTCAGCCCTGTAGTGATAGTTGTATTATTTGCTTTGTTCTGCTTCTTTTGTGTGTTCCTGTGGTCCAAGTTCCAAAGACGACGTTGATGTGTGCATGCACACATCAGGGCTCTGGGTGCTTTAGACATCTGTAATTGGAAAATATTCCCGGAGAAAAGGTGTTTCAAGTTTCGGAGGGTTCAACTAGTAGTTGGTGAATGTTCCAGTTTGTGTATGCCATAAATGAAATCATAGAATGATAAAGCATATAAGTGCAATGAAGTTGCAAGATGTTGTTCGACTGTTTAAATTTTTTGTGTGACACTGATCCACATTCTCAGAATTCTTCTGCTTTTTGTGCAGTTTCTTCACATTCTTGTTCTGTATGATCTTGTGTTACATGCTAGAGGCTAGACCTGGTTGGAAGAAGGCAAACCTTTAGCTTTTAATACAAGCTGTTCAATGTCACAAGGCTGAGTCGATCGAGGTAAAATCCAGACCACACTCTGATCATGGCTTTGATGTTTTGTAGTCTCAGATAAAGGATTAGAGAATTCACGTTTCATGAAACATTGCCTCCACATTTGACCTGTGCCAAAGTTTGACATAATAAACTCTTTGGATTCTAAACAGTTTCTCATTACAAAGTGTGAAGTTATTAGGTATTGCTTAGCACATATTTTACCTGTTTTCATCACTGTTTCTCTACTGTACAAACAGTTTGTAGTATTGTGCAGTGCACTTGGTGGCCCCTTTTCATCTGCCTTTCATTGTGAAGCCGCCTCTGCAGGCAGAGTTTTCAGACACAAACACTAAAAAGTATTCATATTTGTGAGTCCAAAATGCACCTTCCTTTCAGTCTCTGAAGCTCATGAAGCTTTGGAATTTGGAGACATTTGAAGCTTCTTAGTTCTAATCTTTTTTGTTTTTGCTTCTTGCCATAATTATTCATATCAATGCATCTTGTATTTCACTTGCATAACTGAGTATAGAGAGCATCATGCTAATGTGGTGGCACATCATTGGACAAGAGCTTCTCAGATGTATTCCATATCTTGCTGCATTCTGACACTTTCACACTTACTACCTTTTGCATGTTCCTGGTTGTTGGTTGGCTGAACCTCGTAACACTCTCATGTCTATAAGCTCAGCGCTCCCATATGATAGGTTGTATTTGGGAATTGGGTTGAGCACCGTGGATATCATGAATTGTTGAGTGTTGGTGTGTTAGTTTGGTTACTTGGTTAGGTTCATTTTAGTTAAAGATAAATTGGGTGTGTTAGTTTAGTTACTTGGATAGGCTCATGTTAGTTAAAGATTAATTAGGTTAGTTTATTTGTTTGGATTTTTATTTTGAATCCATTTAGTTGTGAATGGGGTTCAAAATATTTTGTGGATTGGATATAATCCAATTTTGTGTGATCTCAAATGATCAAATTTTTTGTTGATTTGAGATTTCAAAACACATATTTATTGGTTGTTGTAATTTTTATGTGTTATGCAAATTTTATTGGGTTTTGTTTTATGTTTTTTGAGTTTGGATTCTTGCATTGGTGTAAGTTGGTCATATGTTGAATCACCAAAAATGTGACTTCTTCGGTTTTGTATAATTCTAGAAGTTTAGTTATTTGCATATGATTTTTTGTAGTAAGTGTTTTGGAGTAAATTTTATTTTCAATGTCTTGTAGCATAATTGGTTGTGTTTTTATTTGTGGAGTTGCAAGGGGTGTTTCTCAATTTGTTTTTTGAGTTGAAAAAATCACTTTGTGACTTTTGTGATTTTGTGTTTGTTTTGGGGTAAAGCTCTTTGACGAGTTGAACATAAATGAAAAAAATTAAAATGAAAACCATCAAGAAAGAGGCCCAACTTGTTGTAGGGATTTTTTTTTTTTTTTTTTTTTTGGTCTTTTTTTTTTCTTGTTCTTTTTCACCCTCCTTGCTGAAGCGAACTCCATGTGCCTAGTAACAAAGGCATGAAGGGGTTCACCAAAAGGAAGTGGTGGTGGTGCGTTGAAAAATCACCATCGTGTGTTGAAAATTTTGCATTTTTTTAATACCTCAAAAGTTTAGCTCATTTTGGAGGTTTGGGGTGTTTCCAACTAGGCTCAAATAATGAGGTATGAGGTTTGAGTGTCCAATTTGAATCTTTTGTTTGTTTTTCCCAAACCAAGTGGTCATGTTCATCTTATTTGTAAGCAAATAATGATTTGGTGATAAGACAAATTATTTTGTCAAATGTTTTTGGACAAGTTGATGCTTATGACTAGACATGTCATCATGTCATTTCATGTTTGAAGTCAAGTGATTTAAACAAGGAAAAAAAAGATTTTTGAAAAAAAATTGTGAAAAAAAAATGTTGTGATATCATTCACGTTGCAATGTCATTGTGTGGTATTTTTTTTTAAAAATTGGTTTTTTTGGAAATTCATCATGGTCATACTCATGTTGCGAGTTTTGTCATTACACCTTTTTTGTGAAACATGGGTAACATATATGGAAGCACTAAAGGAACTCACTTATATTTGAAGGCAGTTGATACCATTGAATTATATGATTTCATTCAAAAGTTCGATAATTGGTGTGATATGCAATACATGCAAAATCCCCAACTATTTACACCTTTCATGGTATGGAAAGGTTTATTTTAACATTTGAAGGGGTAGCCTATGGATGATTATTATGAGTTTAAACATGCCATTGAGAAGTGGCACCTATATTGGTCGTTTAACTATGTGTCTATTACCAAAGTACTTATTTATACTTTAGGTGTGATTCTTTAGTCCTTAGCAGTAGTGCGATAAGTGGGAATGCTAGTGGTAATGGAACCATTAGAAGTGGTGGTATTGATTTTTTCCATTAGTATGAGGGGCCTTTTACCTACATTCAACCCAATTGTGATTTTTTTTCGAAAATTATGATGAAATTACCAAAAAATTCAAATTGAAAAACTAAAGAATTTATAAAAGCCCCATTTAAACTTACGAAAAGACCATGTATAGATGTGTAAGTTGATCATGGTGACACAAGATATGATGGAAGCCTAAGCAATCCAATTTTGGTATGGAATTTTAAATAAAGAGCTTAAACATTGGGTATTTCAAGCCGCATAACCCACTTTGGCAACTATGTTCCAATTATTGAAATGCATCGAAATGAACATGGTGGAAAAACATATGGTTACATTTAAGTTTAGCAAGGAAAACTTGAAGAATGCATTCACGCCATTGATTCAACAATCTTTTGGCCAACCCAATAGGGTTGCACCCAAAAAAAACTAAGGAAGCCAAGTTAGAACAAGGTGGTTTCACATCATATTCTACTAAACAAGGGAGAAGATAGGTAGTGGAGATGTGGTGGGCCTCATAAAAAAAAAATTGCCCTAATCCTCCTCAAGTCACTAGCACCAACCCCAACCATAGCTAACCTTGTTTTCATTACAAGGTTTATGGTCATGATTTAAATTAATGTTTCACAATTACATATGAAGTTGAAATAAGGTCAATCCTAAACATTAAATGTTAGTAAGGGTCAAGGTTTTGGGAAAGCTATAAAAGGAAAAATACAACCAACAATAGGTTAGCCACCAAAACAACTCAAGGCTAGCCTAGTACCATGGAGGCTTGCACAATTGGAATTTTTAGTTATAAGTATGGGGGTCCATTCATGATTGGGTACCAAAAAAAGATGTTTAAAATTTTAAGGATCGGAAAGGACAACTTTGGATTTTTTTTCTTATTTTCATCATTGTACAATTTGTATTGGATTTTTTTATGCCAATGGATAAAATAGTGTCATGTTAAATCAATTAAAAAATAAAAAAATTGAACATTATATAAATATCCTTTTGATTCCTTTAAGCCTAATTATATCATATTTAAACCACACCTTTCTATAAAAATAAAAAAGAATACATTTAGAAATGGAATTTATGTCAATTTTGTTTTATGCATAAATAATTTTTACATCTATGTTTGGCCATGTTCATTACATGCATTTGATTATATTAGAAACCATATGAAAATTTTGAAAATAATAGAATTCAATCTTGGGGTTGCAAGGAAATGGACTACTTTTTTGGGCATTTGGTTGATTTTTTATATTCACTAAGCTTAAGATTTATAACTCGAAGTGTGGGTCACATGTGTAGGAAATAATCATTCCAAAAAATGTGAAATTGGTTATAACTGTTTATTTAAACATTTTTTGCATTTTTGGGTTTGAACCAAGGTTTAAATGTACACCAATGTACACATAAGATAAATCATCACCACCACATCTTAGTTTAAACTATTCAAAATTTCTCATTTAAATTTTTCTTGAGTAGCTATTATTTGTAAAAATTTGTGTTAAAAAAGTCATGATATCTTTTTTCCTTCTTTTGGAACCCCAATTGTGAATGTTCCCATGGTGACCAAAATCTAATGCATTTGGGTCATGGAAGGCAAAGGATAAGGAAAATGGTCAATCTTTTAATTCAAACCTTGACCCATGATATTTTTGTGGAGCCAAACTTTTAGGGTAAGAGGCCCTAAATAAAGATATGTTGGATGTTTCAAAAAAACAAGATGATGGAGACCATATTGGGGTTCCCAATTCAATCAAGATGTTTTCCATAGCCACACTGATGACAAGGGCTAGTTTTTGGGAAAATTAGAAGGTGTTGAGGAAAGGTTGGATCTTCAATGTGGTGAGGTTTAACGCCAAGTGCAGTTTCCACAGTCATTCTTGTTGATAAACATTATTCCCAATCCTATGGGGGTGTCAACCCTTTGAAAGGTGCCTTAGATTGTGTTTAGTTTTATTCTTAAGCCTATGACACCCATGAGTTTGTTAGGGGCAACCAAAACAATGTACCAAACATTGTTTATTTTTTTCGAAACATTGGCCATTCTAGGTATTTAATCAAAAACTATGTTTTTATAATAGCCACATTATGTGAAAATTGGGGAAAACAATACATGGTAATTTGATTAAAGGACATTTCTATATCTACTATAGTTTTAGAGGTTAGCCACATAGAAATGTGCAAGGTGCACTTTGAATCTTAACATGTAACTACGACCAAACTTCATAATCTTCCAACTTGACCAACCATTGATTGGATCAATGTTATGGTGGTCATACACAATGAGGAAGGATTTTTTCACCTTAAGAGGGAATTGGCACATTAGTATCGACCCCAAAGGATTTTATTGGATTCCAATGTTCAACCATTAATGTTGGGCAAAGTTGTTATTAACACTCTTGAGTCGATTGATGTTGATCTTGACCCATGCCCATATTAGATTTTGACATCAATGAGTGGTTTGAAGACAATTCGAAGGTTAACTAAATAGAACGTTGTGATCTAGGTTAATCCTACCAAACCAACACATTATATTACAATGCATGTCCAAGTAGTGGTCACACATGCCACATCGTATGACACATTAGTTATAAATGCAATCTTGTATCCTTTGGGGTTACCATTGATTTTTGAAAAGAAACCACATACTATCACCTTAGATGACAAATAAAAACTAGTCACAAAACTTCACTATTTGGTGAGGTTCATTGGGGGCAAGTTGGAAAATCCAACAAATCCATTATGTTGGATGGATTTTCAAGCCTTCCACATGGGTTTGAATCATTGGAAGGTAACATTCATGATTAGGACAAACTTCAGAATGGGTAGTTGACAATGTTAAGACCATAAGAGATGCCATTCATTTAGGCTTCCATATAAGTTCCCAGTTCACCATGGGGCACATTGGCCTAGTTATAAGCATTTGTTAATCATTTTATTCATCACTCTTGGCACACTCCATCATCCCCAAACCCATAGACATTCATGGATGTTGGTAATGGGTTGCCATGATTGAGCCCATCAAGCATTAAGGTTTTTTAGTGGAATATTCCCAAGGATGGGATATGTTTAATAAAGTTGTTTGGAGGCATTATTTTAAAAGTTAGTTGTAGTGTTACAGTCAAATATCTCAAAATACAATGATACCATTATGTGGAGTGAGATCCATAGGGTAGATAGGCCTCCATGCATCATGTTATTTTGTTACAACAACAACAAAACCTTAAACCCTAAACCCTAAACATTCTTTGCCAAACATCACATTGTTGGGTGTGCAAGATTTGGATAAGATTGGACTATTAGATTTGGTCATTTTAAAATAGCCATGTTAAGGCCTTTCACAAGATGATACAAGTTAAGGACTTTTAGACCCCAAATCAAGATTTTTCTTGAAATTAATTCGTGTGATACAACATTTGCAAACCATGCATATGTAACCATGTGTATACATTTTGGAAAATGTCCCAACATTGGGAGATTTTTGACTAGCCATTTTTGGAGGATGGCAATATATCACACTATTAGAAATCTTGTAAATATGTAACCATTTAATAATGATCAATGCTGCTTTTAGAATTATTAAAAGAATTAAAAAAAAAATGTAATAGGTAGTTTTGTAAGGGGGTGGGTATGTACGTAATTAGTCACTATGTAATTAGTTAGTTATTTCTTACCAATTTAGTTGTATAATCTAAACAAACACAATGATTGTGGGAGAATTTTTTAGTTGCAATTGAATTTGCGAATAAGGTGAAACTAAAAGATTTAACCTATATATTTTGTCCTCTAATGTCATCTTACAAATTATATAAAGGTGTTTTCTTGTTTGAATTCATATTAAATCATGTGCCATTTGGGATGAATTCACAGAATCCTAACCTTAAAGGCAAAACGTAAAATAAAATAATAATATTTACATGGTTATTTTTTAACTCACCTACCTTTCTATTTTCCTACCTACTTATTTACCTCCCTATTTAAGTAAGTAGGTGGGTAAATAAGTAAATAGGTATGTATCCTAAGTAGGTAGGTACTTTTAATTTGACCTATCTACCTACCTATGTTATTTTTTTTCCAAAAATAAATTAATATGCCACATGGCATCTTTTGATTATGTAACATGTCACAATTTAAGCACATCTAAATTGAGCACAAGATGTTAATTCATTTTTCAAAACATTTTATAGGTTTAGTGGAGAGGGCCTTAATTTCAACACAAATAACAAAATCATTGGATGCAAGTTTGGTGGAATTGTCTAAGGGTGAATATGCTTCGATAATAGTGATGCCACATAAAAATTATATTTTCAACAATTGAACTGAACATTTTATATGTGGGCATTACTATGTGGTGAATAAACGAACTCACTCAAACAAGTATGCCATGCCCTTGCAAATGGAGATTTTTTACATGTTAAGACAAGCCAAGGTTTTTAATACCTTGGACTTGCAGTTTGGTTACCATCAATTACCATTGAGGGAAGGTACAAAGTCAAGACAACATTTTGGGGGATTGAATTTCATTGGAAATATTGGTTGTACCAATAGAATTTTTAAAATTTGGTTTGAAAAAAACCCTCCCCAATTACAAAGGATACTAGATTGACTATTAACAGTTTTAGTTTTGCCAAATGTTACATTGATGACATCATTGTTTTTAGTTTGACCCCATGAGGCCACATACATCATTTGTAGGAGGTGTTTGGAAGATTTAAGGAACATAACTTGAAGCTACATCTAAACAAGCCCAATTCTTTCATACTCAAGTGGAATACCTAAGTCACATGATCTATCCAAGTGGATTGGGGGTTCAAAAGGCTAAGGTTGAAGCGACTTCATAGGTTCCCCAATCAATGGATGTTAGTTGGTTATGAATCTTTTTAGATTTGTGTAATTATTATTAAAGGTTTGTCAAAAAATTTAGTAACATTGGTAAACCTTTGATCCAATTGAACAAGATTGACCATGATTACATATGGGATGAAGAAGAAGAGTAAAAAGCCTTTTAGGATGTAAAAACTAGTTTCACATAAACTCCTATTTTGAGGCAACCCATTTGAGGACGGCCATTTCAATTACACATCAATTGGATCATTTAGGGTTAAGAGTTTACCCAACTATATGACAATTGTCAAAAATTTGTGGTGACATATGCCAATATGTCCAACAATAAGACGGAAGTGAATATAATTATTATGAGGAGGAATGCTTTGTAGTTGTTTGGGATGTGTCATCATTCCAATGTTATATTTATGGTAGCCCATTCATTTTAGTTACAAATCACTAGCCACTTAAATTTTTCTTGTAATCTAATTGACTCATAGGAAAGTTGACTAGATGGGCTTTTATTCTACAAGAGTATGACTTGATGTTGTCCATAAGGCCAATGAGGTCAATTGAGATGTTAATGGCTTGAATCAGAACCCAAGTTTTGGTGAGGAGGATATCATTGGGGTTCTTGACATGGAGATGTGGATTCGGAAACAATATTAAAATGACACGCTCCAACATACCTATGTACCTTACTTGGATGTTCCAAGGATGTACCTTAAACTAATATGGGTGGTGGGGATTCCCATGATGCAAACATTGAACCAAAAGTGATGGTGCCCTGAACATACATGTGAATGCACTTGTTATTGCATATTTACAAATGGGTGAAATTTCAATTGGATTAAAACCCAAGGAACGAGACCAAATTCTGCATAAAGCTAAATGGTTCAAACGGCCATGGGAAGGTAATTCCTTTATATAGGTGTGGGCAAATGGACAAGTGCGGGTTGGGTGTGAATACAGAGATAGGAGCCAAAAACAATGTCGAATAGTGGTGAAAAATTTGAACTTTTTTACATATGTTTTTTTCTTGAGATTTTAAAGTTATGTTAATCATTTGAATTTGTGCTAAATGATTAATATGAAAGTTGAGGAATGCAAATTAAAAACTCATTAAACTAAATTTTGGGTTTTTCTTTTTAAAAGGACATTTGAACTTGAATTGGATGTGGTTAATTTTACAAAGGACTAGGTAAAGGACTATTGTAATAACGTAATATTGATCGTAAAAAAATTTAGATGATAACAACCTACTACCCAAGTTCAAAAAACATTCACAATGTAAAAGATATGGAATTTTAGAAAATTTTAAAATTCAAAGTATTTTTCAAATTAAAAATTTTCAAGAGTCTTTTACCATGTGTAAATGGGGTGTAATGTGCATGAAATACAAAACAAGGTTGTAGTTTATGATATTTAAAAAAAAAAAAACTAAAGTAGTTAACACATTATGGTATGATTCAAATTATGATAAATTTTCAAAATGAAATGCAGAATTTGGCAAAATTTACACACTTTGAAAAATTCATATCTATTCAACAATGATTAACACTATATGTATTTTTAATAACAAGTTGCAAAAGCTTTCATTCAAAAATTCTTTAATATGAAAAAGTGAAAAATGACTAAAAAAGATCACAATCCTTTTGTAAAATAATCATATTGGTTCCTATTTATGTACTTGCACCCGGTTGTACTTTAGCCATAATAACATGAGAATCTTATGAAGCTTGCATTTGAGGAGTTGGGCCATTTTGGGGTCCAATAGCCTTATGGTATGCTCCAAGCACAAATTGGTGAGGGGGGACACAATTTTAGGTTCAATTTGTTTTCTGGTGTTTAGTGTGTGATTGAGTATTGGCTTCATTCAATGCACATATACCTCATCTTCAGCCATTACCCATCATGAGGCTTGGATATTGATGGAATCTAAATTTTTCTAGGCCAATTAATTTGACTATTCAACATAATCGATATGTTGTGGTTATGATCAAACATTTTTCAAAATGGCTAAAGTTTGTGCCATTGATGGATCATAGTATAGAAAGTGCTATTTATTTTTGGACAATGTGTTTAATAAATTTGGGGCTTTGGCTGAAATACTCACCAACCAAAGTATGGAATTCTGTGGGGAGTTCCAAGAATTATGTGACAACACACTAATTGATTATCGCATTATTTTATGAAACCATCTTAAAACGGATGTGTTAACTAAATGAATTGTGAAAACAATGAAGTAAGGTTTAGAAAAATATGGACTCCAAAGGGCCATATTCAAGATTGAAATTTATAACTAACATGACTAACTATGGGGTATAGGTTGAGTTGGTAAACTTTTTTTTCACATTTTTCATCATATATTTACTATAGTTATGAGCCAAGGATATTAACCTTAATTTGACGAGATGTGATGGCAATAATTAACTTGCATGATCCTAATTTGGATTTAGGCATGTGAACAATGAATTGTTTTGTTCCAACATGTTATGCCCATGGGCTATGGAGAATTTGGGCCCAACACCATGATACATTACATAATGCCACTATTTGTGTAAGTGGTTATTAGCCTTGAGTCCAAAGAAACAAGTCAAGGCATTATGTGTACTTGCAACAAATAATAACAACTACTTTAGATGTGATTACAAGACATGTTTTTTTTCGTGTGCAAAGGGTTTTACCTTTCAAAGTGTTATTGTTGGTGGGTTGAGATGATCAAACATAGAAAGACCATGTGCACAATTGTGCACCATATCATCCTCCCAACATGGATGGCCAAATTGACCCATCCTTAGTGATGGTTCTTGTTAACCTATGATGTATGTTATGTGGGCAATCTTTAGGAGCCATCACTATGTTAATTTGTGATCAGTGTTCCCAAGGTTAACATATAAAATGTCTTATGCCACCTTTGAAATAAGTGTCAATTGGCAAATGGTTTTGCCTTCGGTGCACCAAGTAGACTTAAGTTTTTAGGATTGGATAATAGAACTAGTTTAGAATTTTCTCCCATGGTGATTCACATTTAGTTAGGAATTTGAAGGATTGTAGCTAGGCAACTAATTGATGGGGCTCATATTTGCACCTGGCCTATTGGTCCCTTCACCTTAGAACCAACATGTTCGTCCATGATGGATTTCCATTTGGTAGTTCAACATTGTTATCTAGCTTAAAGGGACCTTAGCCCTAGATAAGGGGGTAGTTTGGACATGGTGTACCATTTAAGGTATTTTCATGTTATGTTTTCTATGTGTGGTGACAATGATAATTGTAGGCATTGATATAAGAACACATGACAATTGTCAAGTGTGGTCATTTAGTTATTTGGTTAGGTCCTAATTATTAGGGATAAATCAGGTTAGATTAGTTGTTTGGATTTTTATTTCAAATCAATTCATGTGTGAACAAAGTTTGAAATATTTTTTGAATTTAAAATCACTTTTAATGATTTGAAATCTTAAAACACATGTTTGTTGTTTTTTTATAGATTTTTTTGCAAATTTTATTAGGTTTTGCTTTTGTGTTTTTTGGGCTTCCTTTCTTGCATTGTTATAAATGAGTCATATTTTAGTTTGGACATGGTATACCATTTAAATTATTTTCATGTTATGTTTTCTATGTGTGGTGAAAATGATAGTTGTAAGTGTAAATATAAAATTGCACAACATGAGACCTGTAAGTGCACTAGTTATGTGTGAGTCTCACAATAGGTCATATTTGATAATTGGCATGTTTGTTATCATTTAATAATCAAGGGGCATTAATGCGCTAGTTATTGTGAATATGCTTGCAATTGGTTATGTTTGGTAACTACTATAAATATTATGGTTATCATGAATGCATGTGAACTCACTAGTTATCTTGAATAGTCAAGGTGTGTGAGTGCACTGGTTAACGTTGGTTAGCAATGAATAGTTTGAGTGATCATGCGCCCCCATACCATAGCCTAGGGTTAGTTTCCACATTGACAAAACGAATAATTTTTTTTTTCAAAAAATGAATACATTTTTAATTTTTGAAATTATATATTTTTCCATCATCTACTATAATATTGTAGTGAAATTATTCAGAGTGAAACCTATGATAATTATGATGATTTTCAACATGTCAACTACATATTTTCACAAAATTTCATTTCACTATTTTGAGGATTATTTAGTGGCGAAACTGCCCTTAGGGTTTAGGGTTTGGGGTGTTCATGACAACCTGGTGCTCTCGCCAATTACCTAGTCCTTAACTGATAGAGCTTAAACATAAAAGCTTGGGCAACATCGCCATGTCGGTACTACCTTCTTCTCACTCCTTTTGTTTGAGAATGAACGTTAAAAAGGTAATGTGGGCACGAATGATACAATTGCTGGCCATCATGGATGATAACTGACAGCACCAGTCGTCGTGAATGTTTTTCATCTTCGTCCGCATCGGCATTCCCTATTTTCTTAACGAAGTCACGTCAGGTATATATGTCATGTCACATCCTACGTAGTAGGTACCGAGTAGGTTCCGAGGATACTAGGTGCCTAGTTAGTAGGATCCCTAGTAGAAGGTCTTGTGCGTTAACCCGCGGCGTGCGAGCTTGTTGAACTTCGTCTTCTTCGTCGGCGGTTTCCCGAATTCGAAAACTTGTCGCAGTTCGTTTTTTTCTGAATTTCCATCAAAGAGATCCGATGATTACGAGTGGATTTTTTGGGCTTGTTTTTCCTGGTCTCTGATTACGAGTGCTCCGTTTTTTGTGATGTGAAGCCCAAGAGATCGACGTCAACTACCAATATTGCTTTGCGGAAAAGTATAACATTTGTGCCGACGCGGACGAAATCAATTCGTGGCTTGAATCACCGCGGCTGGTATGAATACAGGAAGTTATGTTGAAAATGATACGGAGCAGAAATTTTTTATCTGCATAAGAAGCGATCGTGGTTTTGTTAAGCAAGCACGCCATTGTTTCAATATGTCGTCATGAATCATATTGTTCTGCATGTAATATCGGCGATCAATAGACTAATTTAGTCCTCCTCTAGTACTGGACTTGATGATTATGACGATGATACTATTAAGACCGGAATTTGAGAACATATTATTGTGCTGCAGGCGTTGAGAATGTTGAATCTGTATTGAATCGATGGCGCTTTCAATGATATTATTGTTCCTCATGGTAACAGCTATTATGGATTCTCTCAGTAATAAGCTTGCAGGACGCCAAGAGCTCATTATTATGATATGCATCGTGTCCCTTTCGGGTGTGGAGAACTATTCATTGCTGGTGATCGCTCAACCAGGTGCAGTATTCCATGTCTGCTCGATATTCCCGGTTATGTATGTACACCTAGTAAGCTTTTCATGGATTCCAGACGTTGCTAATTGTGAAAAATCTAGTCTGCGATGTGATGTTCGACGGTGATTTTGATCAAGAGGAGGGAGGGGAGAGAGAAATCTGTAGCGAAGTCAAAGGTTTGTGAGGCCTGGATAGTTCATAGTGTTGATCCAAAGCTCAGCACTGGATCATCATTGTTTGAGATGCATAGTGTAGAACATGTTGCACGATTGCGCTTTGTCGACTTTGTTGCTGCTTTGATCTTTTCTCGACAACCTAGAGTTTCGTTTGAGAAATCCGTCGGAATCATGTACAGTAGTAAGTCATGTCAGTAAATAGTGTATTCGGCATTGTAAGCGGATCGTACTGTAGATCAGTCCACTCGAGGATGGCGTCGAGTCCATGGACTTTATGTCTGACGATTTCTGGCGTGCGCAGTTGCGGCATCTTGGATTCTGTTGTGTTTATGCATCGCATTTAGTGAGTGATTGTGCAGGGTTTACAAGCCTTGCATGCGGCGCTTCAAGTAATTTCTCTTCCGAGAACGGTATCTTTTGGATCCCAGATGATGCCTTTGCGCCTCCTGGATCACAAACCGTGAGGCTCGACACGAGCACTGCACCGCCATCCTCGGTCCCTCCACTCCACTCCCTCAGATTCTTTCCTCCAGACAAGGATCGCAGCCCTGCAGGAGGAAGAAACTGCTACAGTCTCCCTATTCCGCCGGGCCTCAATCTCGTGCGCTCCACTTTCTACTACGGAAACTATAACGGCGCCAGATTGGCCCCGATGTTCGGCGTCAGCCTCGGTGCGACATTGTACAGCACAGTGAATCTCGCACTCAAAGATCCCTGGGTGGAAGAAATCATCTACAATGCCACGGATTCGCGCACCTTCTGCCTCGTTGCTATGGTAGAAGCGCCAGTCATCTCTCTTCTGGAGTTGCGTCCCCTTCCTTCTGGCTCTTACCGCCGTGCAGATCCCTCATACGGTGGCACCATGCTGCGCAAAGTTTACAGAATCAACTGCGGTTCGCGTCCATCGGAATCTGTGAGGTAAAGAAATTCTAGAGATGCTCTCATACGTGAGTTGCTTGACAGATCGCTATATTTGTATAGGAACGTCGAAGGTCTGAATCCTGTTCCGCTGGTTTCTCGTAAATCCAGGTATCCCCACGACCTCTCCGACAGGATATGGGATCCGGACCAGTTCTATCATCCGCCAGGCCTTACCAGCACTTCAGCGGGAACGATGAGCTTGAAGACATCAGACGTTTTCGATTCTGCTCCCATGCTCGTGCTGACAACAGATCGCTTCAACTTCGTGAATCAGTCGCTGCTCTACGCTCTCCCACTAGTAGCGGATCACGTGCAACTATCCGGCGGCTTCTACTTGATGAATGCCCTGTTCGCGGAGCTGAACAACGAGATAGGACCGAGCTTCAGCATCTCGGTAAACGGGGTGTTACTTCTGTCAGCGTTTCCTTTGACTCCTCTAGTCGCTTTCGAGTTCACGGTCCTTCAGGCAGCCGGGTTGTGGTGGAATTTGAGCCTGGGTCAAGTACATGGCTCTCCTCAGATCAACGGCCTTGAACTTCTTCAACTTGTCACGGTGCATACTCCAGCTTTTCAAGACGACGGTAAGCTGCTTCCCCTCCGGCTCTCGGTGGCTTCTTGTGGAACTTCGTCTTGGGCGCTGTGTCTCGATCCTGAAACAAGCAAAGCTCTGCTTCTTTCTGAACATTCTGAACTTTGCAAGTCGTAGTCCTGACTCCGAATCAAATTCTTTTTTTTTCTCTGATCAGCTGGTTTTTCTTGCACTGTGGTCACGTGCTCCTTTGTGGCACAAGAGACGTCGAAGAAATTTTCTACTGAACGTCGAAATCTGTATTTTCTTGAACAAATGTAAGCTGGTGCTGACGAAGTGAATGATTTGGGATCTGGTGTCTAAAGTGAAAGCGCTGGATATGATCGCACTAGGTTACAATTTACAAGAGCTACAGCTTGATTGGGTCCTTGGTAGTGATCCGTGTTGGCCTGTTCCATGGATGGGCGTCACCTGCAGCAACAGCGGAATGGTGACTTCTCTGTAAGTTACCTATGCATCCCAAGATCCAGCTCAAAAGGTTCGATTTTTGTTTAGGGACGCAGTCAAATGCAACAGCAAAGGCATGATTATGTGGAGAAGACAGAGTTTGCACTAAAACCTGAACCTCGACCAATTGTTCAAATCCCATCAAATCACTGGGTTTTTGCTGGCGCAGGGACCTCTCAAACCTCGGCCTATCGGGAAGCATTCAAAGCACATTTGCCGACTTGGCAAATCTACAGATGTTGTAAGCAGTTTCCTCCACACCTTATTCTTTTATCATGTCAGCTGAAATGTAGCCCTATTTCTTGCTTACAGAGAATGTGCCCGATGTGTTGATAGAGTTTGGGGCTTAGGTCTTCGGTCAAATCTCCTCAAACATTTGATGCACGAGAAAGCATGCAATGAGAAATAACTCTAGAAATTGTGCTTATGGCAAGGAACTTGAGCTACAACAACTTGAGGGGAGAAATCCCTGATTTCAGTCGTCTGCAAAACCTTCAAACATTGTAAGTTGTTCAACTCATTGTTTATGGTTCACATCTGCAGAAGTATCTTATGTTACAGTGAGAAATCTCTGCTTTATTTGATGGTGCTAGTGTTAGAGCAGTTGATTATTGAGCACCTTACTTGAAATGGTGGTCCTGTGCAGAGACTTGAGAAACAATATGCTTTCAGGTACACTTGATCAGCTGACAGGCCTATCCAACCTACAATTCCTGTAAGTTTCTAGACCCATTTGGCTGATAGCTCTGGAATTATTCCTGGAATTATGCTTGGCAACCCATTCTGGAATTCCTCCCTTCATTTGTATCTTCACGATGTATGTTAGTATATGCAGCATGTCATGTTTGACTGCACAAATGGTTGGAGGTTTCAAATTGTGTAACATTCTTTTGCTTGCTAGTGTGACAGATTTGAAGAAGCAATACTTCTTACAGTATACATGATTGTAATTTGACATTTAGGCTCATTTCAGCAATTTTCACCAAAATCTTTGTCCCTGTCCATCTGGCAGTTATGTGATGAACAATCAACTATCAGGACTTATTCCAAATGTTTTCCATCGCTCTGGCTTCTTCATAAAGTACGTCTCTTGAATGTTCCAAGATCCAATGCTCTCCCTTTCCCTTGCTGTATGTCTCTAATATAGATAAACCCGTCAAGCCTGGTGGATCTGGTCTGTCAGTTTGAGTTGTGAGTATTTCTCTCCATGCCTTGACAAGAGTGAAATAACATGTATGTGGTATACAGCACATCAGGAAATACCTGCATTGGATATGGCCTGGGTTCATGCCCAGTAGTGTCCCCAAGGCCAAGTCCATCCAACAGCACTGTTGGCAGCACCATTGGCAGCAGTGGTGGTGGCGGCAGCAGCAGCAGCAGCACCTCCAACATTGTCAACAAAAGCGCCAGAAATTTCTCACTGGCTTCTATCTTGGGTGGTGGAATTTCTGCCCTTCTCATGGTCCTTGCCCTTCTTGCTGTCATACTTCTCGGTGTCCACCACAGGAGGAAAACCCTTGAACTTATAGCTGCATCAAAGGAAGGTATGGCATTTTTAGGACTCATTCTTCATATCATGTAGGTCTTCTAACAAAGAGAGAGAATTACCTTGCTGCATGTTCTTCCACTTGTGATTACTGTTCTGTTTTAAATGTTTTTTGATCTCAACATGGAGTTTTATGAGGAATCCTTTGTGTGCAGTCGACACCAAAAGTGCTGATACAGATGTACGACATAGAAATGCCAAGCAATTTTCCTTGAAGGAGCTTGATCTTGCCACCAACCATTTCAAAGATCTTCTTGGCCAGGGAAGGTTTGGTCCTGTGTATCATGGCCGTCTAGCTGATGGAAATCAAGTGGCCATCAAAGTGAAGTGTGTGGCCTCAAATCATGGAGCTGAATCTTTTGCTAATGAGGTATTATGACACCTCTTTACAAATCAAGAATCATCTCCTTTGCCAGTTGCATTGAAGTGGCTGAAATCAGCATTCTATAATCACTATCCACGAAGACCAGACTAAAGCTCATTCTCAGTTGCATGGAAAGTGGCTTCAGATTACTGTTTCCAAGCTATTTATCTGTGTCTACTCTCTGCTTATACACATTCTTCAATTCCTCATTCTGGGTGGAGTTTGTCAGGTAATTTCATTATCAAGAGTACGGCATCGGAACCTGGTACGGCTGTTGGGCTTCTGTTATGAGTCCAAGAAGCAGCTTCTTGTCTACGAGTTCATGCCTGGTGGCACCCTCATGGATCGTCTTTATGGTAATGTTTCTGTCATTTGTTCACCCTCCATTTCATGTGGAGAGCTCCAACACAGTTGCCTGTGGGTTTGACTGAACAGATTCAATTGCAATGTGTAGGATCTACTCATCAGCTGCATCCATTGAGCTGGAAAGAACGACTACTCATAGCAATTGGTGCTGCTGCTGGTAGGCTGTTCATTATTGTTGTTCTCTGCATCCTATTGATGAGCAATGAGAAGTGAACAGAATACCCATCCATTGAGTTTCTGCAGTGACTCAGACAAGTATCAACTTGTGCAACTTACAGGAATTGAGCATCTTCACTATGTCAGCAATCCAAAGATCATCCATGGAGACATAAAGAGCTCCAACATATTACTTGGACCCCAAAACATCACCAAGGTTTCTGATTTTGGCCTGTCCAGACTGCTTGCTGAGGGAGGAAAAGCACGCCCTCAAACTAGTGTGAAGGGCACAGCAGGTTACCTTGACCCAGAGTAAGCATCCCACAACCCTGGGTAAAAATCTGTAGATATTTGTCAAAGAAGAAGGAAAGAGAGGACGTGGCTCTTAGTGAGGTGAAGCACTTGAGTTAGCAGAGTCAAGTAATCCAGAAACACATGCACTAAATTGACTGTAAAATCTCTGTCTGTTTTACTTGGTGAGGATTGCAGGTACTTCGACACACAGCAGCTAACTGAAAAGAGCGATGTCTTTAGCTTTGGGGTTGTTTTGCTGGAGATTTTGTGTGGGCGTGAACCTCTCTCCAGCAATTATCCCCCTGAAGCCTACAATCTTCTTGCTTGGGTAGATTCTACCTCCACCTCTTACCAGAATAGATGTCAATATTGGAAGCTGGTTATGTTCACCTGCAAAGAACTCTAGGGCCAATGTTTCTGCAAGAGGAACTCTAGATCCTCATTAGTAAGAAGAAACAAAGGCAAGGGACCATAACTCTTTGATCCATACATTCCAACTTTTTGATGTCAATGAGAAGAGCAAGGGACTCACATTTGATGACCTGACAGGTTCGACCGGTCCTGCAGAAGGGCATACAAAATGGAGACTATTCTATGCTGGACAAGACAATAGAGAATCAGTTCAACCCCAAAAGCTTAGAGATTGTTGCCAGCATTGCTGTGCAGTGCACCGAACGAGAGGGAGCAAACAGGCCTACGATGCTGGAGGTAGTAAAGGAACTGAGGCACTCTATAATCAATCAAGAGGTTTTTTTCCACCATAGAAGCACCAACCAAGGCCAGCTCAGCTTCAGTTTTCAAGACTCAGGAAGTCCATGCTTATTTCCAAGGTCCCTCTCCATTCAAGGTAAACTCTCTGATAGTGTCTAAGGTTCACTTATTAGAGTGTCAAGCCTTGGGAAAGTAAAAGAGTACTGACGTCCACTGGGTAGGCTGGTTGTTTGTTCCCCTAGCCTCAAGAATCAAAAAATTTTTAACATCACCATTCTAGAAGGGCTCTGGCTTGCTTGACATAGCAGTAACTTGCAGTAACAACAAATTTAGGGAGCTTAAGCAGAATCTCAATCATAGGCATCTGAGAAATGGCTGTTAGCCAGACAGTTTATTACCCTATTTATCACATTGACTCTATTCTTTTTTTAGAGCTGGGTTGATCATGGACTGCTAGTGTATGTATGTACAAATATCCATGATTGACATGATTTAGAAATTTGTGCTACCTATCAATTAGTTACTGTGTTGTCAAACATGTGAAACCCCATTCTAGTAATTGGAGCACATGGATGCGTGAATTAGTGGGAGGGTTGATGTAAGGAACTAACAAGAGGAATCAGAGAATACGGAAACAAGAGTGTTTATTTTCAGGCAGTGATTCTTCAGGTACACATGTAGTGTATTTGGACTCCATATTTCTGTGGGGTGTATTGGAGGTGGAGTTTCTTTGAAAGATGATGAGAGGAGTACACTTTTTTTTAGCCTTTCAATGTAGGTCATTGATGTGTCACCACCATTAAGTGTTTTCAGATGATTCTTTTTCAGAACATCAGCCATATTTGTGGGTGTAGGAGGTGGTGTTTTTTCAAAAGATGATGAGAGCAGTACATTTTTGAGCCCTTCAAATGTAGGTCACAGTTTGTCCCCATGATTATATGTTTTGGATAATTCTTTGTCATAACATCAGCAGCCATGTTTGTAGGACACATTCCCTCACTAACTTCTGAGCTTTTCTTTGGTACCAGTCACCCTTTGGTAGTCACTTTTGATACATGTCCATTGGTTCATGCTAGAATCCAATGTCCTTCCACTTCTTCTGAACCTTTTCTTTCTGAACGTTTCAACAACTAATGTGGCATGGTGTGCTAGATTACAATGTCCTTTTTCTCTTCTGGATCTTCTCTTTCTTCATGTGAAGAACTAATGTGACATGTTGTGGTAGATTGAAATGTTGTAGGTTTTCAAGTGTGAAACATTAACATCAAAGGGTGAAAGATTTTAGCAAAGAACTTTAATGGATTAAATGGATTATGATGATTAAACTATTCCTTTGATGCTGATCTTGCTTGTGCAATTTGCCTACAAACCCCATTTTTGAGTAATGATCTCACTCTTTGTCTTTGGTGACTACAAAGAGTGATATGAATACTAGCAACCTACCAAACTACAAAACTAGTGGGTTGGTAGTTTGGCATGAACATGTTTCATTTTCATCTAGACTAGTGTGGCCTATGTCACTGAGCACATATTATAACATTGAATGAATTTTGAAAGAGAAAAATGGTACACCTTCCTTTTTCCATTAAATTTTTATTATTTGATTTTTATTGAGTTTTCAGTTACACAAATTATTCAAAATTTAATATCTTCTGCACCTTAGATCTAAAATTTACAAAATCGCCTATATGATTTCCAACAATATGATGAATATGTGATACACAGAGATAAACATAATCATGTACATGCTTTTGCCATACCATTTATTTTATGTATACACAGGAAAAAACCCACAAAGCAAAAAATCTAAATGAGAATTTAGATGACTTTTGTTTTGCATTTTTTCTAGTGTTATATTTTATTTTTCTGATGTAGGTTGACCTCAATGATGAATGGTTCATCAATACCTTGTATGATATTGTAAGTTTGGAGTTCTGAAATACTTATAAATGCTTTCATGTTCTACAAGGGAAAAAGGTTTTGTTGGTTCTCCCTGTACTTGATAGCCAAAGCATGTGTTTTCATTTGATCCCACATGTGGACAAATTTTCCCTAAGTCTAACTATGAACTGTGAGTTCATAGTTTTTTTTAATTTTTTAATAAATTTTTAACCCTGCAAAACTTTATTTATAAGCACACCGTAGAATTGGAAAATGTAGAAAGGAATAAGAAAAAGGAAAAGGGAGAATTTACAGGACGTCATAGTTTGGACCTTGGAATATTTTTCCTATTTTAAGGGTTGCTGGTCATAAGGTATAACCCTTCTCCATCGCAAAAAAGCTCAATTGGTACTATAAACAAGTCAGAGAAGGTATAATAGAGGCTCTTAGATCATATGTCAAAAAGCATAATTTTCCAAGGTGAAAAAACAAACAAGATACTACTACTGTTTCTTCTAAGCACAGAAACAAGCAGGGGATTTTTGTGCCTTTTCTTTTTCTTTTTCCCTCAATTTTGTGGTTTCAAACATTTGGTGAAGTTCTGAAAAAAATTAGCAAAATCAGTCAAATTTACAGTTTTTTTTTTAAAACCTTTTTTTTCCAGAAAAACAAAATACAATTATCAGGGGAAAAAAACAATTTTCTTTTTTGTGTGTGCCAAGACCCACTAAAGAAAAAGAAAAAGACTCTTTGAATTTAGCAAATTTATCTCACTCTTCAATTAATGTTGAAGAATTTAGTCCAACAGTGGCCAAGAAAATCAAGCCACCAAAGCTCACTCAAAAGACATTCTAGTTAAGAAAACAAAAAAAAAAACCGAAGTCCACTATAAGATTCCTTGAACTGCACTCCACAAAGATCCTCTTAACTGTTTGCTGGTAACGACGAGAAGAATTTGTTATTCTTGTTCTTCTTGTCATTGTTTTTTGGTTCTCGTTGTATTTTACAGCTTTGATTTTGGCTGCTGTTGCCGCTAGAAAGAAAAGCTCCAGACCTGCCTTGAATTCATGGTGTCTTCTTAGTTGTTGCTGCTTGCGGAGCCACTCTTGGTCGTATCCAAGACTTCGTCTACTGTTGCGTTTGCCATAGTAAACTCATTCTTCGGTGCACTACACTCTGCAAGAAATTTTTTTTTCTTAATCCCCAAAGCTCCAGTTCCACACAGATATCCAAAACAATCACTCACTCACTCACTCACTTACACTATGATGAAAACAAGAAGATTCAACAATTGATTGCACAAATTTGGATGGGACCCAACAACAAACTGTTAGATGTTAGAATCTCTCAGGACCTGGTGTATTTGGTGATCGAAGAAGAAGAAGCAGAGAAGAACTTGCTTTAAATATGACTAAGAATTCAGATTCAAATATGTTTTCTGCATTGAATTTGTGTTTCTAGATGCAGCACCAATTCCATTGTCAATTTCTTGATCAAGGATTAGAACTAATAGCATGGTGTGCTGTCTCAAAAAAACATACAATATTTTAAAACATCATGCAAAACTAATAGTATTTATTTCATCATTTGAAATATGATTTTCTTATTGCACAATTTTTCATTCATAACAATGTTATAATCATTCAAAAAATATTATCTATAATGTTTTCCACCCAAAAAAACTGGAGAAAGTTGTTGGTTATTAGACACAGTATTTTGCAATCACCCTAAAGAACCGACGCCCAGGTGTAATAAGAGAAATCAAGCTCTCGACGAAATGACATATAGTCTTCTTCGCTCGAGAAAGGAGACGAGTTGTGATGCTCAAGAGATCAAGAGAAGTTTGGGAGGAAGAAGCGAAATTTGATGACTTACTTGGGCAGTTGTAGTCTTCAGAGACATCTTCGAATGGTGTTTCTTCATCGTAAACGTAGCCACAAACTTGACAAATATATGCGATCCTTTCTCCAACCGGTTTCTCTCGTCCCTGCGCCAGAGGTGCAGAGTTGGTTATCACACCCAGAGGAGCTTGATTGCCACTCGTACCAGGTGGAGTTGAACTAGGAGGCGGAGGTGCAGCATCGGTGCTCCTGCTGCTCCTCGGTTCTTCTGCGCGCACTCTAACCAATGTCGACCTCCTTCCTGTAGCTCCTCCCCTAGCCATTGTTTGGTTGCTGAATATCGCACCTGCACCAAGTCCTCATGAACACTAGTGTCAGAGAAAAAGCGTTCATAGCGGAAATTTTTTGCTGCAAGAATTTGGGGACACTCAGATCTCAACAAACTGCTCATGTGCTAGCTTAGAAAAACTCGGAAAAAGTGTGCATGCAAGACTCGAGCGAGCAGCTCCATCCGGCCTTAGAACGTACCATTGGTGAAGCGCACGGTGTTGCAGCTGCTCGGAGACTGTTTCAGCATGCTGGATGATCCTGGCATCAAGCTGACAACACTAGGGGCGGCTGTTGTTGTCAAGCTTGCATTCATGGCGAGAGCCATAATTGTAGAGAGCTTGTGCAATGCCAAAGGTATACTAGGCAGAAACAGGAAGCCTCTCGAGTGCAACAGCAGCTACTACGAGAGTTCTTCTACTACGACTGTCGTGGACTCCCGCGCGCGAGCAAGGTCGAAAGAAATCTTCCAAGTACAAGCAGAGAAAAGTACTACAGTGGGTATAGTAGTAGGAGTGTCGATTGAGCTGCTGAGGACGTCGTTCGAGATCTGCAGCAAACTTGTCGACTGAACATGGGGATAGAGCGAAGACCAGTGTGCACTATATAGAAGTTCAAGGGGAAGCGAGTGTGGGTGGGCGGATGGGGGCACGTGGTAGATTGCCAGCTTTGCCGTCGTTCTGAGAGATGCGCATGCATGTCGAGAGCCATCTGTCGCTAGCGACGATGGGATGATCTCGATTGCCTTCGACGATGGGATGATCTCGGTTGCCTTCGACGATGGGATGATCTCGGTTGCCTTCGTAACCTACTTAAAACGCCGCGTAGCTCATTGTTATCTGAAGCATTGGTGAACGAGGTGCAACCCCGAATATTGCCGCTATTTCTCGACGGCCGCGTGGAAAGACCTCCCCATGCAGAGCCACGTGCATGGGCAACTGCTTTTTCTTTTTCTCACTCTCTTCTATTACCATGCCAGCTCGTCGAGAAAATATCGAAGGTGGAGATCTGCATGCTGTGACGACCAACACCATTGTGACAAATTCTCTAGATCTTGCAAGGAGCTCCAAGAAACACAATCTGAAGACATGAGGCAAAGCTCCGGAATCTCTGGAGGTTGCAACAAGCTCTACAAATCACAATCACAAGATAGACAAGTTCCAAGAGATGAGAACATATGGAGCTCTCAAGAAGCTCTAAGGGCACAATCAGAAAACAAGACAAATTTCTGAGAGATGAGAAACTGTAGAGTTTGCAAGAAGCTCAAAAACCAGAATAGAAACAAATTTCCAAAAGATGAGAAACTTATGAGGTTTCTTGGTACTGAAAACTCAATGTTTGTCAAAAAAGGATTCCTGAAGCTTTTGTAATGACAGGCTTATTCATGTCCTGAAGAAGCTTGTGTAGTGAACAGCATCCATGCCAGAACTTGTGAACTTTGCAAATTTGCAAATAAAAAAAAGAACATTGCAGAAAGCAGTGAAGACAGACAGCATGGAGAGAGAGAGAGAAATCACGGCTGGCAACAGCAATAGGATAATCAGACATTGAGCTTGCAGCACCCTTCAAAGACACAGCTGCAAGCACCAAAACTGCCAGCATTTCCAATCAAAAGTTGAGCCCAGAGGTCCAGCTTACAGCAAGGATTTTTTCATGAGATTGCCAAATCCAACAAAAGAATCGGGACCTAGTGCTTCATAACAGATCCCACAGCTGACAAAACCAGCAGACAACCCTATGTAACAGAATCAACAACTGTTGCCATGTTGAGTTCTCCTCTAGGTTTGCCAATGCAAAGCTTACTCAGGTCATGCACCAACACCAACAACCTCATTTTGCAGTAAACTCAAGAGAGAAGCTCCTGTAAAAACAACAAGACATTCTGACTGTCTGCTGCTACAGAAACACTAGTATATATTACACCCAATGGTGGCATGATCTCTTAACTGTCTGCATGTCATGTATGCCCATCTCTTTGATCACCTCCTGGCTGTCTGCCTATCATGTCTGCATATTGTGTGTCTGCATCTCTTTGACAATGACTAAATCCTAACACAATCTGCATACAAAATAGCAGAGATGAAGAGGCTACTAGATTTGCTACAAGAGATGTGAGTCAGAATACCATGGATGCAGAAGTGACCAGATTTCCTACAAGAGATGTCAGTCAGAATACTATGGATGCAGAGGCTACCAACAGATTTCCTACAAGAGATACCCACCAGCGTTTTTAGCTTTTGCAGGGTTCTCTAATCAGTGTCTTCTTTCAATTGAGGATGGTCACTTCCACATGTTCTGCTATTGAGGAGGAGGAGTTGGTTCAGCCACAGTCACAGAGACATTGTTAGTAACCAAAACAAAATTGACTCCTGCAGGTGACCCTCCTACAACAGCATCAGCAGCAGTGGTTGTGGTGGTGGCGGCAGCAGGAACAGCGGGAGCAGCAGCAGGAGCAGAAGCAGGTACTTTAGATTCTGATGGAGTGCCTATCTTCCTCCGTTTTGGTGCATTACCATCCCCTCCTTTTTCACTATGTTTTCTCTCTTTCCCAATCAACACAGTTTCAGAGCGAATCTGCTTGCATAGTTCCCGCATCACTCGCATGCCAACTGCATACCCCAAGAGTCAACCAGCAATGTTCCTGATCAGTTCTTGCTCAAAGACCAAGACACAGACATCATTATCATCATCATCATCATGCTACTGGGGTGAAACCATTTCAAAAACAATGATTCACAATACTTTCATGCATGCAACATTGAGAAAGAACAAAATTGTAAAAAGGGAACCACAGCTTAAAGGAGGACCACAATCATGTGGAGTACCTCTGCGGATGTTGCGTGCAGCTTTGCAATTGCGGTAATATGGTGTTTGGAGAACCTGTCATTGCATGCCCATCAGAGCAGACATCAGAGCACATCAACACCAAGGAGGAGCAAGACCACAATGACAAACCCTAAGTATCCCTCCTCTCCTCCCTTCCCCTCCTTCCTAACAGCAACTCCCATTCTGGGTGCTGTACCTCCCTTGAGAGAAATCTAAGAAGAGATCCCTTTGCACATAGTTGCAAACAAGCAACATCTTCCTTCAACGCAAAGAGCACATACAGTCTAAACCCTAAACCTACCTGTAGTGCGTTGACGCGTATCTCCTGCAAAGCTTGCTCCAGTTGAGCAAACCTAGCTGCACCTGCAAGCACACCTTGCTGCCTTCGCCTTCGCATAGCTGCTTTCTCCTCTTTCTCTCTCTGGAGATCAATAGCTGCTTTCTGAGGATCTATTGCAGTTGGTGGAGGTGGTTGTTTCTGAGGGACATCCATCACTCCTCTCTGGGGATCCACAGCCGGCGATCTCTGGGGAAGCTCCATACCTGCTGCTGCTCTCTGCAGGGGGGGTTCCATGGCTGCTCTCTGCGGGAGGGGATCCACGGCTAGTCTCTGCTGAGAAGAATCCATCGCTGCTGATGCTGCTGCTGCTACACTCTGTGGAAGATCCGAAGCTTCTCTCTGAAAATCCATGGCTGCTCTCTGCTGCTGGGGAGGATCCACAGCTGCTGCTCCACTCTGTGGAAGCTCAGTCGCTCCTACTTGAGAATCCATGGCTACTGGCTGCTCGGGAAGAGGATCCATAGCTGCAATCAGCGAAGGAAGGATCCGTAGTAGCTCCCTCTTCAACTCTGAAAATCACAAGATCGCAATCGCAATCATCTCGACCCGTTCGCTTCTTCTTCCTCTTGGGCACCAAACCCTAACCCTAAATCCTGAACGACAAATCTGGTTGCCCAAAAATCTTCACCTTTGCACAATTGAAGTCATGAGTCTTCCTCTGACTCTAAACATTTTTGTAATTAATTTTTCCCTATTTCAATAGCATTCAAGTTTATTTTTGTTGTTGAATGTGTTTTTCATTAGCCTAATTTGGTGTTATATTACAAACCTCATATTAGGCCTAACCTCCTTTTCTTTTGTAAATTGCAATTTACGCTATTAAAATAATCAAAATACACAAGTCATAATACATGCTAACCCATCTTCAAGAAAAATAACAGCATCTAATATTTTCCCTCAAATCCATGTCTGTAGGTTCTTACCAAAATTAGATAGCATATAATTCCACAATTTCAAATTTAATTTTCAAAAATTTTGAGGAATAAGTATGCAAAATACATCTTGTGTTGTGCATTTGTAATAGTGAACCCAAATGGTTTTCAATTTCCAATGGTTTTCAAATTTTCAACAATTTCAACAAACATCAAATTTTTGTTTCTCTTTTTTTCGTCTAGACCTTTTGTGAATTATTTTGTGCTAAACATCAATCATAGGTTGTTTGTATTTGATGCCATTACTATTGCATGATGGGGCAATCAATACCCTTCTCAATGCCAATGCCAATGCAATTACATGGTGACATAATATCAATCCATCCCACTAGAGTAATAGAGATGTGAGGCTAACATGATAATCAAATGATGTGATACCAACCTTCTTTGATGAAAAGTAATACATTTCACATCTTGCAAAATTTTGTGACTTTGTATGATTTTCCACATTTCGACTAGCAATAGCTTTGTACCAGCAAAAATCAGAAACTTAACAAAAACTTTTACTTTCATGATGTTGCCAAATTACATCATCATCTTATTTAGGCATGCCACCAAAAGCAGGTTCACATTGACTTTGGAGATAAGCAATGCCCTCTGCAAGGTTACCTAACATGTGATCTGAAACACACCAAGGTGACACTACTAGTTCCCCTATTTCCTCCTGCTTCGCTTCATACATGTCCCACTTAACATTTCTTGCCTCCTCAAATGTTGGGTATGTGCCCATGTTCCTCTGTTGTGGAACATTTGAGCGCTGTTCTGGTGATTTCCCACACCCGGGTGGGTCAGATGCTAGTACAAGTAGTCGTCCAGGTGGATACATAGGTGGATGTTCTCTTTTTTCCTCCTCTTTTCCCTTCTTCTCAGATCCATTTTCTCCATCTTCTTCTTCAGACCCTGGTATAGGACTTCCCATCTTCTTGTTCATATCCTGCACCTGTCCCAAGTTGTTTATTCCAAGTTAATTTCAAGAGCATGCAGTGGACAATAACCCATTGTTTGACAAATTTGACACCTTGCAAAGTTATTAGCATCAATGTCTGATATGACTAGAATGGAAATTGGAATTAATCATATAAATGTGAGCTAGACTAGCAGGAGATGCCAACTATAAAATGCAGAACTGCTATGGGGGGTAAAACTAACAATCCAGTGGACATGCCAGCTAAATATCAGGCACTTGCTCAGTATGCATAATTATTAGTGAGACAAAGCAGTCCTCACTTTCTTTGATATGACAGATTTTAGTACTCCTCCATGATGATGATTGGCAAATGAGTTGTACCTTCTCACTAACACCTTCTTGTGCTTGCTGAACTGATTTAGAAATATCATTTTGCTTTTGCTGAACCTGCCTCAAGGAATCAGCACCAACTTTGATTTTCTCCCAGTCCTCATCTCCATGAGCAATTCGGTCACCCTCTTCCCAGTTGAAATCAAAGATGCGTTGCCGAAGTTGCTCAACAGATGCAACCGAAAACCGAGGGACAATGTCATGGTTTGCCAGGAAGCTTGTGACATAGCTTTCACAACTGCCAGATGCTAGGTCGAGGGTCACACAGGCAGGAGTTGAGTATCCCCAACACTCGAGATTTGGGAAATCGTGCTTGAGTTTCATTCCAGCCATAATTCCAACTGCAGCACCCATGCTATGTCCCACAATGACCAACTTCAAATTCTTCTGTGCCTTCCCATGCACTGCAAAGGCCTTTTTGATCAACGGAACAGCTTCTTCAATCAATTTCTCTGTCGCATGAACAAAACCACAATGTGCTTCTCCACCCATGAATGGTTCTGCAGATGCACCCGAATTCACCAACATGTCTACCACCTGGAATTCATTTCCTTCCTGTTTTTAGTAGTTTCCATGACTTGCAACCATGCTACAGTAAAATACCTACCAAGGATTGCCACAATGTGATATGGTCTTACAACTGTTTTCAAATCAGGTTCAGGGGTAGTACATTAGAGGAGATAGATAGCCTCATGTTGTGAAGACAAATTTCACAAACAGAAGACGACACAAACAGAAGAAAAAGAAATTGCAAATACTTACCTGAGATGTACCCCGAACACTTAAAACAACAGCCCCATAAGGTGCATCAATGCAGACAACATATGCAGGACGAAGAGTTTCCTGGTTTGGTGTCCATTCAGCAGCAACAATAGCTGATTCAGGTAGATGGGATTGTAATGAAAATGATGCAGGATCAGAGACATAAGCAGCTTCTGCCATAGCTCGCCAATGTTGTGCAAGTGCTAAAAAGTGCGGATCATTGAGTGTGTCTTTTGCCAACTTTCCAGGCGGTTTCGGGGGGTCCTTCTCTGTCACCTATGTGATGATGTGAAATCATATCATCAATCCAGCCCAACAACAAAAAGTCTATAGATTGTTGCAAAACCCCTCTTTTTGATTGATGCTCAAAGACCTCTCTCAAATCCTCCTTGATGCTTAACGATGTCTCAACGGCAACAACCAAGCACAAAAGGAATGGGTTTAGGGTTTTAAGGTGGCAAATGAAATGGAAACCTGGAAGAAGGAAGAAGAAAGTTCAACATAGGTGGGTCTCAAATCTGCAGAAGAAAAGGGGAAGCCCAAAAGGTCCACAGAAGAAAGAAAGAAAGAAGAAACTCACCTTAGAAATGGCTGCCAGGCCAAGAGTAAGGTCTTGGAAGGTCCAGGGTCCCAGGTTTTCTTGTACTGTGGAGAAGCCCTTAGCTACAATGCTCAAGGGGGATGATGATCCGTCTGCTGCTCCCCCACCATCCTCCTCTGCCCCTCCTCCTCCTTCTCCCGAGACTTTCTCGTGCACTCGAGTAAACACCTTCTTGCTAGCCCAGATCACACCAACTATCCCTGACCCAAGTAGCAACAACACAAGAGCTCTCCCTTTCCAGTCCAGGTTTTGGAATTTGGAGAGCCGCTCCTCACCTCCCTCCGCTGCAATGACCGCATTGACTGATGCTGTTGCGAATAGAGGAGAAGCTTGATGATGATGTTGAGAATCTGCTTGTTTCTGCAAATTCGTCTTCTTCCTCCTCTCGTTTGTTGGCGTGAAATCCTTGGATACAAATCTCAATGGTTTGATTGATTTCGTCTCACTGACCAGCAGTGGTAGCTGCTGCTGAGTAGAGCTCACAAAACGCTGCTGCTTATGATGATGAAGGTCAGCAGCAGCAGAAGAGGAGACATCATCATCATCGCTAGACTTCTTCACAGCAAGCTCTCGAGAATTCTCTGATGTCAATCTACCATGTGAACATGTCAGTCTACTCAAAGACTGGAGGAGGCTGCTGCTGCTGCTGCAGCTGCTGGTTTTCAGTCGAAGGGAGCCATGGAAAACAATGGAGGAAGAAGAGGAGTAGAGACAAGAGGAAGAAGAACAAGAAGGGGAACACAGACAACAAAGACTGCTGAAATTGGTCATGAAAGAAAAATTCTGAGAGACACCCAAAAGGCCAATTCCAACCAGATTCGAGATTATGACACTGGAATGCCAAAAGAGAAGAAGAAGAAGAAGAAATTGTATTGCCTACTACCGAGAAGCTCAGAATTATTTGAACAATCGAGCAGAAGAAGATGCGAAAAAAAAAAAAACTTAAAAATTGTGAAACTGAAATGCGATAAAGAAGAAGCAGAAGAAGAAGAAATTGTTGATGGGTAAGTTATGACAGCTACTGATCGAATTGACGAAGTGCTTTTTTTTCTTTACCAATTATAAGAAAAAAATTCTTGATGACAACCACTCTTTTATTTAACGTAATGTGGTCTGCCCACGTATAGAACCACCTGCCCTTTGCCCATTTGTGGAAAGGTTGATAGAAGAGGTAGATAGGTAGTTAGGTAGGTAGGTAGTTAGGTAGGTAGGTAGGTTTGTACTAGGTACTTAGAAACAAAATAAGGAGCCTGGGAGGAGGCCATAGTCAGTTCTGGGCCCACATATTTGCCTCATCCTCCTAGCCTAATCCTGGTCACAATGAACCAGCACCCCACCAGTGCACCATGAAGGATGGATGATAAGTGGTCAGGAAACAGTATTCTGTTGGGTTCCAGTTCCTTAGCTAACTAACCATGGTGGTTAGCTCACTTGCTTTTTTCTTTTTTTTTATTACCTACCTACTAAAAACCCACTTGTGGGTGGGTTGTTAGTAGGTAGGTAGTAAAACCAGCCCTTACTTACTTATGAATACACCACCATCTATTTTACATATTAGTTACCTGTTTTCGTACCTATCTACCTGTATATGAGACCTACTACTTACAGAAGTAGTTACCAAGATGAAACCAAATATTAACTCAGTTGAGGTTCATCCACAACTGAGTAATATCAGGCATCCATTGGATGGTGTGCTGATGGGTGCTGGTTCACTCTAGCAATCCTCCTCCCCAAAGGCCCCTTCTCACTTTGGGAATGTCCTCAACCCCGTGTCCTTTACCCATTGCAAAGCATGAGGAAACCATTATCATGAACCTTGACATACCTATGTAGATAAGAAAATCAACATAGTTATCATTCTTGTTCTTATAAGACATTCTTATTCCTAATTATTTGTTCTTATTCTTATAAGATGGTTTTATTCGTTCTAATTCTTACTGATAATGAATATTCATTCCTATTAACATTAATAAGGTTCATTACAACAGATAATGAACCTTATTAATGTTAATAATTCAACAAATAAGAAAATTCAAAAACACAAGCCAACCAACAAGAGGTGCAAAACTGCACAGCACTTAGAACATGAATACTACAAGCGTGCAAAACAGATTCTTTTACTTGCAGCTGCAAAGGTTCTAGAAGCTGGCTACAGTTCTCTTGCAGAGATTTTGAACAATCACCTGTTGCAGGAGGAGCTTTCTCATTTGCCATCTTAGATCAAACACTCAATTTCTTGCAAAGGAAATGCAGCTGTCACATTTCAGTCTACAGCAAAATTTCTGTCAACAAGGGTTTCAGTGTCATGTGAAGAGCATGGATGCAACATGGACTAAAACATATGCAAGAGATGTCTGCATTGTGGGAAGAGGAATCTGCAGGATGACATCAGCAGTGGCCAAAATTCTCAAGAATACATTAATTACAGCAAGACCTCTATGGAGCTACTGTAATCCCTTTCATGAACTATAAAACCAGTACCAGGTTTGCTTGTAAACCCAGTGTTTTTCAAAGACTCTGACCATAATTGTGATACACCTTGCCACCACATTGCCATCTACTACTAATTACTGTGGTTTCCTGTAAGCAGATTGAGGAGGGACATCATCATGCTAAAGAATGAATACAGGAGCTTAGATAATGCTTGTCACAAAATGAGCAGCTGTGCGAATAGTACAAGAGCTGCAATTGTGCAACCATTGCTTGGCGTCATCCTCCACATCCAGCTCTGGCCTCCCTCTGTAACTGAGCAGTTCGCGTGCAGACAAGATGAAGTCCTCCTCTCTCAATTTTGGCAAGTGAAGAACCACCCCAAACAAGTGTTTCAACTCAGTGGCCTCCTCAGTGCCTGAACAAACTTGCTCAGGCCTCACAGATGTAACAGACAGAAGTACATTCTCAGGCCATTCCTGCCATGACATCCACTGTTCAGGACTGTCCAATCTTATTTCACAATTATCAGAACTGTGTCCCGTGCATAGAATTAGTATTATGTAAAAAGGGCAGCCAGCAATACCTGATAAGTGCCATCCAGAGCTGACTTCAATGCCATAAAGGTTTCTTCCCCACTCTGTCACATTGGCAAATACTGTCAAAATATGTGAAAACTACAAGAATCTCAACTATCACAAAATGTTGGGCTCCCTTCTATGACAGTGGTAGGATTTATAGCTTCTTCACAAATGCACAGGTTATGAAGATCCCAGCAAAACATGACAATGACCTGAAGTTAAACTGACTTTTAAAACTGCAAACAACAGTAGAAAACCCTACTGGATGCTTTGCCAGTATACTGGGTCGTATTGCCATGGTGAAGTCTTTTAAAAGTAGAAACACAGCATAATAATATCTTCATAAGTATTCCAAACTTATCCATAGCTAATCAAATCAATCTTAAATAGAAGTTTGACATGAACCTTATATGTTTTGCACATCCAACAATGGATCATAGGAAAAAGAGGAGACCCAAAACCAAAAAACACAGAAAAAACTGACAAGCATCAGTTTCGAACAATAGCAACAATCACACATGCATGTCCAGTGAACTTCACTACAAAACTGTATCATAGTGTCCGTTTACCATAACTTCCCCACTGATTTCATCAGCTCCCAGCAGTGGTTGCAGGTCAATTTTCAGACCTTAACCAAAGTACTGAGTTTCTGGCACAAGACCACAAAAGACAAGAAGGGAGACACAAAGAGAAGGAAAAATGAAAAATCAAGGGAATGGGAATAGAAGAGAGAAAGAGGGAATGATCCAATGTAGATTAGGAAATATCAAGAACCATACTAGAAGGGTGGACCAAGGACCTGATGATAAAGAGGAATGAATTATACCCGGGAAGAGAGATCATCAATTTCTAGAACAAAGCGCAGCTGCCAGTGCCGAGCCAGCTCCTCCAATAGAGCATTCACATTTTTGAGCTCAGTCTGAGGCAGTGTAACAATGCGCAACTTTGTGGTTCGACTCAAGTTGCTTAGTACCAAGTTTAACAGCCAAGATTTCCCCGCTCCACTGGGCCCACACTGTTATGTACTCAGTAGACAGTGTCAAGTGAAATTTGCAGGACCACAACCTCTAGTTTTTGTTGTCAAAACCAGAGAGGATGTATGCACAACTCAAATGCTTGAAATGAAGGATTCAACACCAAGAAAAACATTTTTAGATACCTATGGGAAGGACAATACCAGCAAAGTGTGCTGTGCAGGAAACCCAAAAGCATGCTTTTGAAGATTCTCAAGCAAGGCCTGTTTTTGAGAAGCATGTATGGTGAGGTCACAGGGAGTTTGTACTCTGGCAAACCTTTTCAGATCTCGTGCCAATTTCCCTCCTCTCCACTGCATCACTGCTTACAAGGAAGTATTAAATCACCACACATCCTCTTTTCCTCATATCTGAAACATTCAAAGACTCTCATCCTATCACCACAGTGCACCTTATTATTGATACATGCTCAAGAAATTAGATTGAAGACACATGATGTCAATAGACTGAACTGGCAGCAAGATGTCTGTCACCTTGAGTAGACCCAACCAGTCCAAGACTGTGAGATGCATAGTAAGACTCTAACATTGGCACTGCCTCCGACCACCTCCACAATCCACCTATCTTTTTTCGCCATTCCTCCCTGTCTGTCAAGCCCCCACATCTTCAAAAGAAGCCTCCACAGACACCACACATAAAATGGGCTCTATCACCTCAATGATGCACATCCAAAAACAAAGTGCATGACAGCATTCATTGCTAGATTTCCAAGCTTATTCCCAAGACACAATCTCCTTACCTTGTTCAATTAAGGAAGGTATTGAATGATGAGATCTGTCACTGCTCTCAGAAGTTTCAGCACTCAGATGCTCTTCTTGACTCTGCAATTCTGCTTTGTCTACCATGCCACCATCCCCTGCAACTTGCACAAAAGTGAGCCTCAGATGTGGATGGGAAGAATTGCTGGAACAAAAAAACCTCTTGAGACTCCTTCTGAACATAACTCTACTACCCCCTAACCCTAGGGATCGAAATTTCAAGGCCATGTTCCCCATCAGTGATTACAGACTAAGCAAAGTGAGAGTCTTGAACTATCCTCAGCAGAAAGCAACATAGAAAGGTCATCTGTCTTTCTCACTTACAGACAAATGGAAGGAGGGCAACACACCAGCAGTAATGGTAGAGAAGCCAAAACTATTACTGTTTTCTTCAGCTGCAGCAGGGATTTTGCGCACAGTTTTGCAACTTAAATTTGATGCTGCTGCTGTTCGCCATTCTGGCCTCACATCTGCTACAATATCTGTCACCTGTGCAAGTACCTTCCATTAAATGTTGAGAAATTTTCCTGCTTAACCCAACTTACACATGTGGAGACCTCTGGCACAGCAAAACAGAGGATGCAGGGAGAACCCAAAAAAGTCATTGAACTCCATTGATGAAGAGGGTTGAACTCCGAGTACCCAGCCACTGAGAGTGGATTCAGTGATACTCAAGCGCTGCAAGGCATCTAGGTCAGATGCAGCAGCAGCCTGCAGTGATGCAGGCACTCCATGTGAAGACCACATGCTCTTGAGATTCCCTATATTTGCTGATGCCTCAGCAAATGGGTTGCCTTCTCCTGCCAATATAGCATCTAGAACATAATCCTCCCAACTGCACCCTCCCAGTAGTGAATTAAAAACCTCCACCTGACACTTTATATTTCAGCAAAACACTTTTTCTTGACTTCTATCTCACCTGCATCAAGTGTTTCATCTTAAGTCATTTAAGGCTCATACTTCAAACACTTCAGATTTCTGTTTTGCATAGACAGGATTTTATCCTGCTTAAAGCATTCCAAGTTAGAATGTCAAGCAGTATGGAAAAAAAAAGGTCAGTCAGTCAGTGTACAAACCTAGTGTGTTGGCCCATTGCCATGAGCTTGAAGAACTCCCCATAAGATTCCAGAAGTTTCAAGCCATCTACAACAACAAACCACAAATGCTTGCAAACTTGAACCATCTCAACAAGATGCATGCAAAATCCTCACTGCAAAGAATAAATACTATTGAAGAGTCCAGAATTAATCACTTTAGATAAATTCTTCATGTCATTGGCAACAGAAGACGGCACTTGATCTCAATTATCCATCATCACAGCAACCATCACCCAAAAAAAATCTACATCATCGTCATCATCATCAACAGGAGGAGAAAAAGAAGGGGGATTTAGCATTACCATCGCCTCTACGAAGTGCAAGCAGAATCTTCAGAAATGCTTGGGCAGGTGCACCACGGAAAACCTCTTGATACACCAACAGCGTTGCTGCATCTTTCAGCAGTGCACTTGCTGCCCTTTCTATGCTGGCTTGCAGAAACAACAGAAAAAGATTTTCAGAAAGATAAAACAAACAGACAGGGCGGCTAGCTATGGCATCCACAAAAGCAAGCTTCAAAACCCCAGCGGGGAAGATGACACAATCCTTTTGAGCATCTCCAACCCTAGAGATGGAAATCCTTGTTTTGAAAAACCCTAGAGGTCCGAGAACTCTCGGACGACGACACAACGAGAGTGCGGAAGCTAAACTAGTATGTGTGATGTGAAGCAGGAAGGAGGAGCAACCTCACACCTGACACGAGGATCAGCGGTGAATCCGAGTTGCGCGACACAGCAACCCCGTCTCTTCGAAACTCCCGAGCGTATATTTTCTCCTTCCTGTCCCTTACGCCGTCGCAACAAGGGCACGCGAGGGGCCGCGCTGTGAGAATTCCCGTAACCGGCCACAAACTTGAAGCTCAGAGACGGTGAAGAAACTACAATGGACTCCAACGTCAAGCTACTGGTACTTGCACCTCTGCTGCTGCTGCAAGTACTGCAAACACTCGCATTAGTAATGCGGCATGCAAGAGCTCGATGCACGCTGAGCAACGACGTCATTGCGCAAGCAACAACAGCACCGGGGCAGCAGCGAGTGCGTTGCAAGGTCTTTTTTCTCAAGAGCAAAGAGAGAGAGAGATTCAGCGCTTCGATGCACGCTCGCTTTCTGGATGAAACATCCATGAGGAACGAAATTCTATCCAAGTAGGAACACAATCATAGTTAATTCTTGTATTAAATGAACTCATTTATGAATCCATGAAGCCCAGTAATCATCCATAATAGGGATGAGGGCCAGCACCGAGAGACTACCGCCACTTCCCAAATCCACTACTGTTGCGTGGGAAGCGCGATCGTCTTCTTCGCTTCTTCGTCGTCTTCTTCCAATTGCCGCAGCTTTTTTTCGTTTTGCAGAATCCGACCTCGAGCAGCAAAGCAACAGGAATCCCAAAGAGCAGCACTAATGAAATGCGCGTCCTGTTTTGGTTTTTCGGTCTTTGCTTCTTCATAGCTGCAGGAAATCGAATGCGATAGAGATCTAATGCAAACAAGCATGGCCTTTGCTTCTTCTTCTTCTTTGGCGTGCTTCTTTGCTTCGCATCGTTCAGCTCCGTTTTCACTCGGGCGCCGCCGCCGCCTCCCTCCTCGTCGTTTGCGTGCGGAAGGACCAGTGGCATCATGTCGTGTGCAAACCTGTTGTATCCGTTGCTGTGCTGCTTCTCACGAGGAGGAAAAAGGAGGAGAACGAGGACAAAACAACTCATCTGCGCGCAACTCGCGGCCGCCGCATCCGTCATGGTCGGACACTATTCCTCCTGCTCCTCAGTCTTCGTCTGCTTCTTCGTCGGCTGAACGGTATGGAGGATGGTCGCCTGTTGATGATCCTGATGCAAGTTCTTGGAGAGCAGGTTAGTCTCGGCATATCCTGCAATGAGCATGTGTTTTTTCTCGTTCTCGGGAGATTTCTGTTGTGGATCCATCTCTCGCATGGTTTTGCGGTCCTGGACGATGTGAGTATTGGCGATAGGCAAAGAATCCTGGACATACACTTCAATCCAGGGACATAGAGTAGAGATAGTAGGAGTCTCATCTGTGCATTGCAGAGTGTTTTTTTGCTTACTCTTGCTCAATACTGCAAGAAGGCTAGTTTTTTATAGGGTTTTACATGAGATGACCAATGGAAGGTTTTTCTGATGATGCTTGAATTGCCTGATGAAAAGGTTCTGTGATTCTGGTTACATGCATGCAGGTCTACTGCGAGTGGGTGCAGGATTTGTTCTGGCATTGGGCATTTCACTCGTCTCCTATTTGGTATATACAAAACAAGGTGACTCAACACTGTTCTTGAAAATGTCTTACAGCTGCAGGAGGGTCACCAAGGGTTTTGCAGCTTAAGACTCTGATGCATAGGAGAAGCAGCAACATAGCTGTTAAAGATGCTGTTCTTTTGCTGCACAAAAAAAATTTGCCTAAATGTTTTAAGAAGATGCACAGAAGTTGCATGCATGCTCTCAAAGCTTTAGAAATGGGAAAAGGAGGTAGGCATTCTATGTACTTTTTAACTGTGTGATCAGTGTGTTTGGAATGCAGGAAGGAGATTAGAAGTGGCTCCCACCATTACACAGGAGCAGCAGACATCATCCTCTACTAAATCGCAATTATCGCATGATCACAACGAAAATGGAGAAACAAGTCATGAGCTTGTAGCTAAGAATTTGGATGTAGATTTGAGAGAAGAGAGCAACCATGATATGCAGAAAGATACAGAGCAGGGTGTGCAAACACCAGAACAAGAACCCGCAGTGGGGAGTGCTACTGAGGTACACAAGAAGAAGGTGGCTGTACCTCCAGGTTGGCTCTTGTTGAGATCCATTCATCTGGTTCTCCTTTTTTACTGCCACAACAATTTTTCAACTAGATTCCAATAACTTGGGCAATTGCATGTTATGAACTTCATACAGAGGATCTGAGGCTCTGACCCTACAAAGTCCTGTGCCTAAAGTACTGAACTTTTCAACTGAAGTTTTCCTCACCATCATCACTGGTTTTGTTCACAGTTTCTCCATTAACAGTGAACACTGTAGTGGTGCCTGCTGCTGTGGACCCTATACAAGCACAAGTGCTGGCAGCACTACAGGCACTGCAGGTCAGTAGCAGTTTGATTGCCCTCTCCACTATTACTGACTGTAAATCTGCTTGTGCCAATTCCTGATCTGCAGAAACTTCTCTTGGATCTGCTGAATAAGTCTTATGTCTGAGGACACTACATCTTGTTTTGGTTGTATGACAGGTGATAGAACTAGGTGTTGAGCCTGGAGCCATCTGTACTCGACGAGACTATGCACGGTGGTTGATTGCAGTGAGTAGTACACTAGCTAGGTATTGGAACTCAAGACAAATATGTAGCTTGAACTTGTTCATCATACTTACAGAGGGCAGATTCCAATGTCCTTGTTCTAACAGACATGAATCATTAGCTGCAGCAGTGGTGTAGATATTTCAAAGAAAGTATGTTGCTCTCTTGTTTTCAGATCATGCTGTGGTATATTTGGGGGTCATCAATTCAGTAAGCTTGTTCATTGTGTTCTATGTGCAGGAGCACTGCTAAAAGAGTCTTTCCTGCTATGTATATTGAAGACCTAACAGAACTTGGATTCAATGATGTAACACCTGATGACCCTGATTTCACTTCCATTCAAGGTCAGTTCACATGTGGCTGCAGTCTAGATCAAATCAGCAGTGATGCAAGTCTCTGCAGTTTTTTATTTGTACAAATATTATTGTATAGTTTGCAAGTGATGGAAACAGAAGCAGCTCTTTGTTCTGTTTGTCCATATGTGGGATCACCGTATGCCAGTTTTTTCCCCATACACTAGCGCTAGAGCATGTCTAAGGACCTGGAATGATGTTTGCACAGGCTTAGCAGAAGCAGGACTTATACCTAGCAATCTGTCACAAAGAGATGCAGAGTACAAAACTGGAACAGCACACAGTGAGACTGTGTCTCTTTTTTATCCAGACAGGTTTTTCCTGAGCTCTGTTGAGCAGTCTGCCATTTTCATTTCATGTATGGGTGGTGTGCAGTTTCTTTCATTTTTCTGCACTCTGGATAGGAGCATTACTATGGCTTTGACTTGGACATATGGTCTCTTGCTGAGGGTTGAATATGTAGCTGGCATTTTCTGTTGTCTGCGAGTCACATGTTGTACTTGCCTTAAGGGGACTTGCACTTAGTTTGCAACACAGGAGTATTGTCACATAGAGGACTAAATATTTTTTGGGCTGTCTATTTTCAGCTCATTGTCAAGACAGGATCTTGTGAGCTGGAAAATTGCTCTTGACCAGCGCACTTTACCTGCAATTGATAAGGAGGTAAATAAATACACAGGGTCTTATTGTTGTTTCTAGGGACAATGATTTGCTCAACTGCTACTGGACCTGCACAGTAGCTCTTTCACATTTTATTTACATTCTGTCAATGCAGGTGCTTCACTGCCAAGCTTATGGTCCATTTGCCAAGATTTCATACACACTGAATAGAACCATGTCTACCTCATAGAATCTGGCTTTAACTCTTCAAGGAGGTCCAAATGGTGCAGGCTTTCCAGGTGCAGTCAGGTTTCATTGATGTCGACCAAATTGACAAAAGTTCATGGTCTGCATTGTCCCATGATCTATTGGCTGGAGAGACCAGCATCATCGCCTCTGCATTTGGTACTGCAATGCTCTACCTGCTCCCCTGTTTTTGATTGATACATCTTGTGTCACTTGTTTAGCAGTGTCCATGGTACAAGTAGTGAGTTTCCACAACAATATCTGTGGATCATTAATGTTTTGTACAACAAAAATTTTGCAGGGTTTACAAGATTGCTTCAACCCAACAAAGCTACCACAAATGGCCAAGCTGCTTTAGCCCTTGCATCTGGGGATGCTTCTGGTCTTGTTTCAGAGGAGCTGAGCAGGCTTCAAGCTGAAGCAGTGGCAGAAGAAGCAGTTGCGGCACATCATGCCATGGAAGTCCGTGCTCAAGAGGAATTCAAATCTATACTGGATGCTCAACTATTGTCAGAGAAGCGGCAAAGGGAGCAATTAGACAAGTTTATCATTGAAGTCAAGGCTGAGTTGGGAAAGGTCAAGGCAGAAAAAGAGCTGGAGAAAGATTCACTGTGGAAGGACCGGATGATAGTAGATGCAGAATTGGAGCATGTGCATCAGCTTAGACAACAGATTGATGAGCAACTACAGGCTTTATCTGCTGATCAAGTGGCAGTCTCTATTCAAAAGATGAATGTAGAAAAGTTATGGATACAAGCTGAAGAAGCAAAGCAACAAATCTCCAACATCAAGTTTGAAATAAATATTGAGAAGAAAGCTCTCTCGCTTGCCAGGTACACCTACATATTTTCTAATAACCCTTTTTTGTCACTTTGAGTTCCATTTCTGAAGGCCATATTGTGAGGGAATCAATTGGGCTTGTGTATTCAATCATTCCTAACTCCTTTCATGGCTGTTAGGTTATGGGCTGAACGAGAGGCTGAGAGGGCATTTGGTCATGGAAAGATCCTTGAACAATCCAGGAAACACTGGGCAAATCAAGGGATTGAAGTTATTGTGGACAGAGACCTTGACGAGGATAATGTTCCAGGTCCAAGTTGGTTCTACAGTGGTTCGGCTACAGAGTTGAACAAATTTCTCCGACGAGCGCCTCTTCACAATGACACAGTTACAGGAGAGAACTTGAAATCTAGGATTGCAAATGCAATGGTTGAATCAGGGCAGGCAACTGAGAGAACCCTCAGTGGCCTAAAGCACAAAATTCAGGGGATATTAGATGAAATTCAGAGAAGGAAGGAGCATCTATGGCAAAAATCTATTTCATCTGGAGGTCAGAGAGTGCAGGATACAAGGTCAAGTACTGATCAAGTGACACAAGGATTACCAACTGGTGTTGTGGAACGTAGCAAGGGGTTTGCTGACAACAATAGATGGGAAGCTAATAAGTTGCCATGATGCCTCAAGATTGACTGATGCAATATCTCATTTTAATAAAAAGTCTGTGGGTTTGAACCCATTATTCACATTGACATAGATGCCATTGATTCAAGATTAATTGTAACAAAAGCTATGTTTTGCTACTGAAGATTCTTTCTTCCCTGGATGCAGATGTAATTTAATAGCTGGGGAGAAAAAGACATTTCCCTCTCAGAGAACTTGTCCACAGACTTAATGGGAATGTGGAAGGGCAGGGGGAGTCCACATATGTGTGCATGACACACATATGTTATGTCCACAGTCATCATCTACTCAATTGCTCAGTCCTTATATAAACATTGTCCAACATGATGCACTAACTGTTTCTGGAACTCTGGAACTAACACAGGTTGAACAGTGCATACCTTCTTCATTGGACATGCAAAGCCAACAGGATGACTTGTTCCTGAGCTTCAGAAACTGTTTGACCTCTTTGTTCGATGTCTTTGTGGAGCTTCTCTCTCTGTGCAGTCACATTGATAACTCATCAGACATGTAGGAAGCACCTGAACTCATGGAAGAGGTTACTACAATCTGTCATATATGTCATGAGGTTCCTGATGACGTGGAAACTCACGTGACATTTCTGACTTCACATGGAGAAAGGGAAAAAGTTTGGTGGATGGAGCAAAGAAGACTTTAGAGGAAGCTGAGTAGGTTGCCAAATTTCAAGTTCACAAGCAGCAAGCCCCAGTGATGAAGTCATGATCAATGCACAGGTAATGAAGTATTTTATATCCTAGTAAAGCTGAAGGGTCAAGGTAGTTGAACTGTACATTCAGTGACAGGCCATGACTAACAACATGGCAACAATCTGCTAAGTCTGCAGTTCACAAAGATCATTGTGCCCTTCTTGCGGTCATCTCATTTAATTTACATAGTCCTTCACCTTGCAGGTAGGCATCTTTGTCTCTGAAACACCTCCAAGATTTCCCACGGTAACTTTCCAGGGCATCCATAGAGGTTCTTCAAGGCACTGGGAGCAGTGGTGCATAGGCCTACTCCCGTATCCCCGCAACTGCAAAAAGTGAGGGACAAGGAAGAGCAGGAGGAGAGTAAAACTTCCAGCTTATTGTCGTGTGGAAAGACAAAAAATCAGTAGATCTCTGGGTCATTCAACAAGTCAGTTCACAAGTTTGTAGGAGAAATTCTAGCTGAGGACAAGTACTAGACATGTGAAATCCAGAGGATCTGTTGTCGAGATCTTCAAAGCCCAGTTGTAGATTGTTCTTTCCAGATCAGAAGCATGGTTGATAAATTCTCCACCTTAGGTAATACTCTCTGAAATTCGTGAGATTCCTGTTTGCAGAGATCAGGTGGCATTTTGACAGTCAAGTGAAGCAAAAACATACCAGAGTCTCAAAAGGTTTTGGGAGTGGACACAGGGTGCCTGCAAGATTGAAGGGCACTTTGTGCTGTCTTGAACAGAAACAGAAGAGGTCAAATACATGGGTCTATGTAACCATGGGAAATTTTCAGTATGATGAGGATATAGATTAGATCAACAGGAAGGGATGCATGATCTTCTAACAGATTCAGATATGATTACCAGAGGAGGCCTCATGCCTCGGCTCAAGAGGTCGAAGAGTACAGTCCAATCTGCATGCAAGCGCAGTGATCGAGGCAGCTTCATGGTTCGCATATGGCCAACATTGTGGAAAACTGTGGTGTGTTTTACAGTGCTCTTTTGGGTGTTGATTCCACTGTCAAAAGTAACAGACCCTCAGGAGCTCAGTGGAGAGAAATCAGCACCTGCCTTCAATCAAAGACAAGCAGCTGCAGCTCGTCTTATCAAGATTGCTGCAAGCACTGTAAGCACTACTAGGAACCCACATTATCCCTCAGACAAACCTGCAGTTAGAATGGACAGTCAAAGAGCAAAGCATAGTACTGTAAAGCTCCCAGCAGCTGCAGCTCAGATGGCTGATCAAACAGCCAGTACAACGAAGCTACCAGAAACTGCAGTTCAGATACATGAACATGCTATTGCAAAGAGTGCAGTGAAGCTGCCAGCAGCTGCAGTTCAGTTGGACAAGAGCACTACTACTACAGGGCTGCCTGCTAGTGTTGAAGGTCTGATCCAGGACATTAGAGCAGCTGCCATGCGAGTGAATGGAGGCAAGGCTGTCAAACCTCTCAGTAGAGTGGCCAAGAAGAAGTGGCACAAGAGGAATCCTTGCACAAGTCGAGAGAAGCTGCCTTTAGTCTACTCGAGAAGAAAATCCACCAAAGATACGGATCATGCCAACCCTGCATGGCAAGCAGTCTTTCGAGAGTACGCCATTCTCCATCGCACTTGTACCAGCAAAATCGGAAACGTGACCACGTACTTGCAGAAGAGGATCACGAGAACGGGCTGCAAATTCATGGTCTGTGACGCGACAGAAGGTTCCGGGCTTGGCAACAAGATGTTGCTCATCACTTCCTGTTTCCTCTATGCGGTTCTGACACAAAGGATTTTGCTTGTACCTAGCTCAAGTCTGCTGTGCGATATCATGTGTGAGCCTTTCGAAGGCTCCTCATGGAGGATACCCGATCGACGAGTCCTTGGTTTAGGTCCCAGTCCTGATTTCTTTGCTTCTGTGGATTCGTTTCTGGCAACTCGCGGGGACGATCTGCTGCTGCAGCAGCATAGCAAGAATGTCTCAGCAAAGGTCGACCTGTATGCAACGGATGTGAGCGATGACTGGTTCTTTCAGCCTAAGAATCGATTCTATTGTCCTACGGAGCAGAGCTTCTTGAGCAACGTGACATGCATCGGTGTCGTTGGTTGTCAGTACACCATTCCCAAGCTTTTCTCGATGCCGAGCTTCCGTCCGACGTTAGAGTCTCTGTTTCCCACGCGGATGGTCCTCACAGATCTCCTCAGAAGCTTGATGCTCCCGGTAGATTCCATCTGGCGCGCGGTCGAAAAAGTCGAGGCAATGCAGCCAGATCGTGCAGACCGACGCGTCGGCGTTCAGATTCGCTACTTCCGCGGCGTTGAAGCTTTCAAGAAATTCCACCACGGAGTGGACTCCCGGATCAGACAGTGCTTTTTGGAAAACGGCATCCTTCCTAAACAAAAGAGGAAGCTGAGCGGCCAAGTCTTCCACAGCATATTCAACACTAACGGGAAATCGCTTACCTCGAGATCTCGACGCAAGCGATTCGTCGACGCAAGAACCTCATCAGTCGCAGACTCTGGTAAGAAACACGACGCAATTGAGGCGCCACGTAGTGGTAACAGGATCACGGTTTTCATCGCTTCTCTACACAACAGCTTCGAGAAGTCGCTGACAATGGACTACTTGCAAAACCCGCCAGCAAATGGCGAGAACGTAACCATCGTGCAGCTGTCTAGGAAACTCTCACAAGGCTATAGCGTACAAGACGATGCACAAGCGATGGTGGAAATGATACTCCTCAGCTTCTCGGACGACATCATCGTCACTCCTATGTCCACCTTCGGCGGTGTCGCTCACGCTTATGGCGCATTACGCCCGTGGTTCGTGCAAATCCCGCCATGGTATGTCGAAGACCCCAATAACGTCTCCGAGCCCACCGGTCCCCCTTGTGTAAGAGCGCAAACCATCGACACTTGCTCGCATTTGCCGGAGAAGCAATTCGATTGCCCACATGATCCGGAGCTCCACGGCCGATTCGTCACCGATCTCACACCGTCTCTCAAAGATTGTCTCGTGGAAGATGTTCGGACTGGCATTCAGCTCATCACCAGCACCCGCCAATCCCCACCTCCTCCCGAGCACTTCCTTTTCACCTCCTCTGCTCTGAATCAAGACCTACCATGCTAAATCGCACAACAATCACCACTGGCACTAATCAAGCCCTACGAGGCTAATTAATTAATTAATTAGCACAACAATTACACCACTAATCCTTTAAAAAATTCCACTAATCCTGTTATTCTCACTAATCTTATTTTTTTTGTTCTCACTAATTATTGTTGGGCTTTTGGTACTGTTGGAAAAGCCTTGGACTAGACCAATTAATGTGCACGTCATTTGTCATTTCACAAGCTGAATACCCACCTAAATTATAATGTGAGATTTAAAACCACCTATTAAGTTGAAACATAAAGATGCACACAAAAATAAATAAAAATATATAATTTTTTTGGAGGCAAATAATAACATTAATGTATGGTGAATTTTTTTTAACAAAGTTGTGTGAATAAACTAATAATTCAACATATCAATTTAGCCCTTTGTGGCTAGCCTCCCCTCCACCCCCACCAAGGTCCAAAAACAAGCTCAAATGAAAGTGAAAGGATTCACTTCAAGCTTCCCACCACCTCCTCCTCCTCCTCCTCCATTGTTTTAGGCACCCAACTCTAGATTTGGTAGCACACAACATGTACAAACTAGTTTTGGGTGGGTACCAAACAACAATTCAAAACCAAGTTGAAATTCAACTTGATTTGTTCACAACTACCTATTGGGTATCAACCGTGTGATATTCAATGGGTTGATACCCTAGTCAATAGGTATGAGATGATACTAGAGATGTAACTCATAAAGAATCGAATTCTTTTGATATTTTTCGAGTGTTGAGACTTGGGTAAGTTATATTGATAATTCATGGGTCCAATTCTTCATTCTTACATAGGATTTAGATTTTAGATGTCTAAATAATAGGTAGGGATTTAAAGTTAAGGTTTAAAGCAACTCAATTTTAAGTTTAAGGTGTCATAATTGTCTTGTGCATATGTAAGTTATATTGGTAATTCATGAGTTCAATTCTTAGTTCTTCCATAGGATTTAGATTTTAGATGTCTAAATAATAGGTAGGGATTTAGGGTAAGGGCTTAAAGCACTTAAGTTTAAAGATTGAGGTTTAAAACAACTAAATTTTAGGTTTAAGGTGTCATAATTGTCTTGTGCGCAAGTAAGTTATATTAGTAATTCATGAGTCTAATTCTTAGTTCTTACATAAGGTTTAGATTTTAGATGTTTAAATAATAGGTAGGGATTTAGGGTTAGGGTTTAAGGTAATTAAGTTTTAAGATTAAGGTTTAAAGCAACTATATTTTAGGTTTAAGGTCTCAGGGTTGTCTTGTGTGAAGTGAGATTTGAACTCCCTCAAAGCCTTATAGCTCTTTGACTCCACATTGTTTTGTGGTTTTTTTGTTTTGTCAATTATTCTCTTTTTTGTTTTTGCTTATGTTTTTCTCTCCATTTGCATTTGATTTTTATTTTATTTATTTTATTTTGTGCATAGTTTTGCAACTCTTTGCACACCATTTGATTCATTATGTTTTTGTGTATCAACATTGTTTATGGCGTTTGGCAATTTTTGTGTGTAGGCTTTGTGTGTGCTAGGTTTTGAGAAACTTGGTGGGTTTTGGGTTTTTTGTGTGCTTGTTTGGTTTTTGAAATTCTTGTTGAGCAAAGGAGGTGTTTGGTTAGTTCTACAAATGTTTGGTGTATTTGGGAGTTAGTCAATGGAATCTACAATTGGATTAGTTGTTTTCAAAGGTGTTCATTGTGTTTGGGAGGTTCTCAATATCACTATGGGGTATTCAAATGGGTTTTTTAAATGTTCAATGGGTTTGGGTGATGTCTTTTTGCGGTATTCAATGAGTTTGGAGGTTCTCAATGTCTCTTTGGGGTATTCAATGGGTTTTTTGAATGTTTGATGGGTTTGGAAGGTTCTTAGTGTCTTTTTGGGGTATTCATTGAGCTCTTGGAATGTTCAATGGTTTTGGGAGGTTTGTGATGAGTGTGGGAGGTGTTTAGTTTTCCCTTGGTGCTCAATTTCTTCTTGGTGTTCAACTTTTTGGTGTTTTGATTTTTCTTGGTGTTTGATTTAAAGGTGTTTAACTTTTATCAATGGCTTCTTCAACTTCAACACTCAATGATTATTCAAACTTCATTTTTAAAATATGTCCCTTAGTCTTTTGTTTTGTTTTGTTTAGTGGCTTCTTCAACTTCAATGTTTCAATGACTTTTCAAACTTCATTTTAAAGTATGTCCCTTAATCTTTTGTTTTTGTTCTTTGTTTTTTTGTCCTTTTTGTGTTTTTTTTTAATGTGTTGTTTTGTTTTGTTTCTTATGTCATTTTCTTGTTGTATGTCTTCTCTTTCTTTGTACGTCTTACCATGTACCTTGTGTTTTTGTGTTTTGTTCTATTTTTGCAAGACCTACCATTCCTAAATGCAAATTGCTTTGAAATAAATAGGGTTCAATTTGCACCTACATTTTTAAAGCATTCTTGTGAGCATGCAACAATCTTGCACTTCCATATAACTACATTAATATTCCTTTTACATTATGCATCATTCTAAAAGTGAATGATTAAATACACATTATACTTGCATTCCATATTCGTAAATGTTTGTAATTGTTTTTCTTTTTTTGCATCATTCAAGTGTTTTTAATATTTTAATAATAATTAAAACAAAAAAATAATGAAAAAAATGGAAGGCATTGTTTTTTTGCAATTTTTCCACCTTGGTTTAATAACACATAAATTGTATAAGATGGACCCAATTTTTTCATATGATGTTTCCATGAATGAATATAAGTTGTCAATGGGGAAATTAATGAAGATGAGAGGTTAGAAAGGTCTAATACAATGCTAAACTCCCAATTAAAAAATGATGATTCATTGGAGTTGATTTTGAAAAAATTGCATGAACAAAAAATTTAGTGGAGGCTTCATATTAGAAATTTTTTGAGTTGGGCCTTTTTTTGTGCAATTGATGGTTTAGAATTCAATGTCAAGGTTCCAAAAATTATGCAATGTGTTGTATTTCATAAAGTTCTACTTGGTCTTGAAATCTTGAACCAACAAACAAGGTTGAAAAAAGGTCTAGTGACATATTTCAAGAATAATCCAATATATTTATTCAAAGTGTCATTTCTAAATTTGTTTGAACCATAGACCCTTTCGGAAAAAAATATATATGCAACATAAAAGTTTGTATAGAACTTCAATCTTTTTGTTGTCAAAAACCATCTACCTATTCAACTTGTTGAAAGCATTTGGTTAAAGAGTTTAATTTGAGATTATGCCCTCATGTTGTGTTTCCTTCTAGATTATCAAGAAGTGTTATTGAATTTAATTGAGAAAATCAAACAAATTTATGTTTTGCCTTTTAACAATTTGTGTTTGCCATTACAAGCTTTGATCTTTGGATGTCCAAAGGGGTGAATGACATTTTTGCATTGGTTATAAACTTTTGGGGAAAGGATTGTGCGCAAAAAAATATTACAATTGGCTTGTTTGTTTGAAACATTTGAAACTTTAGACCAAGCTTTCACAACAAATCTACAAGATCTTTTAAACCAATATGGTTTCACAAAAAAAAATTGCTTATGTTAAAAATGAAGGATCTAATTTGAATACAATGATGACATTCAAGTTTATAATTAGTTGTGACAATTTGGATGTCAAGGTAAGTTTTCAAAGGACATGTTTTGGACATTCCTTTTTTAAACCCATCAATATGCACCGATAAAAGAGAAAGTATGCAAAGGTTTAAAATATGTTTCCATCAAATATATCCAATTACAATTGCATAATTATATAAGAGGGCTTAAGAAATCAAAGAAAGGGTGACAAAAATGAATGAAAGCTTTTATTTTTGCAAGCTTCCACCTTCCAAAATTGAACACACTAATGAAAACAAGATAAACTTTTCAACTATTATATTTTGGGTTTTTTATTTAAATCTATAATCTCTTACTATATGATTTTAACCTCAAATTAGAAGATTTATTTTTGTAGGTTTACAAGCAATGTTTTAAAAGGCTCTACAATTTTGAAAAGCCATAGTCCTCTCTTACAACAAGTAAATTAATGATAGGGTTATTGGCCATGTTTCCCCCCTTTCATATGTCATAAATCAGAAATCATTATTGATTGTTGATTTCATATTGTCACTACTTGTGTTTTAAATTGGTCAATGGGTCATTGGTTGTTGAATGATGCCTTACACATAGCCATAACTATGAGCTTTAAACTAAAGGAAAAAATTAATAATCTTCATGTTCCTTCTACTTTGAATAACTTGTGGAAGATGATTTGGGGGTGGATATTGAATTGAGAAGCTTTGTACTGAACATGAAGAGAAAGTGTATAGGGTTATTGATTTTTTATTGTCATTCCTAACAAAATGGTGGTGAAAAAGTTCACAACATTTTATGCCTAATGTTAAATTTTAAATACAAAAAATCTAAGATTGATTTATTCTTTTATTGGTTATGGGCAAGCTAACCTTAACATCTTAATATTATTTTGTTATATTTTAGAAGTTGCAATGGAACATTTAGTTCTTGTGTTAAAAAAGTTACTTAAAATACTTTTGTAAGAATGAAGTACAAATTGGTTGTGAAAAAACCTATTTTGCAAAAACTAAGAAAAAATTAAACTAGGGAAACTATTTTAAAGTGGGAAATTTGACCAAATCAAAAATTTAGAAATAGAAAAATGAGAAAACTAGAACAATTGATTATAAAAAAAAGTTGATACCCACCCAACATTGGTGCAAGCCCAACACAAGGATGGAATGTAATTAATTAATGGATTAATTTGAAGAAAATGAATGTTCACTAAGGTAGATCCATGGTTGATTTGAATGTTGTGTGATCCTTCAATTTTGTTAAAGTAGGTCCACTAGCATGAGAGAGAAAAAACTTTATTTTTATTTTTAACCTCTAATGCTAAAACAATTATCCGCCTCAACCCCACTATTGAATAATAGATATTATGTTATGTATTATAGATGAATTTGTAACTAACTACAAACACAATATAATGATCCATAAAAAAATAACCATTAGTTGGTTTTTCACATTTTTAAATGATAAGTCAATTCAATCTTGAAAATGTTTCATGCACTTTTGCAAAAATGTTTGTAATATGTTAGATTTTTTTATAAAGTTAGTGAAACACAACACCAAAATCTTGAGTTTGGTCCAATATCATTTAGAATGTGACATAATTTTCTAATTATTGATGGAATACTAGCTCTTAATAACCCACAATTCCAATTTTTAAATTAGGAATGAAATTTTTTTTTAATGAGTAATAGGTTTAAATAACTAATAATCTAATAAGGGAAGCTTTTAAGTTGAATTTTGAACTTGCCATAAAGGACATAATCGTTAAATGGGGAACTACTTGTTTTTAAAAGTTCCCATTTATCTTCAAAATAGTTTCTCATCACCCTTGACACAATTGGGCAAAGCTTCATTTGTAAAATCACCCTACAATAATGGAACCAATTGAAGTTAGTCCCAACCTAACATGTAATATGATTAGTATCAAACCTCTACCAAGAATTATAGATACCAACATTGTTTATATTGGTGAAGACACATTTAATTCCAACACAACAAAGAAGGATGACACACCAAAAAACAAACTCAAAACAGTTGCAATGCATGTTGGAAGGGAGGGAGAGCAAAGGCATTAATTGCCAAAAGTTTTGCTTATTTTTGTCGTAGAAAATCCTTGTATGATTAGTTTGCTTGGTCAACATAAATATAAATTGATATTGTGAAATCATTGCCTACAAGATGGGTGAAAGAGGTATGTAATATTTTCTTTTCTTTCCATTTTTGTACCCACTTGTAGTTTTGTGTAACATTGTTTGACATTGAGCTGCAATGTTAAACCCTGAAAAATGCATACTAATTTTTTGTTTAGGCTTTTCAATGGCACAATAGTTGCATTTTCAAAGCAACATGTTTGTTGCAAATTTCATGTAGATAATGAAAGGAAGTGCATGTTAATTGAATTCTTTGTTGCATTTCCAAAGCAACATGTTTGTTGCAAATTTCATGTAGATAATGAAAAGAAGTGCATGTTAATTGAATTCTTTGTTGCATTTTCAAAGCAACGTGTTTGTTGCAAATTTCATGTAGATAATGAAAGGAGGTGCATGTTAATTGAATTCTTTGTTGCATTTCCAAAGCAACATGTTTGTTGCAAATTTCATGTGGATAATGAAAGGAAGTGCATGTTAATTGAATTCCTTGGCTACTAGAAATCTTGTGTAGATAAAATGGAAACACATGTTTTTCCTATAGCAAATCAATTTTCTAGCATGTTTGCATATTCTTTTATGGGTTTTCTTATTTAGAAAACCATGCTTTTGAAGGATCCAACATGTTTGCAAGTTGCCTTAGGGGTTAAAATATTTTTCGTCATAATATTTTTATGTAAGTAGTAAACCTACATATGTTTAGAAGAGTACTAGCTACTTGTCTCCAATTACCTAGTTATAGAACATTGTTTAGGGTTGAGGACTCGATACTAAGACCCTTGTGAAATCATCCATCAACCCAATTCAGGTTGATCGAACCTTTAGGGTTAAATATATTGATTAAACATAAATGTCCAATCCAAGCTTTTTTTTTAACAATGTAAAAAAAATTGGAATTTTTTTCTAAAAAGTTTGCAAAATTAGTCAAGTTTACACTAGAAATACTAAAGTTTCCAAAAACAAAAATTTGTCACGAAAACAACGAAAATTGTCCCAAAAAAACACTGGTTCAATCATCTTGATTTGGTCAATATAAAATTGGGGAGTGACTTAACCCATCCACCTACCCTAACTGTGGACCCCTGGTTAATAAATTTGGTATTAGGATGACGTAGTGAAGCATGCCACTTGGCAAGTTCCAATTGACCAAGTGTGCCCAAATTTGGATCTTTAGGAAAGGTGAACTTATGCCACTTGTCCAATACCCAAATGGACAGACTGCGTAGGCCAATTGGGCAAAAAAATTGGCACAAACTAACTAGGGTTTTTTTTCCCCCCAATTTTGTGAGCTGTGGGTGGTCTGGCGATCATCCACAAAGAGGAATGAGCCAGATTAATTTTGGCTACATGTCAGAGAGTAAATTGGAATTTTTTTAAGAATCCTGCTATGTTTTTGGCGACCTCCAGAAGTTTCAGGATTTTTTTTTCCTCAAAATATGGCGACTTTTGTGTATTTTTCCCCCAAAATTCCTTTGAACTCCCTTTTTTGTTGGCCAGGTGTGAAATTTCGTCCCAAAAAATCAGAAAACTGACTAGGGTTTTTTTAATTTATTTTTATTTATTTTTTAAAATTTTCACTAAGTAGTTCCCACTGGGGAGCATCCCAGCATTAATTAGCATTAAATGGTTACTGTCCTAGGTGGGCTATAGCATTTTTCCAAAAGTGTTGCCACAAGTGGCAACCTCGGAAGTGCCTAGGTCTAGATGTGGCTAATTTAATTATTTTTTATATCGAAAAATGGCGAAAATTTTCCCAAAAAATCACAAGTTAGTGTTTTTAGTGTTTTTTTATTAAAAAAGTTCACCACGTTGCGAAATTCCGCCCCCAAAAAAAACTCTGAAACTGAGATGAAAATTTTTGCAAAAAAATTCGCTCAAACTGAAAAAAACTTCTCTCAAAATTTCGTGAAAAGGTCCAAAAACTTCGTTTGTTGTGTGTGTGTGTGATGCCCATGTTGAATTTGGAAAAAGAATTCTGAAACTTGTCGCACACAAAATTTTGGAATTGGGAGTTGCAAGAGAAATGTAGATGGGGAAGAAGAAAAATTTCAGACTCGAATTTTCGGAGTTGGAAGAAACGAAGATTGGGAAGAATTTGAGAGCTTGATTGATTCATTTGTATGGAATACAAGAATTCGGGAATTTGGACTTGTGAGAAAGAAGATGGGGGAAGAGTTCCAGCTCCCAAATCCAGTAGTTTGGGAAGAATGTTTTTGGACATAATAATAAGTTGCGAAAATTCAAGCAACTTTGGTGAAGAAGAAGAAGAAGAAGAAGTTGAACTCTGGAGGGAAAAAGAGAAACAAAACTTAGGAGGAGGCATCAATGGTGCAAGAATCAAGCAGTTCAGTATTGTGGGTTTTGTGAGTCGGTGATTTTTACTAGAGAGTTTTGGACATAAGTTGCAAGAAATCAAGCAGTTTGGTTTATGTGGGTCTGTGATAATTACAACGGAGTTTTGGGGGCAAGAATCAAGCAGTTGGAAGAGGGGGAGGTAACGAGAAGGAAAAGAAGGAGAAGTGGGATTTTGAGCAAAATGGAAGTTTCTGATTTAGCAACTTCGGCAGGGATTAACATAGGATTAGCAATTCTGTTTCTGGTACTGTATTCGGTGTTCAGAAAGCTGCCAGGGAATAGGGGAGTGTACAATACCCGAGAGATGTTGAGGGAGAGTCAATGTAAGGAAGGGAAGAAAGAGGAGGAGAAGCAACCATTCGCTCTGGAGAATTTGGTACCTTCAGCAGGATGGGTGCAGCAGGCATGGGATTTGTCAGATGACGATATTCTGCAATCTGCAGGGCTTGATGCTCTTGTTTTCCTGCGAATTTTCGTCTTTGGGTCAGTTGTGGAATCACTCTCCTCTCATAAGAAGCCACTCTCTATGAAACATTTTGCACACTGCAAAGAAAGAAACAGAATGATCATGTCGGACAGATGACACAAGCATATTTTTTTATATCTTACCCCTTTCTTAGAAATTCAGGCTCCTGAGATTTGAGAAAGAACTTTGTACAAGATGGACTATGATGATGGGAAGCTGCTAACCTGCTACATTGTTATGAGCTGCTGATTGATTTTTCTGGAGGATCCAAAGAAGTGGTTTAGTATTCTTTTGAGGCTTTGAAACTCATGTATGTGACTGGGGAGGGAGGCTTGTTGTGTGGCAGGATGCGGTTTTTCTCAATCTGCACACTTGTGGGATGCGGTATTTTAGCACCACTCAATTTCAATGATACGTATCTGAAAGACCATCCTTCAGAAAAGAATGGATCATTGGACAAACTTACTATTCTCAACATATCACAAGGATCTTCAAGGTAAATTGCTCTCTCTCTCTCTCTCTCTCAATTCTTCCTTCTCTGGTGGTGTTCTTTGAGGGGAGAAGCACTACTACTACCACAATTCTTTGCAATGAAAAAGCATCAGTTGTTTACATAACCTCAAATTTCTTGGATTGTTTGATAGTTGAGTGGTATTGTCTTGTGGTGGTGGTGGTGGTGGGTGCAATGCAAAATAGGTTGTGGTTTCACCTTGCCGTTCTCTACTTCATCTCCATCACTGCTTACACATTGCTCTACATGGTATATAGCTGGCTCCCAACTGTCTTTTTCTGTTTCTTTCATCTCAGCACAGCTTGCTTCTCTTAGAGCAACTCCACTGGTGCTCAGTATGTGTGACCCTGCAACTCATAATTGGATGAAGAAAAGTCAAAACATGCCAGTTTGGCTCAGCAAAATGGTTTTGGCCTAGCATTTTTGTACAGTTTTTGCTGAGGCTGGTAAAAGGCATAGCAAAGCCTAACACCTGCCAGAGAAGAGTGTAACAAATGTGATCTGACTGCTGCTCCCTGTTACTGATTGGCCAATCATAATGATGGGTCGAGGTGGTTTGCTATTAGAAGTCTCCCACCTATTTGCAGTCCCAGTTTTGAGTTCTATGGGTGAGCTTGGAAAAAAGTAAATAACTAGACTTCGATGTGAGAAACATTTTTTCAGGGTCACATACTGAGTACCACTCGAGATGCTCTTCCAACAAACTAGACATCTGCACAAGTCTATGGTTGGGAAGAATAGCCAAAGCCACAATAATGTAATGTGAGCTACAACATATAGTCATGAACGTGAACCTTTGTTTGTTTGTTTGTTGCACGCACAGGAATACAAGAACATAACCAAGAAACGGCTGGCATACTTGATGTTAGCATTACCTCAGCCAGACCAATTCTCTGTATTGGTTCGGGCCATCCCAAAGCCTGGAAATGAGAATGAGAGCTACAGCAAGGAAGTAGAGGACTTTTTTCAGCGGTTTCACCCCTTGCACTACCTTTCACATCAGATGGTCTTCCCTGCCAGCAAATTGCAAAGTTTGCTGGTTTGTGTTCTGTTACCCTCCCTTCCCTTTCAGCTCTCAAACTGGGTTGTTTTCCAAAAGTGACTAGGAAAGAAAATGCCATGCACAGTATGTTGCATACCATGTGCTAATTTGCTTGAGAGTCGCAGGAGATTAGCTTTCAACTATATGATGATAATTATGAAGTGTCATGTTTTCTTTGTTTTTTTCCAACACACAGTTGCAATTTTCCTCAGATGAAGGATTACAAATATACTCACATACTTATATACTGTGGAATGTGTGACAGAAAGAATTCAACAAATTGAAGGACAAGGTTGTGTCTTTGAAGGCAAAATCACCTGAAGAAAGGAGGCCATGTCGGGTAGGATTCCTAGGCTTGTATGGTCCACTAGTGGACCCTGTTGAGTTGTATACAAGCAAACTGGAAGACCTCAACCTGAAGATCCGGAAAGAACAGTCTGCCATCTTCAATAGAAAGAAGGTGGATTTATGATTCAAAAGCACCCCTTTACCATCCCAATTTAACACTTAGCTTCATCGTCTTTCAACAAGTTTGTTTCTGAATTGCATAATTGTCCCGTGCTCTTTGCTTTCCTATATATCTTCTTAACTCAATTGTGGTCTTGGTTACATACTCACTCCCACATCCAGAAAAATAGGCAGGAAAAAGTGGTTTCCTAATCATACTTGTACATGAAATTTACATTTTGTACAGGAGTTGCCAACTGCATTTGTTTCATTCAAGACACGTTGGGAGGCAGTTGTCACAGCTCAAACACAGCAATCACAAAACCCAATGTTATGGGTTACAGAATGGGCTCCAGAGCCCAGAGATGTGGACTGGGGGAACTTGGAAATACCTTATAAACATCATTTTTTCCGAGGCATTGTGGCAGCGATTGGAGCTGGCCTTATCACCATCTTCTATATACCGCTTACCACTTTGGTGCTGGCTCTGGCCAACCTTGATAGCCTTTATAAGTTCCTACCGCATGTGCTTTTGGAGATACTACTGAAAATGTTAGTTTCTTAACAACTTCCCTGCAACTTGGTTCTTTTTCTCCCAGTTTTTGTGTGTGTGTGTGTGTTTTTCCCTTAACAAACATTCTTCATGCAATTTGTTGCAGCCCTGGAGTTAAGCAAGTGATACAAGGATATCTTCCTGCACTCGTTCTGGCTGGAATCCTATATGGCCTTCCACCAGTGTTCCTTTTCCTATCCAAACTAGCAGGCTATGTTTCCATCAGTCATCAAGAGAGAGTGGCAGCAGGGAAATTCTTCCATCTTCTGGCAGGCAATGTGTTCCTCGTGGGTGTCCTTGGAGGCTCTTTGATATCTGTCATCAATAAGTTCTCATCTGAACCTCGGAAAATTCCAAGATATCTAGCAGAATCAATGCCTAGTAAAGTAAGCTGTTTTTTTCATACCCTTTACCATGTTGCAAAGTGGGAAAATGTTGCAACAACAGCACAGAGAAAGTCAATGCACGGTGAAAGATGAGATCCTGCAAATGATCAGTAGTTTGATCTGATGCACATAATCCTGAAGAAATCAAAGATTTGTGTGCATGACAAGGTTTTGCAGTTCAGTCTCCTAATTTACTGTACAGCAGCATCTAAACCCTGAGGCTTAGACTCAGTAAAACAGCTCAAAGGTTTTCTTTCTGTCACAAAGAAAAAGGGCGTGAATGGGTATGTACCCTGATGGCTTCTTTTGTGACAGAAAGAAACTGTTGTTACAAAAGAAGCCATTGGTGTACACCACCTTGTTACCTTCTCTAGCCATGCTATTTTGTTCAATCTATGAGTTAACCAACTGATTTGAGTTTGTTATTATATTATTGGCAGGCAGATTTCTTCATAACCTACATCTTGACAACAGGATGGGCAGGCTTTCCATTGGAGATCTTACAATCAGGTGTACTTGCATTGAACTTCATGCAGAGGATGTATGTGGACATACATCGACCTCTTTTGACTGGGGTGTATTCTCTGCCCTATTACCGGCAGTTGCCACATGTGCTTCTGTTTGTGATGGTCGGGCTTACATACTCCATCATCACGCCTCTATTACTACCTTTCCTTCTTGTATACTTCATATTGGGCTACATTGTCTTCCGGAATCAGGTTAACAAGCCCAACCTATTGTCTCCTCTCTCTTGTTCCTTCTCATACGTTTGCCACATCTGGCTTTCTTTTCCCTGCAAAAATGTCAAGGAAGAGACAAAGGAGAGAAGTTAGAACACTACAATAAATAATGAGCTAGTAACTTACAAGCACTTTGTTCAATTTGTGTTTGCTTTCAGATACTGCATGTCTATGAACCAGCATATGAAACTGGTGGGCAATTTTGGCCCCATGTACACAATCGGATTATTTTCTGTTTGGTGTTTCTCCAAGTATGTTTCATTGGAGTATTCTCTGTTAAAGGCTTGGGGAAGGGATCGTTACTTGTCATTCCTCTTCCCATCTTGACTCTTCTTTTCAATGCACATTGTCGGCAGCTCTTCTATCCCAACTTCAAGCAGTTCAATGTGGAGGTAGTAAATAATCTTCAAGAGCATTTGAAACTGTTTCAAAAAAAATTTCCAATACAGAGATTCAAAATTCTTCTTCATTAATGTTTGGTTGTCAATGGTAATGGTGGTTGACAATAGCATCATCTGACATGATGTCTGTTGATGTTCATTGGACCAGACCACAGTGAAGAAAGATCAGGACGATGAGCACAATGGGCTGAGGGAGGACTTATGGAACTCTATACGCAATGCATATCTGCATCCTACACTACAACCAGTGGAGTTGGATATCCATGAAAACTCCAACAACATGGAGAGCCTCCTCCCTTCGTCATCCAAGCGTGCGTCTAAAGTTTAAATTCTAAACTCCACTTTCCTCCTCCCATCTCTTGAGGGAAGAAGGAAACATACCCAAGACTATGCAAAAACCCACACATAATTATTAGATTTCAAAGATTGCAAATTTGTGACGCAAAGCTCAGACAGTGGACTTCTGCCTAGCCAGTTCAACATGCGTGTGTGATTAGATTAGGGTCTTCCTTTCCCCTGAATTTTTGGAAGTTCATAATCCCTTGAAAACTGGGCTTTTTTCATCTTCTCCACAACTTTTGAAAGGGCCTACCTGTCACCAGTCGCATCCAAATTTTCAAATTCTTTATACCAAGATCAACTTATAAGATTTGAAAGCCAATGGTGTGATACATAGTCAAGTACCATCCATGTTGGTATTCAAGGACCTCGAACATGTGTATGACAGTCATCATCATTCAAATTGCCTAAACCTCTGTTTTGTGATTTGGGTTTCTCTTTTTCTTTAGCTGAGTTGAGATTCTTCATTTTCATGCTTGTTGTTTGGTTGCTATTTTATGTTTTCAAATCTGAAATATCAATGACCTTATCAGGTATTCTCTCATTTCTTTTCAAGTGTGCTCCAATCACAAGTATTGAGGAGGTTCTATGTCTAAAGCAAAAGTAAGGGAGTCTTACTCAGGTTGGTTTGGTATATAAGGACCGGCTTGGTATAAACACTAGTACAGACGTCAATGTCAAGCTCCTCCTTGATTTCCTACAACACCGATTCAATTCCCTTTAAGTTGTTGAGTTTGTGCTAAAAATTTTATTTCACATAATTCAATGTAAATTCATTCATTTTTCGTTTTACAAGTCCAAGATTTGGCTTTTGCACTCGAGTATAAAAACATCTTAGCATGCAAGGGCCATTTTGAGTTTATCTATATATTAAGATCGGTGTTTGTTTGTTTTAATTGTTTGTGCATGACTACAATGTAACCCTCCCAAACCATGAATCCTCTTCTTCAACTTTTGGTATTGCTAGAAAGCCATAGATGAGGTGGTGTGCATGTTTATTATTTCACAACTTCTAGCCCAACATAGCAAAAGTAATTAAACTGAAAGTGATTTTCATATTTGGAAATTAATTTTTTAGTTTTTGAAATGTTTTTTTCACAATTATATTCCATAAGAATTATGAAATTAAGTTCACTTTGACAAGAATAATATTGGAATGGGTGACTTTAGGGGAGGGTTGATATGCTTGGGCCCATGGCACAAGGGCCCATTGGTCTCAACAATTTTCATATTCCATAGTATAGTTTTTGTGGACTCCCTTGTTAAAAATTTAATTGAATTCATAAATGTCTTAGGTCTCCACATTCTTGGACTTCAATTTGTTGATTGTTCCTAGAAGTTTCACATTTCATTCATCATGTTTCTTCTTCACCTACTAAGTTATTTTCTTATCGTTTTGCAAGTTGCTTTGAACCATGAGTCTTTTTATAAAAAAAACTAAAGATATATTTTCATATTTCTACTTGACCATTTTCTTTCTCAATATATTCAATGTTTGAGCTAAAGTTATTGATCTTCTGTTACCCTAGCATGACTTGTTTCCAAGATTTGCACAATTTGATCATCAAACAATGTTTAGTTTCAACAACATTTGCATGTGCAACCTCTTGTGTATTTCTTGATCCCAATATCATCATTGAGCTTCCAATTTACATGACAGTTATCTGTAAAGTCACCCTGTCTTTGGGCCTGCTTTCACCCCCTATCCCCTCTTTCAGTGGTATCCACAAAGTAATGAAAATCTATTAAATCTTAGTATCAAATGCTGAAATTCAGCATTTAATGCACAAGGTTCCGGAGTAATTATAGTAGTTGTACAGGTAGGAGCAGTGAAAATATATGTAGCAGCAGTGGAGGCGCTCAAGAAAAAGGAAAGACAGGATGAAACTCAGTTTACCACCAAAATTGGTGGGAAAACTAGTTTGGGTCCCAGTTATTTCGCCTTGTAAATTTTTCATTCTCAGTTAAGCAGTTGATGCCCAATTATCCTGAAATTGGCCGTTCTTGCCCCTTAATCGTGGGACTTTACTGGTAACTCTATTCAATTGATGATTTGCCACTTCTTTTTACCATGTCTTGGACAATTGTGGGAGCATTACGATGATTTTTACCAGAACTTGGATTTTGAAGGATTAAATGTTGGCCTATAAAGGTACCTAACAAGTAATATAGCTGAAACAACTTTGTACTATGTGACAATTGTTTATAAAATAATTATTCTTTCATGGGTTATATTAAAAGATTCTGCCAATTAGATACACAAAATTTGCTGACCCAGGCCATTCACATCTTTAGATACATATTATAGATGTTAACATTATTTATTTCATGAATCTAAGGTAGAAATTGAAAAGACTAATTCAACTTCTGAACACATGTTGAAGAAGTACCTTTATTTGATTAAGTTTTCATATAATAAAATACAATATACAATTGGGATGGAACCAATTGAGATCATTTGATATTGACTTTTAAACATTTTTCCAAGGTTCTAATCAAGACAATAGACATATATGTTTTGAAAGATGGAATAAAGTTCATAGTTTTCATTTAAAAGTGTGATCCAAGATGTAAATCAAAAGTTAAAGTCTAAATAGAAACTTAGAGAACTTGAATTGGATATTATGGTTTTCTTGAACATGGCCCCACGTAGTAAGAAGGATCAAGAGAAGTTATGAAAACGTGTTAGGCTTACCCAAGATTTTGGGAACCATTTAAAGCTCATCATAACAATTGGCAAGGTGGCTTACACATTTGGGCTATCACATGGTGAACTACTTTGGGTTTGAAAGATCATGGTTCATGATGTTTCCCATTTCAATTTCTTGAAATGCAATTGTATATTAATTCAATTATTTTCTCCCACACTATTGGTGAAAAAAATAAAAGGTTCAAACATAAACCAAAATACATTTGATGCATAAGGAAACGAAAACAAGCTCATGTGAAACAAGCACTAGCATAAAGGAAATGGAAATGATATATGATAAAAGATGCCAATTGGGAAAAGGGATTTCCAAAGAACTTTGCCCAATTTTGTCTTCAAGGCAACACATCATTCATTATAAGACATGTAAAGAATGTTATCTACATGTCAAAATGGGACGTGGAAAGACCAATTCATGGAAGTGCATTATGAAACATAAAATAAAGCAAAAATTGATACGTGCCATAGAAATGCACAAGGAATGGAAAATGAATTGTGTCAGTTGAACTTGTAAGTGGTTAACACTTGTGAATATTAGATAATGCAATCTTGTAAATAAAAGTTATCTGCTAAAAGTAGATTGAAAAAAAATGTAGCTAGAAGAGATTGTGAGTAAAAAACAATTATGCAAAATGCTAATGGGCATTCATTTGATTTTTTCTTGGCGTAACAATGGTAACATCTTGGTGGTTGCATGGTAAATTTTGTTCAATGTTATATCTCAGTTATTTTGTGATAATCATGCATAGATATGATTGATGTTTTTTCTTTTTAATTTATTTTTATTGGTGAAATTTTGCATCTTGGCAACAAAAGAAAGTAGAGTGCAAATCTTGTCATAATTTTTCAATTTGTTAGAAAAGAATTGTCAAAATTTTGAGATTTAAAAAAATTTGGGGCAAAAATTTTCACATTTCAACAAGGTTTTTTTGCTTTAAGGGAAAATCTTCATCAATTTTCTATTATTTGGATGATTTCTAAAAACATATAATCAATTAGTGCTAAGCATTTCTTTGTATGCTCACTAATGATGCCACACAAAAACCTTGGGATGTGCATCATGATGTTTTTTTATTTGCATTGTAGTAAATATAAATTGCATGTATATTCTTTTCATTGTAATCACTTACAAGGAACAAATATTAAGTCCAATTTCAAGTTCTGCAAAAGCCTTGTGTAAGGGGTGAGATTATTGTACAAGCGCATAAGGGGTGATGATCCAACATTTTTGAGTATAAGAATTGGAAGAGGAGAGAAAGCTCGTGCCATTGAAATGACCTATAAGAACTTTGATTAAAGCCACCAAAATGGAGTATTATTAATATTTGAAACTTTTAAGAATTGGTGGCAAGACACTCATTCCCAAGGACTTTCAAAATAGCTCTTTGGGAGAGTTTATAATAAGGAAAAAAGAAAAGCAAAAGAAAAACTACCCTTCTACATGCTTGAATTATCATGTTGTGGTGTATGATAGCCGCCCAAATTAAGCTTGTTAAACACCTAATGAAACTTGTTAAATGAACACATATGGCATGTTAATCATCCAGACTAAGTTTGATAATTAACTAATCAGATGTGTTAGACCAACACACATGGTAAATGTCACCCTTGCATAGTTAAAATAGTCACATATGTTACCTTGAAGAAGATGCAAGGATGTTCAAAAGCTCTAATACCTTGCAAAAATGCGTAAGTGCTAGAAGGTTCCATATAAATCAACTTCAATGTTCAATTTTTTTATTCACATGTTTATTGTCCATATTTGAATGAGGTATTGGTTTAGAATAGACATACTTACACTTCCAGACTTAACTTCGATTCTTAATTCCAGTGATGAGTAATTGGAATTGATATTTGAGAGATTTTTTGAAATTCTTCATATGGTCATCGTCCATGGACCATTCTAAAGACAATTTCAGAAATAACTGTTTCATTTTCAAGCCTAACTATTTCATTTCTTTTTTCATTATTTTTTTTTCCTTATTAACTTTCTTAATAACTATTTCAAACCTTTCCTAATAACTACCTCCATTTTATAACTATCTCATTCTATTTCCCTATCCACCAACATGGACATGAAAAAACAAATTAACATGTGTCTTTTCATGTCCACGAAATGTATATTAATTTAAACTAAATTTGAACATTGACATCAATAATGATGAATTATTGAAATCATAAAAAAATAATAGTAATAGTTGATCATCATTTGTAATGCACAACAACACAGAGCTCAAATTCCAAGGACAATGATTAACGGGACCCAGTTTAGGTAGAGGAGCTTTAGGTTCCATAAGTCATCCTTTTGGATTACTTGATTCTCGAGTAAAGAGGAATGAAAAGGTTTGGTTTCAAATTTTTCAAAGTTTCTTATTCTTTCAACATCATAAGCTGATTTTCAATACCTTTTGCACCAATTTGCCTCCCATTTGTTTTCAATTGAATTCATTCAAATTCAATAGAATTCGAATTTCATTCAGTTTATTTGAATTCAATTCCATTCAAGTTGCATGCAATGTTATTCAACATTTTCATTTAAGTGGAATTTGATTTCCACAAAATCAATTCATTTTTTCCATCAATTGATCATCATTGGTAGTGTGCAACTGCACAGAGCCCAATCCAATTAATATGTTTGTTTCATATTGAGGAATATGCCAAACCCTATGATGAAACAATTTGGACATTTCATTCCTCACATAAAAACTTCAGACTTTTGTTGCCTTTATATTTCAAGAGTAAGATGAAATGCGGCCATGCTGTCACACAAATCTATCAGCGAACTGTTCCCTTGTAAATTAATCATTCTCTGATTTGCTAGAAGGAATTAGAAAACTAAAACACCCAACCAGGATCTTGCAACAAGATTATTGGTTGTTAACAAATACCATGTAATAGGATTTATTCTCAACAGCCTACAGACTTGATGAGTGATGACAAAAGAGGCTTTGTTATTTTATGGATATAATATTGATAACAGATGCTACTTGTTCCATAGAAACCTTGCTGAATTGGAGATAAGATATAGAGATCATACCATGTCAGGTGCCATCAGATCATGACACAGAGAATTGTTCTCCTGTTCTTGAATGATGCTGTTAATGTCTCTGCATATGCTTCAATTTCTTCTCCTTGTATGCATCATATGCTCTGTAATCCACAGATCCCAAAACAGACCAGACTTCATCCTAGCATTTCTTCCAATCCTCTTTCACCATTGCTACTGGAAAGCCACACCAAAAGAGTGACAAACATAAGAAGGTAGAGAGTCCAATGAATCTCAATTGCAATTGCTTAACCTACACAGATGTCTAGAATTAAATTGTTCATGCTTAGAACTGGACATCAAACATAGTTGGATTCTGTTTGGAAGGAACAAGAGTCTTCACACACGACTTGTTCCTTTCTATCCTGAAACCAACATTGTGTTACAGACAGAAACATTAGCCACATTAGAGAGCTTCATCTTTTGTATAGAAGGGCTGTCTTGTACTTTACCGGATTATTCTTTACCAGAAAAATATAAATCAAGCATTCTTCTTTCCTTTCATCAAAAATAAGAAGGAAAGAATGTGACCCACCCATGCCGCCAGTGGAGTTGGTGCAGTTTGCTCTAGCAAAGTTTCTTACTTTGCTCATTGCAGCAAGTGCGGCAGAAAGTTTGGTACAACCTACTCACGAGTTCAAACTTTCCTAAGTGCAGATGAGCTTATGCACCCACATGACATGCCTCCTTGAGAAGAAAGCACATGAGAAGAAGTCCCTTAAGCAGCAACTTCATGACATCATTTGAAATGGTGGGAGATGACCACTCCTGATGAGCTGAATATCACTGTTCTATATGATAACTGTGACAGTTAAAGCAGCTTTGTCATTCAGATGGCAATGGGCCACCAGCATTTACAAGGCTTAAAGAGAGCATGTCAATTGACACTTTGATCAAATGTGAAATTTAGAAAAGAAAAGCTAACTTGATGTCATATTGCAAGTGCACTTTCTGCAACTTGCAGTTATTAAACTGAGCACACTGGCAAGGGACACCAGAATGTAATTGATGACTGCTGTTCGCTTAATTGACTCCAGCTAGGCCTGTCAGTACAGAAACCTGCAAGCAAAGAAAATCTAAGCAGATTACTGGTAGGATCTTCAATGTACTACACAAAACCCACAGCTTCAGATTGTACAGAAACATTGCATCAGGAACAGAAAAGAGCAGCAGAAGAAAATCCATCAACCATGCTTGAAATCAAAATTCAAGGAGAGAACTTCTGTATTCATTCCTGACTCCCTCCCAGATAATTATTTTATCACATAAGAGAACTGTTGGCAAAGCCAGTCAGAGGTTTGGGGGGGTTGGGTGGACACTAGGTAGGCTCCTGCTCTTGCCAAAAACACCCTTCAAGAATTTCATGACAAAATAAAGAGCCTGTGTCAAGGTGGCCCACCTTGGATGTGCAGACACGACCTACAGAGGATTGGTGTTGCATCCTTCCAACTCTGGGTTTTGGTGGCCTCACAAACTAGAGCATAACATCCCCCTCACTCTGCCGTCTCTTGACACCATGCATCTCATTGAGGTCACTGTAATCAACCAGGTCTTGACATCTCCATGTTAGTAGCTGAGCTGTAAAGTAATATGCATACCCAGAATACAGCTCTGACCTTCATCTGCAAAGTTGGCACAAAAGCATTTCAGAAGGAATACATACAGTGGAGAATTATCCAAAGCGTTCGCCATGGGGATGTCATGGGAGGCTCGCTTTTGCTTCTGTTTGACCTTCCGCTCCCTTTTTCCCTTACCTCTGTGCCCATTTTGAACACCAAATCAGAACATGTTACCACATCGGAGCCCACATCCACACAATCTGCAAGAATGTCATATTCAAAGCAGGAAAAATGATGTTTGTTGCTGTAAATCTGAGCTGAGCATAAAAAACTCACTCATCCTGCAAGCCAGGATTTCTACAGTACTTCAGCTTGCGATCAATGCGCCTCACATCTGCTTCCACAGGCTGATTTGTATCCTTCACCTATAAGATCATACAGGCTTACCTTCAAGCAGTAAAATGGTATCCAAGTGAAATTCCCACAGATAACTTTCCAGACTTTGATGACATGCAGATTGAGTCCTTACCTTCTGCTCCAAATGAAACACATCTCTCCTCAAAGAATGCAAATATATGATTAGACCCTTGCATGACTACTTTAGAGTTTGTAAGTGTGCTTTGTTTTTCAAATTAAAAATTCACCAGGTATCTGAGACATGACACTCTAAAGAAAGTGAAAACATAGAGCTTAAATGACAAACCAGAGCTAATACTGTGAGTCAGCACTTGCACTTACCAGCAAATCAATTGAGTCCAGCACACCCATCAACTCTGCATATGAATGCCGCTGCCTTTGGCGTCCAGGCATATTCTGCAAGTACCTGAAAATTGCAAAAACAGACACTGATTGGGAATCTGCCTCCAGAGGTCCAAATCAAAACTAAACATCCAAACCAATGTAACCTCATGCTTAACAGCAGCTTGAACACCACAGGTAGAACATATAAGTAAGGTACTCTATGAACCTGGGACGTGTGTCACCAGTCTACAAGACCTGTTTGCTGAGACACAAAAACATAGTTCAGGGTTCAGACATGATTTATCCAACACCAAGTCTGTACCTGTCAAAGTCCACCTTTGGCTCTTCCCGATTTGCAGTGCACAGTGCTGCCAAGGCTAGCTTCAGATGTCATGCCAAAAAACTGTCAGTACTGTTGAAGCCACAAATTCCCTCCTTCAAATGGAGACACAGTAATTTACATTTAAGAGAAATACAACAAGCTGTGCAGAGTGTATCCACCTCAGCAGGCTTGATACATGCATGATTGACCTTTATAACAATTCTTACCATGAGGACCAGAGGGCTCTTACCAAAGATGATTGGGTCCCAGGACATGCTCTGATAGAAAAGCCACTATCTCAAGCTTGGAATCCATATCCAGTATAGACTATCAGTAATAGAACAACACTTCAATTCCAACAACTATCTCTCAGATCTGTCATGGAAAATGATTGCCAACCTGGCCAGGAGGAAAAAGAAGAGGCGCATCTGTCAGCATCATAGAGTCGACAATAAATTGAGCTGCCAATTTTAACTCCTGCACAAGAATTTACTTCCCAGTTGAAGCTGTGTACAATTCATAGAGATAAACACAGTGTGATAAGCACAAGCTAAAAAGGTACAACCATTGACTAGACAAATTTGGAGGAATTGGTTATGGCATCTGCACTGTTGCTGCTGGTTTCCCAGATATGACTGCATTAAGCAAATAATTGTGTGGCCATTGCAAGATATGGATATGCACATGCTTGCAACAAAAAGCCATGGTACAAAGTAGAATCCTGCATTCATTCAGACACAAGTCATGTACCTGCAAGCCTTGTGCAGCAGCTTCTCCCATCCCTTGCACAAAACTCTGCAAGGACACACAGCACAAAGTTCAAAAGACATTATCTTTTTCTCAAGGTCTGTAAGAAGCTGACTGTGCAGGGTGTGGCCTACAGGAAACAACCAGATATACAGGAATGGCAATGTTGTAAGTCTGACTCTAGGGGTTTACCAGCTATATGAATTGTACTGAGTATTGAGACAATATAATCTCCCTTACTCTGGTCTGATACAATTCTTTAATCTGTTCCAGAGGCATGCTCATGTAGCAGATTTGTTCAGACCTCTCCACCTGATCATTGATTTTGGATATGAATAGTAACAATAATAAAAGCAGGGGGGCTCTCCAACTTCAAGAAGGCAAATGAGATTTATATTTAGGTCTCAGAAACTCATGTCCTAGGTCACACTGGCCAACTTCATGCTTCACTATGATAAACCCTAAACCTCCATGGATAACTAAAGAGAAAGTGGGAGTTTGAGAGAAGCCAGCTCCTCACCTCTAGATCATAGATAAAACCATCCACTGACCGGTAAGGTGTATAAACAATAAGCTCAAAATCTAAGCCCTGCATACAACAGTGTGTAAACTTCATCACTTGCATGCCACTTCTGCAGAAGTCTCCACCCACCATAACACTCCACAATCTTTAATGATGTAAGACATGAAAATTGCAATTGCAACAATATTTTTGTATCTGACAAGGTGGGCTCTGCTATCCAGAGAAACATAAAGAAAGAAACAGAATTATTGATGAGATTGCAGAAGGAACTCCAAAGAAATATTTTAAAGGCAACCACTTTGCGTCACTCCTGGCCAAACCAAAATAAACATGACAAGAATAAGTGGGTCATAACCTTGTGAGTGTCATTCACAAAGTATCAGACCATCACCTTCATCATGAATGGCAGCGAGTAGCTGCCATTCCTCCCCATTAACTTAACCTCATTCCAACAGTGGGTGTTGATAAGGATATAATGATATGCTCAAGACCTAGGGAAAGCAATTGTATAAGATGTGACAAACTGGGAATCTGCATCCTGAGTTTGTCACATTCCCAGAAGCAACAGGAAGGTACAGTCATGATGTCATCTAGCACCCAACACGAGGCACAACAAAAAGATACAATTGCACACAGAGAAACACTTGCCTGGAGAACAGTCAGCTCATTTTTTAGCACAACTTGGGGATCTTGCTGAATGCCCTTGCCCAGTTCCTCTGCAGATACATGGAACTCCTCTACTTTGCATGACAAGTAGATGCACGTGAGCCTGCCCCATCCCACAACATTATGCTCCATCCTGTTTTCCTTGCTATTGCTACTGTTCAAATTGAGGAGTACAATATAATGGAAGAGCTCTATATATGGGCATATGTATAGCTACCTTACATGCCAACAATATAATAGCACAGTAGTTTCCTGATTTGCATTTGCAGCCAATAGCATCAATTGGACATTGCAAAACTCACATTATGTGTTTGGGGTCATGCTCCATCACAGACCACTTCTGATAGAATCGCTTGAAGTACAGGATGGCAGTTGCCTGAAACACAAGTAATCAGTCACCAGAGACAATATTCATTTCAGAGAACCACAGCTTTCCACAAATTTCAGAATTACTGCCACTGACTTGCTTATAGCCGTTCTGTCAAGCACACCATGCTTGACCAGTACAGGATGCTACTGGTGTACATGCTGCATATAGTGAGAGCAAACTTGCTTTCCTGCCAGTGAAAGATGGGGTTGAGCTCCAAGTCACAGTGCCTCATGGATACTACAGAGCACTTCCAAGGGAGTCCAATTAGACCTGTATTTTGTAAGGGAAAGAGAAAGCTGCGCTGACTTGCTGAATCTTCTGTTCATAAAACCTTCGCACAAGAAGCTCCTCAGCTACAGTCAAAGGCTCTGGTAAGGATCCTTGTCCTGCTCCAGAGAAACACAAAGTTATTCTGAAACTGCATCCATATGACCAAAAAGAGCTCATAGATGGCAAATGCAGACTACTGAAGGAAGACTGAGCATGAGTTGCAAATATACAACTTTGCAACTATGTAGAGCAGTTGGAGAAGAATCAATTTTGCAGAAAAAATTTTTATCTTCAAAACATGTCCCCTGCACAGATGAGCAGCAAAAAAAAACACTATACCATTCTCCCCCTGAATATGAGCTCCTGGATATGCCAGAGTTCCATCTGGCTGACACTCCACTCGTGTAGCACCATACTGCAAGTGTAAAAAGACAACTGTTGAGCTCAATCCAACATCGACCAGAAACCATATCATGTTCCCCAAAAAACAATGAAATTGGAAAGATTGGACAGGGATGCAAAAATCAAGCAACACTTCACTCCTACAAGTGAAGAAAGGAAGCATGAGTTAGCTCTTTGATAACATAAGAACAACCCTAACTAGACCTCCAACAAGAAATCCTTAACTCAAAAGATCTAAATTTTGCAGTTCACCTTCTGTAGTGCTTCAACAGCTCGTTGATTTGCAGCTTGACAGTTTTTAATCTGTTCAAAATCCACAGGCAGCATTCAACCACTAAGGAAAGGAATATTAATAACCACTGGTAGTTGGAAACCAAGAACAGAGCATACTTGAAGAATCTGGAAAAGAAACAGTGGGGCATACATGCATATACTACTACCCAAAAAATCTCTTGTAATCCTTTCCAGGCTACTACACAAAGAGTAAATGAAACAGTCGTTTCTGCTACTGCGAAGACAGCCTACGTTATCTCTGGAGTATCAAGATAGGACCATTACAGTATCAGCTGATTCATCACAAGAGCACTAAGCAGACCTATATAAAGCGACATATATCTATAGAAAACCAGGAGCCACATTCCACAAGCCCTTTCAGCATAAGAAGGCCCCAACGGAAAAAAAAACGAATTGCACTTGTGCGATCCATTCACTACCAAAACAAAGCCTTCATGCAACATATTTCCAACCATTTCAGAAGCATGAGAAGAGCAAAGTCCAGAGAAAAATAGAGGTATTCCGATTCGAGTCAAGTTCCATGTGCACCTACCTAATCACGTTCCTACAAATGAAAAGAAGAATGCATATCAAAGTTTCATCCTGTTCTACCTTATACGACACCAGATAATACATGCTTGTACACAAAGAGTGGAACAGTGCTCCTCCCCCCTCATTTCTCTTCTCACCCTCTCCTTTCCCTCATCGCAAAAAACGACGTCCAAAATCGAATGCATAAGACGAGCTCCAAAGCAATGACACTCTTATCACTGATATTTTGAAGCATAAACTCTTTCACTGATATTTGAAGGATGTAACAAATAGGAAGAGATCGCCATAGAGAGAATCAAAACTTTGGGGCATAGAACCTGAAAAGCCTACCAGATCTTGCGGTGAGAGGATCCACTTCTTCCGGTGAGTGGAAGTGATGAAGTCGGCCATCCGAGCCTTCAAATCGATTCTCCGCCCCGCCCGCTTGATATACGAAAGAAATAGAGCGGAATGTTGCTCGTCTCCCCGCGGACTTCAGATCTAGTAATCCATGGGAGCAAGCGCAGACGCCACGATCGCGACAACCAAACAAAACAAACGGAAAACAACACTGAGCGCCCCAGACTCATCTTCTTGTTGCACGCGCAACGGACGAACGATCTATGGGACGGACGAACGATTTGTCCGATGGACCAACGATTTGTCGGACGGACGGACGCTTTGTTGGACGGACGAATCATATGTCGGACGGATGGACGAATTGTTGGACGGAAGAACGATATATGCGACGGACGAACGAAATCAAATGAAGGATATGGACGAAAAATGTCTTCCACTTTGAGGCCGTTTTTTTAATCTGTGAATTTTCTTTTGGGAAATTGAACTAAATTCCAATTTGTCCACTGATTGAATTCTTCAAATATAAATAAATAAACTAATATTATCCATTCCATCAAAATTGAATGAACAAATAGATCACTTTCACTATTGAATTTCTAATTCTTTCTCTATAATGAACTTAAAATAATTATCTCATGATTATAATCATTTCCATACATTATATTTTTATTTTGAATTTTCATTATTCTTTTTGGGAAATGACTCAATCCAATTAATGCATTGACCAAAAAATTCAAATCAAAATATATAAATAAAATAAATCACTTCCCATCAAAATGAATAAATGAGATCATCACTCCTGAGTGTTAAATTGAATTCCTAAAATCACGGTTTCTTTTTTTGGGGGGGCAAATTTTTGCATTATGATGACAAAAAAAAATTGGAAAAATTGGAAATTTCTGGTTTATACATGTGTCGCCACTTGAAACTACCTCATTAAAAAAATGAAATTTAATTAAATTTAAAAACTATCTAAAATCTTTATGTTATTATGAACTTAATTATTAATGTCTTAATTATTATTTACATCCATTATTTTTCATAATTCTTTTGAGAAAGGATTACATCCAATTTATCTACTGACTAAATTCTGAAGTCAAAATAAGTAAACAAAACTATAACTAGATATCATCAAAATTTATATATTAAGATATTAAAATAGGTGCTTGATTTGTGACCATGCCTTAATGCCAATAAAACTTAAGTAATTTCAATCAATCAATGCCTTTTCATCATATTGGTCTTTTTGTTGGCCCTTTCACATTAGATGAAAAATTTCCCATTGATCATCATCCTATTTTTCTTTTCATCTTTGAAATCACATTAAAAAAATGAATGATAACTTCCATTGATTATATTATTTTGCATTTTCATACATCACATGGGGAAATAAATTAATGTTTTTTAAATTTCCTTTACATATCACCACCTTTCGCATCAATGCATGGGGATTGAAATGTTTGTCAATGATCAAGCCTTAACCATCCCATATTGTGGGCTCGTCGTTGTGAATGACCTTATAGGGGATTTAATATACTTGAGTTCTAATAACCTAAACTTGAATTGACATCATTTTGTTGGAACTAGTAGAAGAACCAAAGCATGGAACTAATTTTTTTGCTAAATTTGGATTGAGATTGAAATTGTGAAAAAACATTCTTGAAAATAAAGTCAAGATCTTTAAGTAAATAACAACTTAATAAGTAGGTTGAATTCTATAATTAAATATTAATTTTAATTAGTTGTTGAACTTTGTACTTACAAGACCCTTATTTTAATTTGTTCTTAAATTTTGTACCTATACAATTTTTAGCATTGCGGAATGTGTGATGTGTACATGAAACCAAACTTGGTTTTTGAATTGAGCATGAAAGTTTTTGAATTTGAAAAAATGTGTTAGGACTAGAATCAAAGGGTTTTTAATTTTTAAAAATTGAACTCACAACCACACCCATAGAAACTTCCAAATAAATATTACAATATAAAAATCAAGATCAAAGGTTTGATTTTTAAAAAGAATTGCACAACACTAATTATAACATTAGTTACTAGACCAATGTTTCCTACGCTTGAAAATCTAAAAAAAGACTATAGAGAGATTCAAGGTTTATAATAGACCATCTTCCCTTAATAAGTAAAACACAACAACAAATTGAACATCATTTTTTCTTCTTTTGCTCAATTTCCTTCAAAGCCAACTATCGATTCACATTGTTATGAACAACGATATAATACATGCGAATTTTTTTTATGCATTGATTTTGGATAGTAGTAAATTTTACCTTCCACCATTTATAGGGTGCTAGCTTGCTTTTAATTTTTATGGCCAACATGTATGTACACAAAGAGTCTAACTTTGCTACCAAATACATTTTCCCTACTTTCAATGGATGTGCACACTTTGCAATGAACCTAGTTAACAATCCCATCACTTCTAGTTGCTTCCAATTTCACCAAAAGCAATTTCACCAAATATCTTGAAAAGTTTGTTGAGTTTCATATTGTTTTGGTTTGAGACATTTCTTTTCTTCAAACATTCATATAGGAGGCATTTGAACAAGTTGACAATTGACATAAACAATGGTCACAGAGGAGAAAGACACAATATGAAGGTTGTTGAGAATTGAGGATCTAAAAATAAATTCATTTGTAAAATTTGGGGGGAAAGGTGGTTTGTGCATAAAAGTTTCTCATGAATGACACCCTAAACCGCAAAACTTGCAAAATCAAGTTTCAATATTGTTATAATTCCATTTTGTCCAACCATCGACCTATAACACAAAGAGTTTTGTGTGTTATGCACTTGATTACTCATAAGTGAACACAAATTGTGAAGATTCACAAAACACAATTCACAACAAACATTGGTTTGCCATAGTTGACTCCAAGTTCTTCTCAAGGCCACTCTTGCTCAATCTGTAAATAACATAAAATCTAATGTACTAAATAAAAACTTGTGAACAATTACAATTCCAAAAAGGCTTTAGGTACATGAACAATACCCCTAATGACAAACTCTATTGGCAAAGGCCAAGGATAAGAAAGAGGGAGAAACAAAAAAAGTAATGGTGGGGCAATCAATGATGGCAACCCTTTATGGCAATTCTTGTGCTTTTGGACAAAAGTAGTTAGATTTAATGAGGGTTCGGTGAGCAATGTGAGCCATTTGGTGGTCATTATAATGATCTTTTAAACCTAATGCATGGAACAACAATAATATGCATTTTTGTATTGTCAAATATGATGATTTTCTAAACCTAATGCATGGAACAACAATAAGATCCTTTTTTATATATTATTGAATATAACTATTCAAGGCAATAAATTTTCCAAGAAAATGTAATAAATTTCTGCAAGGTCCAATGGGATGTTAACAAATGGCTATAAATTGCCAATAGAAAAACACTAGTTCACATCATTTTTTTGTCAATGGATTGCAACGACTTTTTTTGTGTGAAATTTCACACAAATGAAAAAAATAAAAATATTTATGTCACATGTTCCTTGTTTTTTGGGGAAAATTCCCAAGTTTTGGAAAAAAAATTTAAAACTTTATGCCACATTTTGATTCAAAATTTGATTTTGTAACATTTTTTCATAATTTTCAAGAATTTTTTTTGGATAGGTTTAGGAACCTATTGTCATTTATTGCTAAAATCCTCTTGGGATGTTCATTATTGATGTAACATCAAAAGATTGAATAAAAATATAAATAAATAAAATAATGAAGACTTCTTCTTTATTGGGACCTTTCAATTTTGATTTTAAGGTGTTGGCAAGCTACGGTCTACATAAAAAGTTATCATGGTTTAATATTTTCTAATACCTATCCAAGTTTCATGCATCATGGTGAAAATTTGGAAAATAATTTTCACAAATTTTTTGTAATAAATGATGAGTTATATCCCAATCTAACATTATGTTGTAAAATCAATGCAATATGAATGATATAGTAGTCCAACAAAATATTTTTTTGATTTGGAAAACCTTGTCACAGTTATATAATTCCAACAAAAGGATTAAGAAGTACTACATTTAATAATAATTTTTTCATGAAATTTTACACATGTACATAAAAGAATTCATAAAGAACAATCTTTCCCATCAAAGTTTTCAATTTTTTTGAAGGTTGAGGAATTTAGATCAAATGATTTTTAAATGTTCATTAGTACATTATGGTATGATAATGTTGATTATTATGATTTTTTCAGGCTGAAAAATGTTCTTTCATGGAAGATTTATTAGGGCTAATTGTTTTTTAAACCATTTGACAAAAGTAAGATGAAGTATTGAATTTTTAAAAATATGGAAAATTGTTGTGAAATAAAGGGTTTTCAAAAACATCTATTAAATTATTGGTGTACATTTATAGAAATGTACAATTATGTTTCAATTTCATATTCATAATTCTTGTGGTTTCCTATAATTTTGAAGTCTAAGTCATTTATATGTGATCTTTAAAATGAGTGAAATCTTACATGTTGCTACTTTTGATACTATATGTAGTTTGAAATTTGCCACAAATTATGTAGACCGTGGCTTGCCAAGACCCTTTAAAATATTGTTTCCAAATAACATTTTACTTAATGATTATTTATATTTTAAAAATACTCTTATTCTTAAATTAGAACGTAATACCTACCTTTTTCCCAAACTCTAATTAAGATAAATTCTCCAATGATTAAACACTTAGTGTCTTAGTTATTGAGCTCTTATTCTTTTGTAGTTAAGGTTTCAAAATCAAATGTAGACCATTAGAGTGCACACACATTGGCCCTAAAATTGTTCAATTTGGTTTTTAAATGAAAAAGATATGCCCACACAAAATTAGGGAGGTAAAAATTGTGAAAAAAATTGCATCTAACACATTGTAGCCCATGGTGAGTTCATTTGCCACCTATTAACAAACAATAATCCCTTGACTACCAAATGCTACCTACCACCATCACCAAGATGAATGAAGAATCCACTAATCAAAATCCTCAAAAATATTGTTCAACTTTAGACAAAAGTGGAGATTTTATTTTGTTTACGACTTTTAAATTTACAATGATGGGTGTATGCACTTTTGTTCACCAACAAATTCTCAAACAATCCTCAAAACTTGTGGCCCTAAATCTAAACTTGATTTTTTTTTGTCATTGATTGCTCCAAAGCCTAATTGCTTTAGTGGGCAATCATGTTTAAACCCATTTTTTGTGCTTGTGATATTGCTTTTAAACTAACGTGACTATCATGCCCATTTTAAATTAGTAAATGATTATTGGTGAAGGAAACTCCACTTGGAATAATAAATAATCATATTCATAAAAAAACATATCCATTGAATTGAATTTTTAATATAATATAAAAAATATTTTTAATTTCACACCTAAATTAATTATATGTATCCACTTAATTAATTAATTAAGATATTTAATGATTTGGTAACTATTGATGAATTAATAATTATTTTAAATAATCAATCTAATTCATTATGAAGTATCCCCAACTTGGATAAATGTTTATTTTATTAAAATTTTAATTAATTTTTTAGTTAATGTAAAATCAATTTATGAATACATTGATTTATTCATATTAATAATCAAATTGTTGAAACAATAATTCTTCATAAAACATTACATATGAATATGTATCCTTATAAAGTTAGAAATAATGATATTATAATAATAACATAGTTGAACAATAGTACTTTAGTAGTGGCGCAATAATGGATGTATTAATTGTATTAAGAGGAATCCTAGTAAAAAATTAGTTGCAAATGTATCCTATAATGGGTGGTGGAAATGTGGACACATGGCATGATCGCATGTATGTACATTGTATGTTAGTTGCAACATAGTTGTTGCTTTAATGGCACATTTATAATAGTTCTAAAATAGTTACCACATGCAATTACAATGCAATTTTTGAAAAAGTCAAACATTTTTTACTACATATGTATATACAATGTATATAAATTATCATATAAACAACTCATTTTCAACCCATTTGTAACTATAATATAACTAATTGATTTTTTAACGCGATAATCTATTCATTTATACACTGTATTTCTAAGGGGATAGTTGCACAATAGTTGTAATACCCAAGGGATAGCTACATATAATAGTTGTATATGAATTCTGTTTTGCATTTTAGTTGTAAGCTAGTGTGGTTTTAACGAATGTGATCTCTCATAGTGTATAAACCTCCAATCATTTTTGCTTGGTGAATTGATTTTGTCTGCATGTGCTTGAACAAGTATCATCAATTGTTACTTAATATCCCATCTTAAAATTGTGTATGTTTTGTTTGTGTTAGCTCCGCAATCTTCATCTTCAATTGTTATAGATTAATGGATAATCCACATTCCTGCATAGCTAGGGTCCACTTCATCACTTTAGCACCTTTTTTTGCTATGAGCACACCTTTTGGCCCGATCTTTCTAGATTTGGTTTTTCCATTCAGGTGATTAGAAAATGAACTTAAAGGAATGTTCCATGCTCTGTTGGCCCTCCTTAATGAATGTATCCATTTTTCAACAACATCCCTTGTTGTTCCCAATGCGTCATCTATCCACATACTTCTTTTACATGTTGAAGATGTTCGATTCAATTAAATTCTTGGTCTTCTATTATCTGATGTAAGCTCAGGGGGTAGATTCGCCTTGTGTATTGAGTGTAGGTTTAACATGCTATTTCATCACTTTCAAGGCATAATTAAGTTCATGGTTGGTTTATTCTTGGTCCCAACCCTTAAAAATTTGATGGTGTACATTTTAACCCAATCAAGGGTATGCATTTTTCTTTCATGTACACAACCCAAATCTAAAAAATGTTGTAAGTCTAAAAATTGGGTTGATGCATGTTCTAGTAGATGTATGGAAAAGTATGTGAAAGTGTAGAAATTTGCAAAGTCCTCCCAAACTAAATCAACATCTTTTGTTGTTGTGCAGGTTGTCAAAAAAAATAAAAACAATTTATATAACCAAGTTTATCCTTTGTTTTTTTTTAATCTTTGTGATCCAGCATTTTGGACTACAAATTGTTGAATCCAACAATAGTTTAAGTACTTCTCGAATCTTTGGTTGTAAATTCGATCTATGATATATGTCTCTGAACCTTCTTTTACTTTGATATTCAAATTTGGTTTTTGTACATCTATTTGCTCCTCTACATGTTTTATTCTAATTTTCAGATTTGGTTTCTATAGATCTACTTGTTCTACATGTTCTACTTTGATTTTTAAATTTGGTTTATGCAAAACTACTTGTGGAGTAAGTGTTTCCCATTCTACTTGTTTTACTTTGATTTTTAGATTTAGTTTTTGCATTTTTTTTTAAAACTATGTTTTACAATAAGGGTTTCACACTTGACCTATCTTCCTCTACTTTCATTGGCAAATTTGTAAAACCCAAGAACTTTAAACAAAATTGCAATTGTTCTTTTACTTTAGCTTTTACAAATGACATACTTTTAAAATATTAAAAGATTAAACTAGTTTTTCGATTTCAACTTATGTGTAAACTTGATTTTGTACTAAGACTTTTTGGAGGGAATTGGAAATCCTTTAGCATAAGAGGAATCTAAAAAAGAGTTTCCTTTGGAGGAATAATTAGTGAAGGTTTTTTTTAATATTCAAGGATTTGATGTCCTGTTGATTTTTTGGCACAATGTTTTTGTTAGGATTTAAATTACATTTATGTACAATTGCATGCCCTTTAATATGATAGACAAACTCCCATAACCAAACATTTTCTTTGCAATTTTCATTATTGCTTTTGTGAAACCAACCCTAATTTAACCATTAGCTTTGAAATGCTTTATGTGTTGCCCTTGATTTGTTTCAAAAGACACCCTCAAATAAATACTCCATACTTCACAATAATGTTAACCATTCTTTTATTTTTAGTTTAGTGCTTGAGGTTGTGCTATTACTTTTTCATGACCAAACGGATCATATACATTATGACGTTCTTTTTAAAAAAAATACCAACCATTCTTGCCCCTTAAAAACACACACTAAATCAATATTCCATGTGAATAATTAAAAATAATTGAACAAAAAAATTTAACACCAAGTGTTTGGTCATACAAACATTTTAAAACACTAATAGCTTCGCCCATGGCCATTCACAAACATTAGGTTGACCTCCTGGGGTGTTCAATTATCGAGGAAAAAGGAGGGGGGGTGGGGGGGGCACATTTACCCTATCTTTGAAAATTTTTTAAACCCCATAAAAGGCCCATGTTAGTCAACTATTCATCAATGTTACCCTAGCTGAACCAACGGAACCAATAAACAATCTGTGACGATTAAAGAATCAGAAAATGGAAAAACACAATAGGAATGAATGAACAAGATACAAGCAAAAGAACGAAAATCTAAACGAAAGAAAAAAATACGAGAAAAAGAATGGAAATACGAACAATTACAACATAATGAAAAGAAAACTCAACCATCTAGTGTAATCATATGTTGCTAATCGTTCATTACATATATGAAAATTATGCAAGCCCATTCAACAACCATTTATCTATAATCCACCCACTTTTGGAGGTATAGGTCCCTATTCTTAATTGCATTTAGTAGGTAATTGATTTGATATCCCTTGCCTACTTATTCCTTAATTGAAATTTTAGATCCCGAATTTTTTGGTCGTCCAAATAAACCAAATGTATGAATTTAAATCTAATATCATATAATTGGAACTTGTGAGTTAGTACAATATTAATTTCCTAAACAACTTTTTAATATTTAATTTGGTTAAAAATCAAGTAATTATAGTTTATAACATGCTAATGGATATATATCATTTGCATGCCACTTTTGTCTCCTATTGTTATCAATTGGCAATACCTTGTACCTTTGTAAATTTTTTTTGAACCTCATGGAAGGAATCACAAATAATTTGGTTAACAAAGTTTTAATTTCAATATATGTATCCCTTAAATGTCTCTAGTTTACAAATATATCTCCTATTTAAATAAGTTCATTTGGATCTAATTAATTTGTTATTGAATTTTACTTTATTAATTTCCAAAATAGCTAATTTAGTATATATCATTTCATTAATATCCTTCACCCTTCTCAAAATTGCTAAAAATTTAATTTCCTCAATAATTGAAATAAATCAATTTCTTAATATTTAAGTTGGGTATTAGTATGTTACATTCAATAATTTAAACTTTAATATATATATATTGGATGCCACTTTGTTTCCTACAATTCTCAATTGTCAATAATTCATTTTTATTGTTTTATCAATTGGAGTTTATAAGAGGATTCCAAAATTAACTAGTTTGTTGAAATTTTATTAGCCATATGATATCCTATAAATATGTCTATTTTACAAATATATAACTATCCTAAATAATTACATTTGGATCAGGTTAATTTGTGACTAAACTATTTATTTCTTAATTCCTAAATAACTAATTTAGTACATAAATCTTCAATTTCATGTGGTTTATGAAGGTATTGTATAATTTATAGCAATCTTCATTTCAATAATATCCTTGTCCTTTATTTCTTTTAATTTTTCACCCTTCATTATTTTTTTGTTTTAAATCCCTTCATATTCGAATTGGTAGACATATAACCCTTTGTAAAAGATTTAATATATATTTTTGAAATTTAAGTTGGTTGATAAGTTGTTATGGATGATTTAGTAAGGATTTTCACATATCTATCCGTAACCTGCTCATATCTACTTAATTACATCCATTTGAATTAAATTTTATTATAGATGAGAATATATTTCCAAATAAATTTCAAAAATTCAAATCTATTGTATATTTCTAGAATTATATTTATTTTATGGAATTGTTAAATAAGATTTCCTAGACAATATTCGATCAATATTCATTACAACCTTCTAAATTTTTTAAACTTGCCTTTTTTCATTAATTAAATTTTGTTGCTTTTGGAGTTGAAAACTTATTTTTATGGATTATGATCCCATGTGGTTAAATTTGTATAGTTTAGTTTATTAAATATGTATCCCAAACTTGCCTCTTAATATATTTGATTTATCTTATTTTAACATATTACTATTTAGGTCATTTTTATTTTGACTCGATATTTTTTTCCCAAATAATTTTCCTTAATACAAAATTTATTATATGCGTAATAGATTTATTATTGATTAATCTAAAGAAAATTTAGGATATGCATTTTGTATCATCGGTTGAATTAATGTTAATTAGACATCAAGAGATACTCACCTTTTATATTTTCCTATATTTTCCTAAATTATAAATTTCTAAATAACCATCTCCTAATTAAAGAGGAATTAGAATTCCTTTCTTGTGAATTACATTTTTACACATTATTGGAAAGATCTATGGATATTATTGAGAAAAGATTTCATGTTAGACTTTGAATCTTAAATTATTATTTTTTCCTATTATGTTTTATTTAATAAAGGCCCTATTATGTGTGATGAGAATAATCTTTTTTATGGAATATGACCATGTTATAAGGATACAAATTATGTTCTTGGATTTTCTCATTATTCCAAATTATATAACATCTTGGGATTATGAATGTTGCATATTGTGGGGTATTGAATGAAAATTGGATTGTTGCACCTAGTATCTACTTTCTTGATTTCATTATATTGGGAGAAGCAACAATGAATTGATAGCGCATGGACATTTGTTGACAACCCGCAAGATATGCTATGTTTTCCAAGGAGAATAATTATTTGAATTTGTCAGATTTTGTTAATTTGTTTATCGACAAATTAATTGAATGTGGTAGGCCTTTTCAACAAAAGGGTAATAGATTCTTTCGTTATCCTCGTCGTAAGTATAATAAAGTTTACCTAACATGAGGTCCATTTACATAATCATCTCTTGAAGTTTTCTTATATGCAACAATCCAATTTCCTTTTTTCGGTACCGTCAATTGACAATAATAAGTTCCACCAACCTTTTTTGTGTTCTACCATACTTCTCATCTTTTTCACAAATCAACTTAGTATATTCCATCAGTGAAAATCAAAGTATATTTTCCGTTGAACATTCCTCTCATTCTTTTTGTCACTTTGGCATTTCCCACGAGGTTTACATATCGTCTATACTCTTTTAACCAATGTTATTGTTTTTTATTTGTCATTTGTTTTCATGTAGAATATTGTCATTTTTACAACATTTCCACCTCACTCTTTGGTCTATTTGATTTTTAGTAAACAACTTTTCATGTTGAAGGTAAAGTCGAGCTCATTGTTCTTACTGACGACTTTAAAATCTTGCATGTCATAGAAAAATGTTTGTGTGCTATGTTTGGTTTCCATTCTAGAATTGTTCATGTGTTTAAGGACGAAGCGTATGATGATAACAATAATGTTATTAGATCCATTTATCACGTTCCAGTCTTGGGTGATTTCAATTTTGAATGGAGGGTGAGTGGTGGAAGTTTAGGATCGTTACAAAAAATCTTCCGAAAAGCTTTTAGAATATTATTTTGGCACTATAAACTATGACATCTGTTGCAAATGTCATCCCACATCTTATGGAGATCAAGCAAGAGGTTGTCCCAAAACATCTTGATCCTTAATCTTTGTTCATAGATTTGTGTAATTCATCTGATGAAAATGGAATGCCTTCAATATTTCTCTACACATTGACCTCTTCTCTACACACTTATTCCCAATATTCCATTTGAGACATTCCTTTTATGCTAAGTAGAAATAGGGTGAGGTTAGTGCATAATTTTTTGAAGGAAACTAACACCCAAACTATAAAATAAATTTTCTACAAATTTTTGATTACTGGAAAGGGTCGTTTTAATTATATGTTCAAAAATAATGCAAGGGTTTTCCTAGAACTTGTTGATTTCAGAAGATGTCGAAAGTAGTCACTAGAATTTTTTAAAAACAGATATAATAGGACATCAACCTATTCAAAAACATGCACAAGAACAAGATGAACAACAAGTGCAACCTACAGGAAACGAACTAGCGAATGCATCAAATGTGGATGCAACACAAAGGGAAAAAGTCAATGAAAAACATCAAAATGCACCCAAATAGGTTATGAAGAAAGACCCAGCCATGCTCTCTACCATTCATTAAACACCACAAACATCAACCCAACTGAAGGTAGATTCTAGCAAGACCTTAACTTTTTCATTATTACAACCCTAAAACTAAGAGAAATGAAAAGACAAAAACAAACAAAAAGGTGAAGAGATCTTTGGCTCCTACAAACAAAAGGTGAGCCTAACCCTCAAATTAAAAGGGGATTCACATAGGCACAACCGTGTGAATTTTTCTCATCCTCATGTAGACCATATAATTGTCAGATCAAGTGTGAAAATTGAACAACTAAGGGCAGATCAAATTTAGGGAGATGTTGAGGTCCTTGAAGCTCCATGTGGAGATGGAGTTTGGCATATAGAAAGATGCTCCCCTATGTTGCATGTTCGATGTTCTACATTGCAAAAATCCACCAAGCATTCTTGTGTTGCTAGGATAATTTCCAATTCAACTTCTATTGGTGTCCCTACCCCAATTTATTCAAGGTTGTGGTCTTAATTCCCTAATACACCCTTAAAGTTGCACAAGTTCTAGTTTTGTGCAAATGATATGATTCATTGCATTGGCGGTACAAAGCGCAAGTATACATTGGACAAACAAGTTGTTTCAAAAATTTGGCCCATTCAAACTTAAACCAATTTCACCCAAGATGAAATCAAGTCTCTTGAGGAAGCGAGATTTATTCTAAATAAATGGCAATTGATGTTTCCTTGAAGTCTATTAGGAGGGGAAAACTCCATTCCTATAAATAGGCTAGTGGATGAAATGTCGTGGCCAACATCACATAATGGTAAGGTTGTTCATCATACAGTGTCATTCAAGATATCAAATTTAGATGGCAATCAATGGGAGGTGGGTTAACTTCTTGAAATGATTGTAAACCCACCATTGGAAATTCCCCCTTGGATATGGACAAATTTATAAGATTTTATCCAGCTAAAATCCAAACAAGAAGCAATATTAAGCTACAATAGGGAACTTCCCAACTTACATTTGTTTGGATTTTGTAACAATGGTGTCCAATTCATTAGGTTGGCGAGGGAAGTGGGTGTCCTATAAACACATGTACTATGTTTTGGAACATTTCATGTTTTGTGGATAGTCCAAAAGTTTCGTCCACTTTCCACCTTGGAATTGTGATGAAGTTCATTGTTTGTTGATTCACGATGTAACTATTATGTAGGTAGGAATACACTTCTAAATTGTTATAAAAAACAAGTTGTTAATGAATTTTTCTATTCCCATTAAGGTTGTTCAACTTCTAAATCTCCAAGAACAAGTTCTTTTTACATGCAAAAAAACTAAAACTAACTACAAATCCTAAACTAACATGTCCAAAAATTATTAAAATTTTGAAGAAAGTTGGCTAAAAGAAATTGATTCATGTTCCAAAAATGAAAAAATGAAACACAAAATCAAAATGAAATCAAAAGTCCCCAAAACAGGTATGTCCTCCTAGTCTTAGATTAAGTATTTCAAAATACCATAGTCATAATTGACCATTATAAATAGTTTGACACACCCCCACACTCCTTGAAAGATTGAAATGCGAGTTCGAAAATGAAAACAACAAAAAGAAAATGAGTTAAGGTACGCTCCTTAGTTCGCAACACTTTGGGGGTAGAGGGGCATGCTGGAGCTCCAGGATGAGGACTAGGACGAGTGACAAGTGGCTCAATTATTCACACAAACTTACACAACCTAAACAACAAGTTGGTTAATGCATGGTTGGAACACTTTTGGTACATGAACAAGCCACTAGCATGCACGAACTCATAAGACTCACCACGACCCAGACTTGGGGAAGCCAACACCTTCACCTTTATAATATTCTCTATAGCCACAGGCGTTACATCCAAATGTCATTTTGTCCCGGGACTTGTTAGTTGGGAGTCCCAAAATTTCCAAAATTGAGACTTCTAACACTTTGGAAGGTCATAACATCTTGTGAAGACTTCCGATTGAAGTGAGATTTAAAGAAAAGTTGTAGCCCTTATCGAAAGCTTTCCAACTATATGTGGCACACCACCTACACACAAGTAAATTAGGGCGATTTTTGACCTTTAATGGTCGGGAATCAAATTGCCATTCGTCATAACTTGTGTTTTAAGTATTCAATGGGTCATGTGAGTGCATTTAAGACATCTAAGTATCCAAAGCTTTTCCAATAATATAAGGAAAATTCCAATTTAATGAGTTTTGACCCCCTGAAATTGCTCTTTGAAAATTCACGAGTCCATCGGAACTCCCATTCCCAAAGTGGGAGCCCACTTGAGAGTGTGTGAGTTCATTCCCTCACACTTTTTAACACTCCCGTGAACATGGAATGTGATTCCCACCCCTCATTTTTGGCCCGCACCTTTGCAAGCCCTTGCCTAGGTTGCAAGCCCAAGGCTAAGGTCACAACATAATCATTAGCTAGTACTTAAACTAATAGTCCAAATTTTCAAAAAGCTCCACCCTATTTAACTATTTGTTTTGCCAAATACATGTCTTGTAAATTATTTGTTGACTATCAACATGTCTTCCTAACCTAGTATAATATTACGTATCAAGTTCAATAACCAATTAGGTTAATATTATAGGTTAAATCACCTATTAGGTTTAACAACATGCTTACATTTTCAACCTATTATTAAATCTAGGTAAGATTATCCCCCTTGAAAGCTATATTTTGTCTTCAAAATGTTGGTTCAAAATCCTAAGTTAGCTTGGTTGTAGAAGGTTGTTGTAGACCAGGCTAACTTAAGATTTTGAACTAGCATTTTGAAGTTGGCAACTTAAACAAGTATGGAAAATGTCCAAACATGTAAGGGTATGAGTTCTAAACATGTTCCACCTCTTAGTGTATTGATTGGTTTGGTAATTACAATAGGTTGTACCATAGATGACATTGTTAAAACTTTACTACTAGTTCCAATTTTCACATATACGAAACTAAGAGGTCCATATTTGAAATCAAGGAAAGTGGTTCGATATGTGTGTAGCTTAAGTTGGTAATTTTTTTTATCAAAATGGGCTGGTTCCATACTTTCTTGAATTTGTTCCTCTGTGAATTCCTGAACAATTTGGCACCACTCCTGCCACTTGGGGTTTTTGTCTCCCAAGGCTTGATTTTGCACTTTAACTAATGTATTGTCTAACAATATCTTCTCAAACTCCTTTAACCTATTGTTCATCCTAACAAGTAGAATGGGGTTGGGTTTATTTAATTGTACCTTGGCTATTTCATATTGGCTTTTCAAGTCCTAGATTTGAATAATCAAACTTTGTTTTTCCCTTTCAAACTTTGTGTGGGTAGCTACATGTTGCTTCCAAGGTCTTGTCAGGTTTGTTCCAAACCGGTTATGATACCCTATTGTTACATATTGGACTCCCCCATTTTGGTGTAGGGTTTAAGGTTTAGCGTCTCGCGTAATTTGCTCCAAATCAACTTGGAAATGCTTCAAATTGTTGTGGATTTTCCACTTGAGCTAATTGAATTCGGCATATTCTTGCTATACGTTTTCAATTTTCCTAATAGCCTATTATGCCTCTTTCAACTTATTAAACAAATTCTAGTTCTCATGTTGGACCCTATTCATTTGCCCTTTGAATATGACCAATTCTTTGTCACGATTTTTCAAAGTTTTCTACATTATTTTTAGCTTTAGGCTATAGGTTTGCAAATGGTTGTGAATCTTAGACAAGTTTTCTTTGACTTGCTCAAACTCAACTCTAAGGTTTGAAAGTTCTTATAATGTCCCTAACCAAGTTGTGGCATTTTGAGCAACTTGTTCTAATAACATACTAATTTGTCTCAGGTTTTTTATGGAATGACAAAAAATTGGAACATGTTGGAACTTAGAAAACAATGGGTTTTTGGATTTGTATGGTTCAACTACAGGTTGAACATGTTGGGATGATTATGTAGCTACAACTACAAGTTGTGTAGTTTCTACAATAAGTATTACAAGTTCAACAAACTCAATAGGTTCAATTTGGATGTTGTTAATTACCTAATCCAAATTGGGTTCATGTTTTTCCTCAATGTTGCCCTACATGTGTAGCTATTACATAAAGCTCTTCTCCTCCTCCACCCCCAATGTCATCTGAATAAGTTCATTCCTCATCCTCTTCCGAATCAACAACTTGTGACTCGAAAGTGGTTCTAGACTTCTTTTTTAGTGGTGAGGTAACATGTTCAGGATTTAACCTGTCCCTTGGTGTAAGCGATTATGTATGCATCTTTAGTGATGAGGCTAATGTGTTGGTAAAGGTGATGTAGTGTTGAACGTGCTAGTTTTTTCTCCTTCAAGAACTGCTCCCTTGTAACAGGTTTAGGTGAAACCTGTCATTGCTACACAACTTGTCGTTCTTGGCTAGCTAGTGACACAAGTTCTTTTGGGGTTTCCATTCTTGATGAAGGCACCTTAGATAAAGGGAACCATTTCCTAAATAGAATATATAAGATAAGCCACTAAATAATAATAATTTACCTTAGTTTTGCTAGAAATTAGGTTAGTTGTTGCTTTCTTCTAACATTCTATCCAATGAATCAATTCAACTAATAACTAGGTCAACACTATGGAACACTAGTTAATAGGTTGCCCCTTGTTGGCTAGGTCAAAAGTAATAATAATCATGTTGCTAAAATAGGCTAACCACTATCTTTGGTAAAGAATTTGCAAAATAACTACAAATCTAGCATGAAATTCCTCTTCATGTGTATGACACTCCACTATTCATTTTCAATAAAAGCATGTTGAACTATAATATTTTTCAAGGCAATTTTGGCTTCATCAAAAGTTGCATTTGCAACATTTATTGCTCCTTCCTTGGAAATCCCAAGTTGTTCATGAATAAGTACTTGATCAATGAAAATTTCTTGACCACATACTCACCCTTGATTTCTTCCATCCTCTGTTGCTTCATAGGTTCATAAAAGATCTAGTAATAGGTCCTATCGTGGTGTAGTCCATTGCACGTTTAACAAGCCTTCCAAACCAACTCTTTTAGCCCATTTGAATTTGTTGGAATCCATCTTCATCCACTGTAGCATTTTATGGTTCTCCTTTACCTTAGATGTTGTCTTCTTCTTAATAGGTTTCTCAACCTATTTTTCTATAGGTGCTTTGCCTTTTCACTTCATCATGGCTTCAATTTTTGATCTTAGGTTCTAAGGAATAACATTGCAGGGTGCAAGCAAGGTATTTTGTACATACTTGTTACCTTGTTTTCTACTTGAAAACACCAAAAAAACAATCTTTCAAACTTTTAACCTTCCTCTAGCATTTCAAAACTAACAATACTTTTAGCTTTTTTCGTGGGCATCTTTAGTATGCTTCTAGCTTTTCAAAAAAATTTGTGTCATATCATTTGGAAAATATACTTGAGTTATTTATAAAATTAAAAAATATAGAGCATTAGAACGCTGAGTTTAGTCATAAATAGGGTGAGATTTTTAAAAAATTTGTAAAACAATACATTAATGTTCAAAGGGGGAGAGGAATTTCTATGAGAAATTGAGTTTCACCTTGTCTTCATTTTTCCTAAGCGCCTCCAATATTGCTACATATATTTTCATTGCTCCTACTTGTACAACTTCTATAATTACTCTAGAACCTTATGCATTAAATGATGAGTTTCAGCATTTAATACCCAGATTTAATAAAATTTCCTCACATTATGGATACATTGAAAGAGGGGTTTGAGGGTGAAAAGAGGCCCAAAAAAAAGGTGATTTTATGAATAACCTTAATATATACATTTACACGCCCCAAAACATTTACATGGGTCTTGTAAGTGTATTTGACAAATATTTACACTGGCCTTGTGTAAGCGTGTAAAAATTTATACAGATGCCAACAATGTAAGTGTAAAAAGTTTGAATGTGTAAAGTTAAATGGTTTACACTTGCACAAGATTTACATGCTGTATATATGGCTATTGACGCGCACAACACTAGTTGATACCTATCCAACACTGGTTTCTATTACATGGAAATAAAATAAATTAACTTTGGTGTCAAATATTGAAAATCACCAATTTTTGGTACTATTCAGTATGGTACCAATACATTATCCATGTTAATTTGTAAAGTGGATAGCAACAATGGTATGTCAATATGTGCACTGGCCAAGTATGAACATAGATAGGGTATTGACTATTCTAAAATTTGCAATGTACTTATGCATGTTTTTTATTCCCCAAACGTGATGAAGCTTGAGCAGAATTACAAGCAACTTGAGTCTTGCAATGAAGCAAGAAACATTACAAGCAACAAGAAATCATCAAATCTAGATTACAGCAAGAGGAAATATGAGGCCTTAATGTCACCAATGTTCAAGGAGGCACTCGAAAACACCTAGAGCCCATGCTAAACCCTCCATACAAGTTTTTGCTAATATCCATTGAGAGGCCTCTCAGTGGAGTTTTCTTATGACATAAGAAATGTGAACCCTAACCCTTGATGGGTAGGGTTTTAATAAGCCTCAGGGGAATACAGTATGCAGGCACGCAAGTATCAGGGGTTACTGCAAAATATGATACCCTACAAACAAATAAGGTAACTTACACCTGAGTTTATGGCCAGAATGATAATCAACCTTTCCACAATTCTAGACCAAGAATGGATCAAACCACTATCTATTTGTTGATGTCAATGCAAATGGAAGGTATGGATTAACCTCAAAGGTTCAATCAACCTGATTTGGGTTGATGGTGGATTGCATGGAAGCCATTTAGAGGCAATGATAGAGTCCAATCACATTCATCCAACTCAAGATAGGCTCCCTGGATGTTCTTTTCATAATGAGCAATGTGAGTAGAGAATTAAGGCCTCCTGTATAAGTAGTGATAAAATGTGAAGATTGTAGCCGATTTTGGGCTTGCCCAGTTATGTGAGGGAGCAATGGGCAGCAATTTGAGCAGGGTACCCCAAAGAAGCCTACAGGTCAGCTTCTCGGGATTCATTATGTCCACTATGGATTCCTATGTGAACCTTTCTCATACCTTTTTTATAGAATTGTAATTCTATCTCATCTCTAGCTAAATGGCAATGCAAGCTTTGGGTCTAGCAGGTGGTGTTATCATCTTTTGAGCTCCATCTCTTGAGGTTCTTCTTGTTGCATTAAATAGATAAGTTCAGGGTCTTCAAAAAATGGGCAGTAAATAATTTGGCACAAGTATTACACAAATGAGCTTTTAGTGATGTACAAAATGTTGTAGCTGGCTTCTTAAAACCGCTTATGTCACACCGTACATGGCAAATACATATGTATATAATAGGTCTGATAATATATCAGGTGTAGCGATGAACGGTTGTATCTAGACATAAGTATCCATGGCAAGGGTATAATTACATGAAAAAACATAATCTTCAGAGATAAACAAAAGATAAAACATGGTTCTCAAAAAACTACATATGCTTATATTTATATAAGATCCCTAGTTATTATATCAGGGTAATAATTCAAATACCCAAAGACCAGTAGGTGGATGGATTGATGGATGGAAGGTGGGATGATTGACCACATGGACAAGTAGCACAGTAGAGAAGAGAAGGTTAGTCATTAGGGAAGTCCAGGTGTGTTGACACACTTCTTCTCATTGGCCCTCCTGCTCCTTTGCCCCTGTTTGTCACCCCTGTCTCCTCTTTGGAGATTGGAGAAAGCTTGCAATCCCTTCAACAGAAGACTTCTTTCTCTCTCTTTCACCCCTTTGTCTTGAACTGCTGCTGTTGCTGATCTCTCTCTCTCTCTCTCTCTCTCTCTCTTCACATTGTCTACGCCGTCAGCTGAATGAAGGTGTAGTTCAAAACTTTTGAGGATGCAAAAATTCTAAAGAGAAAGTATAGAGGCAGACACTAACTCTCAATCATCAACCTCTACATCAATTCTGCATGAAAATGCACATGTAAAGCCTCAGCTTCCAATCTCTCTCTCTCTCTCTCTCTCTCTCTCTCTGGGTTTGCAACACAAAAAGGGATAAAAGGGACAATGAGAATAGGGTCAACACGGGGGTTACCTTCTGCACTAGCCTGTGACAGCTTCAGAATTGGCCATAGACAAGAAAAAAGACACCTCAACAGCACATGAATTGTCATATGCATATGATTCCTGGGAGAGGTGGAGGGAGCAGGACAAAATTGGATTGAAAAGCTCAAAGCTGGTCAGGATCAGGTGAAATCCCATCGTCTCCATCAAATGTCCTGAATGGACTACATATTTGGAAGCTGGTTGCATAATGATTCTCACAGCTATGATGCACCTCCTCCTCAATATGCAAGCCCTGTCAGAGCTTCTGTCAAATGTCCTGTGTATGGCAGGAGGTGGCTTTGACTTGCCTGCATTAAATGTACCCCACTTCAATCCAGGTTTTTGCTTCAGCTCTTTTTGCCACCATTGTTGCTGCAGGATTGAACATGAATGCCAACTTGCTTCATCACACTCCTATCCTGTTGTGTTCAGCAGACCACTGAACAGCAATTGAACCTAAGAATTGCTCAACAGTTTCAATGGATTTTAGAGAAAGCTCTTTCTTCTTGATTAAGAGATCTACTAAGGTCCAGAAACTTCACACAGTTGCAGGTATGCATCATGATCACAAGCTAGAGCTGAGCAAGAGCACCAGTTCACTGTTGGAAAGATCTCTCAGATCACTGCTCTTGAGCACATTTCTTGGAGTTTTTTTTTTGTGCAGGAAACATTCACAGCCCAGTGGCAGAGATTGCTATTTTGGGAGACAGTCTGAGGATCAAAGAAACATGCCATGGCTAACCTCTGTTGTTGCAATTGTGCACATGATTGTCTTCATAATGACCATGTGGCATAACAATTGCCCAGCAAATATTGTTGTAATTCTTGTTGCTGCAGATTATTGAAGTCTCCCATTTTGGTGAGAGGCAAGTTTACTTTACTGACAGAGACCCTATTGCTAGCTCCATCAGCCAGGAAGTTGGTGGAGTTGGGATGCTTGAGTCAGAGCTTGTTGCAAACAACCATGGGGGCTCGCACATCATTTCTTCCTTGTGCTTGCATGCTGGCTTGTTCCATTTGGTTGAAAATCTGGCAGGTGTTCTTGTGATTGGCATTTCACTCAAGCATGCACAGTACCTGCAGTTATCTATGACACAGATGATGATATGCCTTCGAAATCCAAGCACACATTTCTCTTTCCACACTCATTGCTGGCTTGCTGGCTCTATAATTCCAAGGTAAAGTCCTCAGATTTTCATTTGACGATGAAGTTCAAATCATCCTTAGTGAAATTTCTGAAACACAAATCCCACAAACCTGATCACATTTAACCAGAGTCACTGTGCAGAAGCTCTCTACCTTTGAATCCTTGACTGAAACATCGGCAAGTGTACCTTCCAAATTCAAACACTCTGTTTTTGTGCAGATGCTTGTGCAGATGACCATGTTGCAATCTGTTGACATGTTGCAAAACACAACAAAACACCATCTCAGAAATTTGCTATGGCATTCCTCAAACAAAACCTTGTGAAAAGATCTTGTATAGACAACACTTTGTTTGAAATCTGCAAGTTCTAAAGTTTGGCAATTATCAAAACTTCGGAAACTGTCTTGGATGTCCATCCTCACAATTGAGCTCTGACAAAGAAACTATGATCCAAATAGAATGAAAGTAGCAGAGTTCTTGTCATGGGTAGTAGATCTTCCAGTTTCCTTCTTGCACGATGCACAATGCATTTGTTGAACTGTGCTGTGTACTTGCATTGAGTCATCTTTGTTTGTTCTTTACCAGTGTCATGAGTTCTGTCTCTGCACACTCATTCAAGAAATGGCAAAAATGTAGGGATGGAATTGAGCTCTGCTGTGACCTTGCATTTAGTCACCTTTGATTGTTCTTTACTAGTGTCATCACTTTGTCTCTACACATTCAAGAAATGGCAAAGATGGACATCAAGAAAGGTTGCTCATGGTGCAAATACATGATGAGTACACAATGAGTGTTGCTCATGGTGCAAATATATGATGAGTACGCCAGTGCATCTGTGGAATTGCTCTGGAAACCAAGAAATGGGATGCTTCCCATCATCACACCAAGGATACCTGTGGGTATAAAAGTGCCAACAATGTAAACTCAAGACTGGCCTTCTGTTAGCAACTTTGATCCAAACACTCCACAAGTTCAAGGTTTTTGCATCAGAAGCTGTGTTCAAGAATGCCAATTTGTGTAGGTGCTTGGGAGCGCTTGTTTGAAGAGGCAGGATGGGAAACTGATGACAAATGATGGTGGGAAACTTTAGGGAGAAACAAGCACACAACAAGAGAAGCCAAGCACCAACAAAGTGAGATTGTTGATAGATCCAGTGTGCAAAGCATATGAAAGAAGTTTGTAACAGCAGTAGGTCACTGTTTCTCAATAGGAAAATGGATCTTTAAAGATCTGTTGTTACAGCATTTTTTATCAGTCTTGTGGATGATTCAAATCACATTTTGCACATTATGACGACCAATTTGGTCATCAAATGACTGTCAAGAGGTGGGGAAATGGCTTCAGCTGTCAGTTGTAACAATTCTAAAGCTTGCAACATCTATGAGAGTTTCTTGCTCCCCTATCCAGATTACTTCATACTCTGCAATGTGATATGAATACTTCTCAAAAACAGGCATTGTGTGAATAAATGAAACTTCTGGAAGATTTACTGACATAGTACCCTAACATTTGTAGACCAGCCTCCCCTGCAAGCCAGAGATTGGCAAACAAACAAGAATCATGAGACATGGAGCAATAAGCAAAAGCTCAAAGGCAAGGTTGCATTGAGAATGACAGTAGCCAACCCCTTGCACTAAAATTTCAGAAGATATTATTCCTAAATTCCTTGAAGGCAGAAGTTTAAGACACATAAAAAGTCTTGCAAATTCTGACTCCTGCACACAGTCATGAGAAAACCAGAAATGTGTGGAAAATAAGGACCTGATATTACTTCACTTGCAGACATTGCTCTGGTCCTGACCTCATTAGCTTGAGAGTCGCTGCTCACATTTTGGATTGTGGTCAATTCTTTTTCCCTGCACTAAAGAAACGGTTCAAGCTCACACAATCCAGTCTCTGGCAACAATCATAGCACTGCTTGAAACCCCAAGACTCTTCCCAGTGTCAGCCCAAGCTGCAAACCAAAGACTTGGTGGCATCACCATCCTGATCACAATCAATGTTGCCCACTCAAGACTCTAATTGTGCCTTGACCCTGTCATGGTGGTAAATCTCAATGTGAAAAATTGACAGTAAGAGCCTGTAGTCTCCTCAACTGTAAGCAATTCTCAATCTTTAGGATATTGGTGTCAAGACATCAGTGTCAAGAGATGTGCTCAGACCAAAAACAAGAACAGATTGACTGAGATATACCGCTCCCATCATCATGGTCAGTTCTCCAAACAAATCTTTGAATTTGAATCTTTCTATCAGCTGATGGGCCCATTTTCATGCATAAATTTTCTGTCCATGCCCTGCAGTTCAGGCAAAATGTATGAGATAGTGCTCTGAGAAAGGAGAAAGCAATTATCTTCAAAGGTATTGAGAACTTCTCCATACTTCTCAAGTAACATCAACCTGCATGAATTGAGAGATGACCGATTCATAAGGTTATAGAGTCTTCAGATCCAATATGTGTATTTCTGTTGCAAGGCCTGCAGTAGCAGGAAGACTCAACCATGGTGTTGGCTTTCTCCTTCCCAAGAAAGGAGAAAGAAACTGCTCTATTTGGCTAATACCCTGACATCTGGTAACTCCATCTCTACAATACAATTTGGCAACAACTGACATCTCTGGCCTCTGTTTTCAATTGAGCTGGAGAAACAGTTTCTTACCTCATAACACTTGCATGTTGTCAGAAATTGTCATGGTTGTCCTTGCTTCTAAGAGCTCTTCTGCTTCCACTTTAGCATTCTTGGAGCAAGCCCTTTTCAGTTTTACACAGCTTTTAATCTCTACCTCGGCCATGAAAGTGGAGCTCACTGGCCGATGATCAGATAACTGTGATTCTGTCTGCTTGTACTCCAATTGCCTTAAGCCCTTCCCATACCATAGTATTCGATCACACCTGCAAAGAGCAGAACATCACATAAGCAAGGAAAAAGTACACCACACAAAAATATATCTATGAAATTGCAGAGAAATCTCCACAAACAATCAGTGCAGTCTTAACCATATTCGCCACACAAAATCAAGGTTTAGGGTTGGAGGCAAGGCCAATGCCATCATGAGGGTTCAGGCATTGAGATTTAGGCTTTTGAGCTTGAAGTCAAGGACAATGAAGCATGAGACTCTGATGTAATTCAAGGACGATATGTTGATTTGATATCAGATCCTGAAGAGTTAGCATCCAATTCAGAAAGTGGCAAATGCAGAAGAAGAATCCCAGAAGTAGAAGACATTTGTCGGGTCAAGCTCTAGCAATCAAAGATTTTGTGTCAGAATGATTTTGGAGTTACCAGGCAGGAGTGCGTCGCTTGGTCCCAATTTGTGCATCTTTGCCAAAGTACTCATCTGAATTGATGATAAACTTGTAAGTTGGTGGAAAACAAATGGGGTTTTCATGCCAGCCCTCAAACACACGCCCTGCTCTTTGCTCAAGCGTCAGCTGCTCACCCAAAACCAAGACAATGAAGATTCTCAAATGTCAACTGAATTTTTCATAGAAACAATGTGCCTTGCTGCTAAACATGGCAATTGCAGTGAGAGGACAGGAATCAGAGCTAACTGACATAGACTTTTGCATGAAGAATTTTTTGTCAAAATTGTCAGTACCTGATCTTTCTCAAGAAGGCACTCCCAGGCACCTTGGTTAACCAGCTCCCATGTGTATTCATCCGGTGCATCAACACGGTAGTTCAGATCTCCAAGCCATATGATTCGACTGTACAGCTCATCAGTCATAGCCACAAACACAATCACAAACGCTCCTCAGCAAAAATAACCCAGTCTCTTGCACTTTACATTTGCTGCTTCAAATTATCAAGCTTCTCGACATGCAATCGAATGAAGGACCAGTATGACTGATTGAACACAAATGAAACAAGTCTCTTACTCATGAGTCATGATAGTCTTGGGCAACTCAATCCTGGGGTGCTTCATCAACCGAGGGAATGTTGTCCGACGCAGTATCTCAGCAACATCTGCATTTCGCCGAAGTTCATCTCCTTCCTCATGGCCTGATTTCAAATGTGTGCATACAAAACAAAAGCTGGTTTGATGAAGAAACAAACTAACTGAAACTGCCCCCTGCACACAAAACCCCAAACTCAAGTCTCATTGCTCAAACTCCTTTCAGAAATTTCACAAAGAACTAGTCTCTTACAATGCACTCTATGGAGTGACAACTGAGTCCCCCCCCCCTCAGTCTAGCACCCCAGCTCAGAACTCTCTTCCCAAAAGAAGCTCACCTTGTTGCCGAGGTAGTTAAAAATCCCACAGCCAACACTGCACACTTTTATATCATGGACATGATGCCAGAGGTCTGAACGAATCCAGATTGTGATGAAGATGCCAACCATTTGCTTGCTCACAATCCGCAAGAATTGATTGTGTCTACAAGGTGAAGAAAACATAGCACTAGTTGAAGAAACTGAAGGTGCAAATGACGTAGACTCTTTGTCATCTTCGATTGTGGCACCAGCAGACCACTCTATCGATGTTGAATCTTCTCGTGGGTGCAGATGTGATGTTTCATTCTCCAGACCACTCATATTTTGCTTAGAAGTCAAGCAGTTGATCTGAGCTTGTTCATGATGAAGAATAGTAGAATTTGACAAATGGTGTTCAGGAGGCAGGAGAGCAGAGAGCTCATCTTCTTCATTCCTCACTGTTTTCAATAAGCTATTGGTGCCAGAAACTTCTGGAACATGATGACTGCACACATCACATTGTGATGGGATTGGTGGCTCCCTGTAACTTAATAATGGATCGTCTGCATTAAAAACCCGCATCTTGTTGTTCAGAGTATGATGAATCAAACCTTCCCAGATAGGGATTGGGGCTTCATCCTCCATGCATACAACATTGCAAGCAATCAAAGGTACAATTTCTTGAAACCTGCAACCATTCACCATAGTCAGACCTCTGCTTTAAGGTGCCGAACAATTCCATCACCCACAGGAAGTCTCTGGAGAGATCTTTTGTCCCTATTTTAGCAGAGACCAAGAGCTTGGTAAAACACTATACATCCAAACAGGCAAACAAGACATAAATCCTGGAATACAAAAATCAGACCTAAATACCCACCCAATTACATAAATATCTGCAGGCTCTGAAGTGTCCAACCATTCCCTCAAGTCAATATCATCTGGAGGTAGCATCCCTGCTACATTCCATGAACCTACTGCAATCCTGCAAAAAGACAAAATTCCCAATATCAACTCAACATCATTGACCAAAAGAGCATAACTCTCCACGAAGCTCTAGGCCCAAGTGGGCTAGATTGGATGCTGTTAGCATACAAGAAAAGTGAGAGAGGAAGCCTAAACCCTAGAAGGGTTCAAGGCTCAATACATCCTGTGGAGGAGACAGTAGAAAAGAGTCAGGGCCGAAACTGAAAGCTCAAGAACATAAGGGCAGTAAATGAAATTCAGCAATCCCCATAGCTCAAAGGCTTGAGCACCATTGGCAAAGCTTTGATCATTGGACTCAGAGCTCACAAAGCACAGTAGGAAAGAGGGGTGGATTTAGCATTGATTTCATTGATGAGTCAGGGATTGGAGAGGCAAGACATCAGCAACCATACCGATACTCATGGTCAGTCACAAACTGTTGGTGGCAAGCCTCTGATTGCATGCTCGATGAAGAGTTCTTCATGGGTGATTCTGGACCCCCAGGCACAGAGCAGAATGTTCAAATTCTGAAACTGGAGCAATGAACTTACATCTTTGCAACAAGAAAATTTCCATTGCAATTTCACCATCATGGAATATGTGTCCCTGAAACTTTGACTGCATGCAAAACACTAGAAATGGGACAGATGATGATATTGACCACATACCAGCCATGTTGATGAGGTCATCAGACTGCTGTTCCAAGACAGAAGTACAGCCACCCGTATTCTGGACCTGACAAGATTCAAGGATTTCTGTTGGCCCTGTGTGTACATTCTACACTCGTGAGAAATTCTTTGAATTGTTTGTGCTCGTAATCCAGTTGATTCATTCTCTCTGTAAACTCTCTTGTTTCTTCCTATTTTGCAGGCTCTTATGCCTCTGGGGTCATTTAGCTTCACTCTCATTGGCTTTCTTCTTGACTCTCCTTAGTCCAATGGCTCTTTTCAAGGGTAGAGATAACAAGGCTGACAGTAGAAAGACGATGGATTATTTTTCAAAGAGACAAAAGAGACCTCTCATGATTAGCTGAAGAGTGAGATGTTCAGATATTGTCAATGAAAGCAAGAAAAGGGAAGAAACGCTCACCATTGTCATCTCCAATTTCTTGTGACTCATCGTCCAGTTTGGCATCTGAGTTCTCATCACAACTCAGCTCATCTCCATGCACTTGGAAAGTCAGCCATCTTTTCAAAAATTGCAGAGGCAAGAACTGCAGGCATTGGCACCCTAACTTTGTCAGAAATCCAGCTGACACCACAAACAAAGACACAACTTGCTCTCCAATCTTAACTGTCTATTGGTACATATTCTGAAATTTTTAAGATAGAAATCTCCACAATCAGAGCAAGGTCATTTTCCTCTACAAAAGATCAAGTTCAAAAGTGAAGACTATTGATCACCATCTTTATCACCATAGCTCAGGATTGTGCAAGGTCCTAACAAAGGCACAGGCCATGATCAAGCCCAAAGAACAGTGCTTTTCCACATACTCATTCCACAGTGTTTGATCAGGAAGCTGCTCAAGAGTTGTGTCAGTGCACATTTTTCAGTGATGCAAACAGCAACCGTCTTGCACTTAACAAGCTAACCTGTCTGGTTAGAAAATTTCAACTGATGAAAGAGATTTAGTGCAACAAATTGTACATACCTCTGAGCACCCAACTTGCATTCCTGATGAAATGTTGCTCTGCCACCTTTTCACAGGTCAACTGCTCTGGCAACACCCATGCAACTCAACATCAAGCCATGGCCAAAGAAGAGAAACTACATAAACCTAGACTGCAATGGCTGCCATTTATTGTCTATGGAAATCTCAAACCATGCTAACAATGCTTAGAAACCATTCATTGCAGGAGCTTTGGCAATGACAATGCTTGGGACAATGCAAGAGTTGGTGCAAGCATTGGGGGATGGACACCTGAAGCAACCTAATCCCAGACAATGATGATCACCTTATTATCAGATGAAGCAAATCTTCCAGCAGAAGAAGCAAAACAAAGCAAGTTGAGGAAATCTCAACTAAATGCAGAAACACAATTTAATGAGTGTGAAGGAAAAATGGTCAGCAGTTTTGATGATGCTGCGGTTTCCAGGCTTCATTTACCTCTGATGATGGACAGGGTTTCTCCTCTGAATAAAAATTTGCAAAGTGGTGACATGTGTTTTGTAAGTTCCTTTGTGAACCAAGCTTACCCTATGATTGCATGAAGTCAGTCTCTCCACAGCCTTTTTCCTGTCCTGATGATGCCTCTGAGCTCTGTTGTAGAGACTGGATGTCAGAGGAGCGTGTGGTTCAGAAGTGCAAAAAGTCTAGCTTGTTTACACAAAGTTCTTCATTACAGGAGGGGGCGAGAATTGTAATCAACACTCCAATACGAACACCAAAATGCAACCAACAAAACCTGCTGGAGCTCAAAGAGGGGTGAAGAAAACTGAATGAAAACTCTCTATCTCAAGGCTTTCGTTTCACACAAATCTGGAAAGCAGGGAAGAAGGGGCGAAAGGTCTATGGAAAGGAGCATGCAAAATGGTAGCCGGTTCTCTTAGCAAATGTGTCTGCAATCCAGAGAGAGCAAACAACCACGCACGCACTCTCTCTCTCTCTCTCTCTCTCTCTCTTTCTCTCTCTCTCTCTCTCTCTCTCTCTCGCTCTCTCTCTCAGAGGCTTCGACACCAAATGTGTGCAAAATTGGGTGCCTGAAGAGATCATACGAAGTGGCTGAAAACAAGGTAGATCGACAAGGGAGAAAAGGTCAAGCTTGCGTACGCAGTTTCTTCTTCCCCTTAATCTCCAGACTATCTATGCGCACACGAAAACGCCCTGCTGGCTACTCGAGTTCCAAAAGCTCAGAAATCACCACGATGCTCCTAAACCCCATGAAAGCATGAACCCCAACCGCGAGAAAAGGTGATGGTGACCCACAACAATTTAGAGACCCATCCGACGGGTAGATTCTCAAAAATAAAGAGGGGTGGGATGGGATGGGATGGGGACAGAGAGAGAGAGTTGCGAGCAACTCGAAATGGAGCTCGAAACACTCGAAATCCACCTCCCACAGACGCTTCAACAAGTTGTCAACGGATCTCACAATCCTTATTCCCCTCTACTACTTAGTGTATGTAACAAATGGAGTTTTGCCGCAAATCCAAATCACGGCATGCGCTCAAAGCTGGCACGAGAGGAAGAAGAAGAAAACAGTGAAATGAACGACACGAAAGCTTGCTTGCCAAACCCAAAGAAAAGGTTCAAGCTTTACAAGAATATATGGATAACTTTTTCTCGGACTCTTCGCAAACACATAATCGGAGGAGCTGCTGGTTCACACCCCAAGGACATGTTGCTTTCTCACCTCCAAAATAAATTTGTGAACATCATCACTCAGAAGATGTCCATACTACAACAAATTCGCATCTCAAATAAGATTTGGCAAATCGATCAAGACTAGCTATCAAAACCGAAAATCTCGTCTTGTGTTTCTCGCAGGGATCGAAATTTGCGTCTCTTTTTTCTTATCTCGCTACAATCGAAGCAATGTCTCTCTCTCCTTCTCACCTACCCACCAGCCCCGCGCGCGCAACCAAATGTCAGAAGCTCCTAAAAAAAGGGCGAAATACTTTTTGTCCTTCAGCTAGGAATGCACCCCCAAATCTCGCCAAATCAAACAAAGCTTCAACAAACCCCCACTACGCAACAACAAACCCCAAAAAAAGGGAAAAAGGGAAAGAGAAGCTTGATGTTTTTGTGTCACGAAGGAAAGATCGGAACCCAGAAAAAAGCTGGCCTGCTACAAATGAATGACGTCAAATAAGGAATTGTCTGTCAGCAGACACCACCTTGCTAAGTTTGGAAAAACAACCCAGCAAGGAGACCAAGAAGAAGACGAAGATGTAGAAAATTCAGCAAATCACGCAAGAGATTTCGACGACAACAAACCAATACGATTTCAATGTAGTTTGGTTCTACTTAAACTAAAGATTCCGAGTTGCCAACCCTTCAACAACCCACTAATAATAACCACAACTACAACAACAACAAGATCAGCAGCAGCAGCAGCAACAACAAAACTGTCGTTGCTGCTACGACCCAGAAGAAGCAGTAGATCTAAGCCCCTTGATGATGATGATGATGACCATGACCCAAGCAGACCATCTATATGGAAACCCAAGAACATACATACAAACAAACAAAAGAAGCCAAATTTTGTTTCTTTGGTGCTAATCAAGCAAGAGTGTTAGATCACGTAATCTTCTAATAGATCTCTCTCTCTCTCTCTCTCTCTCTCTCTCTCTCCCCCTCGCCTTTCCCACCCCTCTCCTCCCCCCGGCCTCTCACTCTCTATGTGTCTCTCTTTCTCACTTCTTGTGCTTTCAAGGCACGATATTTGGTGCTGCTTTTTGGGGGTCAAGGTGAGATCTCCCAAAAAAAACATACCATTTGTCCATCACAAAACACTCCTCAAAGTGGGACCCCAAACAAATACACGCGCACTCTCCGTTCCCTCCTGTCCTTCCTCCCTACAAACACACACACACACACACTCTCTCTCTCTCTCTCTCTCTCTCTTTCCTTTTCCTTCCCAAATTTTGACACACCAATTTCATGTCCATGATCCCAGTGTTCTTTTTTCAAATTTGTGAGGCAGGTGGGTTGGCTATCACCCACAAGAGGACTTACCCAAATTTGGCTACAAGTAAGAGAGGAAAATAGAAAAAATTAGGATTCTTCCTGTATTCTGGCGACAAGTTGGAACTTAATGTCTAAATATGGCAATTTAAGAAAAAAATTCCTCATAACGTGACCACTTGGGCCCATTTTTTTCCAAAAAATAAAGGTCATATCATGAGCGCCTCCCCGTTTCTTTTTGTCTCCAGGATGCAATTCGCCCCAAAAAAAAAAATAGTCTATGAACCATGATAGTGTACTCAACAACGGAACATTATTCTTTTCTTCCTTTCAATGAAATCAAATCCACTCACCCAGTCACAATTGGAGTGGCCTTGTTTTGATTCCAGTCAAAGTTAGTCCAAATTTTGGCCCACAAATCACCCACAAAACCATTTGATCAGGTTATGCACTGCTTGATTTTGCCCAATATGTTTTCCACCCCTTAAGCATCTTCTATTTTCAATTGGGTCCATGTCAAAGTTAGTCCAAAAGCTTATGCACAAACAATTAGATTAAGGGTTGGCATTGCTCAATCCCATTGTCAAATTTAGTCCAATTTTTTTTTCACTCATGATCCATCAATTCAAACAGGTTGGGGACACAACCCAACTCCATGTCAAAATTTTAGTCCCACACTTATCACTCACAAACCATATTCATTCATTTGGGTGGTTGTGTAAGGCTCTCCATTCTCCATGTCAAAAGTAGAGCCATTGCCTCCAAATGCCAGCAGCAGTGTAAGTCATTTTTTTTGGGTATCATCATTGTCCCATCATTTCTTTAGTGTTTTTTTGTTGTTGTTGTGTTGTTGCGAGAGCCCACCTCATCTTCTTTAGGTACTTGAATATATGTATAAATTGTATCATGTCATTGGGCTTTGATTTGACATCATGTCCTATGTACTAAGTGTGTTTTTGCTTGCAACCCAGACAACATTCATTCAGAGTGGGTGGTTGGCTCTACCACAACAACTTTTTAGTTCAACTCTCTTCTTAGTTTCTTATGTTGCAGAGACAAGGAAACATAGGGTTGATATGATCAAGTCCACAGTCAGTCAAGACATTAGAGTGAATCAGTGGCCAAAAACAAAACACACACACACACACAACCCAAAGGATGAATCAATAAATTGGCTAGCTAAACTCTCTATTCTACTTGTTTATACTTTCTAACCCAAATAGGTCTCTCATTTTCGACAAATCCATTTTTCCATCAAGGAAAAGAGAAGCTACATGGGAAGGTGGGGCAGAAGAAAGGGTAAGAAAATTGGGTACGTCAACATAGCAGGCTATCATCATTCTTCTTCTTCTTCTATATTTACTTTTATGTTTATTAAAATACTAATAAAGAGTTGCTACCTATATAAGTAGGTAGTGGGGGAATAAAGCAAAAATGGATGAACACGGCATATGGTGGGATGTACTCCACTTGGCATGAAGCTATTTGAGAGAGATTGGGATTTCATGTCTGGCACAAAGCTGTTCCGTAAAAAGAATTATGTTCTTCTATCTTCATTGGTTCTTTTCTCACAAGTAGTTAGCCATTGGGAGACTCTACTTGTATTCAAACGTAGACTCTACTTCCAATTGTACGTGGACACTATACTCAAATGTGACCCCCATAAACTTGGGGTACTTATTATTCTGTTTCATATTAATTAGTTGGGGGTGCCTCACAAGTCCAACTTTTTTTTTTTGGTTTTGCAATGAGCCAATTTGATTGGCTCATCACAAAAAAAAGTTGAAACTATGGAGGCTCCCCAAAATAAAAGATTCTCTGGAAAGGTGGAGTGCCTCCCCCCTTTGGCCCATCTATATAGGTGAGAAGGGGAGGACTTTGGGCAAAACATATGGGATTAAAGGGAGGTGCTATTGGGAACACCCTTGGGGAACACATTGGGAACCTGATGGGAATCCATTGGGAACAAAGGACAAATGAAACACCCCCCGCCCCCCCAAAACCCAAAACTTAAATGAAAAAAAATCAAGGCACTTTGAGTGCATGCTGAGCCTTCCCATTGGCTGCATGAAATTTTGTTTCAAAAAGTGATGGTCACCATTTTTGGCCTGGATTAATACCCCCATTATAAAGGGGGTTACTTACTTATTTACTCCAATAGCTCTAAATGAGAGGAAAATTCAAAATACTCACACCCCCAGAAAAAAGCAGTGCTAGAAAAATCTGGAGTCTTTGTTTTTGAGAACTAGCCTATAACACAATCTAAACGTAGTATGTATAGAAAGTTCCCTGAATTTCCAACAATATGCAAGAAAATATCTTGTGAGGGCTTCGTTTATGCTTGCACCCATTTTGTGAGTGGCGGGGAAAGGGAGGTGGATAGCGCTTACTACCAGTGTTGTGCAATTCATCCTTTTATTTTGAGAGAACCTCTGGTCTGGTTTAGAATTTTTTAAATTTATGTGGAGGTTCTCCTGTAAAGGTTTGAGTGGAGGTTTTTCAAATTTTGAGCCTATTGATTTCAGTTTTATTACATCTTTTCAAAATTCAAGAACTTTTTGAATCTGATTTTTTTTGAACCAGGTTCAATTCCATGTACACACATTGCACATTCTTCAATTTCTAAAGATTATGTGAGTACAAAGTTTTACAACAAAATTAAAATAAGGGTCTATATAAGTATAGAGTTGAACATTTAATTATAATTAATAATTAATTATAAAGTTCAGTTTAATTATCAAAAAACAAAATTGAAGTCAAACTTTTTTACAGACATATATCTTGACCCTGTTTTCAAAAATGGTTTTTTCACTGTTCCAGTTTTGATTCCGAATCTAGCAAAACATTTTCTCCATGGGCTGGTTCTTGTGCCAGTTCCAACAAAATGATGTTAACTCAAGTCGGGAGTCACAAGAACCAGACCCCGAAACACCCCCCTCCCCCCAATTTTTACCATTCAAAATAAATACTGATTAATTCACTTGGTCTGTCTGTGACAGTGACTCCGGATGGACAGTGGTCACGGACAGTTGTTTGAAAAGAAAAGTTTTTTTAAAAAACCAAAAACATCAATCAAACATTGTTGAAATAACACACCTGTGCATTATGCACAGGGTTCACACTAGTAAATACTGAAATACTATAGAAAACTTGCTATGTTAGTTGTTTACTTGTTGGGTTTGGAAGGAGACTCTACTGTCTCACTGAAAGAATTATTTATTGATTCTAAAAAGAAGGAAATATTTCTGTTGTGAGTGTATGTATCCCCCTGTAGGAATAACTTGTCCAGAATTCACTTCCCCAAGATGTTGTGGAATGTAACAGCTTGGTGAGCGAGCAAAAGAAGCGGGGTCAGATGGGCAATGTGGCCATGTGAAAAACGTGAAATTTGGGTATGAAATCCCACAACAATTGAGCCCAACCCTGCAGGTGATGGAACTAAGTACACATTATTCTGTGCTGAAACTTGGGCCATCATTAATCGGTAGGTATAGTGTTGAGTCTGGCCTTCCATTGGTGAACAACAAGCTTTTCATACCAGTAAAGTCTATCCAATTCAAGTGTGGTCTACTTGTCCATACATGCACTGGCAGCTCATCACCAGACAAACAAGGCACCAAAATTTCTCATAGGGTTTTAGGTAATTTGAATGAAATATCCTCTCCATTTGGTCAACCCTAGAATCATTTTTTTTTTGGTTCCATTTTATATTTTTTAAATGCCTCAATATTATCTTGTTGACACTCTTTGTATTTTGTGGTTGTTAAAAATTCTTCCTTCTTCCACTTTACGCTTTGTCCACTTTTCTTGATTCTTGACCATGAGGATGTTCTAATCGCAAACAATTTTCTCATCTCGTGATTTTTTTTCCTTTTTTTGGGGGGTGATGACATAGCCAATCTAAAGAGTATCAAATGATGGGCCATATATGATTATCTCAAGGTGTGACATTGTCAATATGAAGGTATGAAGTGGTGGGCAAAACATGACAATCCCAAGGGGTGGTGGTAACCGTGTGGAATTGGATGTATGTAGTATGTACTAAGATATTGAAAATGTTGTCTTCCTCCTATTCATTTCCCATTTATGGGCTTTTTCTAGACAAGACATTATCAAATTCCCACAACATTCACTTAGCCTATATGTCCTCAAGAAATTTCCATCAAAAATACATGGATGGAGGATATTAATGAGAATAATGACAAACCAAGTGTGACCAAATAAACACTTCAAATTTGAGGTGACAACTAGCATGACATTGTTGTAGAGTTATAAACCCAAGCACCCCTTGATGGTCATGAATTCTCAATATTCAAACAATATCCGCCTTTCACTTGACTACAACCAGTAGAATGCCATCAACCTAGTCTCCACAACTCATACCTCAACTATGTAAATGGCTTGTTACAACCTTTACCCAAGCTCAAGGCAACAAATACACAGTCGCAGTGATTTTTTCTTGGCAAATTTTCTCCACCTTGCAAAAGAAATAGAGGATAATTTAGTATGAAATGTGTTTATCAGCAAAAATTCAATCCTTTTGCAAAATCAAAAAAATGAATATGTGTGTGTGTGTGTGTGTTCTAATTTCTTCCTAAGTGTCTCAATATCTTCATAAGTCACCCTTATTTATGAGGATATTGAGACACTTAGGAAGAAATTACAACAATACAATACTTGATCAATTCGAGATACCTCATCAAGATGTACCAACCGTGCCTATCCTTGGACAAGGAAGAGGTCCTTCTAGGCACGATGTCTGGGCAGGCATATATGTGTACCTTACCTACATATACATATTATTCCATATATGTTGCTATCCAAGTAGTGGAATATGATTGCTTAGGATTGTTAAGGCCGCAACAAGACAATCCAACAAAGGGTCATGACCAAGATCACCTTCACAATCATGAAGTAGCATGCACTTTTCATACTGTCTTGCATACTTTCCTGCATCAAAGAAGGCATCTTTGCTTCAAGCTAACCTGTTCATGGCAAACCAATTTCCATGGCTCCATTGAAGAAGGCTTCTCTCAACCATGTTTCAAGCTATCCAGATTCCAAAGTATATAAAAGCCTCATATATTCCGTTACTGAGCTCACAATTTTTTTTATATAACTTTTATTTTACCTTACTCAGCTGATTGGTTAAATTTTAGATACCTGCTGACCACTGGTAGCAAACTAATAGCCCAAAAAATTGAATTATAGCACATTGTATACACTAACAAGAACCATAGTTTGACACATAGAATGGTGGACCCAAGTTTTGCACAATGGGATTTGCCAAGAGATGCATTGGAAAGCTCCATCAGTGTATAAAATGAGTATTCTTTGTTCGATCTTTGAAATCATCCCAAGCACTACTACACAGTTGATAGATACTTCATCAATTGTTGTGAATGGATTCCTTCTTTCTCCCCAAGGACCATGCTGAGCATGCCTCTTAGATGACTTGATTTTCACGGACTACAGGATTTTATTCCTTTACCTTTCACAGAAAAACGACAACAATAACCATCAGAGCGCATCTCATCTTGACCTCTCATGTGAAGTACTATTCCTAATATCAAGCCTCCTTGTTGGTCCTATTTTCAATTTTGTCTTTTGGTCAAGCACCAGTAGTGGCATCAAACTTGAGAAGTCCCCTGTTATGAATTTTTTTTGGGTTTTATGCACCATAACTTGTCATAAAGTTTCATGGCTAATTTTCTTCTCTACACACACATATATGAACTACCATGATCTGCCTTATAAGGATCCCAAGTCTAGGCAATGAATTATACTAGCTCATTGTGTTAGTTCATTGGCCTTGCCTACCAAGGCAAGGATATTGTGTTTAGATTCATTATAGAGTATAGTAGCTTAAGGGATTTTGACCCCTAGGTAATAGGTCTATTTCTATACGAGGATTTTTGAAAGATGATGTTTTGGCTTGTGTTGAAACTTGAGATTAGTTATAGAGTTATAATATCTTGATATTTTCGTTTCTTTTAGAGGATTTTTTGAAGATTTTATTATTGCATGGTGAAATATTTGAGTCTTCATAATTCTTCTTTTGCCTTAAGAAACGTTTTAATGTAAATGGCAAGGCCACAGTGTGAAACTCCCCTTGTTTTCCTTGTAATTCTTGACAAAGGACTCCACATGTAGCTTATCCCTTCTACTTTTCCATCACCCTACTTAGGGCACTACCTATGTATGTATCATAGGTAAGTAGGTAGGGAATGTAAGTGGTTACTACATAGATAGGTAAGGAGGTAAGACAATTGGTTGCTACTAGATGGGTAGATGCATGTGGATGATTGGTGCATAACTAATCAACATGGTTAGCTATGGGTCAGGAATACAACAAAGAAGTGTATCATGTCCATAGACCGTCCTACATGGTGCAGTGGTGCATGTTAGTTCACTTTGGCCATGTTAACTTGCATGTGTTTATCAGCTTTGGCTTACCTTACAGAACTCTTCTATTCCAGCTCAAAATTACCATAGTTGCAAATATTAAAAAGTCAAATCACTGGTCAGTGGTATGGATGGGGGTATTTCCACTAGTAATATGAAAGGAATTCCTTCTAATAAAGAATTAATTAACTAATTATTCCGACATATGAATATTTTGAGCATAACAATTAAAGGATGTTGAACTCATCCCAAATCTAATTGGATTTGCACTTGTAGAATCTCCACATGTTTGAAATTCTGCAAGTTCACATTTTTCTTAAATACCTAATTTGGTGGGAACCAATGATTCTAGATTTATGGCATGCCATCCCCATACACTTGAAGCCTTAAAAATGCAAATCCAACTTGTACGTACCTATTTCACTGGAATGTTGGATTGATAAACAGATTTTGCACACAAGCTTTTTGCCACATTTGATAACCTTCAAACATGAATTTACAAATTACTCCACACCCATAATTTACCATCATCAGACCTACACTTGTTCACCCAACAGCATGGCCACATTATAGGAATTCAAGCCCATTTGTTATTTACTCATGTGACATTCCCTTTCAACCACCATTGCAACCTTCATTGAGAACTCAAGTACTAATCATGTTCCCAAGGATATGTTCAAGCAATAACATAATCTCCCCAAACCTACACAATTTAGTAGTGTAATTAACACCAGTACAATATAAGCAAGTAATTTTTATTGATCTAAATATTCACTCTTAGTGTACTCACCTCAAATCCACCAACTTGAGAGCATCTCAATTCTTCACCCACATCTTGTATTTCGGCCTCTACCATTGTTTACCACATCCAACACATTGTTAATTATTCTCTCATTACCACCCATACCCATGAAAAATTGGAGAATATAAAGTGAGGATGAGCTAGGCCAATCATTATAGTTGACCCATCAAAAGTAATCATTTTCTTTTACTGGCCCTCCTATTGTAGCTTGGTTTATCCTATGTGTGTCTTGAGGCTTGAACCCAGTTTCAAACTATGTAAAGGTTATACTTCATCCAGAATAGTCTGTACATGCCATTGGAGTGCTGCCAGTGGAGAATGCTACTAAACACCATCAAATTGCAAACTACACTAAAGTTAAAATGAACAAAGAGTTGTACTTAACAGTCAAAACTGTTCTAGTTTGAGTTGGACATGGAAGTCCAAACTCCTGATCTGCACAACCATGGACTCATCAGCCATGTTCTCAATTCAAGGAGCTAAAATCACAAGAATTATAAATGTTTCAATCTCATAAATTCAAGTTGGTTTCAAAGTTGCATCGTGAAATCTTGTTAGATTTGAATATGGTCATTAATTCTAGCCGATGTTCTCATTAACTACAATTCTGAATATGTATGGATGCCTTCCCATGGTACATCTAGATTGTTGCATTCTAATATTGTGGTTTATTTCTCCGAATTGCAACAATGTAAATTTTGTCTATACCAATCCACACTATCTTCATCAAACATTGAATTTGCAAAGAAATGTATTGAACATTTTTGAACAATGTTGTTTCAAAAATAGGGTCCATTCTTTGAGGTTTTCAAGGGATGTACTTCCCTTTGTATGTGGTAAAATAAACATGTTACAACTTACAACATGGATCAGTTAATTGCACTAACGAATCAAGCATAAACTTGGTTTAACAACAAAAGTTGCACAAAAGATGGTTTCATGGCTTACATGGAATTTATCAGTACTCTATTTGTGACTCATAACTAGGGGCCCAAAGATCTAAAATAACATATGGCCATTGACCACCTAGCTTGAAAATTAATTGAAAGTTCATTAGAGTTTTCCTTAAAGTCATCCTATCTTTAGCCTATCTTTGGGCCTCTTTTCACCCCCTATCCCCTCTTTGAATGAGGTCTGCAAAGTAAGGAAGTTTTATTAAATTTGGGTATGAAATGCTCAAACTCAAGATTTAATGCACAAGGTTCGAGGTAATTATAGTATATGCAAGCTTTGCATATCCTTTTATTTCGATTTGCATCCAAAACTTTTGATGTTGCAAAATGTGTTTCTTTGTTATTCCTTTTTTGGTGTTTGTCCTTACTTCCATGAGGTGGTGAGAAAGGCCATCAAGAAACTCCCATTCGCTTATGTCGATAAGGGGTGACGACTAGGAAACATTATAGGAAGAACACATGATTAAAACATTCATTTTAACTTTTCAAAAATGTTCAAAGTCAACTCCAAATCCTATCCCACCTCCATTAACACGTTTATAGCATGCACAAGCCCTTGTTCATGTGAAGGAGTATGCTCGAATAGTACGTGCATTAGCTCCAAGCACACCTGCAACCCTTTCTAATGAAACCATAGGAGTCCTTTGCCTTCGTCGCCCACTTGTTAAGGTTGATCTCCCCCCTATCGTTGATGATTTCCAGCCTGAAACAAAGGTTACTTTAGATTAAGAAATATTTGTCTCTGTTTTGGTTTGTTCATCGCATCTTTCTTTTGGTGGCATTTCACATATGGTGTATGAACTTTTATGAGACTGTTTTGTCCCAAATAATTTTACAAATGGTTTCGACCTCTTTTTCGAAGTTTGTGGGCACATTGCTCAAGGTCATATTTCACCTTCAATATCATGTTTACTTTCTACATCCCTACTATAAGCATTGGAAAAGTAATTTGGAGGCATATGTCCCATTGTGATTAATGAAGTGACCTATCGCTTAGTTGCTCGCACTTTAGTTATTCAGTTTAAGGATACTTTCGTGGAGCATTTTAGTCTTCATCAGTTTGGTGTAACAACTCATGGCGAGTGTGAAACAGTGATTCACGACGTTCAAACGATGTTACATTCACATCCAAATTTGGTGGTGTTACACGTGGATGTTCGTAACACCTTCAATTCAATGTCAGGATCTACCATTTTTCAAGAGTTATGGTTTTCGCCTAGTTCTTTGGATTAGCTTTTCCCATTTGTTCAATAATTTTATGCATGTCCATCCCCATTGTATTATTATTAGGCTTCTTGACATGGGGATCTCATAGTCATTTTGTCAGAGTTAGGTACACGACAAAAGGACCCATTGGGAAAAGTGTTATTTGTTTTAGTTCACCTTTGTGTTCTTCGCCCTATAATAGCAACCCACCCTACTTGTGTTTTCCCTTCCTTGGTGGATAATACACATATAATAGGTCTTGCATCAAATGTGGTTCTTGCATTTTTATGATTATAGGAATAATTATTAACATTAAGTCTTTCAATGTAGCCAACGAAATGTGTAGCTTGGTCTCCTCAAAGGTTGGCCCATTCTATATCACTTGTTCTTGGCTTTCTTACTCCCAACTTGAATTTTTGTATTTTGGGTGCACCAATGCGATCCACATCATTTGTTGAATTGTTTGTGGCTAAGGTTCTCCATGAGGATCTCGAGATGATATCTAATCTCCCTATGTTTGCATATCATTATGCGATTTTTGTGATGTTTTCGTTGTGTTACGCCAAGTGCCCAAGCTACTTGCTTTGTATAATGTTTCCATCTTTAGGTATTTTATAGCATTATGTTGAGTTCAATAATCGTACCATAGTTATGTTGGAAAAATTACTTGGTGTGGGATCTTTTGGTTACTCTATCGATCATTTAACTCGTTGTCACGCCACTCTTCTTGCTTCTTCAGGCGGGTTTGGCCTCCTTTTTGTGGTTTGGATTATTGCCCCCACATTCTTGGGGTGTTAGGCATTGTTCACTCTTGCATTTGTCACTCGTTTCCAGCAGGATGATCGCCCTATTTTTCTAGATGTAGTAACACATGTTTAGACCAACATTTCTTCATTTTAAATGGCACTCTAAAATGTCCGAACCATGTTACCCCAAGGTGTTTGTTCTCATGTCCCACCCTTTGAGAGCTTAGTGGTTCAATTTTACCCCCAGTTGTACACTTATTTGGTGGATCGCTTATAGGAACATGCATTTGTTTCCCTTTTCATAGACATTCCTTCGGATATTACGCAAGCACGTAATTCATGTGCGAATCCAGGGACAAGCACTTGGTTATTAACTTGTCCTACCACACCAACATTTTATTTATCATCAACTCACTTTTATACAACATTATGTACCCATTTTGGCTTGCCACCTCCTATAGTTGCCCACTTTTCATGGTGTTAGTGTGGTCATACCATTGACAATTTAGGTACCCATTTGTTTTGGTGCCCCTATGGGAATGAGTGTACAACATCCCACAACACATTTTGAGATATTGCTATAGCTATTGTTTTGGAAAGCAAAACACATGTTTAGAAAGAGGTCTTTCACATTTTTCCTTGCCACATTTGACAATGAATGGATATTCTTATTACCAATGACGATTTTCGTACTTTGATGGACCTTGTCATTGTTGATTTGATTTGCACAAATATGGTGCAACAAGCACCAATGACGACAACACATGCAACACAATGGCTGCTCAGGAAAAGACACGATCCTATACCAAACAAGCACCAAACAATGACTCCATTCCCCTTGCTATTGAAACATATGGGTGTTTTCATTCTCGTTTTGATTCATTTTTTATCGCTTATGCACAAACCACTATTGTGAATCATCAATAGTTTTCTTTAGTCCCTTTGATGTTCATTTCCCACTATTGACAACATGTGTCCATAGCCCTGCAGCATGTGCAAGCCATAATGATTCTTTAGTGGGTTGTTGCACTTGGTCGGGGTTCTTCATTCTTCCACACATCATAACTAGTGCACCTCCATTAGTAGCCGATTTGTGGCAAACAATTGTTTTTTCATCTTAGCTCTTATTTGTTATCATTAATCATCATTTCATAGCCTTGGGTCCTAGTTGCATAAGGTTTTTTTTTTTCCTATTTTTCATTGATTGTTTGCTTTCATTCTTTTCTTTAGGTTGTGTCTACTTGTGTTATCATTTGCCTTATAATTTTGATGGATGGGTTCATGTCCATGATTTTTATATACATGGCTTTTATTTCTTGTACATGTAAGAACAATGAAAACATATGTAGCATTAATGGAGGTGCTCAAGAAAAAGGGAAAAGGGAATAAAAACCGAATGAAATTCAATTTGGCACAAAAAAATGGTGCATTTCTAAATTTCACCCCCATTGAAAGCTAATGTTTTTTTTTGCAAGTTTTTTTTTGAATCTCATCTAATTTTGGACCAAATTCAAGGTTGTGGTGATGTGTTTTCCTAATTTTACGAAAAACTCCATTGTCGTTTTTTTTCCATTTTTGTGATGTAGTTGGAATGGCGATCACCCATAAGAGGCTTTAGCCAAATTTGGCTTCATGCTACATATGAAAGAAGGAAAAACCAAAAATCTTTCTATATTTTTGGCTACCTATTGGAATTCATCATGAAAATCTAACGATTTGGATTTTTTTTCTTCAAAATCTAGTGAATTTGGGTCATTTTTTTCATTAGAAATCCTTTGTAGAGGTCAAAATGATATATTTTAGATCAAAATTTGGCAAAATTTCGCCCCCCAAAAAATCCACTAGTTGTAAGCCCCTCAATATTCCCCTTAACATTAGAATTCACTTAACCCTAGCCTTGGCAAAAAGGGATGTCGAACACAATTTGGAAAATATTTTATAGGCATCCAATGATTTGAGATAGTATGAGTAGAACAAGTGAGTACATGAAGATTTTTTCAAGTGAAGGATTTTGTTCCCTTCCATGTTCCTAATCATGTTCCCATTTTTTTTTCACTTTTTCCCCTTGTATTGAAATATTCCTTAATTTATCCCATTTTTTTATCACATGTTCCTTATGTTGTTCCCATAATTCCCATGTGGTTGTTAAACTTATCCCATGTGCTTTGTCAAATGTTCCTTACATTGTTCACATGGTTCCCATGCCCATGATTTTATCCCATGTTCTTTGCCCAAAGTCCTCCAATTACATATTCCATTGGTGGGTCAAATGGAAAGCATACATTAGCTCTATGTTGAACATGTTTAACATTTGAAGCTTGTTTTTTCTGTGATGGGCCAATCATTGAAGCCTCTCATTATAAGAAGTGATTTGAATTTTTGATGATTCACAATATTAATACGAATTGCAACATACTATTTACTTCTAGGTGAGTTGCAACGAAAAGATTAAGGGGCATATTAATAGGCTAATGGAAGTGTCTTATTATTATTTTTGAATAGAAATGTGATTTTTGTGCAAATTTGGTGAATGCTAACATGGACAATTTTTGTTTGCAACATGTTGTAATCCCTCCATATAACAAACTTCAAGCTCATCCAATGTTAGCTACCATCAAGTTGGATAGGGTTGTGAATCATTCTAAAATGGAATGAAACAACTTGTGTTTTACAAAATGTTCATGGTTTTTTATAATCCACTAGAACTTATAAAGTTCAAAAATTAATGAAGCCCTTTGTGAGTTTGATAGGTTTAATAAATTAATTATAAATCTTTTTTTTTTTTGTTACATGCCAAATCATAAGATCATTTTTTTGTGAACACATCAAATTACATTATCAATGTTATGAAATACTTTAGATATAGAGTTATGGTCTTGTCTTTGGTGGAAATAAAGGATGAAAGGTTAGATGCACAAAAAACACATGACAAAGGAAAATAACAATGAATCAAACTCTAGGGACCACCAAAATTGTTGGTCCCCAAAATTTGATCACGTACACTATGTTTTTATGTTTTCACACATTGTCATGCATGTGTAAAAACCTTGTTTTTTTTCATGCGTGAGATTTAAAATAGACAATAAGGATAAACATGGCTTTTGTGTGATAAGAAAAAATTGAAGAAAATAAAGGAGTTGGAGCATGTGTTTTTGTTTTCATAAAGTGATTTGAAGAAATTGACTTTGAGTGTGTGTTTAAATTGTATTCATGAAGATATGAAGAGATGGAGTTGGAATGTGTCTAGAAATCAAAGAGATTGAGGTGTGTTTGAAAATTGGAGAGAATTATTTGGAAAATATGTGTGGTTTTGGGTGGAGTGCAAGTTTTTGTTTTTTGCATTACAAAGATTGTTAAGAGTGGAGGATCATGCCTAGAAATCAAAAAGAGTTTACTAGAAATTTGTAATGTTGAATGCATGTTTTTGTTTTTCACATTGTAGAGATTGTTGTAATCAAATCTTGCAAATGGGTGCCTACATGTGTGTGTGTTAGACTTTCTTGAGTTGAAAAGACCCACCCACTTCCATGGCTCCTCTCCTCATTCAAACTTTTGAATTTTTTCATGGGTGGAAAGACATTTGTCTACAAGGAGGAATGTAATCAAATCATGTAGATTGGGAGGAAGAAAATTCAAACAGAAAGAGAATGAAAAGAAGAAGTTGAGAAGGATGCAACCCAAAAAACAAATTATCACACAAAAAATCCATTACACTGTTGGTGACATTATTTTAAATATTTTTTATAGATGAACAAATCTCCTAATGAAACAAAAAATTTGGTGGAGTGGTTTTTTCACATAGTGATAGACCTCTCAATGAGACAAAGGATCGTAGTGGAGGTTTTTTTTTCAATTAAGTAAACAAACAAAACAAATGAAAGCCTTATTTTGAAATGAAAAGGTTTTTTCATTAGGTTTGAATGATTTTGAAAAAAAAGGTGTTTGTTTTTTTTCAATGAAAAGAAAAGAGTGGCTAGAACTTTTTCATTGCAAGAAATCATGGCTTTTTCAACCAAAAATTTTAATTAAAAAGGTCACATTTTGCACATTTACTAACTAAATGAATTAATTTTTTTTACAAAACAATTTGAACACATCCTATTTGACTACAAATCAAATTGACAATGTGTCCAAATTGACGAATGATTTTTTTTATTGATAATTTTTTTGACCAATGATTTTTTTACCTATGATTATGGTAAGTTCAATTAGCTACTCAAATTGACAATACATTCATGTCACATGTCAAGGATGTTATTTTGTGAATAGGTGAACAAGAATGTGAACATGTGAACATGAGCACAAAAAAATATTTTAATTATATTTTTTCCATGTCAAAGGAATATTTTTATTAAAAAATTCAACATGGATAATATATTTTATAGCAAACATTTATATTCTTCCATGTTATCAAAAATTTCCACATGGAAATCTCCACATGGTAATGTCCACATGGCCATCATCAAAGAAGTCCAATATAGAAGCATTGATTTGACTCCTATTCCAACAATCACTTTTCAATGATCTACAATTGCTTACAAATTCTTTAGAGATGGATGGCATGTTGTTTACTTTTTAAATAATTTTTATCAACCTATAGATTTCCTTTGAAAATATGTCACACATGTCAACTTATAGTCATTCATTGTTGGAATAAAGGTCTTAAAATGTTGGATTTGGTCAATGTGAAGTTCTTAACTTGTTGTGAATTTTTTGTGACACAAATTAAATGAGGATATCTAACGGGAAGGAATTGTTCGATAATTTCTATTAGAACAATAACATAATGATAAATTTCTATAGACATTGTAAATTGTTGGAAAATATTGGAACAATACATAAATTTTGACAAATCACAGTGAATTTCACACAAATATGTAGGTATAGGGTAATAACATTGTTTTTGTTATATAGGGATGAATGTGAAAAAAGTTATGTTGGAATCATGCCTACATAGAAGCTCCTTGAAATATATTTTTTTGATTGAAAAGTTCATGTATTGTTGTATTGTTGTGTTAGACTAAACAACATTTCCACTAAATGAAGAGAGAATGACAATGTTTTCTAATTGGACAACTTTAGGTTTTTGGATTGTATGCAATTGTGTAATGTAGTTCAAAGATATCTTTATGTGTTCAAACCTGTGAGGTTAAAACATAAATATTCTATAAATTAAAAATCAATTTATGGATGAAAATGCAAAAGTTTGGGTTAGTTCATGAGCAGTAAAATGATGGTGTGAAAGAAACAGCTAGTATGTAAAAATATGTTGATGAATAGGTAGCTTTTGGAAAAATACTAGCACAAATAGAGTGTGAAGAGTTCTTCACTCTACCACAACCTTAACAAAAGTAAGATGGGTAGAGGCAATAATAGCTTTGGAAGTTCCACATAATTATCATGAAAATCTTGTTAAATAGTTTATAAAAAAACTCTTTTATAATTTAAGCTTTCTACCAACACCATTACATTTTTTAAAATGAAGGGAAATGTTGATTGAAGCAAATTTGTATTAACAAAAACAAATAGAGGGTTAATAATAGGGGTGTACACAAAGATAATGTATTCAGTTCCTTGAATGTTAATTAAATAACCATTTTATCTATTAAATAATGACATCATTGAATACAAACAAAGAGAGAAAAAATGTATTGAAAGTTGTGAACTAAAAGTGATCAAACATTAACAAATTATCATCAATGAACTACTAGATAATCTTTGATGAAATGGTAGGCATAGAATTGGTAGGATGGTATGAGTTTAAAACAACTTTCCAACCAACATCCAAAAATTAAATTAACAAAATTCAAGGCTTGTGGTGTTTTTCCTTTGGGCTTTCATGATTAGAGTTGCCTACAAAAACATGATATCAAAGTAGCCCAATGGAATGCCGCTAACAACCAAGTTCCAATAGTTATTTTCCACAATGGCATAAAATTGTGTTTTCAATGAATTTTTTTCTAGATACTTTCTATGTAAGATTGAATTGCACATTACTTAAAAAATAAAATGAGGATTTGTGACAAGATTTGACACATGTCATCTTGTATGTGGTGATTAAGAACTTTACTAACAACCTTTATGGTTTTTGGATGTGGTAAATGTGGAATTCTTTTCAAGTCATTCATTGCATGTTCGATCAACACATCCAACAAGAGTGCATAGGACCACATAAGTCAAGTTCATCAATCAAATTAACAACTAGCTAAGTGTCATTGGGTCAAAACAACTTGGAAGGAATACCTTTTCAAGAAAGCATACTAAATATATTGTTACATCCTTCAATTCTTGGTATGTGGTTGTGTCATATACCTTGATATACAAAAACTTGCATTGAATATCCTACATATTCACATGGATGGTTATTTGATGCTCTTTAGTCATTTTATATCGCATACACAATGGAAAAATGTCTTTGAATGGGACATGATACTCATGGGATTTCATGGCCGCCAATCTACCCTTCACTATGTATTCTAAAATCTTGATGCATATCCTAATTAAAGGGAATTTCAAATTTTCCATAGTATGAAAGAACGTGATCTAGTCTTCTTTAAGCATGACCTATGGGGCTACCATCACCACAAACCTAGCATTCCTCGAAGGGTGAAGTTTCAAATAGCATGCTTGACAAATGCCCAAGGTTTGGAGGTCATGCCACATCTTCCATGTGTCCTTCTCACTAAGAACAATCCTAATGACATTAATTACAAGATGTTTTTCACAACACATCATTTCAAATGTGTGCCATATCTTGAGATCTTACAACATTGCCACAATTCCAAGTTGTCATATTTTAGGTTTCAACCAATCGCTTTGGAGAAGGATCATAAGGCATATAAAACATTCACAAAAAAGGGAGTTATAATAGACCTTCTAATATGGTAGGTCAACGAAAATAGACCTTCACTTCACCCCTATTTAAAAACAAATTATAGTCTTCATTTTGGCCATTAATCAACTTCCAATGTTCATACAATTTAACATGTTACAACATTTCATGCCTTATCATAGCTATTAAACTAGCCCTCCTTTCGACCTTGCCATCAAAGTCACTTGATTTAGTTTCAACCACTTAGTATGATGGATATTTTTCCCCATAAATTTTGAATGTTGAGAATAAGTGCTTGGGCCACAAACAAGTCAACCATTGTAGCATTTGGTAACCTAACTAGATAGTAGATTGTATGTATGTAAGTCATGGGCACACCAAATTAGGATAACATGGAATGTCACTAGAAGAAAATTGGTTTTTTATAAGGGTCATTTGTAACAAATTTTTAGTTGCATATAACACATGCAACTACATTTGCAATTAAATGGAAATCATTTTTTATGACACGAGTTCATTTTTTTAAGTCCAATCATTTAATGACATGTGACATTTAATATTTTTAATTAATTAATCAAGTTTAGATAGTCTAATTTAGGGTTTATAAGATGTCAACATTTGGCACCTAGGTAGGCAATTAGTTAGATAAATAGACCTAGGTAGATGGGTAAGTAAGCCTATGTTAGGTAACTAGCTAGTTAGTTAAGTAGGTGGATAGGTAAGCCTAATTTAAATAGGTAGGATAAGATTTTTTTGGGGGGGGGTTTGAACCTATTTCATTGGTTCATCCCAATTGTCACTTGCTTATATTGAACTAATGCACCTAAAGTTAAATAGTTTACAAAATTCAAGGTTATAACAAACAATATAGGATAAACATTGTAGTTGCATTATAATTATGACATAAGATGCAATGAGGGTAAAGAAGCAAATAAAAATTCATAAATCTTTGGACAATTTTTTTGTTGTCTCTTAAGTTAAACTTATATCTTCCAACCAAGTGCATCAAATGCTACAAAAATCACTCAAATTGGTTTGGAAATGAACAAAATATACCCTTTGGAAGTGAAAGGGGTTAATGTTTGGTTTGAGCACATAAGAACAATTTGAGTTTTGGAGCTAAAGTTCTTTGGTCATTGTTCCATTGTCTTTGCACTTCAAATAACTTTTGGAATATTTCAAATGGTGCACCCATAACTACTTATATCATTCAAAACAAATAGGAAATGAGGAAGATGTAAAGTTTGAAAGTAAGGGGGGTCTAGGGGGTTTAATGTGTTTTTTCCTCCTTGAATGAACTTGTCTTCTTTTTGCTTCATTTTTGTTGCTCTTTTGACTCAAAACTTCAGTGAAATATTTTAAACCTTCCATTAACACACCCATGGACACAAAAATCTTTTAAGAAGAACAAAAAATTAGGGAGAATTGGTAGGTGTTTGGTGGTAAGGTAAAATTTGGTGATGGGCATATTTACCCTAGTTATATCTAGTTGTTACATACTAACTACTAGAACAACTACAATTTAATGCTAGATACTAGACCTACTAGCTAATAATAATAACTAAAAGGTTAAATACTACTAATAATAAATTTTATAGTTACTAAAAAATATTAATAATAAATGATTAATAATAATAATTATCCTACCTAGAGTTAAACCTAAACCTTATTAATTAACTTAATTTAATACTTACTAATTAATTTGCTTAATTTAGTAGTTTACATGGCACTTAGGCCTAGCCCATGTAAGCTATGTGGCATCTATGCTTAATCCACATAGGCCATGTGACACTTAATTAATCTAGGCATAGACCTAGGGCATGCCATGTGGCACCTAGGTTAAGCCTAGACATAAGCCATGTGGTGTTTTTTCCCAATTATTTATAAAATATAAATTTTTAAATATAAATTATATTGAAATCCTTCTTTTCAATTTTTATTTTTGAATTTTATTTGCCAAATTGAAAAGGCATTAATGAATAGCCAACAAAAAACGCTCTAATACATGAATTTTGATTTTTCATACATTTTTGTAACCCACACCTTACCCCCATACAAGGGTATAAGGTATCCACATCATACAAGTTGCAATGTTATGTTATGGTTGCTTGTGTGATTGTTTGAATATATGATAATGTATATGCATAAAACCAAGTGTAAAAATCATCCATATTTCAATTGTAGTTGCACACACATCATTCTATAGTTGCATGTGACAACTAGTTGCATTTAGTTGCAAGTGGTTGGTTGCAAATGACACGATTTATTTTAGTGCCTATTGGTCCTTGCCGGATAAGTGACATGCCATGCATCCATGCCCTTGCAAAGTTTTTACAATTCCTCAACCAATGGAACCAGATATGTATCAATGTTGTGGCTTTTCATGACCTCTTTTCCTAGAATCATAGAGGAAACATTATATTAAAAAATGGCTATAAGCCATGGAAGTAGGTTATAATTAAGAATGATAACTAGCCAAATAGACCAAGTGGTTGATCGGTTGCCAAATGGGTTGATCCCATCCAACATAAACCCAAGCCACAAGTTTTGAAGGTCTACTATAAATTCTAGCCATGTACAATTGATGTGAACCCATGCCTTGGAATCAATTACATGCCAAACCAATCCATCATGATATTTGTTGCCATGGTGCCACTTTTACAACTTTAAAAAAATTGGAACCTTGAACATCCTTTTCAACCCAAGGATCAATGGGAAGTGCCTTAACACCTTTTTTGGCACCTTATTAATCCTAGCTACATAGGAGAATTGACCACAAACAAGGCATTTTTTGTTGCACCCATCCTTGGTCACATGCATGGATTGCAATATATGGACATAGAGTTTGAACTAGATTTTTAGCTTCATAATGTGACTAGGGAGGTGTTAGGTTTTGATAACATGAAATTTTGTAAAAAGGACAATAGCTCATCAACAAACCCATTTGTGACCCTATTTGTAGCACATGTATTCAACAACATTAAATGTGCACTAGAAGAAAAATGACAATTTGCAATTGATATCAATTTTTGACATTTAAAAATTCCAATGCACATTCGACATCTTCCTCTCACATCTTCATATGTCATTGCTTTTCGGAAAGTGGATGCCCACACATGAATCTCCTTTTCATTTCGACTTTTCCTCTACAAATAGGACACATTCTCAATTTAGAATGCATTTTCTATCTTTGTTTTCCTACATAAAATAATATGGATCTCAAAACAGCATCCGACATTGCCCAAATTCCCCTTATTTTCCCTCAACCCATGTTCAAATATCCTAAATGAAATGTTTCACTTGCGATGTTGATTTCTCCATTGTCTACATTTCGTCCATTTATGTGTTTTGTAGATCCCCAATATTTATCCCTAGTCCCATATTTGCATCTTTGACCATAGTTGCTTTGCCCCTCCCTAACAAAGTCCTTCCCCACTCTTCTATTTGCTCTGTTTTCAGCACCTCAAAACCAATATTCGCATTGCTATTTCTTGCTTTTGTAGAATGCATTGCAATGGGGGTGCCAACCTGGGTGCATCCAACCTATTGTGTGCTTTGGATTTGACCTACGAGCATCTTGGTCTTCTTCCCCCACACTCCTTCCCACCTCTTTGTGGCCGGAGCCTCATCCTCTTCTTCCTCTCCCACAACCTCGTCCTCATTTCGCTTTTCCTTTGCCTTTCACCTCCCCCTTTGTCATCATTTTCTTCAATGTCCTTTCCATTCTTCCCTCATCATACCCAATTCTAAACCCAGTAGACAAAGAGAACGCAAATGCCAACCTTGCAAATTATGGCTCATACATGTTTGCCTCTCTTTCACATTTGGTCTTTGCAACTATTTTTTAATTGTGAACAACATTTATGACTAAAATCCCATTGGTAATGTTGAACAAGTCACATATGACATTAGTCACTAATGACAATGAACTTTGGATGAAAAAAATAAAAATGAAATACACCTTCATCCTTTGATTGGTTGAATAAGTATCTATTTTAGTGGACAATGAAAACAAATGATGTGTTGTCACTTGTCCCATGTTTTAATTATTTATAATATTAAAAATAAAATTATGAAATAATCTAAAATGTTTGGATGGCTTTTAATCGTGACATGTGGCACAATCAAAATGTGCCACATGGCATATTAATTAAAAATTTCCAAAATCAATTTAAGTAGGTAGATATGTAAATAGGTTGAACTAGGTAGGTAGGTAGGATGTATCTATTTATTTACTTAGGCTAAACTCCTATCTACCTATTTAGGCTAGATATTTACTACTAATAAAAATAAATTATAGATATAATACCTAATATTAAAATTTTAAATGGCATATGATAACTGATTACTTTCCTTATTAACTATTGTAATAATTATATATAATTAATTAGTTCTGCACATAAAAAATAAATTGAAATGATTATAAAATTAAAATTTTATTACTTTAAATCTATCAACACTTAGTATAAAATTTAAATTGTATTTGTCAATATTATCTATAAATAATGCATAATATATAAAATAAATTGTAAAAAATAGAACCATTAGACATAAACCATTGTATACACATTAACATCCTAGTATCCACCCATATATTAATGAGTAAAATACATTTAATACAACATTATAAACCCATACACCTTTGAATACACATTATACACTTTGAATACATATAGGGTTGCAACTCATTTGATCACATTTGGATATAATGGGACATAAGTGAGTTTTCTTAGATGAAATCCATGTTAAAAAGTGTTTGAATGGAAGAATGAAAAAACCATTAGTCATAAATAAGTTGTAGTGTAATTGTAAGCATGACCAAATGCAAAAAATAGTTGTAGAAATAACCAATGATAGTTGTAAGTTCAACAAAATAATTGTAGTAATTGCAAATTGATTGGTTGCAAAAACCTAATTTTCTTCTAGTGGTTGTTATCAATTTACAAAGGTCATTCCCTTCATATAATGGCACTTTGGATTTTGCCACTAACTTTAAGAAATGAAGGTCATACACTCCACTTGTAGTCTCTACCTCACCCCGTTTTAGTTGTTGTCAAGTTTGATTTTAGTCATCAAATTAGAAGGATGTTCACTAGCTAGGTTCCAAGTTTTCCTCATGGATTCATTTGTCACTACATCACATGTTTGCCAAGTTTGATGGAGGGCCCTTGCCATTTGATCTCCTAAGTCAATGTCAACACTATTGACCCCAATGTTGCCAACAAGGTGGATCTTGATATGGGATTGTAACAACACATTTCCCCCCATCAACCTAGCTTTTCAGATGAATTAAATGGTGCATCTTGTAGCAAGTAAACAAATAGCAAATCTTATATGAATTATAGCATTTAGGAACTATCAAATGCCATTGTTTAGATCTAGTCCAAGTTGTTCCTAGGAAGCTTGAGGCCCCTAACATGGTTATTGCTAGACTATTGCCTTGGTTTTGATTTGTAGTCCTAAACCTTAAACATTAAACCATAAATTCACATACAATAATTAAAATAATATTATCCCTAATGACCTTGGCCCCATTGTTAGCAAACAAGGAAAAAAAACAACTACCCATACAAGTTTGTGATCACGTGGAGAAAAAGGCACCATAAGGTATAAGTTCCAAGCCCCTACCATTTCTGGAGGGTGGGGTCATCAATGTGGGCTTTGGGTGTTAGTTTTGGGTTAAACTTTGTATGTTTGTGTGAAAGAGATGCACATAGACACCCATAGTGACTTAGGTTACCCCAAACCTTCAACCTTTCAAGTTCCAACGTAAACCTAATTGTTTTCAAGTCTTTGTGATCCATGGTAAAATTGTATTATATAATTATGTTGATTTGCGAAATGTGACATTTTTTCCCAAATCATTTTTTGAACATTCATATGGATATTAATATGAAAAAAAATTAGATACAAAATTGTTGATAACATTTGCCACAAAATACCCATGAGCAAGCCATGGGCATTTTGTGAGCACCATTTCACAACAAGCTTACATTGTAAAAACATTCATTCAATTCTATAATACATTATCCTATTGGTGCATTCATCTTGTAAATTAAAGGCCCCCTTGTGAAAGCACATTACAATGGTACATTTTGGACAAAAACATGTGCATTTTTTAAACTACATTTTGTATTATTCTGAGGGTAGTTTTTCTTTCATTTCATTTAGCATTTTGAGAAATGCATAAAAAGGATTTTTAACACAATACCTCTAAAACAATTTTTGTTACCTTTCAAATGAGTGTGATTTTTCAACAAACTTTATGTTTTCACACACTTTCTTGTTTGAGTGAAAAACCTTGTCCATATTTTTTTGTGAAATCACATGAGTGAAACCTTTAATATAGAATTGAAAAGATATAATCAAATTTATATTGAATATTTCATCAAGTTTGATAATCATTTGAATGGTGTTTGAAGTTCATTTGCATTTTGTAATATATTGGTACGATTACAATTTTTTCATTAATATATGTTTAATAATTTAATATTAATTTCAAAATGATTATTTAAATTTACAATCTTATTCTTTGGGTTTTGAAATGCCTTATTTGAAGTACAATTTGTAAAAGACCCTTTCAATATTAACTTGGTGGAAATTCAAATACACACAATTTTAATAAGTAGTATTTGTGACAATAATCTTGACCATTGTAATGTGCTTTCACCCTCCTAATGTTTTTTCAATTTATATAAAATAGTCAAATGGAGTCAATATGATCATCTAGTCATTTGGACAAAATAATTATTAATCATATAGTCATAGTCATGATTGTAGTCATAATTGTCGCATAGTCACAAGGTAAATACGACTTCATGATTGAGTTTGGACACTAGTCATAAATTTTCCAAGTCATGGATGCCACATTTTGACGTAGTGATACAACATTCATACAAACAAAGGGTAATTGAGGGGAAGTAATTTCATGACTCTCAACTTGAATTTCCACTTCTTAATACGAGTGTTAAATGTTTGAAATACAATTCAGTAATCAAATCTCCATCAAATTGAATATTTTTGGGTTATTGGAAAGAGTTTAAAGAACATGTTAAAAAAGGGCCCTTGTAGAAAATCAAGGTTATTTTTTCATCCTAAATATCATTTGAAAATTTAAGGCAAAAATATCCCATTATGTTTTATGGATGCAAAGTGTATGGTTTGGAAGGCAAATGATGTTTGTTTGAGGATCTTGACACAACATTGAAAAGCTCTTTACGAGTGTTATAAGGAAATTTTCTTTTAAATTTGTTTTATTCATGTTTCTTAAAATTTGCTTGAGACTTCAAGGTTGTATGACAAATTGTCCAATATTGGAACTTGGAATTTAAAAAGTTTGAGAACCTGTCATTTCAATTGATGTAATCTTCATACAAACCTTAGAAATAGAATGTATTATAAGGAAAGGAATGCATTCTTCAATGGGTTCATGTTGTGTTGAGGTTGTGAACAACACAAGAACCTTGAACTTAATTTGGGCTTTAATTGCATCAAATTCCCCAATCATTTGTTTGTGCCCATGAAGGGGTCTAGGATTATCCTTTAGAAAGTGTTATGTTGTTTATGTCTTGGAATTCATGTTACTTGGACCAAATCATGAAAAACTAGGAGGCCTAACAAGTTTCCACTACATGTTCATAAAACAATTATCATCAATTGAATTTAGCAAGTCCAAGGTTGACATTGACATTGATAAATTCCAAAATAATTTATTTAAAAAATAATATTATTGAAAATTCATAAAAAAATACCATAAATGAGTGAAGATTAATTGGCTCATTGACCAATCTAAAAATGCCTTAAAGTTGTGCAACATTGTTGCTTTTAACACAAACTCATTTGAAGGTTAAAGGTTTGAAAATCCAATAGAATAAGTTTGCATACCTTAGTGTGTTTCATTTTTTTAACACACAGAATCAAGCTTGAACACAATTTACAAATGCATGGGAGAAATGTTCTTAGCATCAAGTAATACCTAGTATTAAAGATAAATAATGCCAATAACATCCACAAGAGCTTGATCAAGGAATGGCATGGTTTTATCCTATGTTGAAAGCCTTTTGCAATATCTATACATGTATTGTGCTTTTGACCTACAAAGAATTCAAAATCACTTTTAGAAATCAAGATGAATGTCCCTACTTTTACACCTTTTGTATTTAAGCAATATTGACAATTACAAAAATAATAACTCAAGTGTTCATCCCCTATTGCTTGCTTTGTCAAGCACATCAATTGTGTCACATTCAAGGTTTGATCATCAACCTTGTTGAATGACATGAAATTGAGCTATTGGCTAATTCTTGATTTGTTGGCATTTGAAGGCAAGACACTGAACAATGAACATTGAAGATAGATTCAAGCTTTGAAAATTCCAAAGTCCAAACAAACATTGAGCAATATTTTCAAGGTTGGATCTTCAACTTCTTAGCTTTGCATTTGCAAGTCAACCTTCAATGAATCGTGCCTACACTAGGTAACACTATAATGATTAACAAATTAGTTGGAGACTCAAAAGGAAAACATGACAAGTTGGCCCATTGAGGTTGTGACTTATGATTTGCATATTGGGAATGCTCTCACCTTGGGGCTTTGCCCTACACATAAGCATCCACAAAAGAAGGTACATAAAAATTTCTTCATTTTGACAAAGGACACTTCTATGGATTCAAAGCTCAAGAGTTGTAATAGGAAAGAGCTTATGTTTGCTTTTATGACATGGGTGGTTGTGCACATGTGTGTGTGGAGGACATTGATTTTGTTGCACACCATCTGAAGTTCCAAACAAATGGCTTCATTAGTTGTGCATCATTGCCTCGGAGGTAATTGCCACCTTTGGCACACAAATCCACACTAATCTGCAGGGAAATTGGGGGAGCCCACAAATGTGCCATTGATTGTTGTGTACCATGGCTGCTTGGATGATTGATTTGTGTTTTGCTTGAGAGAGAGAGAGAGAGAGAGAGAGAGAGAGAGAGAGAGAGAGAGAGATGATTATGTTCCTATGCTTGCAGTTTTTCACACTCGTCTCTTGTTTTTCGCAAAAGGAAATTGTGCATGTAGTATATACCCATTCTTTATTTTGTTGTCGTTTTGAACAATATGTACCATACAAGTGCACAAAACAAAAGGCTTTGCACTTTGTTGCTACTTTGCAAACAAGAACATCCACACCCTATGTTTAATTGTTCTGCCGATGCATGGTACTCTGTACTTTTGGAATGGGTGGAAATCTGTGAGGAATGTGTTTATGTGAATCCAAGCTGCATTTCTAGCACTTCAATCACTGGCTTGACCTTGCTCTGGTAGATTGACCTACAAGCTTTGTGTGAAAGAGGAATATAGGTGAGGAATATCAAATTTCACATTCTCCTTTTCAATCCTCTCCATCATCACAGGGATCCCAACATTATTCAATACAAGGTTAACATTTGGAGGCATAGTTTTAGCATGGTTTTTGTGGATGGATGGATGGCTCATCACACACTTCTTAAAACAATGTTTGTGGGTCTGTCAATGGCAAAGATTTGTTCTACATTCCCAACTTTCCAGCTGTCTTTAGTTTTGGAATTTTCAATTACCAGGTCCAATGTGGGGACACCCTTTGCATCATGTCATAAATATTTCCTATCTGAATTCTTGTGACATTTTGCAACAGCCCTCTCTTTCACAACCTGAGTCTTTTCATCTGTTAATTCAGTTAATTTAATTGGGTAGAACACATCTTTAATCCCATCTCTACTTTTTGTCTAATCAACCTGGAGTTCATTGTACAAATAGCTAGAGATGGGGTTGAGGTCCACCTCTACATCATCAGTCTGTCAACTGTAATCCTTACACTTGAAACTGACAAATATCTAACAGTGCAAATGGATTGTGAAGTTCATTATATCCTTGGTGATTTGGGTGTGGTGATGATGCTGTGAACAGCGGAGTTTTTATATTGATTACTTTGATCCCAACAATTGCAATCCAATGGGCAGACCGCATCATTTGTATTCACATCATTTGGCATCTGCAATGTTAGTGGGAATCTCCAGCAGCCCCTATATCTTCCTGCTTGGTCTTCTCATCGGCCAAATACGATTTCTCAGGCTACCATGCTTCTGCTCACACGGTGAGATACCACAAGCACTAAACTATTGCAAAAGTTTGTAAGAATCAAACCAAGAAAATGAAGAATCCCATAAAGAGGTAGACTTTTTCAAACTCTTTGAATGCCAGCTTTCAACATTGATGACAACTCAAGGTTTCAGTAGATCATGGTTTCTCCATGCTTCAGAAACAGTTCCTGCTGGCTATGTAATATTTTTGCAGACTGAAGAAATAAAAAACCTCAGTCAAGTAATGAGGGTTGCTCCTCACATCACGTATCCAGTGAACAAATCATCATTGAACTGCACCCCAGTGGCAGTTGGAGGTGTCTAGTGCTGGCTCTCCTCTATTGTGTACTTAGTGCCCAAAGATGTTCAAAGGGCCACAAATCAATTTGGAGTATTCAGTTTGTGATGCAAAAGCATCTGAACAGAGCTCTTTTCCATGACTGCAGGTGCATGGGAAGCATTACTTGTGAAGCAATATTGATGCTCTGAAATCAATCTCATGGTTTAAACCCTACAATTTGAAGCACAATATGCAATAAAAGCACAAAAAGTACTGGAAACTGGAGAATCATCCATGCCGCCAAAGAATTGGTTTTTGACTTAATAGTCTTCCATACACTGCATGTCAAGAGAGAAACTTTTGTCTGTGGCTCCCAAAACTTCTACCTACTTGCAGTCTGAATTGTAGATTTAGCAAACCCATATGTTCAATATCAGAGACCTAGGAGCTTTTAACACTCCCATGTTCACAAATTTGAGTCAAGTTGCAAGAACAACAGTGTTAACCTTTTCTTATGAAAGTATTTCTTGTCCTTGTCTTCACCTTCAACTATAATGAATGCAATTGCAATGAGCAAATTCCTCTGAGGATGATTTTCTGGCTCTTGAACTTATGAATTCTGTTTGTTGTCTTTGTCCATCAATTATGGAAAGTATGGTTTGGATTCTGGAAACTTATCTTTGAACCTCTCGATAAGCTCTTTGGGCAGTGGTTGTTCGCTAAGCAGTCTTTTGCCATGGACCTTCAGATGCTGTAGCACTAGTGCCTCATGGTCCACCAGTGCCAACACACCTATTGAATAAACAAATGTGAGATCAGAAACTGTACTACAACATAGAGGTAAATGAAAAGAAGCAAGTCTCAATTGCCATGAGTCCTGTTGTTGAGCCTGGGGCTCTCTTCTGGGGTGTCATTTGGCACAATCTCTATAACCTAGTCCACCCTGTGACTAAAGCTTTAAGGGCAGTGATTACATTCCTCGTGATCTGAAGGGGTTCTGGCATAAGGTTGTACACAAGAGACAGAATAGTTTTTACATACCAAGTTCAACTTCATGGCCGTCCTCATCCCGACCATTTTTGGCCTCTTCAGTTGCATCCTTCTGTAGCTCATGAGCTGTCTTAGCATACTGCTCCAAGAATTCCTCATCTGACTCATCATCTGAGTCCTCAGATTCGGAAGCCTATGACACCCAGGCAAGCTTTCAGCCGAGCAAGAAAGGCTGAAGCCATAGATAGAAAATTCAAAGAAGTTCTCTGCATGCTGCATTGATTCCAGTACAGAGGTTCCCAATATTCACCTCATTGCTATCATCCTCTTCTTCATTGTCATTATATTTGTCATCCCCATCCTCTGAGTCAGAGCCAGGGTGGCTCTCATTGGTTTCAGAGGACTCCAAAAGCTCCTTCAGGCTGATAGTTACCTCAAGGAGTGAGCACAAACAATGATGAGCAGTCTTGCATGCCTGGTGACCTTGCAGCATGTCATACTGAATCATGTGATCCAGAACCTTCTGCAATCCCATGGCTGTCTTCCCACCCTCCATCTCCATGTCAAGCTTCACACTTCACCAAATGTCAGCATCCAAAAACTGCAGTTGTTTCTCAAATCTGAGCAAACAGATTGAATCAACATGATCTCATGTGCCCTCTTTCCTGTATGTGAGAAGTGTAGTTAACATCATCTTGTGAAACCAGATCCACATGAGCATGAAGGGAAGCAAAATGTACCAGCCAGTTTCATCTCTGACTCCAAGGAAAGGCCTGGCTCCAACTTACTTCCAGCTAACCCTGCTAGAGCTTCAGCCCACATGAGCAAACCATGGCTTGTACTGTCATCATTGACTGCCCCAGCATCCTCTCCAGCTGACAAAATCTTGTCTACTGTGTCTGGAAGCATGATAAAGCACATGGATATAACAAGAATGAGGGGTTTTGCCAAAGGGACAACGACACTTGAAAGCTGCTGGAGGCGTTTTGTAGCAACTTTACTAAAGCGAGGGACTAAAACCTTGGATATTTCCTCTCCCTCAAAAGACATTGATGACACATGCAACAGGGCATGGCTGCAACGGCAAGCTCGCCAGCATGCTGATGGGTATGTGGAGTCCATAGCTGTGGTTGCAAAGATAGATAGGCAATCAAGAATTGAGTGTGGTGAAACTGCAGCATCAACCTGTGTGAAATTCAGCATTGGGTGTCGTCCCTGCATATTCATGCACACATCAGATTTCATCAACATGCTGTTTCTGGGGAAAAGGCCAAAGAAGCATTGGTCAGAATGTTGAAGCACCAATCATCTCTAAACTTGAGAAGAGAATTTCGATACAAACCTGCAAAGCTATGGCTTCCTGAATGGCATCAAAAACAAACTCATCCTCCTCATCCGCCCACACAGTCCAATTTGCCACCAAGTTTGCCCAAACAAGCAGGAGCGGTTCTACTGACATATTAACAGTTACATCTGCATCTGGCGTGCACCTAAGTATTGTGGCTAACAACACTGATGCATTGCTCAAGCATGAGCTCAGTGGTATTGCATGTGTGTTTGGAGTCCCTTCCTGCATCATAAAGCACAAAGCATTATCAACAGGCCAATCATGCCTCATTGATTTAAGAAGTACCAGTGTACCCTTGCAGGAGGGATTTGATTGAGAAGCTTTTGACCTGGGGTTGTGTAAGCCAGGCCTGCTGCAAGAGACGAGAGAATGTGCTGGCCATGGTGCTGCTGCCAGCTTTCCAGGCAGGCAGAGCCTTGCCATCATCCTCATCCTCATCTGGCTCTGCACTATCCCATGTCTGAGCGAGTGAGGCCAGAGCAGCAAATCCAAGCTCAACCATCTACATACATGATAAGACCAATCAGAACTCTGTTGTGCATTAAGAAAATCATGAATGAGATGAAAACCATGATTAACTAACAAAGCTGATGGAGAAGATGCAAAGAAAGTTTCTTACCTTAAATCCATGCTCAGGTCAAATCTTGGTCATACAAGATCAGCGATCCAGTGTCACAACAGTTATTTGAAGAGATGTATTTGGTGATCCAGTGACAAATATACCTGGGGCCATGGTTGTGGATGAGGGGGAAAATGGTGGGAAAGTTCTCTTTGAATCTCTGCAGAAATGGCAGGGACATAGGGTGCTACATCTTCTTCCCCAGACTCTGCCACTGCTGCCAAAAGATGCAATGAGACACATGCTTCCTTGTCTGGCATGCATGCTCCTGCTACAGCAGCTTGAAGGAGTGGCAACCACTTTGTGGGTTTGTAATCTTCCTGTAAAGAGCGAACTCATCAAAGATTTAGCTGGGTAGTTCTAGGATCCAGTGCTACATGACCCATCAAGAAGCAACTCTGTGATACATAAGGCAGGCTTGAATTCACCACTTGAAATTTGTAACTTTGCATTTTTCAGATGATGTTATGTTATTAGTTTCTGATAAGTTCAAAACCAGTGATGATAATTTCAAAACCAGCAGTTATGGCCATGATAATGAAGCATAGAACCTGAAGGAGCAAAGAGAGGGTGCCTGCTGCAGAGGCTCGAACAGGTTGCCATGATATTCCACTGGCATCAGGTGCTAGCAATGCCTTTGTGAGGCTGTTAAAGATGTCATCACTCAAGTCCTGCTTCAGCAAGAGGAGAACCCAAATGATTAGACCTGCATAGGTAGCCTCCTCAACAGACATGAAACAGCACTACACTCTGCAAACTTCTACACCTCAGTTCTAAACCCAAGGATACTGACGAAGTGGCTCTTCAGCTCCAGCCGGACATGACTGCAGGTTTTGACTGTACTTGCAGTAAAGGCCACTTACATGACGTCCATTTCAGTGGATGTCTTGACCATCTATTCAGGAAGATGGGAGGCCTTTGATTCCCCATCAGGTGGAAGAACTGGAGAAGATGAAGGTGCTAGCAGTAGTCCAACCCTTCCATTAATGTGATCTGAGAACCAAGTTTCTACTCATAAACCCATGATGCTGGACCTTGGATGTGACAAAATGTGACTCAGGAGTGGTGTTGTACCTCAGGTAGACAAGTAGCAAGCTCCCCAAGCAGCCAATTTGCATTGGCCAGCACATATGGGTTGGGTGACAACATTGAATACAAAGGAAACACACAAGTTTGCAGCATAACTGTGACCATTTCATCCTCTTGAGAATCGAAAAACTGCATCTTGCAACAAAATTAGTTAAAAATATATTCTTTGTCACCACACCGACCTGCAGTTTTAAACAGGAAGAGAAATAAAAGGGACAGACTATCCACAACCAGCTCAGAGAGAGCTTACAAATCATAGAGAGCACTCACTTTTTGATAAACCGAAGGACTAAGGCACAATGAAGAACATCCCAAGCCACATGGTCAAGTGATGATGCTGTGAATAATTTAATTTCTCACAAAAATGCTTCTGTCAAACATGAGCTCTTCCTCAGTGCAATATAAAGACTGCAAGATTGAATACTTAAAGCCTAGAGTTTGGACCTGTTGAATACTGGCATAGGCCATTATCACACCATAGTAACTGCATGCCACCGAAACAAACCCCCACACAAGGTCCAAGTCACAAGGTCCACTAGAGCAAATTCAACTGACACCTGTGACTGACTGGTGATCATAAGAAAATCCCCATTCTCTATGCATACAAAGTGCCAATAGGCCTTTCAGCTAAGTCCAGTAGGCTTTGCTAGTCCAACTGCATGCATGATAATAGTAAACCCTGAAACCCTTAGCACTTAGAATTCATTCCACAGTTCCAACATGGTTGATGGGATTGATTTAGAGGATATCTATGCAGTAGATATGCATAAAGCTGCAGAATCTTATGTGGGATGATACACATACTTGATAACTAGTTCTGATGTTGGTGGACTTCCATCTGGAGGAAGTGGGAATTGTGACAAGAAGGGCATCACCAAAATGTCGCCTGCCGTTTCCTGGTCATCTTTGTTCTTTCTTTTTGCTTCCTTCTTTTGTTGCTGTGGGTCAACATTTTTCACTGCAACAGCAGTTGGAGGTCCCTGTAAGTACCACCATTGCACTCCTATTAGTCAATCCAGTATCAACTGGTTCACAGATCAGAAAGTCAAAGGATGTAACCCAACACAATTGAACTACTTGTCCATGGAATGAAGGGTATGTTTAAGTGCTCAAAATCCCATGAAGAGGAACACATAGGCTGAAATCCTGGACAGCAGCAAGAGATGGACAAGTCATGTTTGACATAAAATGGATGAACCCAGCAAGTGGCAGAGACAGAACCTTGGCCGTTGCAATTAGACCCAACAAGTTTAATGCACTTCGTCGGGGAGTGAGAACCTCTTTTCCTCCACTTCCTTCATTCTGCACCACAGAAACACCTTTTGAGCATCAGAGCAAAGCCTCAGAACATGAAACGCAAAGAGAATGATGATATCTACTTGACAGTTCAGCGTGCCAATGGACCAATAATAACAGTAGCAGAAATTCTATGACACCTAAAACCAGTTAGAAATAGCCAAAAATCCCTGAAATGCATGGCCTTTGTGATGTAGGTGATGAAAAACCTTTGCTCCTCATATTTAAAGACTTCAGCTAAAGCTAAGCTAGTCATACATAGGATCTGCTGAGCAGCAAGGCAAAGAGAACCACCGATCATTCCCGGCACTTGGGTTATAAAAAGGAATAAAAGCTGTTAGCATCCTTAGGATTGTCACTTAAGACAAAGGTGACATCTATGGCATTGACTGAAACATAGAGCAGACAGACAGAAGATCCTGTCATCAAGCAGCACCCAAGGTTCTCCAAAATATACAGGTGGAATATCTGTTGTAGGATTGGCAAGCCACTAAGTGACTTCAACTTCTAAATCTCCTTATGAAACTCAAAACATGATGATGTTTACTTGAAGCACATCTGTAGGCAGATTTTTCTGCAAATATTCATCCCCATCTTCTTCCCATTCCACAATATCCTGCACCCACACCAACAATAGTTCCAGTTTCTTTACCTTGGCCAAACCCTGTCATCATCATCCACACCTATATGTTCTTGCTCCTCACAACTAACAGATCCTTTTAAACAAGCTACAGCAAGAAAAGTGCTGTGAGTAGAGCCAGTTGAACTCCTATGCAATATAGATGTGCAAGGGCAGAACAAATCCAATCACCTCCTAAATCAGCTAAATTCAATTCTCAGGTTAAAGGAATCATCCCTCTTACTTGCATATTGTACTTTCTGGGGCTGCAAAAAAATTCAAATAATCAGGAGTTCACAAAAAAATGCCTACCATCTCTCTCATTATGAGAGTGGGGAAGATTGCCTTCTCTAACAAGTCTGAAAAATGAGGTGCCAGGAGTTGCCATCCCTGTCATTGCAGACCAACCCATTTGGTGTTTGGAGGAAACCATTGTATTCACTCTCACTCATCATGGATCCATTTTCCACAATTTGATTTAGTCTTCATCACATGCTTCTAAAACTAGCAACTAGCAGCTTTTGGGACATTCTGATCAAACTATGAGTCTTGATCTGAAAGAAAAATTGCAACACCAAATCTCCAAATTTTCATAGGTTGGTAGTAGGTGATCTACATCTGTTCTACTGGCAACCAATCTTCTGCCACATTGTGGCAAATTCTTTAGTATAGATATATGACCTCTCCTGTCAGATTGTTTCACACAACTGCTACACACAAGAATTCAGAAATTGTCTTTCCTTCAACATTGGAATTTTGGGTGCTATTATAACAGAAAAATACAAACCAGTACAAGGAGATATATGTGGAGGCACTCACAGGTCCAGCCTCAAGTATGATAGACACAATGTCAAATGACAAGGACAGGATGCATTGTTGCATTGGATGAAGCTCCTGCAGATTTCACATGCAACATGAAGGTACCATTAAGACAGAAAAAACATCTACTAGTTCTACAGAGCTGCAACCTCCCTCTAGCACCGCTTGACACTTCTGGTACAAAAGTAACAATATCATGCAACCTTCTCCATATCTACCTTCGCATTTGCCATGTGTCCCACTATTTTGAGGACTGCACTTGACATTGGAGGTAAAAACCTGCATCAGCACCCACAAATAATTTGTCAGGGTCATTGGCACACTTCCGGATGTAATATATAGCACTATATTAAAATTCTATCAGCATAACACAACTTGAAAGAATGAGAATAATATGATCTACTCAATCTTGCAAAGGTTTTGAAAAAATGATAGTGGTTATAAAGCCCAGCAATGACATTTGATGTGAGAGAAATCTGTTCACCTTCAGCAGACTCAACCATGCACATGATCAGTAATCAAATTGCAGGGAGTTGAGGAAAACATCAAGCAACCACCTGCATTTCTTCTCATCAAACGCACTTGCAAGGTACTTTTTGGGAAATGATGCTTCTGGAGTCAGATTGTCTCTCACCTTAATTCCCAGCAACCCTTGATAGAGAGTGGAAGTGCAGACATTGAGGGAAGCAATCAGAATATTACTTGTCAACATGCTTGTGATGCTGTGTTGCTAAGTTGCAACAAATTTGAAGACATCTCTTCCAGAGTTTGAGTCGAGGCTCTGAGTCTGGAAAATCCATCAACCTCTTGAGACCTATCATATCCAAAAGCACCACAATATCTTGGAACCACAGTTCCAGACATGTGAGAAGTGATGGTGGCATGTGCACCTTCATCTGTCAACCCTCCCACATGGTCAACCTTGCAATTCAATGAGCCCACAACCTACGACCTATGCTGCAGCAATCCATGTAGAACCCATAATTCATGACTTCACAGGTGATATTTTCAGGCATGAGTTGACTGTGCAAGGAAAGCTTCAATTTTAGATTGAACTTACAGCATGGTGGCAGCACTTGCAAATAATAAGCAGGATATTGTCATGCTGGGAAAAAGCCTTCTCTTTTGAGCCTGCAACCTGCAGATGTTTACTGTAAGTAAGTTGTCAGGATGGCTGGTACAAAAGCTGGACCATGCCTGAGAAATCCCAGGGTGTCACTAAGGTTTCCTCGAGCATGTCATCTCAAAGAAGAAGAAAAACATGCGAAAGACAAAGAGAACCAGCAAGGCACTTAGCAGCAGCTGCACCCAAGAAATAAATGGGGGTAAACCTGGCTGCATTACCTGTTGTACAAGACGATGAAACACATCATGCAGAGGTGCAAGAAGCTCCTTACAGATCAGCTCCAATTGATCAGGAACAGGGTCAAGTGCCACCATTGGATCCATGGAATACTACACAACCATGTTTCATCACTTCAGTGTATGTTATGCACATCCTTGATGTACACAAACAGGTGCAATATGTCAGAATGACTTCTGATTTGATGTTCCTATGCTACTTGACTGCAAACGATGATCAATTAGCTAGCTAGAGGTGCTGTGTGCACAGACATGATTAGAGAATTGACATATACCCGAAATGGTTTGATGATTTGTTGGAGGCAGAGAAGGACATTGATTGTCTTGAACCTGGATGGTTTTGTATTGATCATCACATCACTGTTCCGTATGGCAGCCTTGAGAGTTGGCACAAGCTCAGGCCACATCATAGTTTTTGCAAAATCATTGATTGCAACTTGATGCAACTGCAAACCACAATGTAGGATGGTAAAGATAGAGGGTTCTCAAAAGTGCATGCCTCAACATCACACACAGAGAGTCCGCTGAGTAATGTATGGAGAAACAACTCCTGTGATAAATGTTTCAGTGGTGGAAATACCGCTTCTGCCAATTGCTTGAGAACAAGTCCATCAATGCACAGCAAGACCTCTACAAGCTGATTCCTGAAGTTACATCTCTCTTTGGCAGACATTGTGCCTCCTTCCTCAGTCCACTGTTTCTTCAAGAAATTCTTCAAAAATGTTGCAGCTGCCACTCTCTGCCCTTTCTCCTGTCCTTCTGCAAGGATCCCAATAAGGATAGCTCAGTAGTCTGTAAATCCAAAAGACTGAGCAATCTTTGAAGAATCATCCGTGAAGACCACCTGTCATTTGTATCTGCTTTTGTATCTGTTCCTGCTGCCAAAACTGTGAATTTGAAGCAAGTAAACAAGAAGAAGAAGAAGAAGAAGAAGAAGCAGAGACCAGCAAACCTCGAGCAAGCACAGTGATGGAAATGGGATGGTCACAGAAATTCAATTCTCTCACAATTCTATGAGATTCATTAGGTTGTTGAATGGGAAGAAACAAGAAACCCATTGAGTCTTATTCCTGAGAATGTGGAACTCTTCTTCTGCTGTGCTTTGAAGCAAATCCTCTGAGACTGATTTCTGTGGGAGCCATTGGGTTGAATGGGAAGAAACCCATCGAGTCTTACATACCTGAGAGAGTGTTGAACTCTTCTTTTGCTGTGCTCTGAAACAAATACTCTGAGACTGACTTCTGTAGGATCCACTGGGTTGAATGAGAACAAACCCATCGAGTCTTATACCTGAGAGAATGTGGAACCCTTCTGTGTGTTCTGAAAACAATCTGCAAGTCCATCAAGTTCTGTGTCTTGCTGTGATCGAAGAAGTATGGGTTTTGTGCGATTGCTGCAGAGTTTTGGATGCCATGAAAGGACCACCCATCTCTCTGTCTCACAATCCATGGGTGTGTGTGTGTGTGTGTGTGTGTGTGCATGATTGAAGGAAGAGAGAAACAGAATTCACAAATGAGCGTGAAGGAGGTGAGATCCAATGGCCTTCTTCTACCTGCAGAGAGCGTGAGAAGCAAGAGTGGGAACTGGGGAATGTTGTGTGCAGCCTCTAGATGCTGAGTCGCTGTTTGTACAACCGCATCACGCGAGCTTGCCACAGCATGCAGCCATTGTGCGATCTGTTCCTGGCCTACACAAGTCATGTCCACCATGGCTTCCATGTCTCGCTCTGCTTCTTTTCTTCTGCTTACAGCCCCGGCGGCGGTTTCGTCGCCGCTGTTGCGGTGGTCTTCATCGCTTTGGGCACCGAGAAAAGGAGACACGAAAACAAAATGCAGAGAGTGAGCATCACGGGGAATTCCACAAATTTGTTCTCTTCACAGACGGCGGGAGGAGGCCTCTTTGAAGCAGCAGAGGCAGCAGGCGACAAAGGAGAAGACGGAGAACAAAAAAGAGGCGTCTTGGAAGTTGATGCATCCATCCGAGGAAGATGGGAAGAAGACGATGATGATGACGATGAAGCCATGCAGCACTACTGTCTCTCTCGTGCTCGCTCCCTGTTCACACAAGCAGATGGGTACAGAAGCAAGATGCAATTCCAGAAACCGCAAACGCAACCTCCAGTCCTCGACCCAACAAACTCACTACTAAGTGGTCTCCTTCTTCTTCATCAGGGACCGACTTGTGCACCAGAATTGCACCGGAAAAGAAGATTTTGCATGTACTTCAAAGCACAGAGAGAGAGAGAAGGGAAGGGAGGGGAGGGGAGTGAGCATTGGGTGAGGGCACAAGGCTTCGACAGGCGATGCGCGCGCTCTGGAACCCGAGTTTTTTTTGTGTCCTTTCGAATCCTGCTGGGAATTCTCTAACAATCCGTGTCTCCAGCAGTTTGTGCAGCGTTCCTTGAAGCCGTTCCGGAATCGATGTTGGAGGATATTGAGGGAAGAGTGTTCGAGAAGGAGGAGCAAGAGAATTTGCAGATGCAAGGGAATTTTTTTGGCAGTTTCGGAAAGGGAGCTACAGAGGAAGCAGGAGTGGTGTCCATGGGAAGAAGAAAAGCAGGTGTACTAGTGGTGGTGCCATAGTGCTTCTTCCCTGCTGCTGCTTGCTTCTCCTGCTCTTTGCAATTTTCGCTCGACGTTCTTCAAGCCCATCTTTGGTTCCATGGCATTTCTTATCTTCTTTCACGTTTTCTTGCTCTTTCCTGGTGTATCCGATTTGCATGCACCTGGCAAACCATTCAAGCTCATGCTAAATTGCTGAATTGAGACTGCCACAAAATGCCCTTATTCAGCTGAAGGCTTTCTATGGAGTCAAGGATTTGGAGTGCTATAAAACAATCAAGGTCTTACAGGAAAGAGGACATAATGGGCTATTTCTGGTTTCTCCACTGTGCAAGGTGGTGATCATGTTCCACAGAATTGTTTCATGCAAGTCTCATTCCCTTGTAGTCATCATCTTCTTCACCCACTCACACCATGACAGAAGCAGCGGCTGTGGTATATTGATCAGGAAAGAGGGAACCATTTGGAGCTATAGAGCTTCTTTTCAAATTGCAAGTTCCACCAGCTTTGAAGGACACAGGTTTGAACTCCAGTAAAATCAAACATTGTCCACACAGCAATCTATCATACACCCCTGGTAGATTTCTTTGTGCAGAATTCCATTCGTAACAAGATGCAGCAGATTGTTGCTCTATTGTCTTCTCCTGATGGAGTGTAGTGGATCAATCCAACAGTTGTAATCACATGATTCCATGGGATCCAAACTGGAGGTAGGTTGCTCAGAAGCTTATTAGAAGTTATGAATAAGTTTCATGTATCCACAGTACCATGCAACAGGTGATCCACGAGTAGAGCAATATGCCATGATCCCTCCTCCACATCTGCAGCATTTTGTGAGGAAAAACAATCCCAACCATGACACAGCACACCAAGAACCACTACCCAAGACAAATTCCCTATGGTCCTGCAGCATTGAGGAAATAGTCAGCTAGCTCTGATATCAATCTCTACAAGCACACAAAATTCAGCTATTTCTCAAGATGCAGGTTTCAGATCCTGAGGTTCAAGTGGATCAAGTGTAAGCTTCTTTCTGATGGATGTGGGGGCACTTTCAGGTGAAACAGAGCAACCAAGAACATTTAGTGCTGTATTTCATTGGCATCAGAATCTTGGTAGATCTTCAACACATTCAGGAATTTCAGGATGCTGCTCTTGATGGCTATCACTTTCTAGAGTTCGCCTTCTAACTTCAAAGAGGATGTACTACTTTCACAGCTCTCTGTGTGTGCTTTCAGAGCTTTCAAGCAAAATCAAAGTCAAATGGACATAGCTACTGGGGAGTTTCCAGATCAGATTCAGAAGCTCAAAAATCAGTGGAGATAAGGTGGACCACAATATGTAGGCAGATGTATATAAGGTGCCATTTGCAGAATGCAAAAAGAATGGTAAAACATTTGCAGATAAGGAGAGATGTTGGAAGCATAGGACCTTTGCTTTACTGAGAGAAGATGAGCACTCAGAACTCAACATCCAGGCTGTGATATTGAAGGGAATCAATGAAAAGTAATAAGAGAGAGAAGATATGTCTTCTTTTCAACCAAAACTGATTCACAAAAGACTAATAGCACTTGGGGGATTTCTGAAAATTTTCAGAGAAACACAAACAAGTACAGATCTCCTTCTAAGATTGTGTGAGAGGGAGGCTGTGATGCAACCAAGACTTATCACCATAGCTCCAGAGGAAAGGAAAACTGAACTCATGATTGTTTGCGGGGTGGTTTGCCAAGTGCACACCTAATAGTTTGACCCATGTTCACCAGATCTTGCACCTACACACCATTTTCCAACACATTGGATACACATATAGGATGTTGACCAGCAGGAAAATTCTTCTGACGGTGATATTTCCCAGTGCTGAATAGCCAAAAAACACAGATTCAAAATGCTCCTATTCTTTGCCATCTTAAACCCTAAAAACAGCGAAAATAAAAAACAGAAAGTTCTTGTACTGGGGACCACGCGGATCATCTCTAAAACTGCTACTCACCTCTCGAATCCCGCTAGCATGAAGAGCACCGCCAATAGCACAAGCACCACCCCCTAGCATCAACGATGCAATAGAGAACGCACGGATGGGCATGGATGTCGGACCACCATCACCCCTTTTGTGAAGCACAGCTGCACCCAGCAATTGGGTGGCGGAAAAAATGGCCCACATCGTTGTGTGCATAGAATTATAGCTACCGCCATTACCATCTTGATGATTAACAGCGACAACAACAGAAGAGTCTTGATCACTACTCATGAATGCAGCAAAGTCAGCTCCACAGAGCAATTCCAAAGCACGCAATCTTCTTCTTCTTCTTTTGATGCTTACAGATTTCTACATAGAAATCCTTGATATGAGGAGAGATCTTGACCCATGTAAGCTAATTTATGGATCCTTTGAAAGAACCCAATAAAACCAATTCTAGTTGTTTGGTGCATATACCTATGATTTGGGTGTGGGATATGGAACACAAAACTTAAAGGGTTGTGGGTGGCAGCGATGTTTTAGGGTTTTGGGTCTAGGGTTTGGAATCTTTGGGTCATGTATGTTGTTGTAAAAGCCTCATAGGCTTGTGTCAAGTTTGAAGAAAACATTTGTGTCCAGTGATGTTCAAATTGATGTCTTGAATTGTTTTTGCAAGTTGCATTTGTGAACTAGTACTCACATTTTGCATGTCTTTTGCATGTGGCCCGTTCAAAATATATGCAAATTGCAGGAGCTTTTACCAAGAATTTGAAGCTTTTAACACCTGGTTCTTTGATTTTGTTGAGGGATGCATAAACCCTCACATTTATATATGCAATTTAAACTTGTAATTTTTTTCTCACAAGCACTAATAAATAAGGTCTTGGCACATTATTTGTGTTGTTTGTGTTGCAAATGGTGTCTCATAACCTACCCCAATGTAAGCTATTAAACATATTTTAATATTTTGATAATTAATTATTAAATTACTAGTTCACCTCACAATGAACATTTATTTTTCATTGATGATGAATAAAATTCATTCATCCTCATCCTCATTTCATTCATAATGTGCAATTAGGAAAGTGTTTCAAAATTCTTTTTTGGACAATGCATTCTACAAAAGCTTCTTTGAATTAGGTCCTTAAACAAATATACATAAACATAGTCTTCTCATCACCTTTAGTCCATTAAACTATAGTTTAAGATACAACCTTATGTTTTGGTCTTATAGTTTTTATTATATAGATTTGTATATTAGATTTTTCTCTTATATTTCAACTTATGTGCCAAAAACTTGCTAAGTTTTTCATCATTTATTTGGATTAAAAATTAGCATTTACTTCAAAATTTTGCAAACACAATATTTCACATGTACACACAAGAAATTAATAATGTATTTCCAATAAGATTTTAAACTTCAAAAATGTAATACATCATTTCATAATATAAAGTTACAAATAAATCTAGAGGATGCATATTGATTGTTAAACATTAATAAAAATGTCCTAGTAGGAGGAAGATCTTGCACACCAACCTTTGCAATTTGCATTCAAATTTTAGATGTAGTGATGGTATTTTGTATTTTTAGTGTGGCCATTCAACAATTTTTCATGTTGAATCAAAGACCTATCAACTTTTCAAAAAAATTGTTCCTCTTTGTTTCCAAATGTGAAACCTTAGCCTTGAATCACACCAATAAATCACCATTAACAACACAATCATCAATCGTGAACAAATCCATTAGTGGAACACCAAATGGGCATCTACTTATTGGCCCTTACACCATTAACTAGAGAAGGTGATGCAAATTTGCACATAACATTCAATTTGCCAAAAATTTCCCCATCTTCACTTTTATTAGAGAAAGCCATTAACCCACCACCCTTAACAAGAAGTGTTTTTTCTCTCTTACTTTTCTTGCACATTGTTGCGGCAATTACCTTTGCCCACTTCACTTTCTTTCTTTTCTCTTGTGCAATATAACCTTTTACAAACTAAACATGAAATTCATTGTTAATGATATGGGCATACCAAAGACGTGCTAATAATGCTTTGACAAATCTCAATTGCATTTGGGATGAAAAAATGGATTAATAGTTTTCAAACATGTAAAACCAAATTCATAAAATTTCCCAAATTTCCCAATAGCTTGTGTTTGGGCAAAGCATAGGGCATAATGTGCAACTTAGGGCAAATTTGGTACAAAGGAAAAAAATGAGGTAACATTTGAAAATGTTCTAAATTTAGTGCATTTTTCAATTTCACCATGTGTTTGCATGTTTTCATGTGTGATGAGAGTTGAAGTGAGCAAGCCAAAAAAGGACAAGAGAAAGTCATGTTTTTGTGTTTTTGTGTGAGATGAAACTTGAAATAAGCAATGAGTGAAAAGATGACTAAAGAGAGTTGGAATGTCAAAGAGGGCTTGAAAGAGAGGATTCAAAGATCTCGAATGCTTAATGAGAATGTTTGGAAGCCTTGAAGATTTGGGCTTGAAAGAAAAAGGTGGAAAGGAGTGTTAAGATGTCAAAAACATTGAGAAAGAACTCAAAGGCCTAGAAGGTCTCATGTTGGAAAAGAGAGGGTTTGAGATAGGCATTATACTTCTCATCAACAAAAAAACAAGTTGCTTTGCCATAAGAAGCTTTGTCTTGAAAATAAGGTATTACATTTAATGTTTTACTATGAACTCAAGTTATATTGGATGAAAGTTTGTTGGCTTTATGAAAGATCATAATTTATTTTTTTCACATTTGTATTAAAGAATAAAGTTTACTAACCATCTTAAAATTCATTGTACATGTTTAGAAATTGAAACCATAGTTCTATTGTCTTTTCTTTAACCATACAAATGAATATAAAGTTGTGATTGATTATATTGTTTAAGAAAATCCAAGTTTTTCAAACTTGGATAATCTAGACAAATTTTAGCAATGTGCATGAAGTATTTCGATGTTTGAAATAAACATCAATATTGAATGGATATAATTTACATGGAAAGATTTTTATTTTTGGACTTATTTCCATTTTGAAGTTTGAGAATTTGACATTTCCTATATTTGTTTTTGTTGCATTTTGGGTTTAGGTTTTCATTGAAAGGTGTGTTGTTATGATGTTTGATGGGTGTACTTGTGAATAAAACAATCATTCAAATTTTTTTTTGTCTTGGTATTGATATTTACAATTTTTTTTGGCACATGGTCCATGAAAAAAAATGTAAAAATGCAAATTCAAGCCACAAGGTGTAATCGTTTTGGGAATAATTAATTAGGTGGAAAATGTAACATTTACATGCATATTTTCACACATTGTTGCACTTTGAATAAATCGAGACATTAATGTTTTTTTTTGTTATACATTGGAAGTGTGTTTGGTAATTTGAATACAATATAATTCAATTTGTGAAAATTTGACCAATATGCTTTTGTGACACCAAATTTGCATTCATTTCCAATGATATTTGCCCATATATGGTCTAATTGAAGTCCAACTTTTGTGGTGCTTTCACTAAATTGTGATTTTAATTAGAATTTATCCATGAAATATAATAGTTCTTGTTTATTTTTGGTTGGTTATTGTCTTTTAGAATGTCAACATTAAAATCTCCCATAATGATGATTAGACAATGTTCAAGAGGTTGTTGAATTATATTTTGAAGATTGTTTAGCAATGTAAAAATTGAACATGAATGAACTTTATACACACATACAATATAAATATATATGATGTATGACATACACATGCATTTATATTCCTTTAATACAATAACTAGTGATGGTTCAAAATATATAGCAGCAACTTTTAATACTAATACACAACAAACTATATATATATATATATATATTCTTATTAGTGTTTCAATTTTAAAATTCTGAAACATTATCCATATAATGGTTTTTTCACAATATGTTGTTGATGTTTTAAAAATGCCATTAGCTCCATTCACAAGACCATAAGATGTTGCATAGTTACCATCACATAATTCAACCAACATATCTTTTTTTTTATTATTCATAAAATGTAAACCCATAATTTTATTTGGATCATTTGAAAGTTTGTAAAATGGCGGGCATGATTAATGGTTGATGTCCATTGCTTTGAAAATAAATGTGAGACCTAATGTGTTAGTGAACGCATTTTCATTATATTTTTGCACAAGCTTATTTGTATGAAATAAATATGGAATAGTAAAATCATTGGGTGGTTATTGATTACAAATTGAATTTTGTATTTTTTGTTGTAATATGAAATTTGTTCAAAATTTGTATAAAGACCATATTAGGCTATTGCATAACTTTATTTAAGTTAGAACATTGGACATATGTTTGCCAAAAAAATGGTCTTAGTGCATTAACATTATTTTTGATATTTTGAAAGATCCAATTATCTTTCACATAAGGTGTTTGATAAAAATCACTTGTTATGATAACATCAACACCACCCAAAAAATTGATTTTGAATGTGTTTTATGGATCTTAACCTATTATTTATAACATTAAACATTCTAGCACCAACAAGTGATATTTCATCTATCAAAATAAGTTGTAGTTGTTCATATCGACATGTAAATTTATTTAATGAATTTAATGATAAGTTTGGTAAACTAAATAAGGATTGTCAGACAACTATGTTTAATGTTGAATATATTATTAAACTATCAATATTGAAGGCATTTTTACCTATTAATGCCACAAATAAATCGTTGGTTTTTGTTAAGTTAGAAGATATGTTTTTATTGTATAATCATAATAATCCTTAGATTATGAGTTTCAATCTAAAAGTTTTATTAATTTTAGCATCCTTTGTTAAAAATAAACATATTGATGTATCAGGGTACAATTGCTTTCTATGCATACCATCATCAAATATTAATTTTTGTTTTTCATTTGATTATCTAAGTAAACTATGATATTTGAATTCTTCCATCATCATGGAATATGATGATTTTGTGAAATTTTCATTTTCTAGATTTTAATTATTTTTGGTTTGATCCATTACATGATTAAATAACAAAATTAGATCGTAAATCATAATGTTCAATATTGATTATGTTTATTATAGGAATTGTAGGACTTGGATCATTTATTTCATTATCTATATTATTAATCCAAATGTTAGTTGAACATAATTTTGATTTTGAATCTATTGAATCATCCATTTCTTTTATATTTGGATATGGCATTTAGTAGTTGAAAATAAATTTAATTTTTAAAATGTCATCATGTTGTTGACAATGTGCATCATGCCAGGTTACATTAGTTCTAAATTATGAGTTTTTAAAATTTTGAAATGGTGAATACAATAAAAGTTGTTCTTTCGACCAATTTTTAATGTCTTTATATTTAATATAATTTACAACCCCAATAATTTTGGGTTGTGATGTTTTGAAATCTTTTTTTTTTTAATGTTATAAAAAAAACTAAACTTTGCTAATGATAACGATTCATATTTATTAGGATGATTAATATATTTGTTTATGATCAATGAACACATTATATCAGTTGAATTTGATTCCAATTCATTTAATGTAATATGTGATTTTAACACAAAAATCTATTTTTTAAAAAGAGAAATATTTATGAATTGAAATGTTTGGGATGAATGATGTAATGGTAAAGAAAACACAAAGTAAGTAGTAAGTTGAATAACCATTTTTTGGGCACTAAGAAAAACATCACTTAATTTTATAGTTTTTGTATTTGCATCTATATTATTTACAATGCATTTTTTTATGATAAAATGTAGTTTTGCTATTATTAATTTACCTATTTTTGTCATATATGATGTGCAATATGTTGTAGTTACATATGGGTTTAAAATAAATTGAATATCTATATTTGCAAATCACAAATGAGCAACATGTGTATTAAATGCATTAGTTTTTATGTTTTTAAAAGTTCTTTTAAGAAAATGTGCGACTTTGTTAATTTACTTTTCAAACTTAATATATATGTATTTTCATCAAAATTTTAAAAATTAAAAAATTAAAAAATTTAGAATAATTTAAAGATTGGAATATTTTGTTTACTTGTGTTTAGAGGTATTGTTGTCAAAATGGATAATTTCCATTTATTTGATGAAGTTTTAAAATTTTTGTTTCACACATAGGAAGCAATGGATAATGAAATCTATAAACAAAATGGTTTTTTTTCTTACATGTACATGTGTATTGATGTTGTTGTGCATTTTGTAATGGGTTTGGTAACAATGATACATCATAAAAAATATACATGTTTACAAACTTTTCAATTTCTTCATTTGTGTGCACTTCATACATAGGTGCATTTTTATCCATAAAAGTCCATGGTCATGTTCTTTCCCATGATTTTAGAATTTAGTGATGAAAAAAGAAAAAAAAACCTAAAAATAAAATGATCTTTTGTGATAAGTTTGCGAAAACAAGATGTTCTATGATCGTAATATCTTGCACATGTGACAAGGTCAATTCTTATTAATTTTGTTATATGAATAGGTTGGAGGTCTATTTTATTTAGGAAATTTAATTTTAAAGCATGTAATGTGTGTAAAGCTTTAATGAGAGGATCCCATAATCTTTTAGTAGACATGAAAGTGACAAAAAATGTTAAAGGACCAAGTTGTCAAATCATTGTAAATAATTTTTTTTGCAACCTTTCAAAATAATTAACTGAATTACACAAACTTTCCAAATCATGATAACATAAGTATGATTTGAAAATATTATTCAAATTTGGTATATATCGTATTTGATAAGTTTTAAAGCTCTATCACATAGTTTTTTTTTTGTATTCGCACCCAACCAAAACCTATGACTTTTTAGATGGAAACTTTAGTTAGTTTTAAAAAAAAGGTTAAAAATATTTGTTGAAAAATCCCCATATTTATGAAGTAATTCCTATTGAGCTATTTGTTTATATGAAAAACTTTCAGATTATTATCAAGGTTTCCCATAGAACAATGTTGAAAATTTTAGTTATTCTTAATGTTTATTTTAAAATAAACCTAAAGGGTGAAAATCTTAACTTGGGGTAATAAAATATATAGTATTTTCATAATCCATTATTTTTGGAGCATCTAAAAAATTATGTATCATTAAATCTATTGGTGTACAATGTATTTTTTCATTATCAGAATCAAAGTTATCAGATGATGCATTATTATAAGCAGGAATTTGAGATTTTAAATTCACATGCAAAGCAAACAAACTTGCCCATTGATGATGAATGTTAACATTCAAATATTTGTATGATGGTGTTTCAATTAAATTTTATAAAACGACTATTATCATATTTGGACGAACATTTCTTGACATATATGGTGATTTATATTCAAAACATCGCTTTAAAAACACACCTATTGTTGCACCATCATGTGGTAAATGTGGTAGTATTGATTGAGTTTGATCCACATTTGTAGGGACATTAATAACATTACCATGTATCTTATATTGCCCATACCCTTGGAGTTTATAAATTTGAGCAAAATAAAGACGTGGTGAAATAAAACGTTTTTTTAATTGTGTTAATTTTTGGACTAATGGAAATAATTTTCTTTCTAAATTTTTTATTTGGTACTTGATATAAAGGTGGTTTATTTTCACTAATATTATGTAAACAACTTATACATATGTATGATGTTGAACTAGGTTCTATTTGAATTTGAAAGTATATGGAAAGTTGTTTTGAAAATTGATTTAAAAAACATTTAAATTCTTTTTAAAAACATAACCTTTCACAATTAAAACTTGGAACTATGGGAACATTTTGGATTTATTTATTATAAATGTCAATGTATATTGAATTATGTGTATGTTCTTTATATTAACATTATGTTCTATTTTATTTGATCAAACATCATGGTTTGCAAAAGGTTGTGTGAGAATTGGTTTTAAATTTTTTTCTAGAGTGCATTAAACGAATGACGATTGAATTTTGTCATTTATGAAATATTCTTGTAAATTTTTTTGTATATATATATATATATATATATTTCATGTGATTCATAATTTATGATTGTGTTCTTTTAGTATTTGGAAACATGTTGATGAATTTAGACGTTTTTGCATAATAAGTTAGATTTGGACAAACTTCCAATAATTCAAAAATATTATTGTCATAAAATGCCCAATCAAAATATGTTTTTTTTTAAAAGCAAATGTTACATTAGGCTCAATAATTAGATGGGAATGTTCCATTTGAATTTTGGGATTTTTAAAAACTTTGTTAAGGGAATTGAAGTGAAAGGATTAAACAAAATCTCATTAACACGACCATTTGTGTTGTTTTTCAAAAAAAATTGTAAATATTGAATATAATTTCTAATTTATTTTTTAATAATATTTCTATTGCAAGAAGTGCTAAACAATGACATAACATACTCCAATGGTGAATCCGAGTATTTTTCAAAATATCCATTAATGCATAATCAAAATTTTCATTCCAATAAAACATGTTGAATAGGAGGTTGTTGCATCACTGATTTCGAAAAAGATGGAAAATCATTTAAATCTATGTTAACTTTGGAATCATTAACTTGAAAAGTAGGCAAAGACCTAGATAGACCATTAACATATTGAATTGGTTCAAAATGTTGAGAATTATATGTTATGTCTAAGGGGATAGATTGGAAATCCATGCCACATCAAAACATAATTTGTTTTGATACTTTATTCAAAATGTAAATTGACTTTTATAAGTATTCAATTATCCAAAATATTGCAATGAAATCTCCCCACAAACCTCCCATAATAACACTTTATGCCAATTTTGTCACATATTGATGTTCATTTGTGACCTTGCCTTGATGCAAATCAAACAAAAAACTTAGACTTAATCCTCAAATACAACATTCTTGAATTTTTTTTGTAATCAATAATAAACATTGATTTAAATGTGCCATGTTATTTTGTTTCAATTCAAAAGATGATAAATGATTATCCAATAAATAAAATATAAAATCAAAAAGACAATTGCCTATTCCATATTGTGTGTTGAAACTAAATAAAGGCCATATGAATGTAATACATGTTCAAATGATGAATCAATAAGATTTAATGAAGGTGTTTCCATTATTATTAATTTCAATAATGGATATTTATGTAAACAAAAGCATGGTTCCCACATAAACACATTAAAAGAAGATAAAATCGATGATTCATTCGATATTATTTACTTTTAATTTTTTTGGGAAAATTCTTTGCATTGAAAAAATATTTATATTGGAAAATTATTTAGATGGAAAATTTTCTTGAATTGAAAAATTTCTAGCATTGAAAAAAAATTAAATAAAAAAAATAATGTATTAAAAATTTTCATTGAAAAACTACTTACATTGAAAAATTATTTGCATTGAAAAAATACTTATATTGGAAAATCATTTGCATTGAAAATCTATTTTCATTAAAAAATTGCTTGCATTGAAAAATTATTTTTTCATTGAAAAAATTACTTGCATTAAAAAATTATTTTCATGCAAAAAACTACTTGCATTAAAAAAATACTTTCATGAAAAGAATTGCTTACATTGAAAAATTATTTGCATTGAAAAAACTACTTGCATTGAGAAAAATGATTGTATTGAAAAACTTCTTTTATTGAAATAAATCCTTGTATTGAAAAATTGCTTTCATTGAAAAAATTATTTCCATTGACAAATTACTTGCATTGAAAAAATTGCTTGCATTGAAAAAACTACTTGCATTAAAAAATTGTTTACATTGAAAACTTGCTAGCATTGAAAAATTATTTTCATTGAAAAAATTGTTTTCATTAAAAAACTATTTTCATTGAAAAATTACTTGTAGCCAAAAAACTGCTTACATTGAAAAAAATGATTTCATTGAAAAGCTTTTTTCATTGAAAAAAATCCTTGCATTGGAAAATTACTTTTATTGAAATTTTGTTTTCCATTGACAGATTGCTTGCATTGAAAAAATTGCTTGCATTGAAAAATTGTTTATATTGAAAAATTGCTTGCATTGAAAAAATTACTTTCATTGAAAAACTACTTTCATTGAAAAACTGTTTTCATTGAAAAAATTATTTCCATTGAAAAACTACTTTCATTGAAAAATTGTTTCACATACAAAATGTTGCATTTAAAATTGTTTTCGACACTTGATGAAAATTAAAGTATGAAAACTTTCTTTTTCCTCTAGAAAAAAACTATGAAAATGATTATATAATATGGGCTATTTGAACCCAAATTTTGATATAAAGAATTTCCACATATATAGATTATTCGTATACTAAAGGTAATTATAGAAAGGTCACATAAAAACTATGAACAACTTTAATATCTAAAAGGGTTTTTGTTTAGAAATTGTTTTTGATTCAACAAAATTAAGCTTGCATTTCACACTTTGTTGGACATTATCATTAAGAATAATTTTCAAAGGAACAACGAAAGCTTCGCCTTTTAAACTGGTTTTCGTTTGTGGGATAAATTGTTGGATGTCTTTTTGAAAGCCCACAAGGGTAGATGCAGGCGACAAACGAAATTTACCATGAATGCAAATTAAAATGAGGAGTTGAACTTGTTTTGGATGAGGCAAATTCAAGAATTCAGATTTTGTCATATGCACAAATGCTTCAAGCCATTTGCCCTTAATAGTCAATAACATGGATTCATCATGGGTTACAATGGAACCATGAAGAAAGTTTAATTTTTGAATCGTTGATTTTGAATGACAAGCGTTACAATAAACACCAATTATTGAAGAAGGTGACATTTGCTACATGACAATTTTCACATATTTTTTGAAATGGAGGCACAATAGGGCTAACTATGGACAACACTCTAGTTATTTGGGAAAAAATAAAATGTTCAAATGAAAAGGTAAATGAAGATGAACATAAACATAGGGAAATGTGAAAAAAAGGTAAATCAATTAAAAAAGGAACAAAACCATGCACACTCATACACATAATATGTAAACAAAAATAATGAAATGCATAAGAAGTGCATAATAAAATATGTTATGGAAACATAATAATTTAAAGAATTAATACCTAAAGAAAGGACAAAGAAGTAGATAAAGAATCAACAACTAAAGAAATATCAAGAAGAAATGGTCATTCAAACACAAATTTTTTTTATACCCCCTTCTTTCAAACCATATATCTCTTTTGTTTGTTATTCATTTTGAGTGATTTAAGAAGTTATGTGTGTGAAATTTAAAGCTCTACAAATGGTTTTTGAAGTGCAAAAACATTAGACCAATATATATATATATATCTCAAGCTTTAAAATGAAAATTAGTTTTTTAATGCTTAAAGCTTACATTTTCACCTCCTTCATTTCCATAACCCATATCTTGCTCATTTAAAAACCAATTCCAATGATTTTTGTGACATTAAATGCATCAAGAAAGGAGTTACAAAATCTTTTCAATGCTCAAAGGCTATTGATCAATGCGAAGAAAATTATAAAACTTTATTTACAAAGGTTTTTCACATCTTTGTCTACTTACCATATTAAAATTACAATATGTTCTTTGAACAAACCAAAAATTTAATACTTGTATCAATCAAATTTGTTTAGTTGAATGTGAGTAGTACAAAAGGTTTTTATGACCCCTATGTAAGTACTATTTTTTGAAAAGGAAAAACCCAATGTGTGTTTTGTGAATGCCATGCAAGTATTGCACTTTGAATACCTTCAATCCAAATTTTTTTTGTAATGCTAATGCAAGCACTATAATTTGTACACCTTTAATTCAATTTTGTTTTTGTGACCCCAATGTGAATATTGCAAATGTTGTGTTTATTTCAATGGCAAATAAACATTGAAAATATGGGTATTGCATCTTTTGTATTAATGATTTTTTGTGTTTATGGAAGTATTGTGCCAAAAGTTTCATGGAGAATGTATTAATCCACATCAATGCAACCAAAAATGCTCAAAGAACTACAAAAAAAAATGCAAAAAAGGACATTCATCTAACTCAAAGACCATCATTATTAAATCCATGAGCTTGGTGGTAAACCTAAATTACCACTTTTGCCAACCTTGTTGTGATGGTGCGTGTACATTTGGTGGTGTTCTATGGCAAAATGAACTACATCCGCCACAATCAATCCTTTATGGTTCTAAACAACCTAAATCACAATTAAAAATTTAATTTTAGACTTGATACTTTCAATTGAACTTGAACTAATGGAAGGATTTGAAAACACATACTGTTCATGAATCATTTTCAATGCATAGAAATTAGAGATTATTTGCATCTTTTCAGTTCGAGTGGACTAATTACTAAACTCCCACTCCCACAAGGTAACATTCCATGTGACCTTTGCTTTTTTAGCATAAGAAAATTTGGATTATGAAAGGGTGTTAGCAAGAACCTCATCTTTTTCAATCCCTTTTTTGCCTTACTTGTCCTATTTACCCACACCCTCTTTCTTTTTTTCTACTCTTCTCCTTCTTTCCTTCTTTATGCCTCCCCCTCTTTTGGGCCTGCTTGTCTTATTATCCCTCTCTTTCTTTCCCTCTTTTTGCCATGCATATCACACATACACTTTCTTTTTTTCCCTATTTTTTGTCATGCCACCACACACACACACTCTTTCTTTCACTCTTTTTTGTCATGTTGCCACACACACCCCTCTTCCTTCTTTATGCCCTACCTACCCTCCTACACATACACACACTCCCTCTTTCTTTTTTTTGTTTTGCTTGTCCTACCACACATTCACATAATTTCCCTCTCTATTTTCTTAACCCTTTTTTCTTTTTCTATTTTTCTACCACACACACCTTCTTCCCTTTCTACATCTTTTTACCCTACCTATCCCTGCACATGCACACACTTTCCCTCTCTCCCTCTTTCTATCCCTTTCCCTTTTTTTCATGTTGCCACACACACCCATCTTCCCTTTTTCACAAACACAAAAACGATGAATTTTTTTATTAAAAAAACCGTACTTGGAGTGTGTGAAGAAGCAATTGTTGGAAGAAGAATAAGAAAGTGTTTGGAAGACGGGAATTGGAAGGCATTGCTCTTCACATTGCTAGGAAAAAAAAACTCTTGAAGGTGCTATTGCTAGAAGAAAAGGAAGAAGAAGAAAGAAGGAAAAAATGCAATACTATTATAAAAAGAAAAAAAAAGTGGGGGAGAGAAGAAAAAGAAGTTTGTTGTTGGGGTAGGTAGCGATGCTACTAGGTAACTAAGTTTCTAGTTTTTTTCAAATTCGGGGCTAGGGGGAATAGGGAAAGGGGAGAAAGAAACCTAGTTTAGGATCATCCCAAAATTGCCTAAATAGCCCCATCCACCAATTGGCACACTAGTGGGTGTTGGGTCACAATGGCCCAAAATTTTCAAACACCACTCACAAACATAAAAAAATAAATAGATCGATTATACCTCTACATATTGGATTAATAATTTTCATTGAACAAATTCATAGCAAAAAATTCTATTTTAAAATGTTAAAATAATCATAACATTTTGGGCTATTTTTATTGGAGAGTACGCATGATTTGCATCATCTTCCTACAAGAGTTAATAACAAAGGTCTTTATTGTTGTGGCAGTGGAAATGTTATGTTTTATATTTATTTTAGTATTTACTATTAGTATAAGTTCCTTAAACCCAAGGGTAGGTCAATAAGTACTAACACTCATGGAAGGGGCATTAGGGTAATAAAAAGAAGTAGATGACAAACATAGTTAAGAACATAAATTCTACTCAACCAATTAGGTTCAATGTAACATGCATTCAAGTGGCTCAGTTTTTTTCAAAGTTTTCCACATTTTTTTATCAAGTATAACTAGGGCTTCACATTACTACTCATTATTAATGATGATGAACATTTGTAAAGTAACTTGAATTGAATTTGAATTAAGTTGAAATTCAATTTAGATAAATTTGATTTCAATCCAACTAAATTCAATTTAAAAAAATGGGATGCAAATTGATGGAAAAAGGTATTGAAAGTCTTCACATGAATATGGCGTTGGGATTTTTTAATGAAAAAACACATATATGAAAAGACATATTTCCACGCCTCTTTATCTGAAAATGAAATAGATATGTTTTTGTTTGGAATTGTCCAAATGACAACTATGGTTTATGGAATCTAAAATTAACATACTTAAAATCAGCTTTGATGAATCATTGTTGTTAAAAATATTTTAAAATTTCCAAATTTTCTATTATACTCAATTGTTAAAAAAAATTAAGTTACTTACTTCAAAATTCTCAAAAGAAATTATGATGGGTTAATCAAGTTCATCATGAAAAATAAAATTTGGGATCCACCCCACAATTGATATAGCTAATGGTAAGTACTTATGTAATGAAAAGCCTTACCCCATACATAGAGCCCTAACTATTTTTAAAAATTTAAGGATGGAAAATAGTTTTATATATTAAAAATATCCATAATGTTACTCCTAGTTCAACCCTATCCCTCCCCATCCTTAATTTCATTTTTAAAAAACTTATCATAAAATAACACAAAAATAGTGGTGAAATTTGAAACAAGGGTCAAATTAAAAAATCAATTAATGTTGTTATCTCTCTCCATGAATCTAGAACCCTTTAACAAGATCCACCTAATTCTCTTTGTGCTTATTACCACCCCCCTCCTCCCTCATGCACTTCTCTTGATGAAGAGTTTTACATTTTTTCATTGTCAAATTTTTTTGACACCTTTGAATTCACCTCCTACCTTTTGTTCACCTCCCTTCACATTTATTGGCTATGTCCTACAAAGGCATTGTGGGAACACCTTATGATTGGATATAGGGGTTGGAGAATCAAAGTTGATTGAATAGATAAGGTTATAAGTTTATAGGCAAGTTTTTTATTGGCCCAAGCTAATGGATGGGCATGTGTAGATTTTGGGTGTAGCCATAAAATTGATGGGTTGTTTTGAAATCTATCCATCTATTTGTTGGATTTCTTCTCCAAATATGAATGTTGAGTAACTGATTTAACCATGTCTCTATATCATTTTATTCTTTTTGGGTTGTTACTTGTCTTTTCGTATCACGAGGTTGCATATCATTATGAAATGTAAAAAACAATTCATATGACTAATTTTTTAAAGTGAAATTTGTTTGATAAACATACAAATATTCATTTCAATTCTTTCAAATCTTGTTAAAATGAGATTTGAAAAATTATGTGAAAATTGATTAAGATAAGACACATCAATTTTTAAATAAATCAATTTTTTATTTTTTATTTTTTGAGATATAAATTTTTAAAATTAATTTGATGTTATTTTAAACTTTCAATATAGCTCTGATGAAGATTTTATAACAAAAATCATGATGAAATTAAATTTTAATCGTTTTTTTTGGTATTGTTGTTGCCTTTTATGTAATAAAAATTATTATTGCCCTAAGATAGTAGATATGCATGTATGATTTTAGGTTTTACCAAGCATGCATGGGGCAAACACAACTAGTTTATAAAATTGGGCGGGGGTACAGTGGGGTTTATAGGTGAAATTTAGGGATAGCAAAGGGGTTAAGGATTTTTTTCTTCTTCTTCTCGCACTAGTTTTTTTTTTAAATTTTGGGATTTCAATAGGCATAAGGAGTGGATAATTCAATTAGAGAAAGAATTACAAGTTTTAAATGGAGCTTTAAGAAATGGGAACGAGAGGTTACGATTTTTTAATTTTCAAAAGGGTTTTTTTTGTGTGAATAGGGGAGGATGGGGTAATTCCACCCCTTTCCAATGGAGGTTTTTTTTAAGGGATTGGGATATGTGATTTTTTTGGGATGGGGACTAACCGAAAGGGTTGTTTCTTGGGTGGCATGGGAGGGAGAAATTTGGTTGTTTTTCAAAACAAGAAGGTGGGATTTTTTTAATTTTTTGAGGAATTATTCTTTTGGTGGTGTGGGATGGGGTGTTTGGAGAAAGTGGGTGGGTATTATTTTTTTTCATCTTTATTTTTTTTGTGATATGGTGACTTAATGAAGTTTTTTTCTCAAGAAAATATTTTATAAAAATTAATATTTTTTGGGGGCAATGGAAAAATTTCAACACAAAAAATTCATTTAAAAAATTTAACTAAAAGAACAAAAAATATTTTGTTTAAAATTGAACATTTAATACATATACCAAAAAAAGGAAAAAAATAAATTTGATTTTTTTGTGTGTCTAATTTTTTTTTATGTACATGATTGAAAAGTTGACATTTAACAAATAATAATAATATATTTAAGTGAAATGAAAATGATGATTAAATAGTGGAGAAAATTTTAAAATTTATGTATTAATATTTTTCAAATCTAAGTTAAGATATTTAAAGTTTGGGTGTAAAAATGAAGTGCATAATTCAATTCATAAGGTGTCAAGGGTATTGATGTTTTGTTCATTATTAAACCAAAATCTAATTAGCAAACCATGGTTCATTAATATCTATGGTTAATGGTAGATATCTACCATAGTCAAAGTTGTTGAAAGTTAATAACCAAAATTTATAAGATGTCAAGGGTATTGATGTTTTGTTCATTGTTAGACGATAATTTAACCGCCAAACCATGGATATGACCTTTTATTGTTAAGTTGAAATCAAACATAATCAAAATTATTTAAATTCAATATAAAATAGAAAAAGGTTTACGGTTTAAGTTAGGTCTTTTGTCCCATATAAATATAACATTATATGTTTGTTGTTTTTTTTTCACAACAAAAACAGTGTGTTTAGTTCAAGCTTTCACCATTTGTTGACTATTTTGTTGCTTCCTTTGCAAGTTTGTGTTTTTGCAAGTGTATGTTTTGCCATGTGTTTTTGTAACTTTTAGTTTTACCAAGTGCTATTTCATTTGTTTGTTGTCAAATTCATTTTGCTAATTTCTTCTTTCCTTTTTTTACAGAATGGTTATTGTTTTAGTGAAGGAAGTTAGATTAATTGTTACATTGGATGATTTGAATTTCAAAATTGTAAATGTTGCATTTGAAGCAAAGGTGTTCAATAGGTATGGAACCTTTGATCAAATTACAAATAGGAGCATGAAAAATCCAGGCTATGCATATTTGCATTGTGATTTGTTGGATAGTGCAATTCTAACCACGATCACTTTGAAGGTGAAATCGCCTTATATAGAAATGCAAGAGCAACATTTGCAAAAAGGCATGTTTGTGAAGGTTGAAAATTTTGGCATCGAGTCAAAGTTTAAAACAAGTTTTGAGAAGGGTGACATGCATGTTGTCATCACAATTGAGTCAATAACCATTGTGTCGTCAATCCCTGTATTTCAACCTAAGTTAATTCCAATGTTTTTTCACATGGATTTCATTAAAGTATTCAAAAGTTTTATTCAGAGTTGGAGGTCTACTACCATTGCTATCATTGTCATTAGTGTAAGGGGAGTAAGGGATAACAAAGGTGAAAAACAATTGTTGATTGCAAATGGAAAAGGTTTATTTGACCAAAACATTCTTGTTTTTGGTAATAATTTTAGAACAAAATATGAACAATTTCTTGAAACGTACAATGGAGGCCATTGTGAAATGGTTTTAATCAAGAATGTGACAACAACAACAAAAGAAGATTGATATTTAAAAGCACAACATTACACAATTTTAACAAAGGTTGTGGACAAAATTACTCAAATTCATCTTCTACAATTACGCAACAAATTATCAAGTGCTCAATCTATATTCAAAGAGGTAAATTCCTATATTTTCCTTTGCATCATTCTTTTTCAAATTTACACATAAAACATCAAATAGAACCTAATGTTCATCTCATGCTCAATTATAAAAACTACTTTTATTTTTTGTTTCTTTTACATTAGATCTTTTTTTCTAAAAGAAAGGAATTTCTTTAAGAAGAAGAGAATTGGGTTGGGCACTCAAATCTCCTTACTACCTTAACAAAAAATTATGAAGGACGACCTAGTGACGATGACTTAGTGGCCACTAGGTTGTTTTTTTTTTCGCTTGGAGACTTGGTGGACATTATATCGTTCAATGTTGGATTGTGAAAAATGACCTAGTGGCCACCAAATTTCCAATTGAAAAAAAAAACAAAGATCTGGTGACCACTAGATCACTTGACTAAATTATGAGGGACAATTTGGTGGCCACCAAATTTTATTTTATTTTTCTTGCTTAGAGACTTGGTGGCCACAAGATCGTTCAACGTTGGATTGCAAGGGAAACCTAATGGCCACTAGGTTTCCAAGCGAAAAAAAATAAAATTTGGTGGCCACCAAATCATTCAACTTGGATTGCAAAGGGATGATTTGGTGGCCACCAGGTCATTCCACAAAAACGATTTAATGACCACTAAATTGTCCTTCCTAGTTTAGTAAAGGATGACCTGGTGGCCACCAAGTTTCCAAGCAAGGAAGAAAAAAAAATGATTTAGTGGCCACCAAATCATCCTTTGTAATTTAGTGTGGAACAACTTAGTGACCACTAGGTCTTTAAATGAGAAAAAAAAGAAACATGATCTGGTGGCCATTGGGTTGTTATTTGCAATTTAGGTTCAAACACAATTTTTTTTTTTTGCCTAGGTAGTAAAGAGATTTGGGTGCCCAACCCAATTTTCCTTTTCCGAGGGAGATTGATTTCTTTTAGAAGAAGAGACTCAAATCTAATGTACAAAAATAAATAAATGCAACCATTTGATTCTTTCCTTCTTGAGGAGGGGAAAACCGAACAACCACATAATTTTCTTTACTAAAATGACCTATAGAAAATGAAACTACATTGAGATGATTTTTTTTTATTAAATTTTTCTAAAGAACAAAAATCCATGTTCTATTGCATATTAGACATAGAGTATAATGTTGTTACTAAGAGTGAAAAATTTGTCTTTATATAGCCCAGTGGAATTCTTTTTTCAGTAAAAAAAATATGGGATTCATTTAAAGGGGGCTTGGCCCAATAAACAAAATTTTGTTGGTGGGTGAAAACATTGTCAAAGGAACTAGGGGTGTCAAGGTAAAAGTCCTTTCCCAAGGACTACACATGACACATGTTGTTTTTGGGTTTAGGGTATATTTTTAAAATTTGTATTTTGGGTACCCCCTTTAACACTACAACTTAGATATAAATACATTTTGACTACAAATTGATTTTATACCATGTATATTATGCATTCATGTCTTCTATCACATAAACATGAATAACTTTTGTTAAAGGCACATTTTTAAAATCCATAATTTTCAGGGTCAAAAACACTTTTGAACCAAATGTGTTCAAATTGGTTATAAAAACAATTTTCATCAATTCAAGTCCTTGTGCTTTTTTAATCATGAATGTTAAAATCCTTTTCAATTTTAAAAAGGAATGGTGCACATTTGGTAGAAAAAAAAACATTTTAATAAAATAAGGACTATCTGGTCTCAAAGTTTGAGTGCTTTCAACATGCAAAAACATTTTTGATTTGTGCCAAGTTTTGAACATGTAAACTTTGCATTTAATGGAAAATATTCCAAAACAAATTATGACAATTCAAACTATTATGTTGCATGTTTGTGATTTTTCAAACATATAAAAATATAGTTTTAAGGAGTGTCCACTCACTTGGGTGCTTCCTTTGATTGTGTTTTTACCCTACTGCCCATGTGTAGATATTGCATTTTTGGAACATAATTCATTTAAGGGAACTTGGACCAATAAACAACATTTTTAGTAAGGCCCATGTGTGAGTATTTCAATTTTTATCAAATTGTTTTAAACCTAATGACATTATTATTATTTAAATAATAATAATAATACTAATAATAATAATAAATATTATCATTAGTATTATTTAGGTTCCATGTTATTTCGCACTACCAATGACAATTAAATTATTTAAAAAAAGGCTATACATTCCCCAATTTTACCCAAAAAAATTAATTGAAATTTATTAAAATATTTTCTATTTTTTATTTGATTATTGATAATTTTATATATGTTTCTTCTTAATTTTTATTACAACCACTATTTAAATGAAAATTTCAAAAAATAAAATAAAATAATTATCTATTAAGGATTATTATTTGTGATAGGTAGGAGGGAGAATGGGTAGATAGGTAAAAATATGAATGACATAGACATGTAGAGGTGGGTGCCTAGTAGGGTGGTGGGCATATAGGTGGGGGTGTTCAATCTAGTAGGTGGGTAAGTGGGAAAGGGGGATGGGGATTTAATAGGTAGGTGAGAAGAGGAGCCCTTGATTTTTAGTTGGTAGGTAGTGTCAAAAAGGTGGGTAATATGTATTTCGGTAGGTGAGATCAGAGTTAGAAAAAAACAACCAGCCAAAAAAAATCCCCAGGAAATGGTCAACACCAAAAATAAATAAACAATGATTAATGCAGATTAGTGGTACCCGTGACCTTCGGACACCCGTGGCTACGCCACTCCAGTCACCCCAAACGTGTAGTGGTCTCGACCGACATTGTGCGGGTATTAAAACTAGTTGTGTGTACCCTCAGGTTATCAGTCTGGGTATTTACTCCCTTACCCGACGTGAGAAAACCCAAAACCCCGGTTCTGACATTTTGAACCTTGGTTCCCGAAAGTTTTGAAAATTTTCGAAAACATGTTCCTTTATATAACTGTCGGTTCTTTCGGTAATGGGGGGGGGGAGGGGAAGGTTTTTATATGCGCCTTTGGTGCGGTGGGAGAGGGATGCGATCTGACCGTCATTCTTACCCTTCGGACGGCTGCAATGTGTGGAGATGGTTTGTACACGAAAATCGTGGTGGTCCAACCCTCGTCACAGACTGACACCGGTCGCCCGCTGTTTCACCGGCCTCTCCCTCCCCCACCCCCCAAAACCCCCCTCAGAGACTGACAGACCCATAGTTGGACTCCATCATCTGGGTCTTGTTCACACTTGTGCAGACAGACAAACTGACAAACAGATAGACGACATAGTGAATTAATTAATAGGATTTAGGCACTAAATGAGAAATCCCTCCCCATCTAGTGGATAGAACGCCCAACTGGTGCGCTGGTGGGTGCTAGTTCATGCTGGCCAAATCTTTGTGGGTTGGGACATTAAGCATTAAAACCCAACATATTTTAATGTATAGGTGTAGTATATCGTTTTAGGGTGAAGATGAAATTGCCCTTTGTAAAAACCTGTTGAAAGTAAAACTAACTCAGAAAAAAATAAGTTAGAAAAAAAAAAAAAAAAAAGAACTTCAACTCATAACCCGACTAAATCTACAAAAACATCACACAGTCAAACTACAAAATTCAAATACTAATTAAAATAAAAATTTAAAAATTTCTATTTTTAATC
>Ga0116231_10000009_pt1 | contig 165823 bp, 138 predicted proteins | sample S1TSphgellanicum_2_FD_89695 | JGI IMG/M metagenome (GOLD analysis project Ga0116231, IMG submission 89695) | Host-associated microbial communities from peat moss isolated from Minnesota, USA - S1T2_Fd - Sphagnum magellanicum MG | ecosystem: Host-associated > Plants > Peat moss > Unclassified...
CAGTTTTACATTACTGACCGCTTTTTTTTGCCAACTCTTTACCTTTTACACTTAAAGCTTTTTTTACGCTTCTTTTCTAAGTACTTTTCCCTTTAGTCTCTCTTTTTAGTCTAAACTCCAGTTCTTGGAGGAAAGTCGATCGCCATCGGTAGAATGATAATTTACTATGTTCCTCTGTACCCCAGATAAAAGCAGTAACTATATTTTATAAAGATTTCAATCTTGATCGGAGGCGGAGCATCTCCGGCTTTGTCGGTTCTGACTTCTGCTGTTACATGTGGAGTGGACTTAGAGTTCATCTGCTCATTGCAAAAATCTGTTCAGATGTGAGAGCTAAGTCAGGAAATAATCGCGACTCGATTAGATCCACTCCTTTAAAAATTTTACCTGGTAGATATTCGGCATTTTCCAATTGATAAATCGTAATTATGGGCTGCTTGGGTGAACCAATAAACCGAACTCCACCTAAAGCCGCGTAGTCTATGATTATATATTCTAAAACTCCTAAATCCTCGTATTCAGCGAGTTTGGTGAGATAGTCATCTTTCCAATTTGTACTAACTACCTCAATGACTCCTGGCAGTGGAATGTACGCAGCAGCAGAGCTAGAATTTCCTTTCATGCGCTGCCATTCTTCTTTGGCAAAAATTACAATATCCGCTTTACGACTTCTTTCTTTCTCATCTAATTGGGTTTTTAGTCGGATTTGTTTAGACTGTCTAGGAACATAAGGAAGATTTTCCTTCGAGCAGTGAGATTCAATATAAGCACAAAGTCTCTGGATTAGATCTTCATGATTTGCATTTGGTTCGGATAATGGCACAGGAACTCCATAAAGCAACTCAAAGTCTCTACCCGAACTGTCATCCCAGGTAAGAAACTCCTCAAAAGTCAATGGCTTTGTCAGTGTTGTGTACATAGCGATTGTTTTATCTTTGGTACTGATTTGGTACTGATAAATATCTACCGATGGTGCAAATGCTAAATCAAAGTTACCTTGACATCAATTCCAAACATTTTTTCATCTGCTGACGCATTGTCTGGATATCATGAAATCGGCGTCCATGGCCTGGTAAAACCCACTCAAAAGAGTAATTAGCTAATTTATACATTGATTTCAATTGTTCTGACCAGGAATACCAACAATGATCCCGAAATGCTATCAACTGTTTTAGTTTATCTGACCAAGCAAGATGGTCGCCGCTAAAAAGAAACTTATTTTCATACAAAAGAACAGTATGTCCTTTTGTATGACCAGGAACAGGGATAATTAATAGCTCAGGAGTCAGTTCGTATGGTTCTAAACCAGTTAGCTGTATTTCTACATTACTCGTACCTGCAGAAATATCATCCTGATGTAGGATGCGCTGACAACCAAAATGGTCAGCAAATTTTTGATGGTCAGCTACGTCATCTCGATGAGTTAGATACATGTGGCGGATACCCCCTAAACTTTCTAGGCGTTTAACCAAGGGTGGGACGAATTTAGGAGAATCAATTAAAATATTTCCATTTGGTATTTGGACAAAATAGCTAGCAGCTCCATAAGAAGTTTCCGCATGGTAACCGCAATGGTAAACATTGTCCGCAACTAAAATTGGCAAAGTTTGTTGGACAGACTTAACATCTTTGGGGGTTTCTTCAGTCCCAATGGAATTAGTAGGACAGGATAATAGAGCTTGTAATGCTGCTAATCTTTCAGTTTCATTGGTTGGTTGATGATAGACTGCTGACATTTCATCTTGTCTATCAAACACTTGAGGAGCCATCCAGCGACAGGTATCGCAATCAATACAAGTGGTATCGACATAAAAATCGCCGCTGATATTTTGGGGGCGACGTTGGTTTAGGTGAGCCATTTGCTAATTTTGGGTGAGGAGTGAAAAAACCTATATCCCCAAACTAACAAATTCGCCAAAAAAGCGATGGCGGTTTTCGCCATCGCCCTAAACTGTCTAGATAATCAAGTGCATCTGATTCATCGCCACACTTACCAGATGATGGGTGATAGGAAGACTATCAATCACCATTCCTAAACACAAAAGCATCATGTAAGAAATGGAATAAAGAAATAACTGTTTGGCTACAGTCCGGTCTTCTGGCTGCTGTAAGAGACGCCAAGCTTTGTGGATAAAAACACTTCCCAAGCTCAAAGCGATCGCCACATAGACAATGCCAGTAGCTCGTAAAGGATAAAACAACAGAATTGTGGCAGTTACGGTAATTACACTGTATAACCAAATTTGTCTTACCGTTTCTTTGTCACCAAAAATTACTGGCAACATCGGTATTCCCACTTTCGCATAATCATCCCGAATCATCAAAGCTAAAGCCCAAAAATGGGGAGGTGTCCATAAAAAGACAATCGCAAAAATTAGCCATGCGGTCGGGTTAAGTGTTCCAGTTACCGCAGCCCATCCCACTAAAGCGGGAACTGCTCCTGCTGCTCCACCAATGACAATATTTTGCGTGCTATGACGCTTTAACCAGTGGGTGTAGACTAAAACATAAAAGATAATTCCCGAAAAGGCTAAAGCTGCTGCGAGGAGATTGGCAAATACTGTTAATAAAGTGAAGGAAAGTCCAGCCAAAGCGATCGCAAAAATCAGAGCATCGCGAGGTTGAACCTTACCAGCAGGTAGGGGTCGATGGCGCGTTCGCTCCATTTCATAATCTATATCTCGGTCGTAGATACAGTTAATTGTCTGAGCGCTAGCCGCCGCCAAAGTACCACCAATCAAAGTAACTAGCAACAAAAATGGATCAACTTCACCCCCAGCTGCGATCCACATACTCCCAGCAGTAGTAATTAACAGTAAAGGGATAATCCGTGGCTTGGTCAGCTGATAATAGCTTTGTACCACTTGGAGAAATGTTGCTTGGTGTCGGGAGACGTTAGTCTCAATCATGTTGGCTCTCTTTCCTTTTTTTCGGAATTAATGCGAAACAGTAATGTCAAATTTGTTGTGGAGCAACTCCATCACGCCACGCCAAAACTGTGAAAACTACTAAAGTCCCTAGCAAAGTAGCCCCTATAGCTTGATGAGCAACAGTCAGCGGCTCAACTTGCAAATGCAATCTGAAAGTAGCAAATCCCAACAGTAATTGTAAAATCAATAAGCCCCCAGCCAAATTTGCTAGTTGGCGTAAAGCTGGATGTAGGGCTGGTGTTCTCCTAGAGATAAATACTATAGCCAAAACCGCTATAGTTGGTGGTAATAAACCAAAGATATGACTGTACATCACACTACAAAGTTGTGCATCACTGAAACACTGATGTAATGCCCAACGAGAACCGACTAGAGCACCCAGGATACTTTGTCCGTAGACTAAAACAGTCGCAACTATTCCCACACTGGGTAACTTCCCCACTGTCCCTGTTCCTTGATAGGGAGCCAATGCTGTGCCAATAATTAACAGGGTGATAAAAAATAGTAGTGCTGTGGCTAAATGCGCAGTAACAATATCAAAGCGCAATAATTCAGTCACAGTCAGTCCACCTAAAATGCCTTGGAAGATAATTAAAAATAAGGCAAATGTTGACGCCCAGGGTAGCCAATTGGGTAACTGACGCCGATACCACCAGGATAAACTAGCAAGTGCGATCGCGCTGACACCAATTAAAGCTGCATCCAGACGATGAAACCATTCCAGGAAAACCTGGAAGTTCATTTGCCCAGTTGGGACTAGTTCCCCATAGCATAAAGGCCAGTCTGGACAAGCAAGTCCAGCATTCATGACTCTTGTGGCGCTACCGATCGCCATCAGAATTAAAGTGGCTATACAGATTTTCCACACCAAGCGGCGAATTAACTCTTGAGGTTGATGCTGCGGGTCTGCTGTTTCACTCTGTTTTAGAACAATTTCGTTCATTAAACGATACCTTCTGCCCACGAATGGTTGAGCTATGAAAAATTTCAATGGTCGGCGGAGCGCTCCGGCTCCGCAAATTATGACACAACTACTTCCAAGCTAACCTATGAATTAGGTTTTGGAAATTAGCTTCTATCTAATACTTTGAACCAATTCCACCAGTTTTAGCTGTAAGATTTAGACATCTTTTTTCAAGATGTAACCTAGTTAAACTTGCTGATAACTGGCCTTAATTTTGATTTAATAATCGCTACTAGCTCTTTTATTAGTAGTGTCTCAATCATCCTTTTACCCATAATTAATCAGTTATTCAAAAAAATTAACAAAAACTTTAGACCTGTGGCGGTAATATCCCACAGCCTAGACTACCTTAGTAGATGGATAGTTTTGCAATATCTTCAGTAAATCCTTAAAATCAGCCGTGAAAATTCCAAGTTCGATCTGGACACTACTTATAGGCATTGTGCTCACTCTAGTTTGCCTTTGGTACGGTCAAAATCATGGACTATTGCCCACAGCCGCTAGTGATGAAGCCAACTTGGTAGATGGTCTCTTTAATGCCATGATTACAGTATCTTTGGGTGTATTTTTGCTGGTTGAAGGCATTTTAATTTACACAGCATTTAGATACAAGCGCCGAGCAGGTGACAATGGCGATGGTCCTCCCATTGAGGGCAATGTACCTCTAGAGATCCTCTGGACAATCATTCCTACAGTTATAGTTATCGGTATTTCTGTTTACAGTTTTGAAGTCTACAATGAAATCGGCGGGTTTGATGTTCATGGAGGACATCAAATGTCAATGTCCCAGAAATCTCCGCTTATGTCGGGGACAGCTATAGCTGCGACTTTACCAGATACAGTTAATAATGCTAAATCAAAAGGCAACCCTCAAAAACCAGCAGAATTAGTTGTCAATGCGACTGGTCTTCAATATGCTTGGATATTCTCTTACCCAGATAGCGAACTAACTAGCGGTGAACTTCATGTTCCGATTGGTAGGGAAGTACAAGTTAACCTCACTGCTAATGACGTGATTCATGCCTTTTGGGTGCCAGAATTCCGCCTTAAACAAGATGCGATCCCCGGTAGAGAGACAAGATTACGCTTCACTCCCAGAGTCGCAGGGGATTATTCTGTCATTTGTGCAGAACTCTGTGGTCCCTATCATGGAGTGATGAAAGCAACAATAGTAGTAGAATCACAAGCAAACTTTGACAAATGGATACAAGAGCAGCTAATCGCTAGTAAACAGACCCTAAATCAAGCCGTTGCTGCTAATCCGGCTAATCTATCTCCTGATGAATTTCTCGCTCCTTACACCCAAAAAATGGGGATTCAATCAGCAATAATCCATCAAGTTCACATGTGAGCCATGACTGAATTAAATATGACACAAGCACAACAGCTAGAAGTTGCTGATATTCCCACCCAGAACCAAGCATCAAATGGGGGGAGAAATTGGCAGGATTATTTTGGTTTTAGTACAGACCATAAAGTGATTGGGATACAGTACTTAGTCACTTCATTTATCTTCTATTGTATTGGTGGCGTGATGGCTGACCTAGTGCGGACAGAACTACGCACTCCAGAGGTTGACTTTGTTACTCCAGAAGTTTACAACAGCTTATTCACACTCCATGCCACAATCATGATTTTTCTCTGGATTGTGCCAGCAGGGGCGGGATTTGCCAATTATCTGATTCCCTTGATGATTGGGGCGAGAGATATGGCTTTTCCTCGTTTGAATGCGGTCGCTTTTTGGATGATTCCCCCAGCAGGTATATTGCTAATTGCTAGTTTAGCTGTAGGTGATGCACCAGATGCAGGTTGGACTTCTTACCCTCCTTTGAGCTTGGTTACAGGTCAGGTGGGAGAAGCTATTTGGATCATCAGTGTTTTACTTTTAGGAACGTCATCAATTTTAGGGGCGATTAACTTTATTGTGACGATCCTGAAAATGCGGATTCCCAGTATGGGATTTTATCAAATGCCCTTGTTTTGCTGGGCAATGTTATCCACTTCAGCTTTAGTACTCATATCTACACCTGTGTTGGCAGGAGCTTTGGTGCTGCTTTCTTTTGATTTGATCGCTGGGACAGCATTTTTTAACCCCACTGGTGGCGGCGACCCAGTAGTTTACCAGCATATGTTCTGGTTCTACTCTCATCCAGCCGTTTATATTATGATTTTGCCTTTCTTTGGCGCAATTTCCGAAATCGTTCCCGTACATTCTCGCAAACCGATTTTTGGCTATACGGCGATCGCCTATTCCTCAATGGTGATTAGTTTTCTCGGATTAATCGTCTGGGCGCACCATATGTTTACCAGTGGTATCCCTGGTTGGTTGCGGATGTTCTTTATGATCACAACCATGATCATCGCTGTACCCACAGGGATCAAAATTTTTAGCTGGTTAGCTACCATGTGGGGTGGTAAAGTCCAATTAAACAGTCCCATGTTATTTGCTATTGGTTTTTTAGGCACGTTTGTCATCGGTGGAATTAGCGGTGTGATGCTAGCTTCAGTCCCTTTTGATATTCATGTCCACGATACATATTTTATAGTTGCGCATTTGCATTATGTCCTGTTTGGTGGTAGCGTGTTAGGGATTTTTGCAGCTATTTACCACTGGTTCCCCAAAATGACAGGTAGGAAAATGAATGAATTTTGGGGTAAAGTTCATTTTGTCTTGACTATAGTGGGTTTAAATATGACTTTTCTACCCATGCATAAATTGGGACTAATGGGTATGAATCGGCGGATTGCAGAATATGATCCCAAATTTGCAAGTTTGAACGAAATATGTACCTATGGCTCGTATATACTAGCCATCTCGACATTCCCCTTTATCATCAATGCAATTTGGAGTTGGTTGTATGGTGAAAAAGCAGGTAACAATCCTTGGCGAGCACTAACCTTAGAGTGGACAACTACTTCACCACCAGCAATTGAGAATTTTGAGCAACTTCCTGTTTTATCTACAGGACCTTATGACTATGGTGTGAGTGAGAAGATAGTCGATATTAAGGCTCCTTTAAGTCTACAACCCGACCAGCCATATCCCAAGATTGAATCTAGCAGCAGCATATAATCGCAATTTTGTCTGGGGAATGAGCAATAAATCATCAATTCCCCTCCTCAATTTTCCATACATGATTACCCATTATGCAAAGTCAAACAATTGGATCATCTGAAATTTTATTCAATGAGCACAATACAGCAGATGCTCATCATCATGAAGCACATCCAGATCATCGCCTGTTTGGATTAGTTGTCTTCCTGATTGCTGAAGGAATGATTTTCGTGGGAATGTTTGGAGCTTATTTGACTCTCCGTTCCACTTTGCCTGTATGGCCTCCTGAAGGAACTCCAGAATTAGAACTCCTTCTCCCTGGTGTCAATACCATTAATTTGATCGCCAGCAGTTTTGTCATGCATAACGCTGATGGTGCGATTAAAAAGAATGATGTCAAGGGAATGCGGATTTGGTTAGCAATTACCGCCTTGATGGGTGGAATATTTTTGGTGGGACAGGTTTATGAATATACCCATCTGGAATTCGGCTTAACAACTAATCTCTTCGCCAGTGCATTTTACGTTTTGACAGGGTTTCACGGGTTGCATGTCACTATAGGCGTTTTAGCAATTTTGGCAGTACTGTGGCGATCGCGGACTGTTGGACACTATAGCCATGAAAAGCACTTTGGGATTGAAGCAGCCGAGATTTACTGGCATTTTGTCGATGTAATTTGGATTATTCTGTTCGGATTACTTTACTTGTTGTAATCATGCGTAAGGCGTAATCATCTATTACGCCTTACGACTATTAGTAACTCCAGATATTGATTTTCTGGTCAAATTCCCCACTAGCTAGGAATTTACCATCTTGGCTAAAAGATAACGCACTCACCCAGTCTGTAGGACCCGATAATCTCCCCTTTAACTCACCATTGGTTAAATTCCAGACTTTAATCCCATCTTTACCACCACTGGCCAGGGTTTGTCCGTCAGGATGGAGAGCGATCGCATTCACCCAGTTATTATGTCCTGTTAGAGTGCGGACTAAAATACCTGTATCAGGATTCCAGATTTTAATCAGATGGTCACGACTAGCACTAATTAAACTAGTTCCATCTGGTGTAAAAACTAAACTAGTAACTACATCAGAATGTGCTGTCAACTGCTTGATTAATTGACCACTAGTCAAGTTCCACAGTTTGACTACACCTTTATTATCTCCACTAGCCAAAGTCTGTCCATCAGGACTTATTGCTAGAGAGTAAATAAGATTATCAAACCGGACTAATACGGAAAGTGGGCGTTCCTGTTGTAAGTCCCACAAGCGAATACCATCCAATCCCCCACTTACCAAAACTCTATTGTCTGGCGAAATAGCTAAAGATAAGACATTGCTTGTATGACCGATAAGAATACGTCTTAATCGGCGTTTGCGCAAATTCCAAACATCAATTTTGTTGTCATTACCACAACTAACAAGGGTTTTACCATCGGATGTAATCATCAAAGATTCCACAGAATCTTGATGGGCCCTGCCTAGATTTGCCAGCTGTTTACCAGAATAGGGATTCCAAATCCGAATTACACCTTCATTGTTTGTACCCCCACTTACCAAAAATTTGCTATTGGGGCTGAAGAATATAGATTTAACGGTTACATCATGTCCTAATAAAGTCCGAGCTAGTTTGAGTCCAGAAGAATTAGGAGCAAGGTCTCGACTGTTGAAAGAGCTTGGGATTCGCTGATTAGACGCTTGAACTGAATTAATATAGAACTCTTGACCTATAGCAACAGGCAAAGTAGCAGTTAGTATAAATACCCAAATAAAATAACGACGCATCTATTGAAGAGGTGGTTTTTTCTTAGAGGTGGTAATTGATAGAGGTAAACTTGAAGAACGAGAAGGTAAATAATGTTGTACAACAGGTTCTTCTGGTATTGGACGGCGCTGTTGCATACGCCATAACTTAAACATTAGAGCTAATCCTACTGTACCTAATCCAAAAACTAACAATGGCCAACTGTCATCAAATCCACCAATTACCGCATCTACCACACCCATGATCGCTAAAATACTGATTATAGGTTCTTTCCGGTAGACTGACTTAAAAAACCGAGGTAGTATAGCGTTCATTACACTTGCTAATTTAGAGCTTCTCTATATAATCTTAGTTATAAACCATATTAAACACACTCAGCAAAGTTTCTCTAGCCCTTCGGGCAGGGAACAGGGAACAGGGAACAGCAAGAAAAACCTGTCTTAATCTTGGTATAGAGCAACTAGATTTATTTATGAAAATAAATAAAAACATTTTTTCTTTCCGGCGTAGCGCCAGAAAAAAATAAGTCCTTATACAAATCCCCTAATTTTAATCATGGGGATTTTACTGTTCCCTGTTCCCCGTTCCCTGTTCCCTCTTACTTGTATACTACTTCAAACCTAGCCATGATAAAACGCCTTGATTAGTTAGGTATTCAATAACTACGATCAAAATAAATCCAATCATAGCTGCTCTACCATTCAAACGCTCGGAATATTCGTTAAATCCAAATTTAGGTTCTTCTAATTTGGGTGTAACATTTGGTTGTGGTTGTGTCATGGTAAACAATTCCTCTGTAATCGTTGGTGAAACTTTATTTTGAAGCTTTGAAATAATTGCTATATTTGTACATGAGTGTTACAACGGTGGAGTTGTCTAACCAAGCATGACAAACGCTTTACAATTTTTAATTATTCTTTATCTATTGTAGGAAGATTGGGAGATTAGTCAAGAGGATCTGCGGCGACCTGGAGATAATTGACAGTTTTTGATTTTGAATTAGCCAATACGGAAGTAGCCAGATAAATACTGGCAGGCTAAAGTGAAACAAAATTTGTGAGAGGGAATAAATGGAAATTGGTGTACCAAAAGAGATTAAAGATCAAGAATTTCGGGTAGGATTAAGTCCGTCTAGTGTGAGGGTGTTACAAGAAAATGGACACAGAATTTTTGTGCAGTCACAAGCTGGAGATGGTGCTGGTTTTACAGATGAAGATTATCGTCTAGCTGGAGCAGAGGTTGTACTTACAGCAGAAGCTGCTTGGTGTCGTGAGCTAGTGATTAAAGTTAAAGAACCTCTCAAACATGAATACAGTTTTTTAAAAAAAGGTCAGATATTATTCACTTATCTACATTTAGCAGCAGACCGTCAATTAACAGAATATTTAATTGATAGTGGGACTTGTGCGATCGCCTACGAAACAGTGGAGCAGCCTGGAGCCAATAAACTACCCTTGCTGACTCCAATGAGCATTATTGCTGGTAGATTGTCCGTACAATTTGGAGCCAGGTTTTTAGAACGTCAACAAGGTGGTAAAGGCTTGCTTTTGGGTGGTGTACCAGGAGTTAAAGCGGGTAAAGTTGTAATTTTAGGTGGTGGTGTTGTAGGTACAGAAGCTGCCAAAATAGCAGTGGGTATGGGCGCTATTGTCCGAATATTAGATGTGAATGTTGAACGCTTATCTTATCTAGAAAGTTTGTTTGGGTCTAGAGCAGAGTTACTATATAGCAACTCTGCTCACATTGAAACAGCTGTTCGAGATGCTGACTTACTGATTGGAGCGGTTTTAATCCCTGGAAGGAAAGCACCTATTTTAGTCTCTCGTGAACTGGTTAAACAAATGCGCCCTGGTTCTGTAATTGTTGATGTTGCTGTAGACCAAGGTGGATGTGTTGAAACTTTACACTCTACATCACATACGAATCCGGTATATATTGATGAGGGAGTAGTACATTATGGCGTTCCCAATATGCCTGGTGCAGTACCATGGACGGCTACACAAGCGCTGAACAATTCTACATTACCTTATATTGTCCAGTTGGCAAATCAGGGAACTAGAGTACTGGAAATTAATCCCGCACTGGCTAAAGGGTTGAATGTACAAGATCATTGCTTAGTCCATCCAGCAGTGCGATCAGTATTTCCCGATTTGGTAAGTTAAAGAGACGAGATACAAAATTTAGGCTAGGGCTATTTAGCCCTAACTGCTAACTAAATATAGCCAAATCGAATCGGTTACATCGCAGCTTTTTTCTGAGGAATTATTTTGAGTGAAAAACTTAAATTTTAGATTCTTGAAACCAAATTTCTCTAAAGTTCTCTTTTCGTCTATTTGTTAATGGTGATTGCTTTGTTTTAATAGTTTTGATTAATCCGAAATCAGTTCCTAGCTAAAAAACATCATCCTTGAGATATATGGAAAAGTAGATGAATTCTCGGTAAGATATTCTTAATAATGGAAGTGTGAGCAAAAATAATTATGTATAGGCGCATTTCTATTGTCAAGGGTATCGATGGAAAATGCACTTTTCATCATCCCTAAGATATAAATTTTCGCCTCTTTAATAAAAAAAACATCATTGGTTTGGTGCTTTAACTATCCTGATATTACTCGCAGCACAAACTAGCAACATTTCTTACTGTATAAAAATAATTGAAAATCTAATGTTTTCTCCTATCATTGAGCGTCATCCTAACAACATTATAAGCTTCCACAAATGTACGGAAAGATTCACGAGAAAAGGCTTGTTGTTGAGTCAGGATTCTCCTGGCTTCAATCAACTGACGGTCAAGTTCCTGAAGAATTTCTTCCCCGCTTCCTTGTTTATCTAACAAACTCATAATTTGTTTGACAAGATAAGCTGAAACCAGACGTTGCTTTTCTTGAATTGTGCGTTCAATGAACTCTCTTGACGTTTTGTAGGCTTCATTAAATGTTCTAAATGATTCTTGAGAAATTTTCTCATTTCTCAGGTCTTTACTAGCTTGATAAAAAGTTTGTTCCAATTTTCTCTGAGACTCAAAGAGTTCATTCAGATTAGTCTCTGACTTCATCAGCGCCACAACTTCTTTAATATATTCATCCGCTTGGTCTTTTCTTTTCTTTTTCAATCCCACATTGATTTTCCAGAGTATAGAAGCTATAAAAGAAATAACAGAAAATAATAGAGAAACAATATTTCGATGTTCTTGTAAAAAAGTCGATTTATTCCCTTTATAGTAGTTTGATGCTCCTGGATGAAGGGAAATTCCTGTACTACTATTAGGATTAGGCGTACTAATATAGGTGACTAATGGTTTGACTTCTTTGTATTGAATATTTTCGCCGATTTCTGAGCGATGCTCGCAGAGAATTGCGGTAATCTCCCTAATTATTCGCTCAGACACGTCACTTCTAGCTAATAGCAACCTTTCCACAGAAACCGTAGACAAATTCGCTGATGGTACCGGAATATCTCCCTTATATGCTCCTTGAGGAATAATTGCTTGAGATTGGAAAGCGGGATGTTGAATTTTCATCGCATCTCCTTGATTTATCTGTACGAGTTTCCCGCCACAATTGAGCATATTAGCTATCTCTCGATTAGCCAGTGTCCGCACACGAAATACCGCATCAATCCTGTGAGCACAAAAAGCTTCTTCAGGAGATAAATCTGTCAGGAAGGAAAAATCTTTGTTTTCTCGCCAACCATAATGTTCCGCGATCGCCAAAAAAGAAGTCCGTTGTCCACCTTTGGCGGGAACTTCAATCTTCTTCCCTTGGAGACTAGAAACCTGGGGAGGATTATCAGTAACTAAAGCACCTCTAATTACAATCTGAAAGACATCAGGGTACAAAGTAGCGACTGTATTTGCGGAATTGGCTGAGGATAACGCTACAGTATCAGCTACTACATCGGCTTGAGCCGTAGCTAAGTCAGCATGTTTAGCTCCCATTTGTTGAATACTCTGCTTTGTTTGGGAATTGACTTTTTCAGCGTTGTCAAGTCTTCCCTCTAAAGCCTCTAAGTTTTCATCTGTTCCATCAGTTTCCACTACTTGAATGTCAATCCGCCCATGGCTATGTGTGTTCACAACTTTAGCGAGGGCTTGGCTAATTTGAAAACTTTCTCCTTTTTTATTTCCCGCAACAAGAATCAGCTTGTGAACCATAATATAGCGGTCATATAAATTCCATGTTGTCAATATTGTAAGAATAATACTAGAAAATAAAAGTAGATAAATTGCTAATTTTGCCAGTAATGGATCAAGAGGTTCCACAAGTTTATTGAGAAAAGGATTTAATGGTTTTACAAAACGACTAATCCGTTTGTCAATAATCAATAAGAAACTAGGATTATGTTTAATATGGCGGTTGCTCTTAATCATATATACCTCTAAAGTGTTTGCATAACCCTCACCCCTTGAGAGAGGGCTATGTAAAGACTCGACTCAAGACTCTATTTATTGAAATCAGAGTTCAGAGTCAAGTTTAGATCGGAATTAGGATTAATTACAACTACTTGACTAGTCGGGCTATGGTCTAACAGGCCTCCCAGTGTAGCACCAGCAGCAGCACCAGCCACGACTTTTCCAGTGCTAATATGCTGATCACCAGTTAGTCCCGCCACTCCAACTCCCGCAGCAGCACCTAGTATTGTATCTAGGGCAGTAGAGCCAAGATTTCGATTTGCATTGGCTCCTACAGCTGTCCCAACTAGTGTACCAGTCAATACTTTGCCAGCGGTAATATTGTCATTTCCAGTAATTGCAGCAAGTCCAGCTGCTGCACCTGAACCCAAAACCGCATCCTTGAGGATACTTCCTGTGTTAGGACTGCGCAGATTTTGGATAGTTTTAATCTGATTAGAAGACGCATTCAGCGGATACTGAGATCCGTTAATAGTTACCTGACTAGCCACAAACTGGGAACCACCCTTAACAGGTTGTAATTGACCTGCAATTTGGCTACCCGCAGGAATGATTACAGTTCCCTGACTATTACTAACATCACTTGCGACAGTCAAAGTTAAAGGGACTGTTTCCTTGGGGCTAATTGCAATCTTTTTCGCACCAGGATATTTGACGGGAATGGAAGTTCCTGATGAGAGGAGTGCAGCTACTTGAGAGCTAACATTATTTCCGGCTATGTACTGTGCTGGGATCGCAGAAACTTGACCAGGACTTGTTAGAGCTTGACACAAGAAAGCCGATATATCCGCCCGCGTAGCTAATTGATTGGGTTGTAAAGATTTAACATCAGGATAATCAACTACAAGTCCCTTCTCAGTTGCTGCGGCTATACCATTAGCAGCATAAGTGGGAATCGCACTAGCATCAGTGAAGTTATTATTCAGTGTAGTTGTTACAGGTTGGACAGGAGAATAATTTAATCCACTAGCTATAGCAATTAAAGCTTGAGCGCGGGGAATATTTTGGCTGGGTTTAAAAATAGCTCCAGGATAGCCTGATAAGAATCCTGTTTGAGCAGCTGTTTCCACAGCATTATACGCCCAGAAACTAGAGGGAACATCGCTAAACTGAACTGCGTTACGAGTTCTGGAGGCGTTAGGAAAAGCTTTTCCTACCATCGCCGCAAATTCAGCTCTAGTTACAGGAGCCGTGGGGCGAAAAGTTCCATCTGGATAACCACTAATAATTCCCGCGTTAGATAATTGCACAATACATGATTGCGCCCAGCTTGTTTGTACGTCGCTAAATCGGGATTGAGCAAATGTGGGGGTAGCAATTAATAACTGTGTCATCCCACTGACGATCATTTCTAATCCGACTAGTAAAGCTGGAATTGATTGGCGTTTATCAAATTTAATCATGAAATTTCTGTCCTCAATTTATAGGTTTTTAGAGTATTTTGAAATGCACTTAGGAATTTCGTACCGCTATATTTTCAGACGCAGAGTGGATGTTATCTGTTCCTCTGTTACTTAATTAGTCTCAGCCACTTAATTCCTCAGCCGTATATTGCTCTTGTTCTTTTTCTACAAATGTTTGCACACGATTTCGGTAAAGCCTTAAAGTTTCATCAACCCAATCCCGATTATTACTATTAACGTATAAATTTACTAATGGTTCGCTAGCATCTGGTAAAACTAACAACCAATTATCGTCATAGGGCTGAGAAATTTTGACTCCATCGATTAGTTCTAGGTTTTTAGCTGGGTGAGTTTCTACCAAGTAACGCATCAACGCTCCCTTGACTGTCCAAGGACAACGCACTGTACAGGTTTTGTATGTTACTCTTGGCAGTTCGGCGCGGACTGTAGCTAGCGATCGCTCTTGGATAGTCAGCATTTCGATCAATTTGGCAATACAAAACATGGCATCAAATCCAGGGTGAAGTTGGGGGAAAATAAACCCAGTTTCCGCACTTCCACCCAAAACAACATTGGCGTTTTTTTGCGCAGCTTCCATTAAAGCTGTCGGATTTGCCTTGGTACGAATCACCTTGCTATCGTGACGCCGCGCTACTTGCTCAATTGCACTAGAAGCGTGTATTGGCACAACTACAGTACTTCTTGGATGAGCAGTTAACATTAAATCCACCATCAATGCGGTTAACGTTTCTCCCCGAATGGGAAAGCCAGATTCATCAACTAAAATTAATTGCTCTCCATTGGCTGATACTTGAGCGCCAAAGTTGGCTTTTAATGCTTCTACTACATGACCTAATTGAGTGAGTAATCCCTCTCGATTAGTTGTAGTCATTGCTGTTTTATTTAAGCTCGCATTTAACACTACAGCATCAGCGCCATATTTATCTAGTACCTGAGGTAATACTGCTCCAGACACAGCATAAACATAATCGATTACCACCTTAGCTCGACTATTACAAATGCTTTCAACATGTAGTAATCTCTCAAAAGCGGTACAATATCTGTCATTTACTTGACTAGGATATGATACATCACCAATTTCATGTATTTGTGCGCGTCGCATATCTTCTTTAAAGTAAGCACCTTCAATTTTCTTTTCTTGAGCTTTAGTAATATTGATCCCCTTAGCATCCATAAATTCAATCAGGATACAGTCGGGACGATCTGGATGCACACGCACATGTATTCCCCCCACGACGCCCATAGTTGGGATCAAAGTGCGTGCAATAGGGATAGCTGTAGCGTCAAGATTTTGAATATCCACTCCTACAGACATTAATCCAGCAATCAGCGATCGCGTCACCATGCGAGAAACATTGCGCTGGTCACGAGAAACCGTCACCATAGAATTGGGTTTTAAAGTAGCACCATAAGCAGACCCCAACTTAACTGCAAATTCTGGGGTAATATCAATATTAGCTAGTCCTTGAACACCACGTTGACCAAATAAATTGCGTTGAGCCGTATTTCCCCAAATCAGGTTAATATTTAAAACTGCACCTGACTCAATTTTTTTACTTGGCCAAACCCGAACACCAGGACTGATTTGAGCTTCTTCCCCCACAGTTGAGAGGGAACCCACCACCGCAGCTTCCAATATATGAGCGCGACGGTTTATGCGAGTCCCACGGGCAATTACGCAAGCTGATAAATGCGCTTCATCGCCGACAATTGCGCCATTCCAGATAATTGGACGCTTAAGATGAGCATCAGCACCAATGGTGACATTATCTCCAATCACAGTCCCATCTTCGATATGTACTCTGGCACCGATCCGGCAATTAGCGCCAATCACCGCAGGGGATTCTACTCTGGCTGTAGGGTCAATATAAGTATTTTGTCCCACCCATAAACCAGGCGACATCTCTCGGTATGAAACTTCCAGTTTTACCTTCTGAGACAGGGCATCATACTGGGATTTGCGGTAGGCATCCAAGTGACCAACATCACACCAGTAACCCTGGGCAATGTAACCATAGATGGCTTCATTTTCTGCTAAGAGTAAGGGGAATAAGTCTCTGGAAAAATCGCATTCCGTCTTTTCTGGTAAATATTCTAAAACTTCCGGCTCTAGGATGTAAGTCCCAGTATTGACTGTATCGGAGAAAATTTCGCTGGTGGAAGGTTTTTCTAAAAATCGCCTTATTCTCCCCATCTCGTCAGTAATCACGACACCAAATTCAATCGGATTTGGCACACGGGTTAAAATCAAAGTAGCTTTTGAGCGTTTTTGTTTGTGGAAAGCGATCGCAGCTGTGAGGTCAAAATCCGTGATACTGTCCCCGCTAATAACTAAAAAAGTTTCGTCTAAAAGTTCGGCAATATTTTTTACACATCCTGCCGTTCCCAAAGGCTGGTCTTCTTCGATCGCGTAGGTCATTTGGATACCAAAATCGCTACCATCTTGAAAGTAGTCTCGCAGAACATCAGGTAAATAGTGTAATGTCGCAATAACTTCAGTAATTTGATGTCGTTTGAGTAAATTGATAATATGTTCAGCTATTGGTCGGTTGAGTATGGGGACCATCGGTTTTGGCAGGTCGCACGTTAAAGGGCGCAGTCTTGTTCCTGAACCACCTGCCATGAGTACTGCACGCATAAAACCTCCTGTTCGCAGTATTTACTGCTGTGAGAGTCTGATAGATTTTCCTTCTATATTTAGTCTCCTATGATTTTTGCTCTTTGGTAAACTTCCACAAGATTTAGAAACCTCATCCCAAAGATAGAGGAGGACTAAGATCGCGGCTTCTACTATTAAGGAGTATTCAACATGTAGCTTTCTCCAAGGTTTGGTTAACTTACAGGAGAGAGCAATGTTGGATGTAATATTCTCCCCCGTTGTGGCCGTGCGGTGAGTCCATCACTGTAGGCGGGTCTCCCGCCGTAAGTGAATGGCGAACCCGAAGGGCTACGGCAGGGGAGAATTTGGTTATTTTTAAGGCAAATGTTTTATAATTCGGGTAGGTGGAAAATTTATGTAAAATGCTCTCAGTTATTACTAGAGGTCATAAATAATGAGTATAGTCATTTTCGGATTGGGAATCATCTACATAGCAGGGATTTGGAAGTTTTGGACTGGATTTGGGAGAACTAATTTTAACCAAACCTTACCCAATCGCATCGGTTTAGCTTTGCTCTGGCCAGCTTTAGTTATTGCTAATCCATCATATAGAAGAAATTTTAGAAAGGCGCTGAAAGGTTAGATTGTTGGCTGTTAACAGTTAACAGCCAACATGAAACCAATTACTTACCTTTAGTTAAGAAGTGAATAGCACCACCAGCCGCAGCGCCATCTACGGCGTCACCTAAAGTATGTCCACCACCATGAAGGAATCTACCTGTGATCACGCTAGCTCCTGCGCCTACACCTACATCTTGAACTAAGTTACGTTTCCGCTTGTGTCTCAGACCGTTAGCAGCATTCACAGCAGCACCAGCAGCAGCGCCTTTAATGGCATGGTGTACAACAGAACCATGACCTCTGATAGCACCTGATACAACTCCAGTCGCACCACCTATACCTACATCCCTGAGTATGTGGTTGTCAGCTTGGGCTGAACTAGCAGTGACAAGACCAATTCCGGTGAGGTTAGCTGTAATCAAAATAGAAATTAGCTTCAGCCGAAAATTTTGATTCATGGTAAAACCTTGGAGAAAACTTAAAGGACGAGAAAACATTTTTTTAGTTCCTCAGCAACGAAAAGACTAAAAGGCTTGAATCCATTCTTGGACAAAATACTCAGTCCAAATGCGATTTTGCCAATATGGGTCAGATTCAATCAGTTGATGGACTTTATCTGCGTTTTCAGCTTCGTAAATGCCAAAAACTTTGGTGATATCCGAGGTTGGTCCAATTGTAATCAGAACACCAGATGCTTTCTGTTGAGCTAGTCCCTCTAAATGTGCTTGGCGATAAGGTTCCCGTTTGGTTAAAACATCATCGCAGTAACTCCCCCACATGATATATTTTGCCATAGTTAAAATTCCCCATGTATATTTTAATTCTAGCTTCTCAAACTAACGCCAAATTTTTCCACTAAGGCTGTGCGCACTTGATTATGTATTGGTTCCACCTCGCTATCTGTGAGCGTGCGATCGCTAGACCGATAGACTAAGCGAAACGCTAAACTCCTTTGTCCTGGAGGGACATTTTCACCGCGATACTGGTCAAATAACTCCACGGAATCCAGTAAACCTTTACCTGCTTTGTGGATCACCTTAGAAATTTCCGTAACAGTCAGTTTTTCAGGGGCGAAAAAAGCAATATCACGATCGCTAGGGGGATAAGTTGAATAGGGTTGGAATTTAGGAATAATCAACGCTTCCTGACTGGACCAACTATCTAACAGAGCGTCTAAGCTTAACTGGAAAATATAAACTTCATCGGGTAAACCTTTTTGGCGACGTAGTTGAGGATGAATTTGACCAAAAGTACCCAAGCGTTGACCTTGTACCCACAAAGAAGCAGTTCGTCCTGGATGTAAACGGAGGTCACGGTTTTCTGGTTGAAACTCCACCGACAATTTTGTCTGTTGGAAGACACTTTCTAAAATACCTTTGGCTTGAAACCAGGTAAATGGCTGTTGTTGTCCAGATTTTGACCACTTACCGACAGACGGATCCCCACCAATAATTCCCGCTAACACCTCTTCTTCCTGTAATCCCTCTTCTTCTTGCCAAAAAACCCGCCCGATTTCAAATCCGTTTAATGCGCCATTACCCTGCTCTAAATTATATTGAAATGCGTCTATTAAACCAGAGATCAAATCAGTTCTTAAAGCAGAATATTCTGTGAATAAAGGATTAGTCAAGACAATTTGCCGATTATCGCCTGGCTTAACTAAAGAATAGTGGACTAATTCTGTCAAGCCTTCTGCTCGGAAGTAAGCGCGAAGCTTACAGATTAATTCATATTCTAATGGTAAATAACCCGCTTCCGATTTATCGGGTAAAGTATCTGAGAAATTATCATAACCATAAAGACGGGCGATTTCTTCGATCAAATCAATTTCCCGTTCTAAGTCGCGGTAACGGTATGTAGGTGGGGTGACATTCCAAGTATTTTCTCCACTCACAACCAATTTACACCCTAATGCAGTCAGAGTTTTTTCTACATCTGCTGCTACTAGTTCTCCAGATTCTTCATCCGACTCAATAGGTCCGAGTATCTGATTAACTCTATCCAAACGCAATGGGATTGAATTAAGCAAAGTATTATCATCAAAATGCGAGCCATAGCTTTGATGGATTACTTGCTGAATAACTACACCAGCAGCTAATTCCTGAATTAAAGATAAAGCACGACGACAGGCGATCGCCAATTGAGCATGATTAACTCCCCGTTCGTATCTACCGGAAGCCTCAGTTCGCAGACCTATACTCCGAGAAGAACGGCGAATGGCTACAGAGTCGAATAACGCTGCTTCTAAAACTAAACTTGTAGTTCCATCATAGACTTCCGTTTCCTCACCACCCATCACCCCAGCTATAGCTACAGGTTTATTATTGCTAGTAATGAGCAAATTCTGGGTTGACAAAGTGCGAATATTCCCATCTAAAGTTTTTATGGTTTCTCCAGATGCGGCGAAACGCACACCTATTTTTAAACCGTGATTATTTTCCACAACTGATTCTAAGCGCTCTTGGTCAAAAGCATGTAACGGCTGACCTCTTTCCAGCAGCACATAGTTAGTAATATCGACCACATTATTTATGGGTCGTACTCCAGCCGAACGCAAGCGCTGTTGTAACCATTCAGGAGATGGAGCGACTTTAACTTGTGTAATTACTGTGCCAATATAAACCGGACAAGCTTGGGTTTCAGAGATTTGCAAGCTTAATATTCCAGATCCCCCAGTCACAAATACTTCACTTGGCTCTGGAATTGACAGCCGACCACCAGTTAAAGCTGCTACTTCTCTAGCTATCCCTACCATACACAATGCATCTGCACGATTGGCGGTTGCTGTCAGGTCTAAAATCACATCCTCTAAACCCAATAATGGTCGGACATCGCTACCCAATACTAGATTTGGCTGGGAAAAGATATGGATACCATCTACATCACTGGTTAATCCCAGTTCCTTCAGAGAACAAATCATCCCTTGCGAGGCTACACCCCTTAGCTGCGCGGGTTTAATTTTTAAGTCAATATTGGGTAAGTAAGTACCGATAGTAGCTACTGGTACATAGATATCTGCGCGGACATTAGCAGCACCACAGACAATATTGAGACTTTCACCTGTACCAACATCTACTTGACAAACACTGAGTTTATCCGCATTGGGATGGGGTTGACGTTCTACTACTTTACCAACCACAACACCATTAGCCCAAGTACGACGGTCTTCAATATATTCGACTTCAAACCCAGCCATTGTCAATGTTTCAGCTAATTCTTCTGGATTTAGTTGAACTTCTACTAATTCCCGCAGCCAATTTAAAGAAACACGCATGTAATATAGTTAATTTAGGCGAATAGTTACGATTGATCCCATTTTAGAGCGTCATTTCCCCAATTCAAACTTAATCAGGGCTAAATTCTGGGGAGCCGGAGCGGCTCCGCCTCCGGGCGATATTTTCTTCTAAACCCATTAATGTTAATATTGGGTAAGTCATAGATGTGAAATCTCCACCTAGTCTATCATGGGAGTTGCCAGGATAACAGACAAAGATAATATATCTATGTCTTAATGTAGATATTAATATGTATTTCCGGCTTGTATTCTGACAGATAATTCTGGATAATGGCAACAGAACACAGCAAAAGAGGAAATTGTCTATATTCTCTATAAAATCTCGAAAAAAACAGATATTTTAACGTTATATCTCTTGCTCAGGGTGAAAATTATGGAAATCCGCGAAATTAAAAAGTCAAAGCCGCAAACTCTCGTCCCAGAAACAACCCCACCAGCGCCTACAGCAACTACTCCGACAATCGTTGCTCCCAATGTAGGTAAAAAACCCCGTAAGTTAACGGAAGAGGAAAAGCAACAAAGATTAAGCGAAGAACCTAAACCAGATAAACCAGATAAATTCCAACATATCAAAATAATTGACTGTAACCAACCAGTTACCAGGGTAATTTGCGAGTGTTGGCACTGTTTACAAGGTCTGCTGATTGAAGTCGAAGCATTACCAGCGGAATATCTGGAAACTCCCTGTCCTAACTGTGGTAAATGTGCTATTAGGTTACAAGCTAGTAAAGTAATTTCAACTACACCTATCCCCTCGCCTTGGAGTTGAGCAAGTAACTGAGCAATTAACTATGTAGTTAAATGCATAAACACCATCTTCATTAATTCAGCACGGGTAAAGGGCTTAGTTAAGTATCCAGAAGAGCCTACTATTTTAGCTTTGACTTTGTCGATAATTCCCTTATTACCTGTCACAAAAATAATAGGTACTTTTGTAAACTGAGAATTATTCCGAATGATGCGACATAGCTCATACCCATCTATCCCCGCCATGTTCAAATCCAATAAGATCAAGTCTGGCTTATGTCTGATAATGGACATTACTGCTTTAATTGGTTCATTAACAGTCACTACCGAAAACTTCTCATCTTCTAAAAACCGACTGATTTCCTTGAGAATAGTCGGGCTGTCATCGACAGATAAGATTTTGTAATTTTTTTGCGGTTGAGGAGGACTAATAACCATATTTTCAGCAACATCATGACTCCTATTGGCTGGAGTTATCTGTAACGCAGAATTTTCGACATCGTTGTAGCTGGGAGTTAGATTTAGTTCTGCTGCAGGTATTTGTGTGATATATTGAGGAGAATTAACAGCAGATGACACGGTAATTATTGGCGGAAATTGATCAAAAGGAGGGTCAGCTTCATGGAGCAGGATAGAACCATGAAGGATATGTGGGTATAACATCTGAGCAAATTGAATTTCATCCAAGCCGAGAATTACAGCTAAATGGCGCAGGCTAAAACCTTTCATCCAACTTGTGAAGTGTTGCTGTAATTCTGGCAAAGTTTTGTCATAGAATCTGCTATTGACCAACAAATATGGACGTTGATAAGGAGAGGTAATTTGTGGAGTAAAAGATTGCCAAATTTGTAACCGCGCCTGACAATACCTGAGTGTACTTTCTATATCTAGTTGGCAAATTATAGGTAAACTATTTACTAGTTCTTGTAACTCATAAGTCCCTGCTTTAATTAAAAGAAGCGATTCTATTACTTCTATCGTCAATGCGCGAATAAGTTGTCCTGTTTGTAATTCCAACAAGTGCTTTTCCCTAATCAGCCAGTGAATAGCTTGATACTCTGGTAAATGACCCAGATCGTGCTGTTGGTCCATCGTTAACTGTTGAATTTGCCAATCAGGTTCAAATAACAGACGTAAATGCAGACGGATTTCACTTGTTAACTGAGAATTTTGCTGACTCGATATCCGCAGATGACGCTCTAACCTGTCAAATGGCTCTAAGGAATCAGTAGCATAAATAATTTTCCCCTGTTCTATGTATATTAACCAGTAAACTGAATTGCTGGAAACATGTAAACAAGTATTTGTGGCAGAATTAGTTAGTTGTCCTAATAGGCTGAGGGGAGACAGTTTGTTAAATGTACCAGTATTATCCATATTAACTATAACTAGTAAGATGATTCTAGAGAGAAAATTTTCTATATAAAATCTTCAAATTTAAATATTTTATTTCTGTTGATAAATGTATATCATATTAAGTACTATATGCTGACGATTGATTGAATTTACATAAACTAAGTTCCTGATAGCCGAAACTGGAGTGAGAATAGTTTGTGGGGTTGGTCTGGAGCTATCTACCAACAAATATCATAAATTATGGTTATGCTAGCATTAGCAAACTATATACTTAAGAGAAAATTACAACTTAGAACTTTAACATAACACAAAAAGTTATGCTTGATACATTGAAACTTGATGAAGTCGTAGAGTTTGCTGAAAATCCTGAGCCACGTTGTCCTTGTGTACTATTGCTGGATACCTCTGGTTCCATGCAGGGAGAGCGGATTGAGGCGTTAAATCAGGGGTTGCTCAGTTTAAAAGATGAACTGGTGAAAAACTCTCTGGCGGCAAGAAGAGTAGAAGTGGCGGTCATAACTTTTGATACCAGTATTACCGTGGTGCAAGACTTTATCACTGCCGACCAGTTCAATCCACCGATTCTCACAGCCCAAGGACTGACAACAATGGGAGCAGGAATCAATAAAGCTTTGGACATGATTCAAGAACGTAAATCCCAATATCGGAATAATGGTATTGCCTATTATCGTCCTTGGGTATTCATGATTACTGATGGTGAGCCTCAGGGTGAATTAGAATCTGTGATTGAGAAAGCGGCTGAACGTCTCCAAGGAGATGAAGCAAATAAACGTGTAGCATTTTTTACCGTAGGGGTAGAGAATGCCAATATGACCCGCTTAAATCAAATAGCTGTGAGGACACCACTGAAATTAAATGGGTTGAACTTTATAGAAATGTTTGTTTGGTTGTCAGCGAGTATGTCCGTCGTCTCTCATTCCCAGCTAGATGAACAAGTCGCATTACCACCTATTGGTTGGGGATCTGTTTAAGAAAACAGCTAGAATTAGCTGTGAACAAAGCAAATTTATGAATACATTCAGACAGATTTCTCCATGGCGTGTAGTAGCAGCTTCTGTATGTGGTACAAGCCATTTAAAAAATAAACAGTTGTGTCAGGATGCCCATGATTGGCAAATATTGCCCAATAATGTGTTGGCGATCGCTGTGGCTGATGGTGCTGGTTCAGCTAGTTTGGGTCAGGTGGGAGCAAAGATAGCTGTAGAAACGGCGATCGCCTATCTCGCCCAGCAAGAAATTAGCGATGAAATTCTCACCCAGGATATGTTATTGAGTGATTTACTCACCCAGACGACATTAGTTGCGAGAAAATCTGTAATAGCAGAAGCTGCTGCTTGTAAGCACGAACCACATGATTTAGCCACGACCTTAATTATCATGCTGGCGACACCATTTCTAGTGGCTGTCTCCCAGATAGGAGATGGTTTAGCCGTCGTCCAGGATAGTAGAGGAGGACTATCAGCCCTAACTGTACCTAAGTGTGGAGAATACATTAATGAAACCACTTTTTTAACTGCGGCGGATGCTTTAAATACGGCGCAAATAAAAGTATGGCGGGAAAAAATAGTCAACATTGGTGTACTCACCGACGGACTCCAAATGTTAGCGCTGAATATGGTTGTGGGAGAACCCCACAAACCGTTCTTTTTGCCTTTGTTTGCATTTGTCGCCCAGACAGAAGATAAACTAATAGCCCAAGAGGAGTTAGTCAACTTCTTATGTTCTGAGCGGATTAGCCAACGTACTGATGATGATTTGACACTAGTTATAGCTGCATTTCGTCACTAGGGAGTAGCATCTAGATTCAATAACCTCTTTTAACCGTAATTCCACCATGCAGGTACTACGTTGTCTCTCCCAGCCAGAAATTCTCAACCTCACTGTCAGTTTGGGACGTGGTGGTGAAGCTTGTATCTATGCGGTACCAGCAGCAGAAAATTTGGTAGCAAAAATTTATCATAAGCCACACCCAACTCAAGCTGACAAACTGCGAGCAATGCTAGCTAACCCACCGGAAAATCCCACAGCTAGTTTAGGTCATATTTCCATTGCTTGGCCGCAGGAGTTATTAACAGCATCGGATGGAAGCGGTGAGGTCATGGGCTTTCTCATGCCTCGTATCCAGGGAATGCTGCCGATAATGGATTTCTATAACCCGGGCATTCGCCGTCAACACTGTCCATTATTTAATTACCAATATTTACTCCGGGCTGCTCGCAATTTGGCAGCAGCTTTTGCGGCTTTACATGCCAGTAATTACTGTATTGGCGATGTGAATGAGTCAAATATTTTGATTAGTGATACAGCATTGGTGACTTTAGTAGACACAGACTCATTTCAAGTCCATGACCCACAAGAGAATATTGTCTATCGTTGTCCAGTTGGTAAACCGGAATTTACGCCTCCAGAACTGCAAAATAAGACTTTTTCTGACTACGATCGCCAGATATACCATGATTTATTTGGGTTAGCTGTACTTATATTTCAATTATTAATGGAAGGTACACACCCATTTTCGGGAATCTTTCAAGAAAACACAGAACCACCGCCATATGAAGTCAGAATAGCTTCAGGACATTTTACTTATAGTCAAAAACAGCAAGTTCCCTACAAGCCTACGCCTATTGCTCCTCCTTGGCAAATTCTCCATCCCAGTTTGCAGAATTTATTTTTACTTTGTTTTGAAGATGGTCATGTCAATCCCCAAGTTAGACCTAATGCTCAAACTTGGTTATCAGCCATAGCTGAGGCTGAAGCAACTCTGGTTACTTGTACTGTAAATGGGCAGCATTATTATAATAATCACCTGGATAAATGTCCTTGGTGTGAGCGGACAATGCGATTAGGCGGACGAGACCCTTTTCCTTCTTTTCATACCATTGCATCTGGAGAGCATTTGCGACCACGGAAAAAATCTCGCCTGCATCAAACTCCACCGATTGTCAAACCTGTCATTCCTCGATTTACTGGGCATTACTGGCCTGTATTTAGCAAAAATTCCTCCCAATTCAGACCCTATGTGCTTCTCGCTTGTTTAGTTGGTTTTGGTTTATTTGGTTATTTGGATGTGATGATTAAATTTACCCGGTTATTTGTTTCCCCAAATCCTTACACTCAAGAATCTTTATTAGCTCGCAAAGAAATTTCTCCTCCTCACCTTGACCAACCACCGACTTTTATAGATTTTTACCAAAAGGGTGAAATGGCTTATCAAAGCCGAGACTATGAACTGGCGATTGAGAATTTTGGTCTCGCTATTCAACTTAATCATAGTGATGCCAAAACCTATATAAATAGAGGTAATGCGCGGTATAACCTCAAGGATTATGAAGGAGCATTATCAGATTTTAACCAAGCTTTACGGATCAATCCTCATGATGTCAAAGCTTATATCAATCGAGGTAATGCCCACTATATGCTAGCTGATTATAGTAGTGACCCTGATCATGAGTATAAGCAAGCATTATCAGATTTCAATCGCGCTATAGACTTTAATAATGCTGAACCTGAAGCCTATATTAGACGAGGAATTATCCGGTTTCAATTAGCTAAGTATAGTAATAATTCGGAATCAGGATATAAAGCGGCGATCGCTGACTTAGATCAAGCGATCAGCTTGAATGCGTCCAAATCAGAAGCTTATTATCAGAGAGGACTAGTGCGTTATCAAATGGCTCAATATAGCGGTAACTATGTAGAGGAATATAAAAAAGCTATCGCGGATTTTAACCAAGCATTAAATATTAATCCCCGTCTGCCAAAAGTCTATATTAAACGGGGGATGGTTCACTATGAATTAGCTCAATATGGAATTAGTGGATATCACCAAAATCAAGTCCAAGCAATTGAGGATTTACAAACAGCTGCAAAAGTATCTCTTGAGCAAGAAGATATGGAAAATTACCAACAAGCCCTGAGCAATTTCTGTGTAGTTGTAGAAAATAAATGTGACACTTTACTCAAAAGCTCAACTATCGTGGGTAAAACTAATATTAGTACTCAGCATCAAGAACCAAAATGTGCGGAATCTATTCAGCCATCAATCATCAGTAATAGCGAAGAATGTACAGAAAAATCTGTCTTTCATTAAGAGGGAACAGGGAACAGGGAACAGGGAACAGCAAGAAAAACGTTTTTTCTTTCCAGCGCAGCGTCAGAAAAAATACGTCCTTATACAAACAAATCCCCTAATTTTAATTATGGGGATTTTACTGTTTCCTGTTCCCTGTTCTCTGTTCCCTACCCGAAGGGCTATATCAATCTTTTATATATAAAATCCCTTAATTTACTTTTACTTTATATTTTGCTTATCTATTTATAGTTAAATAATCTTATGATTCATCAATAAATAACAGAAATAAATTCAAATCCGACCCTGTTTATTTCTGGTGTATTCTCTTAATTAAAACCAACTATTTGCCACTACATCTAACTCAGGGTTACGCGGAAAATAAGCTCAAATAATCAAAATGCAAATTTTTGAGGTAATTGCATGAAAGCAGTGATTTTGGCTGGAGGGTTAGGTACACGCCTCAGTGAAGAAACAACTATCAGACCCAAGCCAATGGTTGAAATAGGTGGTAGACCAATTCTTTGGCATATAATGAAAACTTACTCCAGCCACGGAATTAATGAATTTATCATTTGTTGTGGCTATAAAGGTTACATCATTAAAGAGTATTTTGCCAATTACTTCTTACATATGTCCGATGTCACCTTTGACATGCGATTTAACCAGATGATTGTCCATTCTGGAAATGCTGAACCATGGCAAGTTACCTTAGTGGATACGGGGGATAATTCTATGACAGGTGGTCGTTTAAGGCGGGTAAGAGAGCATATTGGGAATGATACTTTTTGCTTCACTTATGGTGATGGTGTAAGTAATGTCAATATTCAGGAACTAATTAGTTTTCATCAACAAGAAAAATCCTTAGCAACACTGACTGCGGTTCAACCAGCAGGACGTTTTGGAGCTATTTCTCTAGGACCCCAACAAGTTAAGATTACTAATTTCCATGAGAAACCCGAAGGTGATGGTGCTTGGATTAATGGGGGTTATTTTGTCCTAGAACCAGAAGTGATCAATTTTATTGATGATGATAGCACTGTCTGGGAAAAGCAGCCTTTGGAAAAATTGGCGAGTATGGGAGAATTATCTGCTTTTAGACATGATGGTTTTTGGCAACCTATGGATACTTTAAGAGATAAAAACCATCTTGAGGAATTATGGAAAAATGGTCAAGCACCCTGGAAGGTATGGTGAAAATACAGGAGTCAGGAGTCAGGAGTCAGGAGTTAGGAGCGATGTATGATTTTGCAATTATCGGTGGGGGAATAGTAGGACTTTCGACCGCAATGGCTTTGGGCGATCGCTATCCTGATGCGCGGATATTAGTGTTAGAAAAAGAGCACCAATGGGCGTTTCACCAAACTGGTAATAATAGTGGTGTGATTCATTCTGGGATTTACTATAAACCAGGAAGTTTCAAAGCTAAATTCTGTCGCGATGGTAATCGCTCAATGGTGGAATTTTGCCAGAAACATGCAATTGAATATGAAGTTTGTAGTAAACTTATAGTCGCGACTCAGGTAGAAGAACTCCCCCGATTAGAGAACCTGTACAAAAGAGGTCTGGAAAACGATATCCCAGTTTCCCGACTTAGCCCAGAAGCAGTTACAGAAATTGAACCTCATGTTAAATCTGTCGGCGCTGTTCAAGTCCTATCTACGGGAATTGTCAATTACAAGCAAGTTTGTTTAAAATACGCCGAGTTAATCGCCGAACAGGGCGGAGAATTACACCTAAATACCAAGGTGCTCCAGATTAGACAATCCGACCAACATCACGTATTAGAAACCAATCAAGGGAGTTTTGCGGCGCGATTTATGGTCAATTGTACGGGATTGCATAGCGATCGCCTGGCTAAATTGAGTAGATTGCAACCCCCAGCCCAAATTATCCCTTTTCGGGGAGAATACTACGAACTCACCCCCAGCAAGCGATATCTGGTCAAAAATCTGATCTATCCAGTCCCAAATCCCGATTTTCCCTTCCTCGGTGTTCATTTTACGCGGATGATTGACCAGAGCGTTCACGCAGGACCAAACGCAGTTTTGAGTCTCAAACGCGAAGGTTATCAAAAAACTGATTTCGACTTGCGGGATTTTCTGGAAATTATTACCTACCCTGGTTTCTGGAAGCTCGCTGCTAAACATGCTGATGAGGGTATACAAGAAATTATCCGCTCATATAGTAAAGCTGCTTTTGTGCGGAGTCTCCAAAAACTGATTCCCGAAGTACAAACAGAGGATTTAGTCCCTACCCATGCGGGAGTTCGCGCCCAAGCATTAAGAAATGATGGCTCCTTGGTAGAAGACTTCTTAATTATGCCAGGTAAAAACGCCAGCCATGTTTGCAATGCTCCGTCCCCAGCAGCAACTTCTTCTTTGGAAATTGGCAAAGCTATCGTAGCTCAAATTCCCCAACAGTCACATCTATCGGAAGTAGTAAAAATAAGGAATTACTGAAAATGAAAATACTCGTCACTGGAACAGAAGGATATCTTGGTTCTTTATTACCACCTTTGCTGATCGAAAAAGGACATGAGGTAATGGGATTAGATACTGGATTTTATAAAGTGGGTTGGTTATACAACGGAACTGAAGTCACAGCTAAAACCCTAAATAAAGACATTCGCAATATTCAACCCGAAGACTTACAGGGTGTAGAAGCAGTGGTGCATATGGCGGAACTTTCCAATGACCCGACCGGACAACTAGCTCCCCATATCACTTATGAAATTAATCATTTAGGCTCGGTGAGATTAGCTAACTTAGCAAAAGCAGTAGGTGTCCGGCGCTTTATCTATATGTCTTCCTGTAGCGTTTATGGTGTGGCGACGCAGGAGGATATTACAGAAGAATCAGCGACTAATCCCCAAACAGCATACGCAGAATGTAAGACTTTAGTAGAACGAGATGTCAAACTCCTCGCTGATGATGATTTCTCCCCGACTTTTATGCGCAACGCTACGGCTTTTGGGGCTTCTCCCAGAATGCGGTTTGATATTGTTTTGAATAATTTATCAGGTTTAGCATGGACAACCAAGGAAATTAAAATGATCAGTGATGGTACACCTTGGCGTCCTCTCGCTCACGCCTTAGATATCTGTAAAGCGATAGTTTGTGTTTTGGAAGCACCCAGAGATATTATTCACAATCAAGTATTTAATGTGGGAGATACAGCACATAACTATACAGTCAAACAAATCGCCGAGATCGTCGCTGACGTTTTCTGTGATTGTAAATTATCTTTTGGCGATCGCGGAGCAGATAACCGCAGTTATAGAGTCTCTTTCGAGAAAATTAATACCCTATTACCTGGATTCAAGTGTGATTGGGATGCTCAACGTGGCGCTCAACAACTTTTTAATTTATTTCGCCAGATCCAGATGACCCAAGATACCTTTCTATTTAGAGGGTTTACACGCTTAAAGCAATTGGAGTATTTGATTCGGACTGAACAACTTGACCAAGATTTCTTTTGGAGTAAGTGAAGTATATGGGAGGTAATTGTTGTTGGAAAATGGATAGACTACTCACGATAGCAATTCCCACTTTTAATCGAGCAGATTTGCTCGATCAACAATTAACATGGTTAGCTCAAGCTATCCAAGGGTATGAATCTGAATGCGAAATCTTAGTCTCAGATAATTGTTCTACTGACCACACACAAGTCATAATCCAAAAATGGCGCTCAACTCTAAATAACGTCATATTCCATAGTAATAGAAATTCTCATAATCTTGGGGTTGTAAAAAATATTACTTATTGTCTTAATCATGCTCAAACCAAGTATATTTGGACAATTGGGGATGATGATCCCATTCAGAATCGTGCTCTTCCTTATGTCTTGGATAAAATTAAACAATGTGCAAATCTTTCATTATTGCTACTAAATTTCTCTGGACGGAATAAAATTACTGGTGAAACTGTACACCCACCTAAAATAATTGGTAATCGCTGGTTTGATATTTATAGTGAAGATGGAAATGGTGATGGTAAAAGTATTTTTGAACATTGTTTAGCCAAAAGTGTAGGTGCTGTTATTTTCCTTTCCTCGACAATTTTTCATACCCAATTTGTCCAAAAGGCAATCAAACTTTGGCCAGAAGGAGTAGATAATTGGATCTACTTTGGTTATTTAACTGGATATTGTGCTACTCAAGGAAATATCATTGTTACCCAAGATGTCTATCTAGAATGTATTGTCGGAGTGAGTTATTGGCAAAAAGAAGCTCAATCGGCATTATTAATGCAATATAAACACATTCCTGAAGTTATTCTTCAGCTTGAATCAATTGGATATTCTCACAAATATTGTCATCAAAGACTTTTGCAAAATTTTCGAGAAGTGGATTTAAAGGTATTTTTAGGTGCTTTTAGAAGATGGCCTTTATCCACAATAAAAATAGTTGTCCCATTTCTCTTTCTAGCAATTAAATCCGCCTGTGATTTGCTCCTGACTTCTCCTCCATTTACCTATATTCCTGTAAATAAATGGGGAGGAAAAACATCAAAGTCCCTCGCCCAAAGGGATTTAGGGTGAGGGCGAACTTTTGGAATATTAACACCCAGAAATTTACGTGAAAATTTACGTTATGTTGATCAAAATTAAACATATAATATCGGGAATAATTTGCGAAATAAAATACAGATTTGCTCTGGTTCAACATAGGAGTAAATTACCTCTACTCTCAGAGAGCGATCGCTTTGTGGTTGAGACTCTTAAACGTGAAGGCGCTTATGTCACAACCCTCACAGATTTAGGGTTACCACTACCTACTGCGACAGGATTGCTGCGGACAGCTAAACGTCAGTTAGCGCAAATGGAAAAAGTGGATCATCATCTGGCTGAAAAATTACCTGAAAAATTACCTGAAAAATTACCTCAGATATATACAGTCACAGATATACCGGAAATTGCTAATTGGGGAAAAGAGCCAAGGTTACTCAATTTAATTGAAAACTATATTGGTCTTCCTATTGCTTTTCATGGTGTACACTTACGTAAAGACTTCCCTAGTGAACATCAGTTTAATACATTATTATGGCATAAAGATGCGGAAGATAGGCGGATTATCAAAGTCTTTGTTTATTTGGAGGATGTGTTAGAAAAACATGGACCTTTTGAATATATTCCTAAATCATTAACCTCTATATTTAGCTGGGAATTTTATCGAATTTATCTCCAACTTTGGCTCTCAGGTCATTTAGGAATAAACGATCAAAAATTAGAGAAAATTATCCCGAAATCAGCTTGGAAATCCTGTCAAGGTAAAGTGGGAACTGTGATTATTGCAGATACAAAATCTGTTTTACATCATGGAACATTACGTACAGAAGCAAGAGCAAGTCTCTTCTTTTGTTATACCGCCAAATCCCCCAAAAGACCAGAACTCTGTACTCAATACTGGGACCATACCTTTCCCCATTTCACACCCCATACCCTACACCCTACACCCTCTCTATGATATTCACTGAAATTAATCTCAAAGATGCTTTTATGATTGAACTAGAAGAAAAGCATGACCAGCGTGGTTTTTTTGCTCGGACTTTCTGCGCTCGTGAGTTTGAGTCATATGGGCTGAAACCCCTAGTGGCTCAGTGCAACTTGTCCTTCAATTATCAGCAAGGTACAATCAGGGGAATGCATTATCAAATTCCCCCAGCCGCAGAGACTAAATTAATCCGATGTACTCAAGGAGCAATATATGATGTAATTATTGATATGCGCCCTGAATCACCTACATTTTTATCCCATTTTGGCATAGAACTTAGCGCCAATAATCGTTGTGCTTTGTATGTCCCGGCGATGTTTGCTCATGGTTATCAAGCTCTCACTGATGAAACTGAAATCGCTTATCAAGTCGGTGAATTTTATCAGCCAGGATATGAAAGAGGTTTACGCTATGATGACCCTTTTTTCAATATTCAATGGCCATTAAAGGTGACAGAAATTTCTGAGAAGGATTTGAATTGGCCTTTATTACGAATGATGACTGTTGGTAGCGAAGCTAAATAAATCAAGTAAGAGGGAACAGGGAACAGGGAACGGGGAACAGGGAGAAAAACCTGTCCGAAGTTCTAGCAAACAAGAAGCAAGCAAACACGAGAAAAATAGGAGAAATTGATGATTATTATCGATAAGGCTTTACAAGTTAGAGCGCAAACAGGTAATCCCATTAGAGTAGGGATGATTGGCGCTGGTTTTATGGGTCGGGGAATTGCTAATCAGATCATTAATTCAGTTCCAGGGATGGAATTGGTTGTCATTTTCAATCGTCACATAGATGCAGCTAAACAGGCTTATTTAGCTGCTGGGATCGAGGATTTCCAAATTGTGAATACTGTTAATGACTTAGAACAGGCGATCGCTCAGGGTAAATATGCTGTCACGGAAGACCCCTATTTAGTTTGTCGGACCCAAGGAATTGACGCCATAATTGAAGTCACTGGTGCTGTGGAGTTTGGCGCTCATGTGGTGATGGACGCGATCACCCACCACAAACATATCATTATGATGAATGCTGAATTGGACGGTACTATTGGTCCAATCCTCAAAGTTTACGCTGACAGAGCCGGAATTATTCTCAGCGCTTGTGATGGAGACCAGCCAGGAGTACAGATGAATCTATACCGTTTTGTCAAAAGTATGGGTTTGACACCCCTCCTCTGTGGTAACATCAAAGGTCTCCAAGACCCCTATCGCAATCCCACCACTCAAGCCGGATTTGCTCAACGTTGGGGTCAAAAACCTCATATGGTAACTAGTTTTGCCGATGGTACCAAGATTTCCTTTGAACAGGCGATCGTAGCTAATGCTACGGGAATGACGGTTGCGCAAAGAGGAATGCTAGGATATGAATTTACTGGTCATATTGATGAGATGACAAAAATCTATGATGTAGATCAGTTAAAGGAATTGGGTGGAATTGTGGATTATGTGGTCGGAGCCAAGCCCGGCCCAGGAGTATATGTATTTGCTACCCACGACGATCCCCAACAACAACATTATCTAAATCTTTATAAATTAGGCGAAGGTCCGCTTTATAGTTTCTATACACCTTATCATCTATGTCATTTTGAAGTTCCTTTATCTGTAGCGCGGGCTGTGTTATTCCAAGATGCTGTACTATCGCCATTACATGATCCAGTAGTGGATGTAGTGACTACTGCTAAAATCAATCTCTCAGCTGGAGAAACTTTAGATGGGATTGGTTACTATATGACCTATGGACAGTGTGAAACCGCAGCGATCGCCAGAGAGCAAAATCTTCTACCCATTGGTTTAGCGGAAGGTTGTCGTTTGCGACGAGATATCCAGCGCGATCAAGTTATCACTTACGACGATGTAGAGTTACCAGAGGGAAGACTAGCTGACCAACTCAGATTTGAGCAAAATGCTCATTTCGCCCCAGCTAAAACCTTAGTAGCAGTTTAACCGAGTCCGTAGTTGCGCTTTAGCGCAATATTTAACTAGCGCTAAAGCGCAACTACAGACTGGAGAAAACCCCCTCTTCTCCCTACACCCTACACCCTACACCCTACACCCTTCTTTTATGAAAATTGCTCTTGTCCATGATTATTTAACCCAGCGAGGTGGGGCAGAGCGCGTGTTTGAATTACTTTGTAAGCGCTATCCTGAAGCTGACATTTTTACATCCGTTTATGACCATCAAAAAACTATTGATTTAGGTGAGCGGGTAATTAATACAACTTTTTTACAGAAAATTCCCGGTGCGGCTAAATATTTCCGGTTGTTGGCTCCTTTGTATTTTCCCGCCTTTCGCTGTTTGAATTTACAAGACTATGATTTAATTATTAGCAGTAGTACTAGTTTTGCTAAAGCAGTTCGCAAAAAACCAGAAGCACAGCATATTTGTTTTTGTCACAATGTCACCCGCTTCTTATGGGATACAGAAGTTTATTTGCGAGAGTATACAGACTATCGTTATTTTGCACCTCTAATTGAAACAATATTTCAATGGATGAGGAATATAGACCTAAAATATGCGCAGGAACCTGACCTTTATATTGCCAATTCCAGCGTGGTTTCCCGACGCATACAACAAGTGTATGGCAAGAAATCAATTGTAATTAATTATCCTATTGATACCAGCAACTTCATTTTTTCCGATACGAAGGAAGACTATTATCTAGCATCAGCCAGGATGATTAGCTATAAACGTCTCGATATTATAATTGAGGCTTTTAATTGGCTGGGGTGGAAATTATTTATATCGGGTGATGGTCCCGAACAGGGGAGATTAAAATCTAAAGCACTACCAAATATTCAATTTCTGGGTCATGTCAGTGATACAAACCGTAAGGATTTATTTTCTAAAGCCAAGTCTATTATTGTCGCTGCTTTAGAAGATTATGGTTTGGTTCCTGTAGAGGCTAATGCTAGCGGAACTCCAGTCGTTGCTTATGGAGCAGGTGGGGTACTAGATACCCAAATACCAGGTAAAACAGGCGTGTTTTTTCATAGACAAACACCAGATGCTCTGCAAACTGCGTTACTAGAGGGACAAGCTATTTCTTGGAATTACGAGAAGATTCGCAATCATGCGGTGGGAAATTTTTCTGAGACAGCATTCTTTAGCAAAGTTGAGCAAATTATTGATCAAACTATTCTCAAGCGTTAATCATTCGTTTGTTTGTTAATTCAAGGATAATAAAACGTGGTTCAAACTAGTCTAAATTCACATCTAAATTCAAATATAGTGACAATATCCGAGGAGGAACCAGGTTATGGACAACTATTTGCCATATTAGTCCGCAGGTTTCCCTGGTTTTTGGTCGGATTTTTAGGTTGTACTGCCATTGCAGGTATAATTACTCTCAATACGCATCCTACATACAGAAGTTCGATGCAATTACTAATAGAACCTAACTATCAAGGTAAGAAAGAAACGGGGGGAATTGAAAATCAATTTACCGACTCTACTGTGGAGATCGATACTGCTACTCAGTTAAGTTTGATGCAGAGTACTGGACTGATCCAAAAAGCAGTAGAAAAGCTAAAAGTTGACTATCCAGATATGACTGTAGCTGAGGTTAAAGCTGCTTTGGTTTTAGACCAACTCAGGTCGAAAGATGATAATGTCGCCACTAAGATTTTCCATGTTACTTACACTGATACCGATCCAGAAAAAACCCAAAAAGTCTTGACGAGTATTCGCCAAGTCTATGTAGAATATAATAGACAACAGCAGAATTTACGGCTAGAGAAAGGTCTGCAAATTATTCGCGAGCAACTCAGAAAAGCTAGTGATGACGTAAATTTATCTGAAGCTAATCTGCAGAGGTTTCGCAGAAGCCAAAATCTGATCGATCCAGAGTCGCAAGCTAAAGAACTGGAAACAGATTTAAATAATATCCAGAAAGACCGCCAAACAACCCGTTCTCAATATCGGGAGGCTTTAGCTAGACAAAAATCTTTAGAAATAGAACTTAACCGCACCCCTCAAAATGCTTTAGTTTCTTCTCGGTTGAGTCAGTCTAGTCGCTATCAAAGTCTACTCAACGAAATTCAGAAGACAGAATTAGCTTTAGCGCAGGAACGCTTACGTTTTACTGATAATAGCCCTAGCGTCCAAAAACTGCAAGAACAATTGCAAGGTGAAAAAGAATTATTGCAACAAGAGGTCAGTCGGACTTTAGGGGGACAATCAACTACTGCGCTCAATTCTGGTCATTCTGGCGCAAGTCTGCTGGAACAAGGACAACTTGGTCAAATTGACCTCAACCTGACTGGTCAGTTAGTAGATACACAGACTAGTATAGTTGCGTTAACTGCTAGAGATCAAACCTTGGCGCAAAAAGAAACTCAGCTACGCCAGGAACTCAAACGCTATCCCTACTTACTAGCTTATTACAATCGCATACTTCCCCAGCTAAAATTTAGCCGTGACAGGTTAGAACAACTGTTAAAAGCAGAACAGCAATTGAGACAAGAGCTTTCTAAAGGTGGGTTTAATTGGGAAGTGGTAGAAGAACCATCCAGAGGCGATCGCTTGGGACCGAATCTAGAGCAGAACCTCTTATTAGGTGGTGTGGTAGGGATAATGGTTGGTGGGATTGCGGCGTTTATGCGCGAGTCGTTTGATGATGCTGTCCACACTACGGCTGAATTGGAGAAGCAGTCAGCTTTACCCTTGTTGGGAACAACTCCTAAATTACCAGCTGCTAAACCCAGAGAATCAGTGATCAAATTACCTTTTGGTAAACCAGAAGTTCTGGCTCCTTGGACTGTACAAGTACTACAATCTCCCCCACGTTGGGAATCGCTAGACCTGATTTTTAAAAATATTGAGCTTTTAAATACTGTCTCTAGTCTCAAGTCGCTGATGGTAACTTCAGCCCTACCAGATGATTCTAAATCAGCATTAGCATTGGGACTAGCCATGAGTGCGGCGCGGTTACATAAAAAAGTGCTGTTGATTGATGCTAATTTACGAGTTCCCAATCTCCACAAACAACTCAATCTGCCAAATGAGCAAGGACTTTCTACTCTATTAGGAAATGATATCACCTTACCCAATCAGATAGGCATTCCCTATACAGGTTCATCTTATATTGATATTTTGACCGCTGGACCAATCCCTGCTGACCCGGCTAATCTATTGAGTTCGCCCCGGATGATGCAATTAATGTCAGCATTTGAGGATAACTACGATCTGGTACTCATAGATGCTTCCTCCGTTCTGGGTTTAGTCGATGCCATACTGACAGCATCTTCCTGTCATGGTGTAGTTATGGTAGCTAGTATTGGCACAGTGACTAGAACTCAGTTGTCCCATGCTACATCTATGTTAAGTCGGTTAAATCTCATAGGGGTTGTAGCCAATGGAGTATCCGACTCTGATAGTGCATATGTACCATATATGAGGCAGCAACAGTTGGCGCTACAACATGTGGAAAAGTAGTCTGTGATTTGTAAATCGGTCGCAGACCATTGAATTTTATATCTACTTAAAATTCAATGGTCTGTTTTTCTCTTAATCACAAATAGATTTTCTTTTGTGATAATTAATCCAATTTATTATAACTTAATTATCTTAGCAAAAAAACAAAATTTATTTAAAGAGTAAATAAAGAATTTATTTAGACAATATCCATATCTCCAGATTCTTATATTCTAGAGATCAAAGACAAAACTCAAAACTCAAAATCCGCTCTCCACGGCTATTATTGATTGTCTCAATATTAAGTCAGTAACTTACTACTGGATAACTGCAAATACATATGACAACATCAATACTCCCCAGTTTAGAGAATAACTATACTATACCCAAGAGCGTAGCTGAAAAACAACAAAATAATCGCTCCCAATATTGTACGCTTCAGTGGCGCAGGAGTCAGTTATTAGTCAAGTCTTCTGGAAAACTACAGCAGCTATATTTTCCTGCACTAGATAATGCAGATCTCTTGGTGGAGTGTTTGAAACATTCTTTAGTTAATTTAGTCAGTATAGATCCAAACCTGGACGAATCCGACTTACGCTTCTGGGCGGAAGCTTGTTTACAGGCTAATAAACCGATTTTCCTTAACTTGTCTTATAACCAGAAAATAAGAAAGCAAAGTAACCAAGTTTTAGGGATTTTGCAAAGACTGTTAGACTTGATTTTAGCTTTTGTCTTACTGTTTTTATTTAGTCCCACAATCCTAGTGATAATTATGCTGATGCGAGCTAAGTCTCCAGAGAGTTTGTTTGAATCTGATTGGTATGTAGGACAACGAGGTAAACTATTTCGAGCGATGAAATTTGCTACAAATGAACGCGATCACATCTTTCCATTAGGGTCATTCATACGTAAATCTCACCTAGATAACTTACCTAAGCTATTAAATGTCATTCGGGGTGAAATGAGTTTAATTGGATTTCGTTGCTGGTGCTTGTCAGATACATTGAAATTAAATTTAGTAGAGCAAATTTAAATGACTTTACAATTTCCCCAACCACTGTTAAACCTGTTGAGAGCTACTAAGTTTTGGCGAGAGAACTATTTGATATTAGAAGAATTTAAACACTTCAAAAAAATCGTTATTCTAGCGCTATTATTTTCTTTTTTTGCTGCTACTTTTGAAGGGATAAGTATTGGATTTTTGATGTCATTTTTGCAGAACTTAACTAGTTCTAATGCTCCACCAGTTCACACAGGGATAGATTGGTTTGACCACTGGATATTAGGAACTAATCATTCAGCAGTTGAACGTTTATATCGCATATCAGGATTGATTTTACTTAGCACTTGGGTACGGGCAATTTTCAATTATTTAGGTCAAGTATACACTGAAATAGCCCAACTAAAACTTGGCGATCGCTTACGGAAGCAGATATTTGAACAGCTACAATCTTTATCACTGAGTTACTTTAACAAAACCCGTTCTGGAGAAATAATTAATAGCATTACTACAGAAATTGAGCGAATCAGACAAGGGTTTAGTGGCGCAGCATTTCTGTTTACTAGGTTACTCACATCCAGCGTTTACCTGATTACAATGTCCTTAATTTCCTGGAAATTAACCTTAATTTCGCTGCTCTTATTCACCCTTTTAGGGGTGGGATTATCCAACCTTAACGCCCGTGTAAGAGAAAGAAGTTTTGGTATGTCTATAGCTAATGCTAATCTGACATCAATAGCTATAGAATTGATCAATGGAATTCGCACAATTCATGCATTTGGGACAGAGGAGTTTGAGCGCCAACGTTATTACCAAGCCAGTAATCAAGTAGTTAGTAGCTCGACTAAAGTAGTTTTAGCTTGGACATCAGTAAAACCGATTACCGAAAGCGCTGCGACAACAGTGTTAATCGGGATGATTATCATGGCTTTCACTAACTTTGTCACTAATGGTAAACTCCAAGTAGGTTCTTTACTCACTTTCTTTTTTGTACTTTTTCGCCTAGTACCCTTAATTCAAGATGTCAACGGTACGAAAGCGTTTATGAGTACACTTCATGGGTCAATAGATAATATCAAAAATTTATTGAGAACTGATGACAAGATATATTTTAAAAATGGCAATATTCAGTTTCCTGGTTTTAAAAGGTCCATCGATCTAGTGTCTGTTGATTTTGCCTATAATGTAAATCAGCAGATATTAAAAAATGTCACCTTGACAATTGAACGGGGTAAAATGACAGCGTTAATCGGAGCATCTGGCGCTGGAAAAACCACTTTGGCTGACTTAATTCCACGATTTCATGATGCTACAGATGGTGATGTTTATATCGATGAAGTAGATATTAAACAGTTGGAAATCAATTCTTTACGGCGGAGAATAGCTGTAGTCAGCCAAGACACTTTTATTTTCAATACTTCCGTTTGGAATAATATCGCTTATGGTACACCAGAAGCAACAGAATGGGAAATTAAAGAAGCTGCTCGTTTAGCAAATGCGCTGGAATTTATTTTGCAAATGCCTGAAGGATTTGATACTACAATGGGAGATAGAGGTGTACGTTTGTCTGGAGGACAAAGACAGCGCATTGCTATTGCTCGCGCCTTGTTGAGAAACCCGGAAATTTTGATTTTAGATGAAGCAACAAGTGCTTTAGACTCTATCTCTGAACAATTAATTCAAGATTCTTTAGAAAAGTTGTCAGCAGGGAGGACAGTAATTGCGATCGCTCACCGTCTTTCCACAATTGCCAAAGCAGATAAAGTAGTAGTTTTAGAACAGGGACGAATAGTAGAACAGGGTAAATATCAAGAACTGCTAAAGATTCAAGGAAAACTTTGGAAATATCACCAAATGCAATATAAAGCGACTCCATCTGATTAGGAAATTAAACTATCATGTCAAATGCAATCATAGGTATTGTGGACACAGTAAACAGAGAAAATAAACCTCTAACTGGCGGAAATCTTTTTTGTCTAGCTCATGATTTACCACCTTTAAAGACACCAATTGCTAATCGAGCTAATAAAATCTTAGGTGAATTACAAAAGTATTGGCAAATTGATATATTAACTGCTACAAAAGATGCACATTTATCTAAAGCAACTAATATTAATTATGCTCAAACTTGGTATCCTCAGAGATTGATTCAACTTCTGAATAAACTGAGACTCGAAAAGTTCTTGAATCTGTTCATTTGGCCAGACCCAGATATTTTTTGGTTCTTCCCAGCCGTAATTAAAGGTTATCAGCTACTCAAGCAGAAAAAATATCAGAAAAAACATGATGTAATTTTCGTGTTTATGATGCCTTATTCCGCTGGTTTAGTAGGGGTAGTCCTCAAATGGTTAACTGGTTTACCTTTAGTTCTCAGTTTAGACGACTCACTCAGCTGTACTGATATGCATCCCAATGCTGCTACTTGGTTACACCATCATTTAGAGTATTGGTTAGAAAATTTCTATGTGCGTCAAGCAGATGCAGTAGTTTATGTATCTCAGTTTAATTTAGATTTAGTCAAAAGCCGCCAACCAGAATCACAGCGTTCAAAATTACATTTAATTCGCTGTGGTGCTGACCCCGAAGACTTCTCTACTCCTCTGGTTGACACCCCTAGTAATACATCTTTCCAGATGATTTATACTGGCGGTATGAATGGATGGTATGAGTTTTATCATCGTCCCCAAGAGAAAAAAGCATGGCAAAAATTGTATCGAGCTTGGTTAGAATGGGGTTACTATAGACGCGCCGAAATCGACTATCGCAGTTCTAGCCCTGTATTTGCAGGTAAAGCCATCCAAAATGTGATCGCCCAACATCCAGAATGGCGGGAAAAAATCCAACTCACAGTTTATGGTAATAGCTTTCCCGAATTTGTGGTGAAAAGAGTCCTGGAAAATCAACACATTGAGGATGTAGTTTCTGTATTTGGTGCATTACCCCATAATCATGCTATTCAAATGGCTCGACATGCAGATTTACTCTTCATTACTCTCCCATTACGTCCGGATGGTACATCAGGCGGACGTATTTCATGTAAAACCTATGAATATTTGATGACAGACCGTCCTATCTTAGCAGCAGTTCCCCAGGGTGAAAACTGGAATTATTTACAAGATAAACCAGGGGTATGGTTGGTGGAACCAACAGATATAGAGTCTATGAGTCAAGTAATTGCCCATATAGCAGCAGCAAAATTCTCTGGTTCTCCTTGGCGATGCGATCGCTCTCATCTACAACAAGAACTCAGTTATATAAATTTAGCTCAGGGTTATTTAGAAATATTGGTCGGGAGTCAGAAGTCGGGAGTCGGGAGTGGAAAGTCAAAATCATGAATATTACACTAACTTGTAACACAGGTTTAGGTACAGGGGGTCAAGGTATTTGTTTAGCAAATGCTGCATTTGGTCTCAGCCAATTTGCCGATTTAACTGTATTTTGTTCTGGGGTAGAAGCGCCAAAAACTCCTTTTCCAGTTTATCCATTAGGTTATTCACATTCCAGTCGGCGATTATTAAAAACTCCTTTATTACGCCGACGTAATGATTGGGCTGTATTACTCAGCGACCTATACTTTGACCGACAAGTCAGTCAAAAATTAAAATCTCAGCCATGCGATTTAATTATGGGAGTAGCAGGTCAGACTAATTTAGCTTTTGAAATAGCTAAATCAAAAGGAGCAAAAACTTGGCTCTATTGTCTGAACAGCTATCTCCCTTTTATGCAACAGCAAATTCAGCAGGAATTAAAGTATCTAGCTGACCCAACTGTAGCTACAATGAGTCCCTGGATGATCAAACGGTTTTTAGCAGAATGTTCCCAAGCTGATTTAATTGTTGTGCTTTCAGAAGTAGCGAAAAAGACATTTCTGCAAGCGGGATTTAACTCTGAAAAAATTGCAGTATTGACTCCTTTTGTAGATACGGAAAGATTTCGTCCATCTGCTAAAAATGATGATGTTTTTCGCGTACTTTATGTGGGGACAATCGAGCCACGTAAGGGAGTACATTACTTAATTAGTTCTTTCCTCCAGGCTAATATTCCTGACTCTGAATTATTAATAGTTGGTGGTGCTTCAACCCGCGCTCTGCGTATATTGATGGAAAATACATTGAGCCAAAATTCTCAGATTAAACAAGAATTTTGGGACTTTAGTCGCACTGACCCCACAAAGATTTTTAGTAAGTGTTCAGTTTTAGTTTTACCTTCAGTAGAAGATGGTTTTGGCTTAGTTGCATTGGAAGCAATGGCTTGTGGAATACCGATAATTGTCACTTCTCAATGTGGTGCTGCTGATTTAGTTACTCCAGGAGTAAATGGTTTTGTTATCCCTCCGAGAGATATTGCCAAGTTAGCTGAAAAACTGGCATATTTAGCAGCTAATCCAGCTATCAGTTCCCAGATGGGTAAATCAGCCCGACATACAGCTGAGCAACATATTTCCACAACTTACCAACACCAGTTAAACGAAATATTCAAACACCAAACCCAATTTAATTAATATTCTTAACCCTACACCCTACACCCTACACCCTACACCCTAATTTATGTACCATTCCGTCATAGCTGAAACTGAAATTTATCACTGTTCCGCCGTAAATATTCAAGGTGGTGGCGGGATTGAAACCTATGTAGCTTCCTTATTAGGTTATCAAGCGTATGGAGCCAAAAATTCTCGTCCTCGTCTAGATACACATCGGATTTCTTCCCTGAAAAATTTAGATCAAAGTCAATTTCCTTTACTACATGTTCATGACCCAGATATGCTGGTTGATGTAGAGGAAAGATGTCCAACAGTTTTTACATTACACAACCATTCTAGCTATTGTCCTAGCGGCACAAAATATTTAGCAGAACGTCAAAAACACTGCGATCGCACCATGCATCCTCTAGGCTGTGCGTGGGGACATATTGTGGATGGTTGTGGAAGTCGCAGACCGCAAAATGTCTTCCAAAATTGGTGGAATGCAGCGTTGCCTTTAACAGCGTTACAAAAACTGCAGATTCCGATTATTGCTAATAGCAATTATGTCCGCAGACAGATGATTAATAGTGGTATATTACCACAGCGATTGATAACCTTACATTGTGGAGTAAAAATTCCCCCCTATCCGACAACACCTCTGAGTCAAAAGACTCATCAAAATCAGCGAATTTTATTTGTAGGTCGCATTGTTCCTTACAAAGGAATTGAATGGCTGATGAAAGCTTTAGCCAAAACCAATCAGCACATTCATCTGGATGTAGCTGGGGATGGTTGGGCGAGACCAGATATGGAAAAGTTAGCTCTGGATATGGGTTTGGGGAACCGGATTACTTGGCATGGTTGGTGTCAAGGTGAAAGACTCGCAGCCTTATATCAAGAGTGTTTAGCAGTTGTTTTTCCCAGCTTATGGCCTGAACCTGCTGGTTTAGTCACTTTAGAAGCCTATGCTCACTACCGCCCTGTAATTGCGAGTGCATCTGGGGGAATTCCAGAATATGTCCAAGATGATAAAACTGGTATTTTAGTTTCCCCTAATAACGTTTCTCAGCTAGCAGATGCGATCGCCCAATTATCTACAAACTACCTTAAAAGTCGATTAATGGGTGAATTAGCTCAAGCTTGGTTTCAGGAAGAATTTACTCTAGACCTACATATTCAACGTTTACAGAATATTTATGCAAAAACTATAGCTGAATTCAAAATTACTCATGTATAATTCTGAATTTAGCCATTATTTATCTGAAAGTAAAATGCTGAAAACCCCATCTATAAAATTTAACGGAAAAATTTACTTTTATTGTGACCCTAGAGAGGAAGTACTACTAGGAGATAAATATCAACATTTGTTAGTCTGTCTAGCAGAAGGGTTACAATTACTGGGAATAAAATTCTTTTCTAATGTCAATTATTGGCGTAATTCTCCAGATCAAGCTGACCATCTTTTTCAACATCATCCTCACATTACCGCCGATGACTGTTCTATAGTCATATTAACGAATATTTGGTATCATGAACATCTACCTCTACCAGAGAATTTATTTCATCCTCAACGTGAATATTTAACTGTTTATTTAGATGCTGAAGATGATGATAAAGCCTATAAGCTCAGACCAGAATTTAAGCAATTTGACCTCATTTTAAGGACTCATTTTAATAGTAAATTGAATTATGGAAAAAATTTCTATCCCTGGGCTTTTGGTTTAAGTAATCGCATCTTGACAGAACTTAAAGAAGTACCAGAATTTGAGTCTCGCAAAAGCCAGGTAGTGGTTAATTTCCGCCATTGGAAAGCTGGACATCCAGTCAGAAATATTAGCTGTAGTCAACTCATTCCGCGAGTTGAAAAAATTTTAACTGTGAATAATACCGTTGATAATATTGACCAGGCTCCCCAAGCCGGATACCATTATTTTCACTGGTTACAAACCGGAGGACGCCATTATCCAACTTACTATCAACGTTTGCAAGAATCAGTGGCTTGTACTTGTTTCGGGGGATTTTTTGTCCCTGCTTGGCCCGATCAACCTAGCAGTTTAATTAATCGTCTGATCAAGCAGGCGGGAATGAGATTAAAATTAAAAACCAATAGAATTGTCCAGTGGGATAGTTGGCGATTTTGGGAGTCTTTAGCCGCTGGATGCGCTACTTTTCATGTAGATTTCCATAAATATGGGATTTCTTTACCAGTAATGCCAGAAAATTGGCGACATTATATAGGCGTTGATTTAGACAATGTTCAAGCCACAGTAGACAGAATCAGCGCCGAACCAGAAATTCTCAAATATATTTCTCAAGAGGGAAGACTGTGGGCGTTGAAACATTATAGTCCTTTATCAACTGCACTCCGATTTTTAGAATTGGTCAACGAAAATTCCCCCACCGAATTGCAAATTACAAATTACGATCCGAATTACGAATGGTCATCATGCATACTGAGTCACCACAACCTCTAGTCAGTGTCATTGTCCCTACATATAACCGACCTGAATATTTAAAACAGGCGATATCTAGTGCTGTGCGCCAGACTTATGAAAATATCGAAATTATCGTTTCTGATAATTGTAGTTTAGAGAATCCCCAAGCTCTGGTGGAATCTTTCTTGGACCCCCGGATTAAGTTTTGGCGACACCCACAAAATATTGGGATGCTGGCTAATCAGCTACATACCTTTAAAATGGCTAGTGGAAAATATGTCGCTAGTCTTCATGATGATGATGTCTGGAATGAGGATTTTTTAGCCAAGATGGTACCGCATTTGGAAGCAAATCCTGACCTAATTCTAGCTTTTTGCGACCATTATATTATCGATGCTCAGGGGAAGATTGATGATGTTGCTACTCAGCTAAATACCAGAGCTTACCAGCGAGATAAAATAGCTCCAGGAATTCATCACAACTTGATCAAAATTGGCTTGGTTGATAAAAGTATTCCTACCGCATCAGCTTGCGTGATTCAGAATGCTTTGATTGATTGGGACTTAATTCCTCCAGAAGTAAATGGAATGTGGGATTTATATTTAACCTACCTTTGTTGTATTTCCGGTCAGGGAATTTATTATGTTCCCGAAAGACTGACATGTTATCGCACCCATGAACAGACTGACACCATGCTCAGTGGTCGTCGCAATGTCCAAGCCAAAATTCGCAAAGGGAGTAGTGAGCTTTTCTGTTACAAGGTGTTTATGGAAGATAGTCGGTTAAAGGAATTTCACCCTTATTTTCGCCAAAAATGGTTAGAAGCGAATACGACTTTAGGGATTGGTTTGCTCAGAAATCAGCAAAAAATAGCAGCACGTCCCTATTTTTGGCGGACTTTAAACGAACAGAAATTCAACTTACGCGCTTTAGTGGCTTTGATTCTCAGCTTTATCCCTATCCAGATTCGTCCTGTTTGGCAATAGTTTGGCAATAGATTAAATAGATTAAGAGGTTATGCGTGAAACTCTGCATTGTGACGCACAAAATTAAAAAAGGTGATGGTCAGGGAAGAGTTAATTATGAAGTTGCTCAAGAAGCTATCCTGCGCGGTCATCATCTCACATTCTTAGCCAGTGAGATAGCTGCGGAATTAGCTGAAAATAGCGCAGTTAATTGGATACCCATCCCCGTTAAAGGTTATCCCACCGAATTTCTTCGCAATTTTATCTTTGCTCAAAAAACAGCACTTTGGTTGCGTCAATATGCGAATAATATGGATTTGATTAAGGTAAACGGCGCAATTACTCTGGGCGCAGCAGATGTAAATGCTGTCCATTTTGTCCATAGTTCTTGGCTGCGATCGCCTGTCCATATTTCTCGTTTGCGCCGTGACTTGTATGGTTTGTACCAATGGCTCTACACTAAAATTAATGCGGTGGGAGAACAACAAGCTTTTGATCGCGCTAAAATCATCGTTGCTGTATCCGAAAAAGTAGCCCAGGAATTAGTTGAGATTGGCGTACCTCGGTCGAAAATCCGGGTGATTGTCAACGGTGTTGATTTGGAAGAATTTGCTCCTGGCGTTGCTTCTCGACAAAAATTGGGTTTATTAGACAATGTGACATTAGCTCTATTTGCGGGAGATTTGCGCACAACCCGTAAAAATCTAGACACAGTGCTACAAGCATTAGTCCAAGTTCCCGATTTACATCTAGCTGTAGTTGGGAAAACAGCAGGTAGTCCATTTCCACAATTAGCTGCTGATTTGGGAATCAGTCAAAGAGTGCATTTTTTAGGATATAGACAAGATATCGCCCAAATTATGCGCGCAGTAGATTTTTTTGTCTTTCCTTCCCGTTATGAAGCTTGTTCTCTAGTACTATTGGAAGCCCTATCCTCTGGATTGCCCGTAATTACTGCTACCGCTACAGGAGGAGCAGAATTAGTCGCAGAGGATGCAGGATTTATCTTACCAGAGACGGATGACAGCAATGCCTTGGCTGAGGTTTTATCTACCCTAAGCAATGACCCAGCACTGCGTCAGCAGATGGGTAAAACAGCGCGAGCGATCGCCACAGAACATAGCTGGAAAATCATGGCTCGGACCTATCTTGATTTATTTGAGGAGTTAATTAAATATGAGGAATACAGTCCTGATTCCCACTTATCGCCGTCCGCAGGACCTATCACGTTGCCTTTTGGCGTTACAAGCCCAAACCTTACCACTAGCTCAGGTGATTGTTGTAGTTAGGGATAGTGACGCAGCTACGTGGGAATTCCTCGCCCAATTTTACTCGCCCAATTTGCTTCTAGATATAGTTACTGTTTCTGTTCCAGGAGTTGTAGCTGCTCTCAACGCAGGGTTGGATGTAGTTAAAGGAGATATTATTTCCATCACTGATGATGATGCTGCGCCTCACCCTGACTGGTTAGAAAAAATCAACGCTCATTTTCTCCGTCAGAGTGCGCTTGGTGGTGTGGGTGGACGTGATTGGATCTATGAAGGGGGGAATTCTTCCCATATTTCTCATCCAGCAAAAAACCTGGATAAAAACCTCACAGTCGGTAAATTACAGTGGTTTGGACGGGTAATTGGGAATCATCATTTGGGATACGGAGCAGCGCGGGAAGTGGATGTCCTCAAGGGAGTGAATATGAGCTTTCGGACTCTGGCGATCGGTAAATTACGCTTTGATCAAAGAATGAGAGGGACTGGCGCTCAAGTGCATTTTGAAATGGCATTTACCTTAGCGCTCAAAAGAGCGGGTTGGCAAATTATTTATGACCCTAATATTGCTGTAGACCATTATCCGGCGGTGCGTTTTGATGAAGACCAACGCCATAAATTCAATCAGATGGCGGTGATTAATTTAGTTCACAATGAAACTTTGGTTTTACTAGAGCATCTGTCTTTGGTGCGCCGGATAGTATTTTTGCTTTGGGCGGTATTGGTGGGGACGAGAGATAGTTTCGGCTTACTGCAATGGTGCCGATTCTTTCCCAGTTTTGGTCAACTTGCAAATGAAAAATTACAAGCATCTCTGCGTGGACGCTGGGAGGGTTATCAGACATGGAAGAGTCAGGGCGCAAGCGGTGAGGAGCAGAGGGACAACAGATTTTTGCGTGGGGGGATAATTTTGGAGAGTAAAAATGATTGCTAAACAAATACTTTTCAATAGTTTTTCCCAACAGGAATTTTCTCCACAAGCACGAGCTACAGAAAGTTGGACTGTCATATTGGGTTTTTTGCTTTTGACAGCAACTTGCTATTTTGCGGGAATGACTGGTGTGTTGAGGTTCATCTTTCCCGTAACAGCTTTTATAGTGGCTATTTTTTTATACTTGCGGCATCCCATACTTTACATTGGCTTTACTTGGTGGATCTGGTTTCTCACACCTTTACTGACTCGGTTAGTTGATTATAAAGTTGGTTGGGATCCAACACGCCAAATGTTGGTAGCACCCTATTTGGTTGTATTTGTCACTGTTGCCACTTTCCTCAAACACTTTCCACGCATGATGCGACAAGGTGGTTTACCCTTTGTTTTCAGTGCTGTTGGGGTGGTTTACGCTTTTTTGGTGGGGATGATCTATAATGACCCCCTCCCCGTTGCTCGCGGACTTCTAGACTGGTTGAGTCCGATCCTATTTGGTTTTCACTTATTTATGAATTGGCAAGATTATCCCAGTTATCGCCAGCATATTAAGCGTGTATTTCTGATCGGCGTTTTGGTAATTGGTATCTATGGACTATATCAATTTGCGATCGCCCCCGAATGGGATCGATACTGGCTCACCAACTCCAAAATGTTTACTAGTTCTGGAAAACCAGTTCCTTTTGGGATGCGCGTTTGGAGTACTTTACACTCCGTGGGTCCCTTTGCTGCTGTGATGCAAACTGGTCTACTGTTGTTATTAACCAATAGTGGTCCTTTAATTTTTCCTGCTTCTATTGTGGGTTATATATCGTTTCTGTTGTCACAAGCCCGGACTAATTGGGGCGGATGGCTTCTAGGAATAATTATGATTATGGGATCAGTTAAAGCACGCACCCAAATGCGGCTGATTATGGTATTTTTGGTGATGTCTTTGTGTATTGTCCCGCTATTAACTATTCAGCCATTTTCCCAAGTAGTGGGGAGTCGATTCGAGACTTTTTCTAATTTAGACAAAGATAGTAGTATGAAAGATAGAACGGGGAGTTATGATAGAAATCTAAATCTAGCTCTTTCTAATGGCTTGGGTAATGGCTTAGGAAATATCTGGAAAGTTGATGAAAAGACTGGTCAGCTGGAAGCTATTGTCATTGATAGTGGGATTTTGGATATATTTTTCACCTTGGGCTGGCTTGGCGCTATTCCCTATCTAAGTGGATTGATTCTAATTATTGTTAGCGTCAGCCAATATAAGGAAGCCCGGTTTGATAGTTTTGCCAGTGCTGCTCGTGCTATTGGGATCAGCTCTTGTCTGGAAATAGTCATGAGTAGTGGAATGCTGAGTATATCAGGTATGATTCTATGGGGTTTTTTAGCTATGGCTATGGCAGCACATAAGTACTATCAGCATCAGGGAATAAAAGGTTAAAGAGAAAATATATGAAAATGCGTCAGGTACAGCGGTTGGCGATCGTGGGAGGAAATCATGGGAATGAGTTGACTGGAGTCTATTTAGTCCAGAAATTTCAGCAATATCCTGATTTGGTCACTAGACCCAGTTTTCAAACTTTGACCTTACTGGCTAATCTCCAAGCGATCGCTCAAGTCAAAAGATATATTGACAAGGATTTGAACCGCTGTTTTCATCTAGAAGAACTGGAGGATGCAAAAATTGGCACTTACGAGAATTTCAGAGCCAAGGAAATTCAACAAGTCTTACAACCCCCAGATGGTACACCAGTCGATCTGATCATTGATTTACATAGTACAACTGCCAATATGGGACTATGTATTATTCTTGGTAATATGCATCCATTTTTACTACAATTAGCAGCTGATATCAGTTCTTGTAATCCTTTAGTTAAAGTCTATATTCATCAGCGGAATGAGAAGAGTGGGTTTCTCCGTTCTTTAGTTGAATTAGGCTTGGCGATAGAGGTTGGGGCTGTCGCTCAGGGTATTTTAGATGCAGAATTATTCCAACAAACTGAGCAGCTTATTTATACAATTTTAGATTACATCGAAAAATCCAATCAAGGGAAAAATTCCCTCCCTATACAGGACTGTCTCACACTTTATCAATTTCTCCAAGTGATCGACTATCCTAGAAATGAAAATGGTGAGATAGTAGCCATGATTCATCCCCGATTACATTTTCAAGATTATCAACCTTTAAATCCAGGGGACCCCTTATTTTTAACTTTTACAGGTGTTGATATCCTTTACCAAGGAGAGTCCACTGTTTATCCCATCTTTATCAACGAAGCAGCCTACTATGAAAAGAAAATTGCTATGTACTTTACTCAGAAATGTTTGATTAGGGTGTAGTTAAGAATATATTTCCTAAGAGAATTAAAGTTATAAAAAACTTCATGATTTCCTTAAATGACTTAACACGATTTTCATTTGCAATTTGCTACAAATATTTTAGGTCAATAATCTTCTCCTCTAATTTATAAGCCAATTATATCCAGATAGCTCTTGGCAAAAAATCCCATCAACCAAATCATCATTTTAATGCCAACTGGTTATCAAATTATGACCTGCTAGTTTTTTGTTTTCTAGGTGTAATTATCAACATCTTCTAGACAAAAATCATTACTTGTATCTATTGTCCAATCACCTCATACTTTGTTTACCATGAAACTATATACACCTTTAGAAATTGCGCAAATTCAACAGGACATTCCCCATTTAACGCAAATTTCAGCATGGATTGAAAACTTTTTAGGTGGACATCATCCTGATTTAGGTAGATCTGGTCCAGTCTGTCCTTATGTCCCAAATGCGTTGAAATCGAATGGGATTAAAATAGCAGTTATTCGCCCCAAGAATTTAGATGAGAGCCAATTAGAAGCTATATTGACAAAGTATCGAGATATTTTCTTGGAAACAGCATCTAAAGCAAAGGAACCGATAAATCAAGCATTTGTGTTGATATTTCCCGATATGGAATTAACTGAAGCTGTTGATTTCATTACCAATCTCCAGAGAAGATTTAAACATCTATTTGTCGGGTCAGGATTGATGTTCGGTGAATTGCACCAACTTAAGGATACTCCTGGACTACACAACCCAAATTTTCATCCACTGCGTAGCCCGATTCCCTTATTAGCTATTCGGTTTATGGTTGAATCTGATTTGATATTTTTACAAAGTCCTAGTCCACATTCACATCATAAATATCTAGAAGCTTATTTAGATAGATTAGCTCATCAGGTATAAGTAGAAATTAAAGTAAATTGGTTAGCCAATTTAATCAAATTTAATCAAATTTAATCAAATATTATTGCCAAAAAAATGCAGATAAATACTCAAGAATTAGATTTTAGACCCCAGACTCAAGCGAATTTCAATTATTTGCAGAACCTATGTGTCCATGAGATTTTTCAGCTTCAGGTAGAGCGATCGCCCCAATCTACGGCTGTCATCTATGAGAACGCACAACTTACTTATGAACAGTTGAACCAGCGAGCGAATCAACTAGCACACCATTTACGTCAACTGGGAGTAAAACCAGAAGTTCCCGTGGGTATTTATCTAGAACGTTCTTTAGAAATGGTCATAGGAGTGTTAGGAGTGCTGAAAGCTGGAGGATATTATGTTCCTTTAGATCCAGCCTATCCACATGACCGTTTAGCATTTATTTTAGGAGATACCCAAACCCCGATCATCATTACCCAAGAAAAATTTATTCCCAGTTTACCGCCACATCAAGCAGAAGTAATTTCTCTGGATTCAGACTGGGGAGAAATTGCCAAAAACAGCCCAGAAAATCTCCTGAGTGGAGCAACATCGGATAACCTGATTTACACAATTTACACTTCTGGTTCTACAGGTCGTCCCAAAGGAGTTATGATTCCCCACCGAGGAATCAGTAATCAAATTTTTTGGCGACAAACAACTTTTGGCTTAACTTCCACCGATAAAGTTCTCCAGAATATTTCCTTTAGCTTTGACCCTTCAGTTTGGCAGATTTTCTGGCCATTATGCTATGGTGCGCAGTTGGTTCTATCCCGCCCAACTGGACACAAAGACACTAAATATCTTGTCCATCTCATAATTGAACAACAAATTACCGTTATCGCTGTAGTCCCTTCTATTCTACGTGTACTCCTGGAAGAACCGGGAATAGAGAATTGTCAATGTCTGAGACATGTTACCTGTGGAGGTGAAGCTTTACCACTTGACCTTATACAGCGCTTCTACACTCGACTGAATTTAGATAAAGTACTTCATAATTGCTATGGACCAACAGAATCTTCGATAGATGCTACCTTTTGGACGAGTACGCGTCAAATATCCACAGTAACCGCTCCGATTGGTGTTCCGATTACCAATACAGAGATTTATATCCTGGATGAAAATTTGCAACCAGTTCCCATGGGTGAAACAGGAGAGCTACATATTGGGGGTGTGGGATTAGCCAGGGGATATCTTCACCTTCCCGAATTGACTGCAGAAAAATTCATTCCTCACCCATTTAGACAAGTACCAGGAGAACGAGTTTATAAAACTGGGGATTTAGGGCGTTATTTACCAGATGGGAATATTGAATTCCTGGGTCGCGTTGATTCTCAAGTGAAGATTCGCGGTTTTCGGGTCGAACTGGGAGAAATTGAAACCATACTTAGCGGATATCCAGGTATAACCCAAACTGTAGTTGTGGTCAGAGAGGATTTTCATGGAGACAAACGCTTGGTAGCATATATAGTTCCTCAAGACGCAGCAGCAGTAAGTATTGAGCAATTGCGCAGCTTCATGAAAGAGCAACTTCCTGAATATATGATACCTGCAAATTTTGTTGTCCTGAATAGTTTACCTCTAACGCCGAATGGGAAAATCAACCGTCAAGACTTACCAGCACCGGATTATAGAGAACAAAAGTCAAAAGTTGCCTTTGTTGCACCTCGGAATACAATCGAATCTGAACTGACAGAAATTTGGCAAGAACTTTTAGGTATCCGCCCCATTGGTATTAAAGATAACTTTTTTGAACTAGGCGGACATTCTCTACTGGCGATCAAGCTTTTTCGTAACATCCAGCAGAAATTTGCCCAAGACTTACCCCTATCCGTACTTTTTCAGTCAGGAACTATAGAAACCATCGCGGAAATCATCTCTGAGTGCCAAAAGTTAAATATCAAACAAGTTTCCTCTGCGGTTGGTGCTACTTCATCTTTGGTAACGATTCAACCTCATGGTTCTAAACCACCTTTCTTTTGTATTCATGGACTGGGTGGAGAAGTCTTATGTTTTCGTAAATTAGCTTTACATCTGGGGTCAGACCAACCATTCTACGGTATACAACCAATAGGCTTGGATGGTAAAACACCTCCTTATACTAAAGTTGAGGATATGGCGTCCCATTATATTCAGGAAATCAGGACGATTCAAAATCAAGGTCCCTATTTTTTAGGAGGTTATTCATTTGGTGGGATAATTGGTTACGAGATCGCCAGACAGTTGCTCGCTCAAGGTGAGGAAGTCAGCAAATTAGTGATTTTTGATGCTTGTCTTCCTGGATATGAGTGGCGATCGCCTTTGTGGAAACGCATTTTTTTACATTTAGAAAATATCCTCACCCAAGGACCAACTTACCTACAGCAAAAGATAAAAGGGTGGAGTAAACAGGTTAAGTATCAAAACCAGTATCAACATCAAAATCAGAGCAGATACAGGCGCTACTTAGAAGAAGCATCCAACTTATCACCTACAGACAAGCATTTGGAAATTATTGGCATTAATGACCAAGCTGCTAGAGAATATACTCTGAAACCTTACCCTGGTCAAATTATTCTCATGCGGACGGAGGATAAGCATCGAGATAATAGTATTGGACAAGAATATGTCTCCCACTTTGGCTGGGGTGATTTAGCTCAAGGAGGATTAGAGATTCACTATGTTCCTGGGTCTCATGTTTCCCTGTTTGATGATCCTCATGTAGAAATTATGGCAGCAAAATTAAGGGATTGTCTACAGATGTAATTTAATTTCGGCTCCTGCTAACAGGAGCTATGGCAATTTATGTTAGCAATGATGATGTCTATGGTAATGATGATGTCCATGGTAATGATGGTACGAATGATAATGATGGTACGAATGATACGAATGGTATGAACGGTAAGAATGATACGAATGGTAATAAGAGTAAGAATGGTAAGAATGGTAAGAAGAGTAATGATGGTAATGATGACAGTGTTCACGATAATACTCTCTATGATGACACTGTCCAAAACACAAGGATATTTGATAATGGAAATTACTGGCTATTTCAGATTGAGTATTATTGCTATTAGCAACTGTTGGGGTAGTAGAAGAAATAGCGGCTTCAGCTTGAGTATCACGCATGGTAATTGCCATAGGTCCAGCAATTACTAAGGAGAGTATTAATGCTTTGGCAAACTTGTTCATATTGGAACTAATACGTTTCGTATTAGCAAAATCACAAGCTAATCTTATCAATCATATTTATTCAAATATTACTTTCGATAGATTCTTTTTATGATTTTTTGTCTATTGTCTGTTTATTATCAGTTTATTATCGGTTTATTTAAATTGATATATAATTACTTTTCCCTGTAAATCTTCTTCGACAAAAACCAAATATTCACCATCAGCGCGACGAAAAGCACGGATACCGTAGGGGATATCTATCCAACCACTTACTCCGCCAACCTCTTGACCCGGTTTTAATTTGCGGACTAATTTTCCTGTTGCTGCTTTGTAAACATATATCTCTGCGGGTTTTACAGTAACAGCAAATACATATTCACCACCCACACTCATCGCCGCAGTTGTTACTTCTCTATTACCTGAGGAGTCATAAGGAACCAGAGTTCGCCATCGGGGTAGACGATTTCCTTGACTCCAATGGTCAAACCGAGCAATTTCAGTCCCGATGATTTTAGCATCATCTTTAATTGCTGGATGTTCAAGAGTAAAACCTGACAAATACATCGTATCGGTTTCGGGAAAATACTCAATCCGGCGCAAATCATTAAATATATTAGGAGTTTTTTGCTTCTCCATTCCTCTCGTTCCTTGATATTTATAGATAGGATTTCCTTGATGATCAAATCCTTGGAAAGGATAGTGACGGATACCTATACCATCTTGAGTGCGTAAAGCTTTCCAAATATCTCCTCGATTATCTACCCACCAACCACCAATATAGGGATAATCCTGACTAGTATCATATTCATTTTGCTCGAAAGCACCATTTCCATTCATATCACGCCAAATCCATTCTCCTTTTAGGGGTTGATTAGCAGGCCAATCCCCAGTGATGGATTTTTCTGCTCCCGCTTTAGACCCGACAAACATTCCTGAAGGAATAGCAATTTTTCCGTCTGTACTTGGTTGAAACCGATAAATTTGTAAAAAGCTATTATACATATCAGTCAAGAATAAAATTGGTCTACCTTGAATCCGCCGGAAAAATGTCCCATCTGGGGATGTATGTAAACGAGGATCTTGGGGATATTTAAAGGGGTTGAGGGTATAACTTTTATAAGTCCATTGTTTTCCCACAACCTGACTATAATCCAGCGCAAATTCTCTTACTTTAGTAAATACTTCTATCCCATCAGTTTTAGGGTCACTATCAGCATTGTCCACAAATATCAGTCCCAGCAATTGCCATTGTTTTTTCCCAGATGGCGAAAACTTTCTTAAATCTGTACCTGATTTGTGGGAGCTATTATTGAGATAGATATTACCCGCTGCGTCTGTTCCTATTCCAGTTAAACCATAAAATTTTAAGTCTTTGACTTCGCCAGGTATAGCCCCATAGATACCTTTTTTGTCTCCGAAAGTACCTATTTGTATAGGTTGCTTGTGGATGTCATAAATCAATATTTGTTGGCGTGGACCGTCTTCTGTAACTAACAGTCTACCTTGATTGTCGATGGCGATCGCTGTAGGTTCAACTATATCCTTAACTTCTGATAGCTGGATTCCTTGGGGTGAATAACGCCAAATTCTGGGAGAAATATCAGCGGTTTTGCTATGAATAACCCATAAATTCCCCGAGCCATCAATGGCGATCGCTTCTGGACTAGAAACAGCAAAACTCCCTATTTTCTGCATTGTCCTAGTATTGTAGATCAGAATTTGATTAGCACTAGCCTGACTGACATATAACTTATTTTCAGCAATGGCCAATCCAGTCACTTCATTTTTATTACTAGTAATTAACATAGTTTTGTCCCAACCACGTCCCCCCAAAAAAGGCGCAGGTTTTCCCGACTTGTTATAACGTCTGACACAAAACCAAGTCGTTCCCACAGCCGGATAATCTTGTTGGGGATTATTCATTCCCTCTTGTACCATAGCTAAGTAAATATAATTTTGATCCCCTGTAATAGCTTTACCACCACCTCGATTCCAACCATGAGTATCTTCTAGCGCCGCAATTACTTTACCATCTTGATATATAACCGATTCTGTTCCAGCTTCATCCCAATGACTATTTGTGTAAATAGTTCCATTAGGTGTTACATACATTGCTTCGATATTATTTTGTACTCGTAATTTTCCACCGCCTATAGTGTTACCTAACCAAGAGGTTTTATAGGTAACTGGTGAATTTTTAACTAAACTTTTGGCGGAGATTTGCGGAACTATACTATGAGGGAGATTTGACGTATTTATCCAAAAAATCAAACTAAGTAAAATAGGTAGAATAATTTGTTGATAAACTAGAATTCGGGAATTAAACAATCGTAGTTTACCTAAATATTTGATTACTGATAGTAAATTTGGGATAGGAAATAATTTATAGGACTTTTTTTTCATTGATATGATTAAATTTTGTATGGTTTCCTGAATATATACTAATAAAATACATAAAAAATATCGGAAATCCATGACTAAAAAAATAATTTCATGAAAAATTTATATAGAACTGCTAAATATTAATTTGATTTGGTTTAGTGAACTTGTAGATATACTTGTAGATATAATATATAAATTTAGTTGTATTTTGAAATTCCCTCCAGATTTGACAAGAAATTTATCCCTACACCCTACACCCTAATTACAGTGGAAAATCACCAACAATCCTACCAATCATCACCTGCTTCTATACTAACTCTAGGGATGGGCTGGTTTCCTATTAGTCCTGGAGGTTTGGAACGGTATGTTTATGAATTAACCGATAAATTGGCTGCAAATCAAGATCAAATAGAATTATGTGGAGTTGGTTTACCAGAGGAATCAACTAATCCACTGATTAAATTGACTAATTTAGCTGCTGTGAAAAGCCCAGTTTGGCAAAGATTATTATCGATCCGCACTAATTTTCAGAAAACCAGAATTAGTCAACCAGATGCAATTAATCTCCACTTTGCATTATACAGTTTTCCTATTTTGGATCTTCTACCTAAAGGAATACCAATTACTTTTAATTTTCATGGACCTTGGGCTTTAGAGAGTCAACAAGAAATTGCTAGTCAAAAACTCAGTGTTTTTTTCAAACGCTGGTTGATAGAACAAAGAACTTATAATTTATGCGATCGCTTTATTGTCCTCAGTCAAGCTTTTGGTAATGTTTTGCACCAACAATATCGCATTCCCTGGGAGAAAATCCATGTAATTCCTGGAGGAGTTGATATTCATCGCTTTCAAGCTGATGTGAGTCGGGAAAATGCCCGCCAAAAGTTAAACTGGCCTAGCGATCGCCCCATATTATTTACATCTCGTCGTTTGGTAAATCGGACAGGGATTGATAAACTGTTACTGGCGGTGAATATAATCAAACAGACAATTCCCGATATTTGGTTGGCGATCGCTGGACGTGGTTATATGCAAAGTGAACTCCAGCAACAAGCTGAAGAACTAGGATTAGCCAATAACGTCAAATTTTTAGGTTTCTTACCAGACGAGCATTTACCTCTAGCTTATCAAGGAGCTAATTTAATGGTAATGCCTAGTCAATCTTTTGAAGGATTTGGATTAGCAATCTTGGAATCTTTAGCCTGTGGGACACCAGTTGTCTGTACACCAGTCGGTGGAATGCCAGAAATTATCCAAAAATTTACCCCAGATTTAATTACGGATACTATCAGTGCTGAAAGTATCGCTCAAAGATTAGAACAAGCAATATTAGGTAAAATTCCTCTACCTTCAAGAGTTACATGTCGTGATTATGTAGTTACTAACTATAACTGGGTTAATATAGCTCAACAAGTTAGACAGGTTCTTTTAGCTTAAAGTATGTTTTATATCCGCTATTGAATAAAACCTTATACCAAATGACTTCTATTCCTGTTCCCTGTTCCCTGTTCCCTGTTCCCTGCTCTACGAGAATTTTCTTCTTAGACCAAAGTGGTAAACCTGGCGGAGCTGAATTATGTTTACAAGACATTGCTAAACCCTACGGTGAAAATGCACTTATCGGGTTATTCACCGATGGTCCTTTTCGGGATTTACTCCATCAACAGCAAATTCCTGTAGAAGTTTTAGCGACTCAAGCGATCAACGTTAGTAAACAAAGTGGTTTATATGCATCTTTGGCTAGTTTAAGACAAATAGCACCACTGATTTATCAAGTAATTGAACGCGCCCAAGAATATGATTTAATTTATGCTAATACCCAAAAAGCATTGGTTGTGGGTGCGATCGCTAGTTTTTTTGCCCGTCGTCCCCTCGTTTATCATCTCCATGATATCTTATCTTTAGAGCATTTTAGCGCCACAAATATCCGCGTTGCTGTCACCTTAGCCAATCGCTTCGCTTCAGCCGTTATTGCTAATTCACAAGCCAGTAAAACTGCATTTTTGCAATCTGGGGGGAAACCTAAAATTATCAAAGTCATTTATAATGGCTTTGAGCCAGAAAAATATCAAGTTCCTGGCGAAATTGCTCAAAAATTGAGACAAGAATTAGGACTAGCAGAAAAATTCGTAGTTGGACAATTTAGCCGTCTTGCGCCGTGGAAAGGACAGCACATCTTGATTCAAGCATTAACTCAATGTCCACCACAGGTAACAGCCCTATTAGTAGGTGATGCTCTATTCGGTGAGCAAGATTACGTTAAACAACTACATGAACAGGTTAATTTACTAGGACTGGAAAATCGGGTAAAATTCTTAGGGTTTCGCTCAGATATTCCCGAATTAATCACAGCTTGTGATTTGGTCGCTCATACCTCTACAAATCCAGAGCCTTTTGGTAGAATAATTATCGAAGGAATGCTTTGTGGTAAACCCGTAGTTGCATCTAGGGCTGGGGGAGTTTTAGAGTTAATAGAAGATCACATGAATGGATTTCTATTTAACGTAAGTAATTTCAATGAGTTATCACAAATAATAAATACTTGTATCCACGAGCCAGAAAAGACTGTAATTATGGCTAACCATGCCAGAATTATTGCAATTAAGCGCTTTGACATGAAAGCTATTAATCAAGAAATTGCCGAATTACTGGATTTAGTGCTAAGTCATCCCCATTAAGGAGCAAAATATTGCCTGTAGAGTTGCGAGACGCGATATTGCTAGGCTTGCTATTCATGAGCTATTTGTGACAAAATTGATACAGATTTTGCTCCTGTTGGGTAAACTAGATGGTGATCGGCGCAACTTTGCGTAATCGTTACAAAATCATTAGACTTTTAGGGCGAGGTGGTTTCGGTGACACATACCTCGCTGAGGATGGCGATTTGCCAAATCATCCTCTTTGTGTCGTTAAACATTTCCAGCCAAAATCGACAAAACCCGCAGTCTTACCCATCGCTAGAAGATTATTCCACCGAGAAGCACAGGTTTTATACAAATTAGGGAAGAATCACGCTCAAATTCCCGCACTATTTGCTCATTTTGAAGAGCGAGGGGAATTTTATTTAGTTCAAGAATTTATTGATGGTGATAATTTAACTAAAGAAATTTATCCTGGTCATAGGTTAACCGAGAAACAGATCAAAAAATTATTAACGGAAATTTTAGAAGTTTTAGCTTTTGTCCATCAAGAGAATATTATTCATCGAGATATTAAACCGCAAAATATTATGCGTCGTCGTCAAGATAGCAAAATTATTTTAATTGACTTTGGCGCGGTGAGAGAAATTAGTGCTTTGACAGTAAATTCCCAAGGACAAAGTAGCCTAACGGTGATTGTAGGTAGTCCTGGATACATGCCGAGCGAACAAGCTGCTGGACAGCCCAAATTGTCTAGTGATGTATGTGCGTTGGGAATGCTAGGAATTTACGCTTTGACTGGAATCCGTCCCCATGAATTACCCAAAGACCCCACAACTGGGGAAGTAATTTGGCGAAATTGGGCGAATATTAGCAAGGAGATGGCTATGTTTTTGGATAAGATGGTGCGATATCATTTTAACGAACGCTACCAATCAGCAGGAGAAGCTTTACTAGCGCTGGAATTAATTACTCGCCCACAACAACAAAAACAATTAGCTCTCCAACCAGCTACCACGATTCAATCAATACCAACACAATTAAAGTCTGGTTTTTCTCGCCGTCAATTCATCCAAATTTTTGGCTTTATGGGGGCTGGATTTAGTTTAGCTATTGTTGGGGAACACCTACTTTCATGGTGGAAATTTAGAGAAAAACCAGTCCAAAAAGCAGTTAACATCCATCCTACTGGTTCTACTTCTATAGAGAGTCGGTTAAAAAATTTTGACTTTCAAGTAGCGCAGGTCAATGAAAAAGGAGAAGTGATTAAACTTGTACAGCGAAAAGCGAAATATTTTACAGAAGAGTTACCAGGATTGGGTAAAAATCTCACTCTAGACATGGTACAAATACCAAAGGGAAAATTTTTAATGGGTTCATCCAAAGATAATGAAGTAGATGGTGGAAAACCTGACGAAATTCCCCAGCACAACGTGGAAATTCCGGGATTTTTCATGGGTAAATACCTCGTTACCCAAGCACAATATCAAGCAATAATGGCTTACAATCCAGCTAAGTTTAAAACTAATGACGCTAAAAACCGTCCTGTAGAAACAGTAAGTTTTGATCAAGCGAGAGAATTTTGTCGGAAATTAAGCCAGAAAACCGGACTCAATTATAGTTTACCTAGCGAAGCACAATGGGAATATGCTTGTCGCGCCGGAACTACAACACCATTCTATACAGGGGAAAATATTAATACAGCCTTAGCTAACTACAATGGGGAAGAAGTCTATGGGGATGGAAAAAAAGGGTTGAATCGTAATGAAACTACTCGTGTCGGTAAGTTTGACCCTAATCCTTTTGGACTTTATGATATGTCCGGTAACGTATATGAGTGGTGTCTAGACTCCGACCATCCAAATTATATCGGAGCACCACAAGATGGGAGTTCATGGATAACTAAGTCAGTTGAATCTCACATTGTCCGAGGTGGTTCTTGGAATAATTATCCTACATTTTGTCGTTCCGCAAATAGATGGACAGTTCTAAATAGTTTGACTAATTCTTTTATAGGTTTTAGAGTTGTGTTGAATTATCAGATCAATTCCAAATAAGCGATCGCTCATTGTTGGTCTAGATATTGTTTATATCCTAATTGTTCTAATTTGCTTTGCTTTGCTTTGACCATATCAGAGAGACTTTGACGATATGCTTGGACTTTTTCTAGTAGCTCTGGTTGATGAATCGCCAGAATTTGGATAGCTAGCAGTCCAGCATTTTTAGCATTACCAATAGCCACAGTCGCTACGGGGATACCAGTAGGCATTTGGACTATAGAATATAAAGAGTCCAATCCCTGTAAATTGCGTGTCGGGATGGGGACACCAATCACGGGTAATGGTGTTAAAGATGCTACCATTCCTGGTAAGTGGGCTGCTCCTCCCGCACCAGCAATAATTACTTTAATCCCTCTTTGATGTGCGCCTTTAGCGTATTCCACCATCTTTTCTGGGGTACGATGGGCAGAAATAATCGCTACTTCGCTGTTGATGGCAAATTCTTCGCAGATGGCGATCGCTTCTTGCATGATTGGCAAGTCAGAATCGCTTCCCATAATAATACTAATAAATCCATACATACTATGATACCGATAATATCAACTAAAATCTATTTCAATATATAAAATTTTTTAAGTGAAATTTTTTAAGTGAAATTTTTTAAGTGGTGGAGTCGCAACAAGTTATAAAAGAATCTATCTACCAACAACTTAACCTTGATAACTCGTTGCGAATCTCCAAATATCCATTTTCACTCATTGCTCATAAATATCAAGAAACAAAAATACTCTTGCCCAATTTTTGCACTTGACCCATACTCGCAATATTGTCAATTGTGCTTTGCTGATAATTCCTCAGTTATTCAGACATACCAGCAGGAGAAGTGACTATATCTCCCTTAATAATTTGCACTGATTGTCCTCCTTTAATGATTTCAAACCACATCACCTCAAAAAAGTGACAAGTTCCATAACTATAAAATTAATATGTAGCGCTTTAGCGATTTTTATTTAGCAGTAAGATTGGATATCTTCTCCACATTCATCTACTAAATAACATAATGCACGAAAACGCAACCCGACCAATTCATCATAAAGAGGATTCAGCTTACACATAGGCGGAATATGACCGATTTTGCGACCGAAGACGATAATATCACGCTCGAAAGGACATTGAGCAGGAATTGATTTTGCAATCAGTTTTGCTAATTTAGGGTTCTGAATCTGGAATTCGTCTAACCACTCACGAATTGGTCTGAGCCAATCCATTTTACGCTGATTTTGACCACCATTTTGCTGGCTAACTCCCGCAGATTGAATGAAAGCGGGGAAAATAATAGATTGTTCCTTTGTGTTCACCATAATTTGCAATTTTGTTTGTGATTTAATTGATGGAATTCTGCTGACTAAACTGATTTATAGAGAAAAGGATTTAAACAACTTGTGTTGTTTTTCTCTATAATGGACAAAACAATTATAAATCGATGTTTTGCCAGAAGAAATAAGCAGAGAAATCGTTTAATCAACTATCATTGAAACTCACTCCATGTCGAATAACTGTTCAGCTAAATACAAAATAACAAAGAAATCATAAAAATGGTATTTCCCCCACTTACTGATTACTGATGTTCGATATAGCAATCTCATATATAAAGTAGCTGCTCTAAGTTATAAAAATGGTCAGTATTCTTAGTAAAGCTGGGAGGATAATGGCTGAACATCGTTAGAATATCAGTCTGTTAGCCAGCATCCTTAATATTTCTTCACAATTTATATTAGGATATAGAATATACAAACAAGTGTTATGTAAGTTACATAACTTTATGAAAATCTTATCTAAATGCTCTATCAGCTACCGCTTAAATCTCAAAGTTAAAGTCTTTTTCTTGGAGTTGCTGCAATACGGTTCTTTATATCGAACCGTATTGGGAGTTGACATTTATGTTGAGATGATTATTTAGCTACTAAACTTAGGTATTAGATTCTTCTAGGTAAGGATAATCTGTATAGCCTTTTTCCGCACCACCATAAAAAGTATCGCGGTTATAGCGATTTAAAGGCGCGTTGAGGGCGAAGCGTTTTGGTAAGTCGGGGTTAGCAATAAAATCTCTACCAAAAGCAATTAGATCAGCATGACCAGCAATTAAAGTTGCTTCAGCTGTCTCGCGGGTATATCCTCCAGCACTAATGATTGTGCCTTTGTAGATGCTACGAAAATATTCACTACTCAGCGCCAAATCTGGATCTGCGACATCTTGATTACCCTGAATACGCGGTTCTACTAAGTGCAAGTACACTAGATCGAAACGGTTTAATTCTTGTACTACATGGGTAAAGAGCGCTTTTGGGTCAGAATCTGACATAGTGCCGAATTTACCACTAGGAGAGAGGCGAATACCAACTTTATCACTACCCCAAACGCTAACTACTGCTTCTACTACTTCTAACAAAAATCGGCTGCGATTTTCAATTGAACCGCCATATGCGTCAGTCCGTTGATTAGAACCATCATGGAGGAATTGGTCGATTAAGTACCCATTAGCACTATGGATTTCTACACCATCAAATCCAGCTAAAGCAGCATTTTTAGCCGCCAGGCGGTAATCCTCTACAATCCCAGCAATTTCTGAAGTTTCTAAGGCGTGTGGGGTAACATAAGGTTTCTCACCCTCAAAGGTAGCAGCATTGCCAATGGGAGCGATCGCACTAGGTGCCACTGGTAATCCGCCATTTGGCTGTAAGGATGGATGGGAGATCCGACCAACGTGCCAGAGTTGGAGAAAAATCAATCCCTGCTCTTGATGTACAGCCTGAGTAATTTTTTCCCAACCTGCAATTTGTTCGGGGGAGTGAATACCGGGTGTCAGGGGATAGCCTTGACCTTGGGGGGAAATTTGCGTCGCTTCACTAATAATCAATCCAGCGGAAGCCCGTTGTTTGTAATATTCTACATTTATTGCTTGGGGAACGTTCCCAGCCGCTGCTCGATTACGGGTAAGTGGAGCCATGACAATGTGGTTACTTAAGGTATAAGGACCAAGTTGATATGGCTGTAGTAGTTGTAGATGCTCTGTCATTTTGTTCTCCTTATATTGTCACTAGTTTTGGCGATCATAACAAATAGACATATAAATCAACGAGAATGTCTATATACATAGATAACTTATAAAGAAAAATCCTCTGGTGAATATTCAACTCCCTATCCCCGATCATTTTAATCCCCAGCGCGTTGGAGAAGTTTGGCGCGTTCCTTACCAAAACCTATCTGTCCAAGCAGAAGATTGGGCGAATAGGCATAAATTGCAACCCGCTGCAAAAGATAAAACTCGGATTTGCTTAATGGCGATCGATGTGCAAAATACTTTCTGTATTCCTGATTTTGAGCTATTCGTTGGCGGTCGCTCCGGTATGGGAGCGGTGGAAGATAATTTGAGATTGTGTCAATTTATCTATCGCAATTTACATGTGATTACTGAAATTATTCCCACTATGGATACTCATACAGCAATGCAGATATTTCACCCCATCTTTTGGGTAAATGATGCTGGAGAACACCCCACACCAATGACGATGATTTTGTTAGCTGATGTTGAACAAGGTAAATGGAAAGTTAATCCAGGAATAGCTTATAGCTTGACTAAAGGTAACTACATGAGTTTACAATCTTTTGCACTTCACTATGTCAAGCGTCTGAGCGACAATGGTAAATATCCGCTGACGATTTGGCCTTATCACTCGATGTTGGGCGGTATTGGACATGCTTTGGTTTCTGCTGTGGAAGAAGCTTGCTTTTTTCAGGCGATCGCCCGTAATAGCCAAACCAATTTTGAGATCAAAGGTGGTAATCCGCTGACTGAAAACTATTCTGTTCTGCGTCCAGAAGTACTAGATGACCCCACTGGTCACCCGATCACCCAAAAAAATACTCGCTTGATCCAAAAGTTATTGGAATTTGACTTGGTGATTATTGCTGGACAAGCAAAAAGCCATTGTGTTGCTTGGACAATTGCTGATTTACTCACAGAAATCCAAGCCAAAGACCCGAAACTATCGGGTTCTTTGGCTGGAAAAGTCTATTTGTTGGAGGACTGTACTTCTCCTGTAGTTATTCCTGGCGTAGTGGACTTCACCGACCAAGCAAATGCTGCATTTCAACGCTTTGCTGATGCGGGAATGCATTTGGTGCAATCTACAACATCAAGATATTTTCTATATAATAGCAACTAGATTGGTGATATTGGTGTTTCTCAATCTCACCAATCACTCGAACTACAACTAAAATTTTATCTAATGACCAGGTTTATCCATGATCAATTTGCAAAGGACTATTTAGAAGAACTGCTCAAACCATATGGGAAAGTGGAATCCCAGAAGCGCGTTACATCAGAAACCAGGTTTATAGATGTGTTCTTTTCTCCCTTCATTGCCGAAATTCCCCATTTGCAAATCTTGGGTTTATTAGGACAATTTGCTAGCATACCTGCGATATTCGAGCCATTCAGTTACCGAAGACAGCCGAAACCTTGTGGCTGAGAGTTCTGGGAAGAGGAAAAGTGCAAAAACGGGCGATTGATGAATTAATGGCGTTACCACAAGACCATCCATATCGGGGAGTAACGCTAGAATTGTTGTACAACTTACAGCAGAATTTAAGAATTAACCAAACTATAGAATCAGATGACAGGGAGTTAATTATGAGGTTAGCACCACTTTATCAACAAGAGAAGGAAAGAATCCAACAGGAAGGTAGACAGGAAGGTAGACAGGAAGGTAGACAGGAAGGTAGACAGGAAGGTAGACAGGAAGGTAGACAGGAAGGTAGACAGGAAGGTAGACAAGAGCTAATTTTGCAGTTACTGACATATAAATTCGGCGAATTGGATTCCTCATTGATTAAGCAAATTCAACCATTATCTGTCGAAGAGTTGGAAGCATTAGGAAAAGCACTGCTCGATTTTTCGGAAATTGCTCAGTTGGAAACTTGGCTGATGAATATTAATCAAGCGGACAGGGATCAACAATAAACATAACAATTGGTTTGGCGGTTCGGTGGAAGTGAGCGTTTCGCTTACGCCAAACCCTTACTCCAAAAAACAAGCAAAAATTGATTTTCAAGTCAATTGCAATATTTCTCCACACAATTGACGAAAATGATCCCCTCGGATTTCAAAATTAGGATATTGGTCGAAACTAGCACAAGCAGGAGATAACAATACTACAGATGCTTGATACTGTTTTGCTAACGTTGCTGATTGAGGAACAGCCCGCTCCATAGTTTCCACAATTTGATAATTCCTATATCCCACTTCTTCCAATCGTTGAGCAAATACAGGCGCAGCATTTCCAATCAGTAACACAGCAGCAGCTTTGGCTTGAATCTGCGCTAACCAATCTCGATCATCTCCAGCTTTGGCTTCACCACCAGCAATTAAGATAGTCGGACTATTTACCGAAGCCAATCCTACTTCTGCTGCATCGTAATTAGTCGCTTTGCTATCATTGATAAAGTCAATTCCCGACCAATTGCAGATATGCTCTAAGCGATGGGGAACTCCAGGGAACTCCCGCACAGCTTGGGAAATAGCATCACAATCAATGTTTGCTAATCTTGCAGCAGCTACAGCCATCAATAGATTTTGCTGGTTATGTTCTCCTACCATCCGTAACGCAGAAACAGGAGCGATCGCTCTTCCTAGATCCCCAAGACCCAATTTTTCCTTGACCCAACCATCTTCTATATAAAAGCCTTTTGACCCAATCAGAAAATCTTTCCCTTTCACACTTGTCCAATAAGCATTACTCCAATGGGTTAATCCCAATCCTCTCAAATAAGCATCATCACCGTTGAAAATTTGTAAGTGGGAATTTTTCAACAACTTGGCTTTGATGTTGTAGTAGTTTTCTAATGTTTTATGACGAGCCAAATGGTCAGGAGTGAAAGTTGTCCAAATTCCGATTTGGGGTGAAAGTGTGGAGGAAGATTCTATTTGATAACTGCTAATTTCCCCAATTACCCAATCTGGTTTTTCACTAGTCGCAACTTCACAAGCAGCAAAACCGATATTACCGCAAGCTGGCGCTTTCAATCCTGCGGTTTGAAAAATCGCCGCAGTTAGGGCTGTAGTAGTTGTTTTCCCATTTGTTCCTGTAATTCCCACCCAAGGAATATTTTTCAAGTGTCGCCAAGCCAGTTCCATTTCCCCAATGGTTTCAATTCCTAGCTCTCTGGCTTCCACTAATAAAGGAATATCCCAAGGAACTCCCGGACTGACTACGATTAAATTAGGCAAATCGGCACTTTTCAAGTCTGGGGAATGTCCCAATTTAACAATAATTTGCTCGCTAGCGAGTTCTTGTTGTTGGTTGAGGAGGGTTGGGGAGGTATTGCGATCGCTGATTTCCACCTCCCAGCCTTCCTGTTTCAACAATCTTGCCGCAGCAACACCGGATTTTCCCAATCCAATCATCGAGGCTCTAGGCATAGACTGTGTAGCATCCCTGGTTAAGCTTCCCTATACTAACCTTAATTGCCAAAAATAACACCATTTTTTGTTAACTTTGGCTACAGATTTTTTACGATCGCTCCGAAATCAGCTAATGTCCGCGCATGGTTTCGCAGTAAACCCAGCAAATTCAACCGATTTTGCTTAATTTCCAGATTTGGATCCATGACTAAAACACTATCTGCTCCATCAAAGAAACTGCTCACTTCGGGAGCAATTCTCACTAGCGCGTCGATCAATAATTGATAATTACGAGTTTCCTGTGCTGCTTGGGTTTGGGGAACAAGTTCGATCAGAGCTTGATAAAAAGCTCCTTCAGAAGACTTTTGGAATAATTCTGGTTTGACTACAGATGTGGGTGACAATTGTTGGAAATCTAAATCCCCTTGAGCAGCTAGTCTAGTAGAACGGTTGACGGTTTCATAAATTTTGTCTAAAGTTCCATCACGACGGATTCGTTGGAGATAAAGGGCGCGATCGCGTACATCTAACAAATCCTTTAGGGCGCGTTCTCTATATTCTGGGTCATTTTCTCCTAAAACAGCGTTGACCAAATCATAATCAATTTGTTTTTCTTCTTGGAGGAGGGTACGAACCCTTTGAAGAAAGAATTCTGATAAAGTGGTAATTAAGGACTGGGAATTTTTGCTAAATGTCAACGCAAAATCTGAGGCGATTTGCTCTAATAACTGGTTTAAGTTGATAGCTAAATTAGCTGACCAAACAATTTTAACGATCGCATTTGCTGCTCGACGTAAGGCGAAGGGGTCAGAGGAACCGGAAGGGATTAAACCTAAACCAAAGATACTTACTAGGGTATCTAGTCTATCTGCTAAACCAACCACTTGACCTGTCAGCGTTTGGGGTAATACATCCCCTGCTCCTGTAGGTAAATAATGCTCAAAAATCGCTTTTCCGACTGCGGAGGTTTCACCACTAGCTAGAGCGTACTTTTCACCCATAATCCCCTGTAGTTCTGGAAATTCATACACCATTTGGCTGACTAAATCGGCTTTACATAATAAGGAAGCTCTAGAGATATTCTGAGTGGCGATCGCGTCTAATTTTAATTGTTGAGCAATCAGTCCAGCATTTTTGACAATTCTCTCAACTTTGGCGCGAACTGAACCTAAATCTTCTTGGAAAGTAACTTTTTCTAATTGGGGTAAAAAGCTTTCTAAAGGTTTGGCTAAATCAGCTTCATAGAAAAATCTCCCATCAGCTAACCTAGCTCGAATTACCCTTTCATTTCCTAAAGCAATAATATCTGATTTTTTTGGGTCCCCATTGGAAATGGTGATAAAGTTGGGTAATAGCTGTTCTGGTTGACTATCTGTTTGAAATATGGGGAAATAGCGCTGGTGGGTGACCATTACTTCTGTAATTACTTCTGTGGGTAATTGTAAAAATTCCGGTTCAAATTTCCCCACAACGGCTGAAGGATATTCCACTAGATTGATGACTTCCTCTAACAAGTCGGGATAAACTTTTGTCGAACCGCCAGATTTTGCTGCTACGGCGTGGACTTGTGTTGTAATCATCTGATTTCGTTCTGCGGGATCGACAATCACATAAGCTAAACGCAGACTATCCACATAATCACCAGCTTGATTAATCCTCACAGGTTCAGGATGTAAAACGCGATGAGCTTGTGAGAGCCGGTCGCTCTTGACAATTTTTCCCCCATTCTCCAACTCTAAGGGGATGACTTCTCCATCCAACATCACAATTAAAGAACGAATCGGACGGGAAAATTTCGCATCCCCTTCACCCCAACGCATGAAACGTTTTCCTTCCAAACCCCATATCCACTGGGGAACCAATTGGGTTAAAATTTCTGCTACCAAGCGTCCCGGAATTTGTTTACGGACGAAGATAAATTCACCTTTATCTGTGGGACGAATTTCTAAAGCAGCTAATTCCACACCTTGCTTTTTAGCAAAACCTATTGCTGCTGGTGTTGGTTGACCATTTTTAAAACCTGCTGTAGCGGGGGGGCCTTTAATTTCTTCTTCTCTGTCTGGTTGTTTTAGTGGTAAACCAGTGATTAAAACTGCTAACCGTCGGGGAGTTCCATAAATTTCCACCTTCTCCCTTTCCAGTCCGTGAGTTTCCAGACTTTCGGGAATCTGCGATTTCCATTGGGCGATCGCATCACTTAAAAAGCTCGCAGGTAGTTCTTCTGTACCAACTTCTAATAAAAACGTAGTCATGGGACACTAAAATTTGGCAGATAAAATTCGATTTTGTGTAGCTCTCTCTACTTTAACGGAGAAGAGATTAAACGAATTATCTATGTTCCACTTTGATATCGTCAGCTCACAACAAATCAACTCCACTACTGTTGAGTGAAGTTGATCGCTGTCCTAAAATCCTAAATTAACTTTAGTAACGGTTACGGGAACCACCGTTTCCACCACGATTACCCCCAAACGAACTTCTATCTTCTCTGGGTTTAGCTTTATTCACTTTTAAATCACGACCCATCCATTCTGCGCCATCAAGCGCGTCAATAGCCGCTGTTTCTTCATCCTCTGTACCCATTTCTACAAACCCAAAACCACGTAACCGTCCTGTTTCTCTGTCGGTAGGTAGCTGAACCCGTTTCACAGCACCATACTCTGCAAAAACAGTACCCAAGCTATCTTCCGTAACTTCGTAAGAAAGGTTTCCTACATAAACTGACATAAATTATCTCCGAAAATTGGATGAACTTGTAGAGATTTAGCTTTCGGAGACAAATTTGTAAATACCAAAAACAAAGGAACTGTAAATACTAAACACAAATGCTGTAAACCGAATTAACTCTCAACTAACACTATGACATAGCAAAAACCTTAAGTAAAGAGAAATCGGCAAAGCTTTACATAAAAATACATAAGCATTCAACTGAGTAAGTATGAATAGGAAAATTTCACGGGTATGTTGGGGCATTTTATCTTAGTTTGTGTTAGATTAGCATTACTAGTACTTGTAAAGTATTGAATAACTGAGAGGAAAACGTTATCGCCATCCAAAAACAACTAATCAACTCACAAATCAAGGCACCTCAAGTCTTCTTGATTGACCACGAGAATAATAACCAGGGTTTAATGGATACCCATCAAGCTCTGCAGTTAGCACAAAGTGTGGAACTTGACTTAGTTATAGTGTCAGAAGGGAAAGAAGCTCCAGTCGCCAAGATTGTTAATTATGGCAAGCTGCAGTATCAAAAGAAAAAGCGTCAGGGAAACAGTGCTAGACCCACGGTCAAGGAAGTTCGACTCCGCCCGAATATAGGTGTAGCTGATTATAACCTCAGGATTGAGCAAGCTGTTGGCTGGTTAAGTAAAGGCGATTCAGTCAAGTTTGTAATTCGTTTACGGGGTCGGGAACATCAATATCGGGATCAGGCTGCAGAACTGTTAGACCGGATTGTAGCTGCTCTGGGCCAAGTAGGTAAAGTCCAGTCTTTGGATAAGCGCTCACTGGTTGCTCAAGTCATCCCCGCCTAAATTAATTTTTTAGGAATATATTTTTAATCAATTCAAGTAGCCAGTGAACTACTTATGTTGACTGGCTACTATAATATGTGGCAAAGCTTTAACAAAGAGCAATTAATCTCCGTAGGCGCTACCAGCAACTTTTCCTCGGAAGACAACATATTGATAGATGTTGTAGAATAGCATGATGGGAATAAGAAAGCCGATAAAAATAATCATAAACACCAAAGCGCTGGGTGAAGCTGCTGCTTGATATATGGTTATTTGCGTCGGGATTATGTAAGGAAAAACAATCATTCCTAAGCCAATGAAGGTAATTAGGAAAATTAGGATTGTCCAAACAAAAGGTGTGATTTCTTCTTGACGTTGAAGACTACGTAGCAATAGTCCCACTAAGCATACACCTAACAGCGGAATCAAAGCGAAAATATAAACTTGTGGCGGATGGAATAACCGAGCGCGAGCAGTCTCATAAAATATTGGTGTGGCGATGGTGATGAATACTGCACCGATCAATGTTGTAATAGCAGCTAATTTAGCTGTCCGAAAATGAGTTTTTTGCAACTCCCCCTCGGTTTTCAAAATCAGGTAAGTTGAACCGATGAGCACATAACCCTGAATTAAAGTCAGCGCGACCAATAGCGATCGCCAGTCCAACCAGTCCCAAGTGGAGCCAATGAAATGACCCGCAGCATCCACCTTGATTCCTTCTATCACACTACCAAGCGCAAAACCTTGTCCTAATGCGGCGATAAAGCTTCCAGCCCCAAAAGCAAAGTTCCAAAAAACCTTACGTCGAGAATGTTCACGAAATTCAAACGCTACAGCGCGGAAGATTAACCCAAAAATCATGATAAATATGGGAATGTAGAGCGCTGTTAATATAGTCCCATAGGCGAGAGGGAACGCACCAAATAAAGCGCCTCCCATTAATACTAACCAAGTTTCATTAGCATCCCAAACATTCCCCAAACTGGTCATTAAAATACTGCGTCTTGCTTCATCAGAACTGGTCAGGGAGAGAATACCCACTCCCAAATCAAATCCATCTAACATGACATACAAAAATAAAAACAGCGCCAGAATTACAAACCAAACTTGCGGAAGAAAATGCAATAATGCTTCCATGTTCTCAGTCTCCTTGCTGTTTTAGCTTTCTACTGGACGTTGATCGGGGATAAATTCTACTTCCTGGGGAGCGATCGCAGGTTGGTTATCCAACCCAGGTACAGGTAATGCCAAATTTGGACCTTGACGAATAATCCGACTACCAAAATAGAGGGTGGAAATAAATAAAACTGTGTAGATGATGGTAAAGATGCTCAAGGAAACCAAAACATTACTCGCAGGAACCTGGGAAGCAGCCGCAGATGTGCGAATTTGACCATATAATGTCCAAGGTTGTCGCCCCACACAGCGGACAATCCAACCAGTTTCCACCGCAATATAACCCAAAGGAGCCGCAAAAATCCAAGCGCGTAAAAGCCATTTCTGTTGATTAATCTTATCTACAGCAAGATTACCTAAGAGCCATTGGATCAGACTCCAGAGCATTAAACCCGCAAAGAAGAAACCAATCCCACTCATGACGCGGAAGGAATAGTAAATTAACCCTACCATTCGTGGACGGTTTTCTGGTTTCCACTCTTTTAATCCTAAAACAGGTTCAGAGAGATTTTTCTTGAACTCTAAGATATATCCTAATCCATTGGGGATGGTAATTTGCCAGGTGTTTTTTTGATTGGCTTCATCGGGTAAAGCGAGCAAAGTCCAATCAGCTGGTTTTCCCGCAGGTGATGTTTCCCACTTTGCTTCTATCGCTGCTAGTTTTGTCGGTTGATAATGATAAACTTGTTCAGCACTTAAATGACCGATGAATATTTGTAGGGGAGCGACAGCGATCGCTACAGCGAGAACAATTTTCAGCGACTGGCTGAAGAGCGATCGCTGACGATTTTGTAAGATATACCAAGCACTGATCCCGCCAATCACGAACAATGATGTTTCCAGAGTCGCCAAAAACATATGCGCCACACTCTTTACCATAAAAGGATTGAGAATGGCTTGAAAATAATCACTAACCACAAACTTTCCATTCACCATCTCACCACCTGATGGACTTTGTAGCCAGGAGTTCGCGACTAAAATCCAAAAAGTGGATAAATTGGCTCCAAACGCAACCATGATCGTCGCCAGATAGTGAACCGCCGGATGGACTTTTCCCCAACCAAACAGCATAATACCTAAAAATCCAGCTTCCAACATGAAAGCCATCGCGCCTTCAAAACCCAGAATACTCCCGAAAAAATCACCTACAGCTTCAGATAAAGGCGCCCAATTGGTACCGAATTGGAATTCCATCGGTAATCCTGAAGCGACACCAATCCCAAAATTGAGGACGTAAATTTTTGACCAAAAACGAGCATGATGATAATAATCTGGATTGCGCGTTTTCAGCCATAATCCTTCCACAATCACCAGAAAAATGCCCATACCTGTGGTTAGAACTGGCCAGAGCATATGGAAAATCGCCGTTAATGCAAATTGTAACCGCGAAAGTACAACAGTATCAGATAAGAAATCCATGAACCCTCTTTGGTGATTACATTACTATTTAACATTATTTAATAATATTTAACATTGTCAAAGCGAAATTTGAGAAGCAAACAGTGATATTTAAGTAAGCAAAGTGTAACTTTTATTAAAGTCCAATTTGAACTTTTGATTAACGACCGCATAAAAACGAAGAAAGTTTGGTAACAATGCTACAATTCGTCTAGTTAAACTTGGGGTGATGAAAAAAACTTAAATTTAGTCATTTTCTCTAGCGAGAAACTAGGGATAAATCAAGGATATTAGTCTTAATCTGGTTGAATCTACCAACTTTATAAACTCATGCAGATTTTAATTTATTCCTATAACTATCATCCTGAACCAATTGGGATAGCTCCCCTGATGACTGAACTAGCAGAAGGGCTGGTAGCGCGTGGTCATGAAGTGCGAGTAGTCACAGGTATGCCTAATTATCCTGAGCGCGAGATTTATGAAGAATACCGGGGTAAATGGTACGTCACTGAAGAAAAAAATGGTGTAACCATTCAAAGAAGCTATTTAAGAATCAAATCTAAACCCAACCTCATAGACCGTCTACTATTGGAGTTAAGTTTTGTTTTCAGTAGCTTACCTCAAGCTCTGAAAGGAAACCGCCCGGATGTAATTATTTTAACGATTCCTCCTTTGCTCATTTCCTTACCAGCTGCTTTCCTGAGTTGGTTTTATCATTGTCCAATAGTATTGAATGTGCAAGATATTTTACCCGATGCTGCTATACGTATTGGCTTGTTAAAGAACAAATGGATGATTCGTGGTCTTTCAGCTTTAGAGAAATTCGCATATAAGAGTGCAAAAAATATTAGTGTTATTACTGGTGCTTTTAGTGATAATTTGGTTAGTAAGGGAGTCCCGATTGAGAAAATTACCTGCATTTCCAATTGGGTAGATGTGAATTTTATCCAGCCCATACCCAAAGAGGATAATCCTTGGATATCGACCCATGAATTAATGGGAAAATTTGTTGTCCTCTATTCTGGGAATATCGCACTCACACAAGGTTTAGAAACAGTCATAGAAGCAGCAGTTCAGTTGCGTCACATTACAGAAATTACCTTTGTGATTGCTGGGGAAGCGATCGCTCTAGCGAGATTACAAGAATATTGTTTATCTTGTGGTGCGGACAATGTATTGCTGCTCCCTTTACAACCACGTAATATATTACCCCAAATGCTCGCTGCGGCTGATGTGGGATTGATTGTCCAGAAATCAAATGTTATTTCCTTCAATATGCCTTCTAAAATACCTCCGCTATTGGCTAGTGGGAGTCCCATCGTCGGGTCTGTTCCTGCGACCGGTACAGCAGCGAAAGCTATTGGTGAGAGTGGGGGTGGGATTGTGGTTGAGCCAGAATCACCCACAGCTTTAGCAGGAGCAATATTAGACCTATATAAACAGCCAGATTTAGCTGCTCAGTTAGGCGAAAGAGCGCGCCAGTTTGCGCTAGAACACTATTCTTCTGTAAAATCTTTAGATAAATATGAAGAGCTATTTATTAAAGTTGTCCACGATCAAGCATCTGATTCTAGTGCTTTAGCAAAATCCCGTTCTAAAGTGAGCTAAGTAGGAGAGCAAAAATAAGCCTCTTTGTTCGTATTTGCGCTTCAGCGCAATAAATCTATAACACCAGCCAGTTTCACCAATTTTACATAACTTCACATAGTTAGGATTATTTTAGTCTTCCTACTTAAATAAAGTGTTTGAAAAGCCTCACCTGAAGCGTGGTTTTACACAGGAAAATCAGGTTGAGGTTTTTTGAGAACTTTATTATGTAATTCAAAGATGCGTTGTAATATTAGAATAAAAAGTTAAGCATTTGGTATACTGATACGAGTGCTTAAAAACTCCAGGTATGACTTTATCAGGTCAAAAATTGCGAAAGATACAGGATGCTTTGATTAGTGCTTTGGTGTACCACTCACGCAGGAACAAGAAATTTTCACCGGACGCAGTCATATTGGTTCACGTATTGAACAATTACTAATCGATCGCCGTCGTCCACCTTTATTACTTTATGGTCAGCGACGGATGGGTAAAACTTCTCTAATCAATAATTTAGGACGTTTACTACCCAATAGCATCATTCCCTTATTTATAGATTTGCAAGGTGCGCCCTCATCCGCTACTAACGATACAGGTTTTCTGTATAATCTTGCTAAAGGGATGATTGACTCAGCAAAAAAGCAAAGTTTTACTTTACCACCTCTAGCTCGCGAAACTCTGACTAACGATCCCTTCACCAACTTTTACCAATGGCTGGACCGGGTAGAAGCAGCTTTAGATCCCAATACTGCTTTACTAGCACTCGATGAATTTGAGGTTCTGGATAACGCCATAACTAAAGGACGCTTTGATGAAGAAGATATTTTGGGGATGCTCCGTCACTTGATTCAATATCGTCCTCGGTTTAAGGTTTTAATCTCTGGTTCCCATGCGATCACCGAATATCAACGTTGGGCTAGTTACCTGATTAATGTTCAAGTCGTTCACATCTCCTATTTAACAGAAGATGAAGCGCGACAACTAATTGAACATCCCGTAAAAGATTTCGTCCTGCGTTATGAAACCAATGCTGTCGAACGGGTTTTACAACTTACTCGCGGTCATCCTTTCTTAGTCCAGCTACTCTGTGCAGAAATTATTGTCCTCAAGAATGAACAAGATCCCTCTATCCGAAGATTAGCAAATTTTGCTGATGTGGAAGCAGCGATACCAGAAGCTTTAAAAAGTGGGATTTTCTTCTTTGCTGATATTCAACAAAATCAAGTTACCCCATCTGGATTGGATATGCTATTTTTTATTGCTGCTCAAGGGGAAGGAGCATCTGTCAGTAGTCAAGTTTTATCGCAGCAATTCCCTAATGATTGGCAAAAAATGTTGATCTACTGTTACAAAGAGAGTTGATTGAAAGTACTTCTACAGGCTACCGCTTTCAAGTGGAGTTGATTCGGTTATGGTTTTCCAAATCTTATGATATCCATTGGTAACGATTTAGAATCAATCTCATTGCAAAAAATCTTAATTCAAAAAAAATCTCATTCTTTGGAGGTATGGAAAATTTGCTTGAATCCTGGTTAAGATATCCTTAATAATGGAAGTGTGACTAAAAATAATTATGGATAGGCACACTTCTATTATTTAAAGTACCTATGGATAATTAAGATTTCATCATCCCCAAGATGTAAATTTTCGCTTTTTTAATTAAAAAAATCTCATTCTTCAGAGGTATGGAAAATCCATATTGACTTTTGTTACCGTATTTTTAATAATGGGAGTGTGACTAAAAATAATTATGTATAGACGCACTTCTATTATCAAGGATAGAGATGGAAAATGTGGGTTTCATCCTCCCTAAGATATAAATCATAATTTTTTTTTAATTTACAGCAAATTTTAGGTGGATAACTCCTGACTCCTGCTGTAAACTACTTTCTCAAGTTGAGAATTTGCTCCCTGTGAGAATTTCCCGGACTTCTAGCATGGCGGAATAAGTAGGGAGAATGTGTAAGGTTTCATCAACTGGCGTATGCTTTAAAGCGATCGCGATCGCCTCCCGTAAATCGGACTCTACAATCAAGTTGATTTGGCTCTGGGGAGATTTTTCGCTATAACGTAGACGTAGCGCCATGTCATACAAGCGATCGCCACTGACGATCAAAGTTCCTCCTCGTTCGACCAGTTTTTCTGTATCCACATCCCAAATCCAAGAGACATCAGTTCCATCAGGAGTGCGATCGTTTAAAACCATCAAAGTTGTGTGGTCCTTACTTTGAGTTACCACGCGGATCGTCTCATTCGTTCCCACTGGATTTTTAGATAATAAAATCCGCACATGCTTCCCATCTACCGTTAATTCTTCAGCACGACCAAAAGCAGCTTGGAAATTATTAACTGTTTCTCTAATAGTTTTTTCTTCGACTCCTAACGCTGTAGCGGCTGTAGCGGCTGCTAAAGTATTATATTTATTATATAAACCAACTAAAATCTGCGCCCATTCCCTGCTCGCCAAAGTTGGTTGACTTTTGGTAAAACCGCACTGGGGACAAGTAAAATCTCCCAGATGAGATAAGTAAACACCTTGATAATCAAGAGAATGTCCACATTGGGGACAATATATAGAATCAACTGCGTGAGGAATCGCCTCTAAATAATGTTCGGGTTCATCCAAACCAAAGAATAATACCTGCTGTGGTAACTGTTGACCCAAAAATGATAGTGTCGGGTCATCAGCGTTGGGAATGATGACTGTTTCTGGTGGTAAAGTGGCGATCGCCTTTGTCCAGCGTTTACTAATAGCATCTACTTCCCCATAGCGATCGAGTTGGTCGCGAAACAGGTTTAAACAAATGATAATCCGGGGTTGTAGAGGTTGTAATACCTTGGGGACAATATTTTCATCAACTTCCAAAATGGCGTAATCCACTTTCAAGCTTCCCCAGAAATTGGTGCGGTCTAACAACGCTGTCACCAAGCCATTTTCTAGATTTGCTCCTGTAGAATTATGAGCGACACGGTAGCCTTGACGTTCTAATATACTAGTTAATAGTAGGGATGTGGTAGTTTTTCCATTGGTCCCCGCAATCAAAATGATTCCTTTTTGGACTTGCTGACTCAATAGTCGGAGTACCTGTGGCGAAATCCTTCTAGCGATCGCACCTGGTAATACACTGGCGCTACCTATGCGGAGCGATCGCACTAAAAATGTGATACTTTTGGCTATTGATACGGCTAAACCTAATCGGAGTTTATCTATAAATTGAATTTTATCTTTCACAATATTTCCTAACAGATAGCTTTTAATGGTGGATGGATGTCATTATATATCTAGCCTAGCTGTCTGATGTCAGCACAAAGTTAGACTAAATAGTGGTTTTATTAGGTTACTGTGAATGAATAGCATAGAATGGTTTTTTTTGCAAATGGAACAAATCACTAACTGGCAAAAGTTAGTTACCAAATGCCTATTATTGATTATCTGCCTATTCATTGTAAGTGTACAGCCAGCATTAGCAGGTATCAAGGACGACTTATATGATGGGAATATATTTGTAGTTTATGCTGGTAATGGGTCACTAGTTCCACCAAAGGAAAGTTTAGCTAAGGCTTTAAAAGACCATAAACCAACATTTTTAGTATTTTATTTAGATGATAGCCGTGATTGCAAGGAATACGCTATTAGTATTTCCCAAGTCCAAGAATTTTATGGACGTGTAGCGGAAATTATGCCCATAAATGTAGATACTATCCTGCCTAAAGATAGTTTTGACCCGACAGAGCCAGGATATTATTATTCCGGTGTTGTACCGCAGGTTGTGGTCTTTGACGCATCCGGTAAAGTAGTGTTGAATCAACAGGGTCAGGTTCCTTTTGCTCAAATAGATGATAAGTTTCGGGATATTTATCATCTAGTCCCACGCGACAAGTCTATAGAGTTAAAGCGGCGATCGTTTAATGAATTCAGCAGCGAACTGAGTCAATAAGCCGACAAATTATCTGATCCCTTAAAAGTGTGAAGATGCTAAGTTTTTAATTGTCAGTTCTACTACAAAAGTTCCCAGAGCATTAAGTTAGGCTGACTTTAGCATATTCCCTAAACTGCACTTTATAAGGTAAGATTGTGTCTGATTTAGAGTTACATAAATATTTTCCTCGTCTTCCTGAAACAGCATTACAAGAATTTATCGAATGGTGTGTTTTGGAACAAGCGAAAATTGCAGGATTAAATTTTACTCCTGATCAAACTAAGTTGCGTAATTTATCTGGAGAAGGATATTTTAAGCAATTAATTGACCAATTTATGCAAGTGAAACCTGATCCTATTAAAGCAGGTTTAGTAGCTGCGGTTGCGGGAAAGCAAGCTGATAATCATTCTTTATCAGGTTTAGCAGTTGTAGCTGATTTCGTTTCTCTCTATGTAAAATATTTAGTTCCTAAAGATGGTACTAGTCCTGAAAAAGTAGATGAAATATTAGCTGTAGCATCAAAACAACAATATGATAAACTTACCGAAATTGCTAAAAAACATGGTGTAGATTTATAGCAGGAGCGGAGCCACAAGATGCTCCGCTGAATTTAACTGAATTTAACTGAAAAAAATAAGTAGATTAAGTAAATTAAGTTCTGAATTTAACTCAACTATTAAATTAAATTTTGGTGTTTACTAAATAGTAGTTTGAAATTACTTTGTAATATCAGATTCATCCCATTTTTCTTGGTATAGGATATAAACCCTTTACTTAACCGCACAATATTATTTCCTTGGAACCATGGTAAGATTTGACTTTGAGATTTTCTTGTGTACAATCTGATATTTATTTGTATATCATATGACTAAATTAGACTATATCTTAAAAGCTAAGATTAATAAGTTTTTGGAGGATAATCCTACGGATGCTTATTCTTCTAATGAGATATCGCAAATATTTAGTGTTGAAAAAGATGAAGTTGTTTGTGTTCTAAATCGAATGGTTATTCTGGGTCAAGTGTGGGAGTTAAAGGGTTTTAAAGGCATTAAAATTTTCAAATTTAGACCACCTTCAATTGCGCTTATTAGCTATATAAATCTATTTATTTCAGAGGTTCTAACAGAGGATTAAAGCTTATTTGGTAGACTCTAAAACTGGGTTACTATACGGTGTAAGTTTAAAACTCCACGGTTTTAACCGTGGAGTAATTCAGCTTAGTTATATCTAGTCTCCGTAATGAGGGCTGATGACTTTACCTTGGAATACCCGATAAAGATAGACATTGTAGAATAGGATAATTGGTACAAAAAAGCCGATAAAAGCAATCATCAAGACTTGAGAGCTAAGGGAAGAAGAAGCCTGATAAATTGTCACACTGAAGGGAATGATATAAGGAAACACAACAAAAGCCAAGGACAGAATAGTGACTAAGAAAACCACAATTGTCCAAACAAAAGGCATCTTTTCTTCACGACGGTTGATACTATTTAACAGTAGTCCCATTGCTCCTGTTGCTAGTAAGGGAATCACTGCAAAGATCAAGATTTCTGGTTGATGAGATACCCTAGCACGAATTTGTTCATAAAATAGTGGTGCAGCGATTGTCAATATCAATGCACCAATAAACGTAGTGATAGCACTAAATTTGGCAGTGATATAATGATATCGTTTTAATTCACCTTCTGTCTTGGTAATCAGATAAGTTGAACCAATTAGGACATAGCCTTGCACTACTGTTAATCCTACTAATATTGATGGTAAGTTTAGCCAATCCCAAGTACCACCAATAAAATTTCCAGCTTCATCAACTTTAATTCCAGCGATCACGCCACCTAATACTAATCCTTGGGCAAAAGCTACTAGCAAACTACCTCCACCAAAACCAAAATTCCAAAAGGTTTTGTTAATGGAATGTTCGCGGAACTCAAATGCTACAGCCCGAAAGATAAACCCAATCACCATCATTGTAATAGGGATATATAGGGCGTTGACTATGGTAGCGTATGCGAGGGGAAAAGCGCCATACAATAAACCTCCCGTACATACTAACCAAGTTTCATTGGCATCCCAAACAGTACTTAATGTATTGATAATTATTCCCCGACGTTCTTCATTAGCAGCAGTTAGGGTGAGAATCCCCACACCTAAATCAAAGCCATCTGTGATTAGGTATATAGTCAGGAATAAAGCTACAAGTCCAAACCAAAGCAGTGGTAAAGTAGTATTGAGGGGTTCCATAGAATAGCTGTGTTAATTAGATACGGTTTGGGTAATATGTCCTGTTTTGCTGCTTTTTGCTAACCCTTCATGGGGTAATGATACTTCTAAATTTGGTCCTTGACGGATGATCCGACTACCAAAGTATAAAGCACAGGCGAACAATAGCAGGTAGATACTTGTATAAGCAATTAGAGAAACCAGAACATTGCTGGCTGGGACATGAGAAACGGCATCCGCAGTCCGCATTTGTCCATAAACAATCCAAGGCTGTCTGCCAACTTCTCGCACCATCCAGCCACATTCAACGGCTACATATCCTAAAGGCGCAGCCAATATCCAAGCACGCATCAACCAAGGTTGTTCAGTAATATTTTGTACTGTTAGTTTACCGCGCAACCATTGAATGACACTTGCTCCCATTAAGCCAACGAAGAGAAAGCCGATACCCGCCATAATACGGAAGGTGTAAAATATTAGAGAAACTGCATGGGGTCTATCTTTGGGTTTCCACTCATTTAAACCAAGTACAGGCTCGGAAAGTTGGGGTTTCATTGCCAAAACCATACCCAAGCCATCTGGGATGCTGAGGGTCCAATTATTTTTACCCTCTTCTACATTGGGTGCAACCAAAACGTTCCAAGGTGCAGATTTACCAGCTGGTACGGTCTCCCATAAAGCTTCTATTGCTGCTAGTTTGGTAGGCTGGTTATGATATACTTGCTCACCACTAAAGTGCCCAGCAATGATTTGGAGTGGGGTAACGAGAATAGCTAGGGCGATCGCTATTTTGAAGGATTTGCTAAAGAATGCTGGATGACGTTTGTTAAGAATATACCAAGCACTGATACCACCAATTACAAATAAAGCGGTTTCCAAAATTGCCAACACCATATGAAACCAGCTATTCAAAGCTGCTGGGTTAAGAATAGCTGCTAAGTAACTACTAACCATGAATTTGCCATTCACCATTTCCCCACCTGCTGGTGTTTGCATCCATGAATTGGCGATAATAATCCAGAAAGATGAAAGAGTAGCACCAATCGCCACAAACATAGTTGCTAGCAAGTGCATAATCGGTGGAACACGGTTCCAACCATAGATCATAATCCCCAAGAAGGCAGCTTCTAGCATAAATGCCATTGTGCCTTCAAAACCTAAAATACTGCCTAAAAAATCACCAACAGCGACAGAAAATGGTGCCCAGTTTGCACCAAATTCAAATTCAATTGCTACACCAGAAGCAACGCCAAGTCCAAAATTGAGAATGTATAGTTTCGACCAAAAACGTGCGTGACGATAGAAATCAGGATTTTTCGTTTTTAGCCACAGTACTTCCATAACAACTAAATACCAAGACATGCCAATTGTGAGGATAGGCCAAAACATATGGAATATGCTAGTAATAGCAAACTGGATGCGTGAAAGCATCACTGTATCTGAGAGAAAACTCATAGTTTGTCCTCTAAATCTATTGCCATCAGGCAATTTTGAACGGTCTAAATATTGAATGAGTCAAAAATCATCAAACTCCCACCATAATTCTTTGTAATTATTGGATGCAGTTTATGATTCGGAATTAGGCTCTAAAAGTAATAGGGTTTTTCATTATTGAGGCTTATTCTTCTAATGAAGAGACTCATGAATTCCTTACTCTTGATATTTAATATCTAACTAGATATATCCATTTGCTTTCTGCACTTCTCGCTACTTTATGCAGAAAAAAAGTCCTTCAAAATAAGCTTTATAGACTTATCAACTAAATCATAAAAAGATATTTTCTACATGATTATAGTTTGACGGATTGTCTTTTGAAACTCTCATTTTAATATGATATAGGTTGAAATCATGTTGGCTACTTAAAGCAGTATGATAATATTTGTAATCCAGAAAGTATTTCATACTGCCAGCCTTTTCTTATTAATTAGCTAGAATAATTATATTTATGAATATCTATGACGAGCGGAGCGATCGCCAAATTTCTAAAAAAAATACGGACTACACGGGTTTTCTATGCCTTCCGCGTAGCCGCAACTTATAATCGCCAATTATACTTGCTTCCCTATGTATGATGAATCTCTTTTGAGCGAAACGCTCTTTCCCAATCATTAGCAATGACTTCCATCATATTGATCATTCCTTCATAACCAAAATATGGTTTGTCAAGATAGGTTTCTCTATTGGTAGGGCTGAAAACATCAAAAGCAATTTTTATTCCCAACTCCTCCGCCATATATTTTTCCCATGCGGAGCCAATCACAGCATCAACACCAGATTCCTCTAAAGCTTGTTTAACCTGATATCCATCTGCTGAAAATGCCACAAGAGGAGAAATTCCTAGACTGCGTAGTTCTCGCTCCAGAATGGGCTGAGAATCAGTCATCGCCGAGCGAAATAATAATACTTCTGGAATCATCTCCAACTCTTCAAACAGCATTCTCACTAATCCAATCCCCAGCGTCCCATCTGCTGAAACAGCGATTCTGCAATTACGATATCGGGGAATGATCATTAATGCTCGTTTGCGCAGTGTATCTACAACCATTTCCTCACCCTGTTTAATCATGGGCTGGACTTTTTCTTCTATTTGGAAATGTGCTGCCAATGCCTTCAACCATCGAGTAGTATTATTTACACCTATCGGTAAAGGTATATCGCCCAGGATAAGGGGGATATCATGGATCTGTTGCATTTTGTTAGCAAACTTATACCCAATATCATGCGACAAAAGAATATTGGCAGTGGCTTCACCTGCTTGCTCCACTTCTTCAAAGGAGGTATTATGGGAAAAAACGGTTTGGACTTTAATTCTTAAAGACTTTAAAGTTTGAGTCACCCAAGCCAAATCAGCCCACCAGGTAGGATTCAAATTAGCCTGTGGTGCAATGATATTCACAATCCTTGGCTTTCTCCCTCTCCTCTTAACCTGTCTTTTTTTAATAAAAGGAAGTAAAGCATTCATTCCCATATCTAAGCCATCATAAGCATTTCCCCGAAATCCACCAGCGAGTAAAGGAACGAGTTTAGCTTTGATCTCTGGTTGTAGTTGCTTACACAATCCCTCAATATCTTCACCAATAATGTCCGCAGCACAAGTTCCCACCACAAACATCACCTTAGCATCAAAAGATTGATCCGCCTGTTTAATCATGTCTTTGAGTTTTTCAGAGGCTCCCATGACTATATCTGACTCAAACAGACGAGTACAACCTACTTTGCGCTTGGTGAAATCAACTTCATGGGTATCATACCCAGCAGCAACAGTAGAAGCACAACCCTGTGGGGAATGAATCACAATACTCACATCTTTAATCCCCGCAACAGTAGTGGCGATACCTTCAAGCGCACAACCCACAATTGGGTCTTTACTATGGTCACAATTAGCAAAAGTTAGTCCAGTAGACATTTTCCTCTCCGGTTCTTGAAGATGATTTGAAGATGATTTGAAGATGATTGAGTATGGTAGAAATAGAAATTTCACTAGTTACTCCTGACAACATTTTCCTCGCTTCTTCTGTGCATATACGGTACAATCAGGCAAGTCTTGGGCTAGTTTTCCTGTAAGTGATTGAGCAGATGCTAAACCGGAATTTTTTGGGAATACCATTTGCTTGGTTAACGCACTCCGCGGTCTAAAACCATATTGCAGTGCTGTTTTAATACACTTTGCTACTTTTAAGGCTCCGCGATAGCCAAATCTAGGACGATTTAAAATAGCATTCAAATCCACAACGGGAATATGGGGAAAACTCAAAGAAGAACCAAAATAAACTACTGATTCCTGTTCCAGACCACCAATAAAATCTAGTAATTCATCTTCCGTTTGTTTCATAGACTCATACTTACCAAAAGCCAGCGTCCCTTTAGTAATCAGAATTTCTGGGTCTAACCCAGTTTCTAACAAGTAATCTACGCTGGTTTCTCTAGCTTCCGTACTCCAGGGATGGAAGTTATAAATTACCGCACGCATCCCAAAATCACGGTCCAACATATGAGCAATGGACAAGCACTTGATCGCATCATGTCCCTCAATAATTGCTAACTTTCCTTGTATATATTGCTTCGCCTCTTCAAACTCAGTTTTAATCGCAGCATATTCTCTTTCCATCAAGGCTTCTGCTTCTGCTTCCATCCCTAAATATTTAGCAGCACCTTGGAGCCACTTCTCTGTAGCGCTGATTCCATAAGGGAGGATGGTAGAGTTTAATGGAGTACCAAATTTGTCTGACATGGCTTTACCAATTGTATAGCCCAAGTCCAAACATAAAGTACAGTTAACTGCTGCGCTCGGTGCTTGTTTAAGTTCTTCTAAAGTACAATCACCAGCAATGACACTGTGAACCCTTGCACCCATCGCTTCGATTAGTCGTACCAGTTCCTTGACATCAGTTTCTACTTCTGTCCTTTCTGGTCCCATTTTTGCACCCACAATATTTACCGCGTCAGCTAGTTGTGCTTTGCGTTCTGGAGTGGGTGGTTCCATGAAATCAACAATTTGGCGAAATACAATGTCAAATCCACTGCGATACTCCCCAGCAAATCCTTCACAATGTATCGTCATGATCTCTGACTGGATTTCCTGACGCGCCTTATTCACTACGTCATCCACGCAATCCCCAATAATTCCAGAAGCGCAACTGGTCGCGACGACGATCGCATCGGGATGATATTTTTCGTCTACTTCGCGAATCGCCCCTTGTAATTCTTTCTCTCCCCCAAAAACCACCGCCTTCTCACTCATATTCGTCGTCACAACAGGCTCATAAGGAGATCCACTATTGCGGCTATTGGTCAGCTTATAGGCGCGTTTAACACCATAAGCACAACCACTAGGCCCATGAGAAATGACGATCGCATTTTTGATTCCACTCAAAATCTTGGTCGCAGTCCAGAATTTACAAGGACGGGTATGACTACCTTGTAAAGTAGTCTTGATCTTACCCTCCTTTGCCAAGCGATACAATTCGCTTAAATGTCCGTAAAAGACAACATTGCCATCTATATTTGCAGTCATGATATATATTACTCTCTACACTTGCGTAAGGTTATAAATAAGGGAGCAACGTAGCTCACTTGCTCCCTTATACATCAGCCGTCTACCATACGTTTAAGATCCATTCGCGTTCATGTTTATACTCCATGTCCGCAAATAAAGCATTAGCAATGTTGTCAGCTAACCATTCTGCACCTTTATAGCCAATTACGGGGTATTTCCAGAGACCAGCGCGGTCAAAGCTGGGGAAACCGACACGAACCATCGGAATTTGGTTATCGATCGCAATGTATCGACCCTTGGAATGACCCAAAATCAAGTCAATCTTCAGAGATTTATCTTGAATCCGCCGCTCTAATTCCCAAAGGTCTGCATTTGAAATCACTTCAATGTCAGTGGGTGACTTGTTCTCCAGAGCAGCAATTCTGGGGTCCTTAGCACAAGCCTTGTTATCATCACCCAATAACAGCAAGACTGGTTCCAACTCACATTCCAAGCAGAACTCTGCTAAACCAATTACTAAATCGGGGTCGCCGTAGATAGCAACTTTCTTGTTGGCGAAGAACATATGGGCGAGGTCGGCGATCGCATCGATTGCCTTTCCGCGTTCTCTCACCAAAGATTCTGGGATTGGTTTACCAGTCAATTTACTAATATTTTGCAACCAGAGGTCAGTATTCTTGATCCCGATTGGAGTTGGTCCGACAATTGCCGGAACCTTAAATTTCTCCTGCAAAAATTCTGCTGCGCTACCGCCTTCATATTTGCACAAAGCAATAGTACCGATCGCATTGGCGGAATCAGCAATATCTTCGATGGTAGTATTGCCAAAAGCAAAACTGGTTTTATCAGGCATTGTCGGCGCATCAAAGGTCTCTGTATCCAGTAAGATATTTGCTGGAACATTCATTTCTGCCAAGATGCGCTTAATTTCAGTGACATCACCAGGGTTTAACCAGCCAGTAATAATATTCAACTTACCAGTTGGCTCACCTTTTTTTGCTAAGGTAGAAATAAGTGCATGTACACCCACATTATAGCCAGTGACTTGACTACCTTTATAGCTAGGAGTATGTACAGCAACCAGCTTTACCTCACGGTCGGGATAATCCTTCTTAAGCTGGCGATTGAGTTTGTTAATCGTTCCTTCAATGTCATCCCCAATTGTCTCCGTCGAACAAGTAGTAATAATGGGAATAATCCGTAAATCAGGATATCTTGCTACTAAGGTTTTTACACCTTCTTCAATCCGGGGGATACCCCCTAAAACAGCACTATTTTCATGCAGAGAAGAAGAAGCAATGTCAAAATTTTCCTTTAAATGCTGGGCAAAAAGGAGCCGAACAAACATGCTACAGCCTTGTCCTCCATGCACCAAAGGAATACAATCTTTAACTCCGATAGAAGCGTATTCTGCTCCGGCTGGCTGACAGGTAAATATGGGGTTGATTACACCGCTGCGTTCTTTCTGTTTGACGATTACAGACATCCTATTGACTCCTATTGGTAAAAACTCGTGATTTTGGTTGGCGTGACGCAACAAAGATATGAGGCGGTTCTTTGTCAGGTAGTTGCAGATAGCATCGATTACAGAAGAATAGAATTGAATTTCCGCAAAAATCTATCCACAAGACCGGAAATGCTTCTGCAATCGAATACTACCATTTAGCTGATTTGATTGAATTAGCGGTCCAATTACTTCACAATTAATTACTTGACAATTAATTTAATAAAGTGAATGGTGCAATTCAGCATTTAAGGATTTAGTGATCGCAATCTCGATCAACCGTTTTTTCACAGACTCCAGTATTGCCTTCTTTTGCTCGTTATCAGTTTTGCTTAACCATTGGAACTTTCTTTCCAAGTCAGCTACAAGTGCTGTAGCATCTGCATAAAAAGCCCTGTCAGCCAGGGTTTCCAGAACTACTTTCTGTCCGGTTAAGATTGTGGCGGCTTTGTTGAGTACGCCATTGATGTTTTCTTCCCTATCCCATGAACGAGAGTGAAATTGCCACAAACACCGTTGCTGTATTAATGAAGTAACTTCTTCTGTGCGCTCTTGAATATATGAAGTAATCTCCGCAGATTGCTGTTGAACCTGTGAAACAGCTTCTTTTACTGGCTGTTTAACAGTAGCAGTGGTTTCTTTCGCTGGCTGTTTAACAGTAGCAGTGGTTTCCTTTACTGGCTGTTTAACAGTAGCAGTGGTTTCTTTCACTGGCTGTTTAGCAGTCGTAGTGGTTTCTTTCGCTGGCTGTTTGGTTTGTGGAGCGACTATCCCAGATAAATCTTTAACTGCTGATTTTGCACTTCCATTACCATTACCATTGCTAACAGCTACACTATCACGAATATCAGTTTTAGCCAACTGCATGAGTGGGGAATGAATGGCATTATACATATCCCGTGCCATATTCACAGCCCCTTCAAAACCCATGTAAGGTCCATTATGATAACCATGACCGTTAACATAAGGTAGATGAAGCTTCTTGACTAACGCACCTACACGAGGACCTGTCAACACCAAATCAGGTTTGACCATTTCTAGCACCTCGAAAAATTCGAGTTCATTACCGTCATCAATATAGATAGTCCCATCTTGACCACGAGCAATTACCTTCTCAAAATCCTCTTGGTGACCAAATTTAGAAGACATTGCTACAACTTGCATTCCCAAGTCATCTTCCAGAGCCTTAGTCCAGTGCCAAAGTCTTGGTCCACCTGTCCAGATACAGACCTTTTTCCCTTCTAATCCCCGCTTATACCAAGCCAACTGAGATCCATATTTAACGACTTCTTCGGTAATCAGTGCTTCAGCTTTATCTTCCAGCCCAAAGAAAGCACCAATTTTGCGTAAACCTTCTTTAGCATAGTCAAAGCCCCAAGTATCCACATCAATCCGAGGAATACCGTATCTTTTTTTCAACTCGTTGGCAATGTATCCAGCAGAACGTGCGCAATTAGTCACATTCAACTGCGCTCTATGCATCCCGCGTAAGGAGTCATAAGTTCCATTTCCGGTAAAATGGGCAATGATTTGGATACCCATTTTTTCCATATACTTTTCTAAGACAAAGGTATCACCTTGAATGTTATAGTCACCTATGACATTAATCGTATATGGACTGGTGATTTCTGGCTCGAAAGTACCAACTTTTTCTGTTACCCAACCGATGTTAAAGACGTGGTGACCTTTGGATTGACTCACCCCAGCAAAACCGGGACATTCAACCGTGAAGATATCCACATCACCCAATTCTTTTTCTACTTCTTTGACGATAGGTTTAATATCATCCCCAATCAAAGCTGTAGAGCAGGTGGTGTAGACCATCATTCGCTTAATATGAGGAAATTCAGCAAAGGCTTCTTTGATAGCCTTCTTCAGCAGTTTCTCACCACCAAAGACGATATGCTGTTCCTTCATGTCGGAAGACCAAGCATACTTAAGCTGGAAATTACCATTATCGCTAGGATAACGCTTAGTGTGCCAAGTATCGTAGGAACAACCTACAGGACCATGAATTAATTGGATAGTATCTTTGAGAACGGCACCAATAACGAGTTTAGCACCACAATAGCTACATCCACGTTCTGATAAAGAACCAGGGATGGTTTCGACGTTAGCACTGGGGAGAAACTGGGTGGTATCTTCTCCCTTCTCTTTGATATATATGTGCTTTTCCCGTTCGGGAATGGTTGTGTCGCACTTAAACAACTTCATTGGCATAGCTGATGTCTCCCTACAATCCCTTTGTTTAATACCTTTAATTCGGCTGATAGATATTTCTATCTCTTTGATTTCAGAAGAGAAATGTTGCTGTCTCTTTCATTTCAATATAATATCAACAGCGTTAATTAATAATAGTAGGCTTGATAACAAACATATAAAAAAATATCTGATTCATAGGGACAATTTCTAATAAAAATAGACTGATTTGTCTATCTTGGCATCCTCTATTTTCATCAATTATAAAATAGATATTTACCGCTTTAATTAGACAGACTATTCTAACTACAAATCAGAATTGATAACCTAATTAAATCCCTACAATTCATTTCATTTCTCCCCACTACACCCTACACCCTACACCCTACACCCTAGTTCTCCAAATTGTAACTGAAAATACTCTTTGCAAAATAATTTGCTGATCGCAAGTAAATTGGCTAAAACTATGATATTCTATATTCATAGGGAATCAGAACCACTAAGGCACAAAGAATCTCCAAGCATTTGCGCTCAAATGGTAAACAGTAATATCCTGTCAACTAGCCAAGAGTTTGATGAACTGATGGTCGATAATCTTCACAAGTTTCTGGAGGATTGTGGAGCAATTTGATCGGTAGTAATTACCAAAGTTTTAGGGAGACTTTGGTTCGCTTGCAGTTCATCAAACTTATCCTTTCTATAACTAATAATAGATTAGATAATTATAGAATAACAATCAATTTCTAAATCTATCTAAACATTTGCGGCAAAAGATGTAATTACAATGCCTAAACCGAAAACGGCTCGTAAATCTGTTCACGATCGCATCCTGAATACGGCTTCAAGCTTGTTTTATCAACAAGGAATTCGTAATGTTGGCATTGATAAAATTATTGCGGAATCTGGTGTTGCGAAGATGTCACTCTATAATCATTTCAAATCAAAAGATGCTTTGATTGAAGCATGGTTGCGACAAGAAGACCAACAATGGTGTGCATGGTTGAAATCTGCTATTGAACAACGCACATCCAACCCATCTAAGCAACTTTTGGCAATATTTGATGCGTTACGTGAATGGTTTGAGGGACCAGATTTTCGGGGTTGTGCGTTCATTAATGCTTCCGTAGAATTAGCTAATCCCGACCACCCCGGACATCGAGTAGCATTGGAGCATCAGCAATCTATTTACCGCTATATACTCAGCTTGGCTCAAGCCGCAGATGTAATATCACCCGAACAGTTAGCTCGACAATTGTTGTTACTGGTTCAAGGTGCGATCGTCGTGGCGATGATGGAAGGAAGTTGGTCAACTGCTTCACAAGCTAAAAAAGCAGCAACAATACTCATTCAAACTGCATCAAGATTAGATGAGGTAGTAGGTTAGAATTGGCTCAAACACTTTCTAAAATGGGTGATTCGGGAAAATATGCTAAAATTATCAAAGCGTTTTACAATCCTATATGCTTTTGTATAAAAAGCCACTAAGAGAGCTTGTCACGCTCCATACTTTATAACTAACCCAAAATAATGACTATCTTAGAAATCATTATACGCGAATTGTCATCAGCACCAGAAGCTTTGCTATTGCAGGTTTTCAATTTAATCCAGTCTACTAAGGAAGATACTACATTAGTATCTAATTTATCTAATGCACCACGAATACCGGGGTTGCATCAAGGGGAAATCTGGATGAGCGATGATTTTAACGATCCTTTACCTGATGAGTTTTGGTTGGGTGAAGATTGATGAGAATTTTGATTGATACTCATGTATTTATTTGGTGGACAAGCGATTTTCAAAAACTCTCTGTTACCGTTTATAATCTTCTCACCAATCCGAAGACTCAGGTAATTTTAAGTGTTGTCAGTATTTGGGAAATGCAAATTAAGTTATCTTTGGGTAAGCTTCATTTGAAAACCGCTTTACCTGAATTGGTTGAGGATGAGGTTAAACAGAATAGAATTGAGTTATTACCACTCGATTTATCTCATATTTACGCCCTGAGTAATTTGCCTAATTATCATCGAGATCCTTTTGACCGTTTGTTGATAGCTCAAGCTAAGAGTGAAGAATTAGTAATTATCAGTATTGATGAGAAGTTTGATGGTTATGACATAGAAAAATTATGGTAAGTAGGTGAGCAAAATAAAACTTATAGTTCGTAGTTGCGCTTCAGCGCAATCAAATCCTGAACAAAAGCGAGTTCCGTCGATTTTACATGACTTTACATAGCTATAATTATTTTACTTTCTCTACTTACTCTGTTCGTTTTCTACTACCAGTTTTTGCTGCTGGAATTAAAGGTTAAATCAATTCTCACTGTTCTTTAGTCAAGTTACTGGAGTATGTTTTACTCATAGCTCTCTACGGTGCTGTTTACAGGTATTTACAGCTTATACCCGGAGAGATTTTTTACTCAACTCCCTACTTTTGAAACATCCTCTAATGAAGAAAATCAGCAGGGTTATGGTTGTATTAATGGTATAAATATTTTTCTCTACTCTAAACCATGGAAAGTTTTTGATTTAGACCCTAAAAATGCTACGAGAGATGATTTAAAAAATGCTTATTATAAATTAGCAAAAAAATACCATCCTGATAATTCTGAAACAGGAGATAGAAAAATTTTCGAGAAAATTGAAATTATGTATAAAAGCCTGATTGCCGGAGTAGAATGAGACACCATTTATTCGATCAAAATACATATCGTTTTTTTAGCAAGCAATCCAGATAATATTATCACAATCTGTGAGCAGATAAGTGATGAATTTCATCAATGAAATGGAGGGACTCATAAGAGTTGTACAATAGATGATTTTGCTGAGTTTATTGATATTTTTTATTATGAAAAACATGAACTCATTGTCAGAATTGCACGCTTGAGAGAAGTACTTCAGGTTAAATTACTAAGATTTCAGCGCAATCTACCTGAGGGTAATAATTAATCTAATTACTCTGTAAGTAGAGAAAGTAAAATAATTATAGCTATGTAAAGTCATGTAAAATCGACGGAACTCGCTTTTGCTCAGGATTTGATTGCGCTGAAGCGCAACTACGAACTATGAGTTTTATTTTGCTCACGTACTTATAGTAAAATGGGTGATTCGGGAAAATATGCTAAAATTGCGAAAGCGTTTTAAAATCCTATATGCTTTTACACAAAAAGCCACCAACAGAGCTTGTCACGCTATTTGAATACGAAGCAATAGATATTCTCGATCCATATGAAATGGATTGTTTGGAAAGAATATCCAAAATGACTGGGGTTGAGATTTTTAAACCTGTGATTAAACAGCGTCAAACTCAATTACAAGCCAGACAGTATGTTGGTGTGGTCACTTTAGGAAAACGGACTATTCAAATTCTCCCCAAAATATATTATTCCTGCGATCGGGAAAAAAATCAGCAGGAAGCAACCCGTAATTTGCTAGTGATGCTTGAATACGCTGGGTACTGTAAAATTCGAGCGGTTGATTTGGCTGCGCTTGAGCGAATGGAAAATTGGTTTGAAGTGTTAACTTATTTATTCGCATCACATTTACAGCGTGAATGGCGACTCAATCCTCATCGTAATTATGAATCAATAGAAGCGGTACTTCCAGTACTAAAAGGTAAGTGGGAAATTGCTAAACAGTTGAAGCGACCTGAGATAAAACATCTTTTTGCGGTTACTTATGATGAATTTACTCTAGATAATCCTCTAAATCGGATTTTTAGATATGTTGTAGAAAAATTATGGCAAATAACCCGCAATAGTGGTAATCGTCAGGCGCTTACAGAATTAAGAAATTGGATGGATGAGGTAAAACTTCTACCTGTGGTTACTGCTAATATGGCAAAACAGGTTCAGTTATCACGACTGAATCAGCAATATGAGCCTTTACTCAATTTAGCTCAATTATTTCTACAAAATCTTAGTATCCAACTATCAGCAGGTGGTACTTCAGCTTTTTCATTTATGTTCGATATGAATCAGGTTTTTGAAAGATTTATTATTGGATTTATTCAAAAACATCGAAATGAAATTTTACCATCTGGTTTATCTAAATGCGATTTACTGTCGCAAAGTCAAGGAGTAGTAAAATATTTAGCGAATTATACAAAAGAGGGAAAGGAGGAAAAGGTTTTTCGCTTAAAACCAGATTTGGTATTCTGCGATCGCGATCGTGATATATTTCCCTTAATCCTGGATATGAAGTACAAGAGTTTAAATGAGGAGAAACGGAATTTAGGAATTTCAGAATCTGATTTTTATCAGATGTACGCTTATGCGAATCGTTATGATTGTTCAAAGGTGATTCTGATTTATCCACAGACTTTAGAATTATCAGATTCTCACAATGTCTGTTTCGGTATTGAAGGAACAAAGAAAGAAATTTGCGCTGTAACTGTGAATTTGTTCAAAGATTTATCACAACCTGAAGCAAGAAAAAGCCTTGAAGCTGAGTTAAAGAAAATTTTGGAGACAGCTAATGAGTCATCCCGATAAAGACTGTTGTGCTGAATTAATGATATTAGCAAAAAAGACACGGAATATTATTTTATATGGATCTCCTGGAACTGGTAAGACGTATTCCGTTCAGAAATTTGCAAATTTGTTTTTACAAAAACAGCTAAAGTTATCAATTTCACTAAACCCGCAAATTTTACAACCATTAAAATGGCATGAGATTATAGCATTAACAATGTATTTACGAATAGATCAGCAATATTTTACCGTTACCGAGTTAGTTGAATATAACCTTATTCAAGAATATTTTAAAGAATACTGGAAATACTGGGGTGTAGCTAAAAATCAGATGAGTAGTGAAATCTGGACAACACTTAAAAATCATACATGTCCTAATGTAGGGACAGATAAACATAATAATGAGCCAGTACCTTACTTATTTAAAGAAAATCTGCAAGAACAATGGTTTTTAACAAAGGAAGGAAAAGAATATATTAAAGTCAATCTAGGAGAAGTTATAGATAGTCTTCAACTGAATAAATCTAAGTTAGAATATTATAGAAAAATTGTCACTTTTCATCAATCTTTTGCTTATGAAGAATTTGTCGAAGGATTAAGACCTAATATTGATGATAATGATGATGATAAACAAATTCAATACAAAGTAGTCAATGGAATTTTTAAAAATATCTGTCAACAAGCTGAAAACGATCCCGATCATAATTACTTACTGATTATTGATGAGATCAATCGAGCCAATATTGCTAAAGTTTTCGGTGAATTGATTACTTTAATTGAAGATGATAAACGCCTTAATGAAGATAATGAAATTACAGTTACATTACCCTATTCTAAAGAGAAATTTGGTGTACCAAATAATCTGTATATTATAGGTACTATGAATACAACCGATCGCTCAATAGCATTATTAGATATTGCTCTGAGACGAAGATTTACATTTGTAGAACTTACCCCTAATCCATCACTGTTGAATAATATTCTTGGAGAAGTCGATTTAAAAGGCTTACTGATCAGCATCAACCAACGCATCTCCGCACTTTTAGGACGTGATTATCAAATTGGACATAGCTACTTGATCAACGTCCAAGATTTAGATGACCTGTACTTTGCTTGGTATTATCGAATTATTCCTCTGATCGAAGAGTATTTTCATGGCGATACAGAAAGATTACGTTTAGTTTTAGGTGATACCTTTGTTAAACCAGTAGAATTTGATATCAAAATCAAAGACAAACTCAAATATTTAGGTGATTTAGATAATCGATACAAAATTCACAAGTTTGAACTACTGAATCAGGACTTTGTAAAAGCAATTCAAGAAATAATCTCTATTTAAGCAAATGTTGGGTTAAGAACCGAAATCTAACCTACATTCTACCGACTCCCAATTCTCAACCAAAAAAAGCCAAATTGTCTCCCGCCATAGCCCTTCGGGTTCGCCAGTCGCCTACGGTGGGAAACCCGCCTACAGCGCTGGACTCACCGCACGGCTACAACGAGAGACAATTTACACTCAACAATCTGCTCTCCTCTGATATACCAAGTTGAGGAAAGAAGGTTGTTGAACGATTCCTTTTATAATAATTCCAGTACTGACTATTCTCCTCTCTCTAAAGTTAGATATTCCCATAATTAAAACCTTTTCTAAAGGAATAGTTAATCACGAGAAATATTATATATAAATAGAAAAACTATATCTATAGAATGAGGTAATAAAAAATAGATAAACTACTATGTAAGTTGTAGTATAGCTATTACTAGAAAGGCTATACCTGTATTAATCATAATTTCCCAGACTTCGTAAACAACTATTTTCCCAGGTTAACTTTGTATGACTACTACTCAAGCAATCTCCCAACAAATTCACTCTTTGCGATCGCTTCTTCAAGGAATTGAATCTGGATTTTTAACCACGATTAACGAAGACGGTAGTTTACACAGTTGTCCCATGTCCATGACTGGTGAAATTGAAGATGATGCTACCCTATGGTTTTTCACCCTGACTAGTTCACATAAAGTCAGCGAAATTGAACAACATCAACAAGTCAGCCTCAATTTTTGTGTACATGAAAAGCAAATATATCTTTCTCTATCCGGGACAGCATCTCTTGTCCAAGACAAGAATAAGCTCCGAGAGAAATGGCGTCCTCAATTAACTACTTGGTTTCCTCAAGGACTAGAAGAAACAGATTTATCTTTGTTGAAAGTGAAGATAAATAAAGCTGAACATTGGGAAAATTCTAGTTTTACACCACAAGTAGATTTCTCATGCGATTTATCAAAGGTCAGTCGAAACTAAATTTCTCAATGATTGATTGAGATAATCTGCAAAATGATTATCTCAAAAGCAGTAAAAATGCTCGTAATAATAAATAAGTAATTTTACCAAGCTGACTAGCGTTGTAGAATGGAAGCCTGATATACTATCAAATCTCAGAAAGTTTCCCATAGCTCAAACTAACTAGTTAATGACAGGTAAAATCAAACACTTTTTATGGGAATGGCGTGCTACTTGGATAACTGCTCCTTGTGTAACAGGAATAGTCATATTGTTGCGCTATTTGGGTTTATTCCAGTCATTAGAGTGGTCTGCTTTTGATCAATATATGCGGTGGAGACCACCACAACCACATGACCAGCGGATTGTCATTGTGGGAATTGATGAAGCAGATGCAAGATATTTACATCAAGGCTATATTGCAGATGGCGTATTTGCTCAGCTGTTGGAAAAGTTAAAAAAGAGACAACCAAGAGCAATAGGTCTAGATATTTATCGAGATTTGCCTTTTGAACCTGGTCATAAACAGTTAGTTAAAGTATTTACATCAACTCCAAATCTTGTTGGTATTCAAAAAGTAGTGGGAAATAGCTCTTTAGAAGCAGTTGCGCCACCACCTGCGCTCAAAGCTAAAGACCAAGTGGGAGCAAATGATGTCATTGTTGATGCTGATAATAAAGTGCGGCGTGGTCTCATCTATCTGCAAGATCGGGACGGAAAAACGGTTTACAGTTTTAGCATTTACTTAGCTCTACTATATCTAGAAAAAGCAGGTATCGTTCCAGAGACTGTTCAGGGAAAGCAAATCTGGAAATTAGGTAAGACCATATTCACTCCTTTTCAACCGAGTGATGGCGGTTATGTCCGAGCTGAAGACAGAGGTTACCAGTTGATCCTCAACTATCATGGTCCGAAAAACTACTTTGACATAGTTCCCCTCAGAAATGTCCTGGAAAATAAACTACCCCAGGATTGGGGGCGCGATCGCATTATCCTCATTGGGAGAGTTGGGGCGAGTTATGATGACCTGTTCTACACTCCCTACAGTGGAGGACTGATCAATATTCCCGAACGGATGTCTGGAATAGAAATTCAAGCCAACTTGATCAGCCAAATTCTGACTAGTTCTATATCCCATGATACTTTAATTCACAGTTGGTCAGAACCTGAGCAGTACCTGTGGATTTTTGCTTGGGCTGGGTTTGGGGCGATCGTCACTTGGAAATGGCGATATACAAGTGTTGCTTTTAAACCTCAAAAGAGCTTTATCCTCAAAACCCAAATTTGGATTCCCCAAATTTTTCTCAACAATTTACCCTTTTGGTGGCGGGCGATCGCACTAACAATAGGAGCAGGAATTTTATTTTCCAGCACCTACATCGCATTTATTTGTGGTTGGTGGTTACCCATTGTCACCCCCTTTTTCGCTCTGACTGGTTCCGTATTTAGTATTACAGCTTATACTGCTCATACAGCAGACTCGATTCGGAAAATATTCGGACGTTACCTCACAAATGAAGTAGTCGCGACTTTGCTAGAAAGTCCAGAAGGACTCAAACTAGGTGGAAAAAGGCAAACATTGACAATTGTAACTTCTGACTTAAGAGGGTTCACCGCTCTATCGGAAGAACTTTCGCCAGAAATAGTCGTCCAAATCCTCAATATTTATCTGGAACCCATGTTAGACGTAATCCATACCTACCAGGGAAATGTGGATAAATTCATGGGTGACGGGATTTTGATTCTTTTTGGTGCGCCTACAACTAGGAAAGATGATGCTCCCAGAGCAGTCGCTTGTGCTATAGCAATGCAATTAGCCATGAGCGATATTAACAAAAAACTGACAGATTTAAATTTACCTACCCTGGAAATGGGAATTGGAATTAATACAGGAGAAGTAGTTGTCGGAAATATCGGTTCCGTTCAACATACCGAATACACTGTCATCGGTAGCCAAATGAATCTCACTTTTCGGATTGAATCTTATGCGACAGGAAATCAAATACTCATCTCTGAGCCAACTTTAAAAGCTGCTGATAAATCAAATTTAACTATCAATGGGGAAATGGAGGTAAAACCTAAAGGGATTCAAGACATGATTACTATCTATGATGTTGGGGGTATTGGAGAACCATATAACTTATTTTTATCTAAAGAAGTAGAAATCTTTTGTGACTTAAAAGAACCAATTCCCATAATTTACCAATTATTGGCGGAAAAGCAAATTTCTGCGGGAGTTCTTCAAGGTAATATCATCCGACTTTCGGAAAAAGGCGCTCAGATAAAACTTGCTCCCGAAAATGCGAATTTTGTCCCTTCTCACTTAAGTAATATTAAGCTCAATCTTTTATTTACCGATAGTCAAGACATGATTAGTCGGGATATCTACGCTAAAGTATCAGGAAAGAAAGCTGATGTAGGGAGTTTTTACATTAGTTTCACTTTTACACCCCCAGTTGAAGCAGGTTTGCTTTCTCAGACTCTTTCTCAAGCCCTAAATACTTTTAAGAGGGAACAGGGAACAGGGAACAGGGAACAGGGAACTCTCTAACAGTAAAATCCCCATAATTAAACTTAGGGGATTTATATCAGGACGTATTTTTTCTGGCTATGCGCCAGAAAGGAAAAATGTTTTTATCTCTTTTCATAAATAAATTTAGTTACTCTATACCTAAAATTCGGGCAGGTTTTTCTTGCTGTTCCCTGTTCCCTGTTCCCTGTTCCCTTCGCTATAATTGACACATAGTCAGTTCCCGACTATTTTTTTTGCTTTTACGTAAATTTCTCCACTAAAATCTGAATAACAAAAATTATGGCTATTCAAAGATATTTTTCTCAACTTAAACTCCTAACTATGGGGTTAATAGTCACAGCTTTGATGATTTTCAGTTTACCCGCTCAGTCGCAAGTCTCCTCGCGTAAAGGAATACAAGTTAGTATCAAGTTTCCACCTACAGAAGATAGAGGCGCACCTGCGCGTACTGTAGGAGTAGGTTCACGCGGATCTAATGCTTGTACCAATACAAATCCAAAAACAGATAATAGTGGGAATGCTTTAACTGCGATAATTCCAGAGAATAATATAGAGACAACAGTAGCTCCCAACCCAACTGTCTATGTATATGTTCCTCAAACAATTGAACGGACAGCAGAATTCAGTTTGGTTGAACGCGAATCGGAACAACCAGTTTATCAGAAGACTTTTTCTTTGGCTAATCATGCTGGAATTGTGAAAATAGATCTACCAAAAACTGTCAGTCTCCTACCAGGGAATACGTACCAGTGGGAATTCGTAATTGTCTGCGATCAAGAAAACAGAGAAGAAGATGAAAGCGTTGACGGTTGGATCGAGCGGACTTCACTAACTTCAGAACAAGCAAATAAACTCAAAAAAGTGAAATTAGATTTGCTAAAACAAGCCCAATTGTATGCGGAATTTGGAGTTTGGAATGAATCTGTAAATATTCTGACTCGTCTGCGCGATATTCGTCCCCAAGCCAACACAGAATGGAAGGAACTGTTAAAATCTGTTAATTTAGACGACAATATTGTTGATGCTCCTATTCTCAATTCTCCTCCCGAAAAAACTTCGCTGTCTGGTTCCTAGTGGTTGCTCTATACCAATTACGCGGCTAGAGCAACTACTATCAACTCCAAACTAGGCGACAAATTGAGGTATCTTTGGAGACAGCCTAGACGCCTTTTTAAATAATAGTTGTGTGTAAAGCTGAGTTAGCCTGGAAGCTACACTATACCAGCTAAAAGCAATTTCTACCCTTTGGCGTCCAGCTACAGCTAACTGGTCACGCCATTCTGGATTAGCAAGTATACGGTCAATTGCAGAAGCAAAAGCTATCTCATCCTTGGGCGGAACCAGTAAGCCCGTTACTTCTGGGACTACAGTAAACTGCAACCCACCTACATCACTAGCTACAACAGGTGTCTGGCTTGCCATAGCTTCAATCGCCACTAATCCAAAAGGTTCATAGTGGCTGGGAACAACGCAGACATCAGCGGCGGCGTAGTAGTAAGAAAGTATACTATGGTCTAAACGACCGGCAAAAGTAGTAATTTTATCTAGCCCCAATTCTGTCACCATACTGGCAATGCGATCGCGCTCGATACCATCACTACAACCAGGACGACTACCACCACCTATAACTAACTTTAGGTTTCCGGTATGCTTAAAACTAGACTTATCAACAGCTTTGACCAAAGTTTCAATCCCTTTGCGCCTGTCAAACCGCCCTACATAAAAAATCATTTTCGCATCTAGGGGAATTCCCAATTTTTCCCTAGCTTGTGTCCGGTGTAATCCGCCGAATTTGTCAATATCAGTTCCGCAGGGAATCATGGACGTATTCCCCAATGCAGAAACCAATATCCGCATATGCTTCTGTTCTTGGGGGCTAGTCGCCACCACACAATCTACAGTTTCTAAGCAAGTTTTTTCCACCGCCAATCGTTGAATAGCGATCGCGGGAACATTCCCCATTGTTCTATATTTAATTGCTCCCAGAGAGTGATAAGTATGCACCTGCAATAGTGGCTGGTACTTTCTCAATTCCATACCTACCCAAGCAGATAGCCAATAATTGGTATGTATTAAGGGATAATAATATCCTTGCTGTTTTTGAAAATTCTCTAATTCTCTGACGAATTCTGGTAAATAATCAAACAAATCATCCCTACCAATAAATTTAGCTGGACCTGCATTTAATCGGATTGTCCTACAGTTGGGATGATGTGGTACAATTGTCGGCTGTCTTAAACTACTCCGGCGAGTGAACATATCCACTTGCCATCCCTGTTCAGCCAACGCATAACCTATTTGACGCACATAAACATTCTGTCCTCCTGCTTCCTCTTGACCGATTTCTGCTGCTGGATCACCATCAACGGAAATAAGAGCAATCCGATGTTTTCGATTCTGGAACATAGTTTGTTTTACCTCTAGGCAACTAATTCTGCCTGAAAACCATAATATAGTTGAATCAGGACAGGTACAACGAAGCGTAAAGTTACCAGCCAAGGATACTGACGAGCACATTACCTTAATCTGAGAGAGCGAATTACGGCAATGCAGTTCGTATAGTCTCCTCCCAATGCCGACGAAGTTAGCTGACGGGCTAGGACTGAGAGATGTCCTTCCGAAACAAGAACTATAGTTAGTAAAATTCACAACTAACATTCTTGAAGATAAGCCCCAAATTTGGTTCCTCCGTTCCCTGCTTACACTGTAGCATAAATGCTTCAGTGACAAGTTTTATGGATTAGGCAGACTGATGTATTTGTTCAGCAAAAGATAACCTACTATTTCCCATCTGTCAATAGGTCAACCCAAAATTTCCCTACACCCTACACCCTACACCCTTCCTACTCCCAATCCCCCACTAAAATAAAAGGCGACCAAATTGCTGGATGTCCGTTGGGGTCAGCAATGATTTTCATTTGTGCTTGTCGTAACGCTTCAGCCTTAGTTAAACCAGATTGATGCAATTGAGTATAAAAATCTTTCATTAGTGTTACAGTATCGGCATCATTGATAAACCAAAGACTAGCCAGGATACTTTGTACTCCAGACCTGAGTGCAACACCAGCCAAACCCAGTATAGCTCGACTATCTCCAGCAGCAGTTTGGCAAGCACTGAGTGTCAATAATTCAATTTCTTGCTTGCTCTTGCGTAATACTGATTCAAATTCATTCAGCGATACGCGCTGGTTAAATAGTTGTAAGAAAGTATTGTCAGAGTCAGTACCAAATTTTCCATGAGTGGCTAAGTGAATAATGGAATAGCCATTTTGATCGATTTGCTGGCTGAGATTTTCTAGGGTAAATTCCTGGTCTAAAAAGCGCACTCCTGCCAAAATTTTTTGCACCCCCGCCGTTTCCGCTTCAACGTAAGGTAATGGAGCGAATGGGGGAATTTCTACGCTTAACCCAAAAACCACAGAGGTCGAGCGATGCTGTGTAGACTGTCTAGTGGGTGTCAAGTTGAGGTTGAGGGTGTTGGCGATCGCATATTTTTCTACCAGAAATTGCTTTCCATCATGTAAAGCAGCCATTGGTATATTTCTCAGTACACCATCATTGATAAAAACTAAAGTATTTATCTGAGCGCTAGTTAAATCTGTTACCAAAGGTCTGATGAGTAGGTCATAAATTTTCTGTGCTTCTGTCAGATATTCATCTGTAGAAATATCTTCTAGCTTAAACCGGAGTTGGTTAACTTGCTGAGTTAATTCTGCGCCTGAAATTTCTACAGGGTAACTTTTGAGAGTACCATTTGACAGTCTCATAATCATGTAGGTACGATCGTTTAAGGAAATCGAGTTAATCACCGCTGTTGATTTATCACTAGCTAATTGACCAATAGAATGATTGTGACGAGCTACATGTACACATTCATCCCCAAAAAAGTTTTGCAACTCATTTAATTGCAACAATTCTGAAACCTGTAAGGCTTCCTGAATTTGGGCTTGAGCATGGGGTATTTGGCTATTTCCTGCCAATAGCAAGGACATCAATTGCCGATAAACTGGTTCTACAGAGTCTCGCAAGTCAAATTGGAGGTCTTTACTGGCTACAATAATATCACCCCGAATAGTTTGCAAAGCGGAGATCGCCTGTCTATAGGATATGATCGCTAAATCCTTAACACCTTGGGAATTGTAAATGCTTCCTGCTTGCGCTAAGGCACGATATAAACTATCCGTAGCATTTACTTGTTGCGCAACCAGTTCAGCTTTTTGGGTTAACTCCAGCGCTCTGGAAAAATTTCCCATTTGCTGATAAACAGCTCCTAAAGCTGTCAATGCAAATGATTCAGCCCTTTGGTCCCCAATTTTTTCCGCAGTGGCGATCGCTGCTGATAAGTCGTGAATTTTGTCGTTTTCAGCTTGGTCGCCAGTTAAAATTCCTGCCAAATTAATTAACGTATAAGCTTTATTATGAGAATCTGGGACATTTTCCAGAATGCTAATTATTTGCTGAGAGTAGTGTCTGATTAGTTCTGGCGATGTGGATGGTTGCTGCTGTAAAAAACGAGCTAAACTGAGTAAGGCTTTAGCTTGATAAATCCCCCCTATTTTTTCACTTTCTTGAACACTGTTTTTATACGCAGATTGGGCAGCGATCGCATCTTGTTTCGCCAAAGTTGAGAGACGATATTCTTCTTGTTCATCTCCTTCTTGTGCAGCTGAATTTACTTGGAATAAATAATGTTGATAACGACCATTTAAGGCATTTCCTAAATTATTGGATATAATACTAATCAAACTAGAATTTTGTAACTTTGTGGCGATAGATAAGCTCTCTTGATGCGCGGCGATCGCTGCTGTGAAATCCCCTAAAGCTAGATAGGCATTTCCTAATACTCCACGAGCAGCAGCTTCGGCGATCGAGTCTTTGTTTTTTCCTGCTATATCTATGGCCGAATGGAGTAGAGGTATAGCTATTCTAGATTGTCCCAAAGCATTATAATCCTGTGCTTCTTCAGTGAGTATTCTGGCTAAGAAACGATGAGATTCACCCTGTTTAATTGACTGATAAATTTTGGCAGCTTCTTCCCATGCTTTAACAGCTTGTCCTAAATTGCCAATTTGGCGATAAGCAGAACCTAAATTACTATAAAGCGTCGCCTTTATATTTTTGTCTGATGTTTGCTTTAGTTCTTTAAGCCAAAGTTCAATTGCTGCACGGTACTGACCAAAATTGTAGTATTTGACTGCTAAGTCTTGTTGTTGTTGCTCCTCCTGATTTTGTTTAATAAAGTTACTAGCATTAGCCAATAAAGAACTGGAAACTTCTACTTGATCAACTGATTTTATTGTCGCTATAGCTATCTGTTTGCTAGGGAATAAATATGAAAACAAGCAAATAAGTAAAGCAATAAAAAATAAGATTGCTAGGCGATATTTTTTATATTTTTTCTTTTGCTTCATGGGTTTACTAAAATAACTCTTTGAATCATGCAAACAATGATGCAAAACGTCAATTAACCGCCATTATAGCGGTATTTAATTGAATGAGAGATAAAATTTACTGTAGAAGGTATGTAAAACCTAGTCGGTTGCTCCCGACTAAAACGTTGTTAAATAAATATTTGCGTATTCTTCACAGAAAAACATATGTAAGCAGAGAAATCATGGTATAATAATTTTGTGTTGCAATGTGACAACATATTTGTTAATTTCTATTTTTTACAAGCATTCCAGAGAGTCATTTAAGTGTTAACACTTAAATGACTCTTGAAAACAGAGCTTAACCACAGCATAAATTACTTATGGCAAAACAACTTCCCAAACTGTCGATAGCACTAGGTACTATCTCCCTAAGTTTATTAGGAGCCTTTTCTCCCCTGGGCATTACCTTCAGTAATGGAGTAGCCGATGCTGACATACAATATGTTCCTCCAGGAGGATCACTACCTCAGCGGACAGCTGGTAGTGGTGCTCGCGGTTGTACTAATTCCATACCAGTATCTTTAAACCTACTCTCCCCTAGCGATCATACTGGAAGAACTACCTTATCCCATCCAACATTTCTCTGGTATGTATCTCATCCCACTTCTGCTCCTGTATTATTTACCCTAACATCACCAAAGGATAAACAGCCTCTCTTCCAAAAACGGCTGAAAGCTACGCAAGCAGGGATAATGGAATTACATCTCCCTGCGAATGCTGTAGGTTTAGATGAAAATAAGCAGTATCGTTGGACTGTAGCACTAGTATGTAGTGAAAAACGTCCCTCTGAAAATATTAATGCTCGTGCTTGGATTCAAAGGGTAGCAGTTACTCCAGAATTAAATAAGACCTTAGCTTTGACAACTGATAAGACAGAAAGAGCTGCTGCTTATACTCATTCAGGTATTTGGTATGATGGATTAGCACTTTTGAATCAAGAGCGAATTAACCATCCTGGAGAGAAGCAAGTTAACGATTCTTTTACTTCACTACTAAATCAAGTTGGTTTGCCTAAAATATCAACATTCTAACCTTCTAGATTGTGTAATTTCAGATATTGGCGGTTAACTGTTGACTGTTAATAGTTAACTGCTATAAAGGATTATTGATCGCCAACTACAACTTATTTTCCTTATGTATATTTCCAGATTTGTACGGGCGATTACTGGAGCAACATTATTAATGCTTATGCTTCCTCATTTAAACTTATTTAATAATGAGAATAAATCCTCGAACTTGTTAATTAATTTCAGTTCTTCGGCTGCGGCTAGTGATTTTGGAGGGTATATTCCTCCTGCTAATCGCCAACCGATTCAGCGGACTGATAGTGCTGGTTCACGGGGATGTCCTCATGGTTTAAATGGCTCATTAAGTGTCTTAGCACCGAATGACCATGTGGGATTGACAGTATTGTCTCATCCCTCGTTTTCTTGGTATGCTTCTACAAGTTTTAACTCGGTGATGCAGTTTTCTTTAGTAGAACCAGGTGTAGCCAAGCCATTATTTACGAAAAACTTACATGTACACCAGCCTGGAATAATCCGACTAGATTTACCACAAAGTATTCCAGAACTATATCTAAATAGGGAATATCGTTGGACTGTTTCTCTGGTATGTAATCCTAAACATCCTTCGGAAAATATTTATGTGCGCAGTTGGATTAAAAAAATTCCCATCACAGATGCGAAACTCAGGGATGCCAGTAATTCATTTTTACACCAAACTGAATTACGCGATCGCGCCCAATTATTTGCTCAGTCAGGGATTTGGTACGATGCGATCGCCGAAATCTCACAAGCCTATTCCCGCAATCCTCAGGACCCTTTAAATGTCAAATATTTTCATTTATTACTAAATCAGGTGGGTTTATCAAAGCTGAGTAGTACAGAATTATCAGTTTCTGTTCAATAAGTAACTTTGATAATGTGAGTGAACTAAAATATCCTACAAGATAGAATGGTGTAATACTAGTCTAGGAAGATTATTGCCAACAGCCTATCCTGGACAACAGATGCGAGCATGAACTTTCGTCACCACAAATTATCTAAATATATTTCAATCCGGATAAAGTCTCAAAAAGTCTTTCCCTATGGAAAAAAGCTAGAGGAATTAATTAGGCTGTTGCGTGGTGTCTTAATTGTAACACCAGGCGTAACTAGTATTATCATTTTGGTTCGACTACTTGGGTGGTTACAACCCATAGAGTTAGCTACATTAGACTTGAGTTTTCGTTTGCGTCCTCCCGAACCTCCTGATGACCGGATTGTGATTGTGGGAGTTGAAGAATCTGATATTCAACGCTTACAACAGTGGCCACTTTCTGATACTGTTTTAGCCCAGCTACTAAAGCAGATAAAAAAACAAAAACCGTCAGCAATTGGCTTGGATATCTATCGAAATCTCCCAGTAGAACCAGGACATAAAGAAATAGTTAAAGTATTTAAAACAACAACTAACCTTTTTGGCATCAAAAAAGCCATTGGCGATCGCTTCAGTTCGGAAGTCAATGCATCACCTATACTGGAAAAATCTGGACGAGCTACTGCTAACGATATAGTAGTGGATACTGATGGCGTTCTCCGCCGAGGAATGCTTTTTCCTATCCCTAGACAAGCATTACCAAGTTTGGGTTTAATGGTAGCTGCTACTTACCTGGAAAAGAAAGGTATAAAACCAAGTCGAGCTAATAATGGTTTTATGCAGTTGGGGACGACAGTTTTTACTCCTTTTAATAGTAATGATGGTGGTTACATCCATGCTGATGATGGTGGTTATCAGATATTACTTAACTATAGAGGTTCCGCCCACCACTTTCGGACTGTATCAGCAATGGATGTCTTAGAAAATCGTATCCCTAAAGACTTCATGCGCGACCATATTGTTTTAGTTGGGAACACAGCGGTTAGTTTAAACGATTCTTTTTATACACCTTATAGTAATGGTAGTACAGGTACACCTGTACGTACTGCGGGAGTAGAAATTCAAGCAAATCTAGCCAGTCAGATTCTCAGTTCTGTTTTGGATGGACGTCCATTAATTCAAGTTTGGCCAAAACCATTAGAAAATTTCTGGATTGTAATTTGGGTTTTGTGTGTCACTAGTTTTGCTTGGTCGTGGCGAAATCTGAGAATCTATATATTCTTGCTGCGATTGACAGCTTTATTATTTTTCGGAGTTACAAGTGTTTGTTTAATCGGATATACAAGTTTTCTGATTGGTTGGTGGATTCCAGTAGCACCAACTGTATTAGCTATACTAAGTGCATCAATTGCTATTTCTGGTTATGTCTACTTTGATAGACTAAAAGAACTAAATTCTCAACTTGGACTGACTGTTTACAATTTGGAGCAAGCATTAGATAATTTAGAAAAGTCATCCCAGATTCAGCTGATTCAAAGTGAGAAAATGTCTACTCTTGGTCAGTTGGTTTCGGGAGTTGCTCATGAAATCAATAATCCAGTCGGGTTTATTTCTGTAAACCTCAATTATTTGTCAGGGTATATCACGGATTTAACAAATCATCTGCTGCTTTACCAAAAAACTTTTCCTCAACCCCCAGATGAACTTGTAGAAAATGCGGAAACAATAGATTTAGAATATATCTTAGAAGATCTACCCAAAATATTGGCATCAATGGAGATAGGAGCTAAACGGATTAACGATATCAGCACTTCGCTCCGCACGTTCTCTAGAAGTGATACCACAAATAAAGTTTCTTATAACATTCATGAGGGTATTGATAGTACTTTACTTATCCTCAAGCATCGGTTGAAAGCTACTAGTGAGCGTTCCGAAATCCACATTATCAAGGAGTATGGTCAGTTACCATTGGTTACATGTTATCCCGGACAATTGAATCAGGTAATCATGAATTTGGTTGCTAATGCTATTGATGTTTTTGATGAGTTTAAACAAAATCAAGATTCTCTAGAAACCCAAGCTATAAACCATGAGATTAAGATTTCTACAGAAGTTTTACCAGATACGCATTATGTCGTAATTCGGGTGAAAGACAATGGACCTGGGATGACTGATGAAATCAAGCAAAAAATATTTGAAAAGCTATTTACCACAAAAGCAGTAGGTAAGGGTACAGGTCTAGGTTTATCAATTAGTCGTGAAATTATCGTAGAAGCTCATGGTGGAAAGTTAACTTGTAATTCTACTCCCAACGCGGGAGCAGAATTTATTATAGAAATCCCCATTGCTTAATCCCTACAGATTGCTCCTAGAAGAGTTGATAATTCAAAGAAAAATATATCCCATTATCTTGTAAAGAATCGCCCTCTTTCTTGATGGGAGTCAGAGGGATTCCCCAATCTAAGCGCCCAGAAAATTTCTTGGTATACTGCCATCTTAGACCTAAACCAGCACTAGCAAAAACTTGGTCATCAACCTGGATAGTATTATTATTCCAAACTTTGCCAACATCCACAAATGGTGAAATTTGCATTGTCCCAAAACCATGCGGCTGATTAATTAAAGGAAACCGCATTTCCGCTGAAGCTGTGAACCCATTGTCAGCCACAAATTGGTTCTGTCGATAACCTCTGAGTGTATCTACACCCCCAATACTAAACTGTTCTAAAGGTAAAAGTGAATCTGGAGTAAGTTGGCTGGCGATGCGCACGACTCCGACTATATCTTTTCCTAAACTCTGTACCCATTGTAACTGTCCCAGCCAACTAAAGAAGCGTCCGTCAACTCCTGTATTATTCACGGTTGCATCTAAAGCATCTAATCCCCAACTGAATTGGGAGCGGGCTGACAAAATTCTATAGGGATTACGGCTAATCCAATCTTGGCTAAATCGTAATACTGTGACTTTTGACTTGCCATTATCAGGTCCTATAGAGAAGGAAAAAGGAATATTGTTGAGTAAAAAGGTCTGACTCTCTCGGCGATCTGCTGTTAAGCTGAGCGCAAATTCATTATTGTTTGTATGGACTAATGGTTGACGGAATCCGATCGAGAAGGTTTCGGTGTTACCTAAAATATCTAAAGGTGAAAAAGGTTGTTCAATAATCCGACTGTTACCATCCATATAGTGGAAAGTTACAGTACCATCTTGCACAGTTACAGGAATACTATAGCTAAGATCGTAATTATTAGACCCCGCAGTGTAACCGATTGTCGCTAAAAAGCGATCGCCTAAGCCTAAGATGTTCTGATAACTTAAAGAAGTGCTACCTAGAATTGAACCAATACTTGGAGAATCTTTATTCTCCAAGGTAAAATCCCACTTTACAGCAGGAGCTTCTTTCAGAGTCAGAGATAAAATACTGCGCCCAGGAGTTGTACCTGATTTGAGTTCAGCTTGTACTGATGTAAACAGTGGGTCAATTTGCAATAATTGCAGCGCTTTTTCTAAACGACGCAGATTGATCGGTTTTTTCGCAGCAAGATTGATCCGTGACCTAACATATTCTGCTTTTAATCGTTTTAATCCATGAATTTCTACATGTTCTATTTCACCTTCCACAACTTGAATGGTGATAATTCCCCCAGAAATATCCTGCGGTGGTAAAAAAGCTCCAGAAGTTGTATAGCCATTTTGAGTATAAAGGTCGGTAATTGCTGTTCTAATCGCTAATAACTCCTCAAAGCGGAGTTGTCTACCAATAAAAGGCTGTATAATAGCTTCTAACTTTAATTTAGAAAAAACTGTATTACCTAAAACTTTGATCTGTTGGATCTTATTTGTGACCTTAGAGGCAAGTACGGAGTCATTTTCCGCTCCAGATGGGGTAATAACAGAATTAATAGAGGGTTCAGCTAAGGCGGTATGATTATAGTTTAAGCATACTAAGCAAGTAGAAACCAATAAAAATTTTAAATTAATCCATGATTGAATTTGTGCAAAATTCAAATACTGAGTCATGTATATCCAAATATTATGTTAATCAATATCAGTTAGTAAATTACTATTGATGCACAAATTATACCCGATAAGAGTCGAGAAACCTTTGTATCTACCAAAATTATGCAAATAGACTGTCAATTGGTACTATCAATCGTATTAGGCTGGATTTCAATTACTCTTGTGAATGTTCCTCTGTCTGTTAAAGCGCAAATTCGTCCAGATAATAGCGTGGGAACACAAGTAACACCTAATGTGATGATTAATGGGATTCTGAGTAACAGAATTGATGGTGGAACAATTCAGGGTGCTAATTTATTTCATAGTTTTAGTGATTTCAATATTGGAGCAGGAACAGGAGTTTATTTCACCAATCCGAATGGAGTCACCAATATTTTCAGCCGAGTTACAGGGACAAATCCCTCGAATATTAATGGGACTTTAGGGGTGTTAGGAAATGCTAACCTGTTTTTGCTCAACCCGAATGGGTTGATATTTGGTACAAGTGCGAAGTTGGATTTAAAAGGCTCGTTTATAGGGACAACTGCGACGAGCATGAATTTCGCAGATGGTACAGAGTTTAGCGCCGCAAATCCTCAAACTAGAGCTTTGTTAACGGTAAGTGTACCAGTAGGCTTAGGTTTTGGTAGTAATCCAGGAGGAATAAATGTCCAAGGTACAGGAAATTATCTCCTACCTCCCACTTCAGTTTATTCTCCCATTACCCACGATCCGAGCGTTACGGGACTACAGGTAGCATCTGGTCAAACTCTAGGGCTAGTTGGTGGAGATGTATCCTTAAGTAATGGTATCTTAATTGCTCCTAATGGTAGGATTGAATTAGGTGGAGTAGGTGCAAATAGTTTAGTCAAACTGACATCCACAAACCCAGGATTTATCTTAGACTACACAGGAGTTTCCCAGTTTAAAGATATTTATCTCACCCAAAAATCTATAGCTGATGTCAGTGGTTTTGATGCTGGTTCTCTGCAATTACAGGGTCAGCAAATCACCATAGACAATGGTTCGCTGCTATTATCGCAAAACTATGGAGCAGAACCAGCAGGTAGTATAAATATCTATGCATCTGATTCTTTACAACTGCTAGGAGCAAATTCTTCTAATCAGTCGCGTAGTGGTTTAGCAACAGAAGCGTTTGGTTCGGGTAATAGTGGTGAGATTAATATTGTAACTCCGCAGCTACTACTACAAGATGGGGGAAGGATTGAAAGTCATACATATAGCAATGCAACAGCAAGTAATATTAATGTGCAAGCAGAAGCGATAAATCTCAACGGTTTTGTTGCATATGATCCTTATTTTGTTAGTCAAATTTCTTCATTGACATTTTCAAGCGGACGTACAGGTAATATCAATATTAACAGTTCGTATTTATCCCTCCAGAATGGCGGAACTATAACAGCTTCAACTGGAAGTATTGGCCAGGGAGGTGATATTACTATTAACGCCGACACTATTCAGCTTTCTGGTACCTCACCTATAGGTAATACGACTAATATTAGCTCAGAAGCTTTAAGCTTTGGTAAAGGGGGAAATGTAATTATAAATTCTCAGACATTAAGCGTTATGGGTGGTTCTGCGGTGACTACATCTGGAGACAGTAACGGTGATGCTGGCAATTTAATCTTAAATGTGAGAGATTTAATTCAAGTTAGTGGCGCTAATAGTTTTGTTCCTAGTAAAATTTTATCATCAATTGATATTCCCCCTGAAGCTATCCGTCTAATCCTGGATCTACCTAATATTCCCAGTGGGAATGCTGGAAATTTAACTATTAATACTGCCAATTTACAGGTGTTCGATGGTGGACAGGTAAGTGTAGTCAATGCTGGTATTGGTAATGCTGGCACATTGAAAATTAATGCTAATAATATTCAACTCGATTCTGGCAATATTCTGGCTGGAACTACAATATCAGGTGAGGGAGGAGATATTACAATTACAGCCAACAATTTGATTTTACGCCATGATAGTTATTTAGCGACAAATGCTGATAATCAGGGAAATGGTGGTAATATTAACTTAAATGTGGGGGCGATCGCCCAATTAGAAGCAAGTACGATTAGTGCGAACGCAGGTCAAGGTAATGGTGGTAATATTATAATTAGTACCGAGGGATTATTCCGGTCGGCTGATAGCAGTATCACTGCGACATCAGGTTTGGGGATCAATGGCACGATTAATGTCGTAACGCCTGTAGTTAATCAAGAAAATGTTTTAGTCAAACAGCCGAGTAATTTTGTCAGTGTAGAAAAAGTAGTGGCTAGTAGTTGTATCGCAGACCGCAATGTAGCGCAAGGACAATTTGTGGTTACTGGGAATGGTGGTTTAGCCGAAACTCCAGATAATAATTTAGCCATACCCTTATCTTTGATGCAGGTGAGTTCTGTAAAAAATAGTCAGACCAATCCCTCACCTACTGAGCAAAATAACCAGGGATTGACGGTTCGTCTTTGGCGTTTGGGAGACTCTATACAAGAAGCCAATCAGTTTATTACTACCGCAGATGGTAAACAGTTTCTCATTACTCAGATGGAAAATTTATCAGTCAATCCGCAAAAATTAATTTGTCCATAAACTATATATGAGTTAATTAGTAAATTACTATTGAAGAACATTTGGATCTACCAAAATTATGCAAATAGACTTTCAATTGGTACTTTCAATTGCATTGGGCTGGATTTCAATTACTCTTGTGAATTTTCCTCTATCTGTTAAGGCGCAAATTCGTCCAGATAATAGTGTAGGAACACAAGTAACACCTAATGTGATGATTAATGGGATTCTGAGTAACAGAATTGATGGTGGAACAATTCAGGGTGCTAATTTATTCCATAGTTTTAGTGATTTCAATATTGGAGCAGGAACAGGAGTTTATTTCACCAACCCGAATGGAGTCACCAATATTTTCAGCCGAGTTACAGGGACAAATCCCTCCAATATCAATGGGACTTTAGGAGTGTTAGGAAATGCTAACCTGTTTTTGCTCAATCCGAATGGATTGATATTTGGTACAAGTGCGAAGTTGGATTTAAAAGGCTCGTTTATAGGGACAACTGCGACGAGCATAAATTTCGCAGATGGGACAGAGTTTAGCGCCACAAATCCTCAAACTACAGCTTTGTTAACGGTAAGTGTACCAGTAGGCTTAGGTTTTGGTAGTAATCCAGGAGGAATAAATGTCCAAAGTGCAGGAACTTATCTACTCCCCCGTGCCAGTTTAGCTCCCATTAGTCATGATCCGACAGTTACAGGACTACAGGTAGCATCTGGTCAAACTCTAGGGCTGGTTGGTGGAGATATATCGTTAAATAATGGCATCTTAATCGCGCCTAATGGCAGAGTTGAATTAGGTGGAGTAGGTGCAAATAGTTTAGTCAAACTGATATCCACAAACCCAGGATTTATTTTAGACTATACAGGGGTTTCTCAGTTTAGAGATATTCATCTTACCCAACAATCTGTAGTTGATGTCAGTGGCTTTAATGCTGGTTCTCTGCAATTACAGGGGAACCAAGTCACCATAGACAATGGTTCAGAGCTATTATCGCAAAATTATGGAGCGCAATCAGCCGGTAGTATCAACATTTATGCATCTGAGTCTTTACAACTACTGGGATCAAATTCTTCTAATCAGGCGTACAGTGGTTTAATAACGCAAGCATTTGGTTCAGGTAATAGTGGTGATATTAATATTATTACTCCCCAGTTTCTATTACAAGATGGGGGAAGGATTGAGAGCAATACATATAGCAATGGAGCATCAAGTAATATTAATGTACAAGCTGCGGAAATAACTCTCAACGACTCCATTAATTATGCTCCCTTACCTGTTACCGAAATTTCTACAATTACATTTTCAACTGGAAATTCAGGTAACATCAACATTACCAATTCAAGTTTATCTATCCAGGATGGTTCACTTATATCAGCCACAACAGGAGGTGCTGGACAAGGAGGTAATATTAGTATTAATTCCGATGCTATTGCTCTCTACGGCAATTCACTTGCTATAAATACAACTGATATTGCTTCGGGAGCTTTAAGTACTGGTAAAGGTGGGAATGTGGTGATAAATTCTGGAACTCTCACTGTCCAGAACGGTTCTACTGTCAGTGTATCTGGCTACAATAAGGGGGATGCTGGGAATTTAGTCCTGAATGTCAGCGATTTAATTCAGGTTAGTGGCGCTGATACTTCTACTCCTAGTTATATTTCATCATCAATCCAGTCTTTACCTGTAAGTGCGGCCGCCCTGTTCGGAATATCTGGAGTTCCTACTGGTAATGCTGGAAACTTAACTATTAATACTGCTCATTTACAGGTGTTCGATGGTGGACAGGTAAGCGTTTTAAATACTGGTGTTGGTAACGCTGGTACATTAAAAATTAATGCTAATAATATTCAACTCGATTCTGGTAATATCTACGCTGGAACTACAACATCAGGTGAGGGAGGAAATATTGCGATTACAGCGAATGATTTGGTCTTGCGTCATGGTAGTGTGTTGGCGACAAATGCTGATAATCTAGGGAACGGTGGGGATATTACCTTGAATGTAGGGGCGATCGCCCAATTAGAAGCAAGTACAATTAGTGCAAATGCTGGTCAAGGTAATGGTGGTAATATTACAATTAGTACTGAGGGACTCTTCCGATCAGCTGATAGTAGTATCACTGCTACATCAGGTCTAGGAATTAACGGTACAGTTAATATTGTTACACCTGTACTTAATCAAGCAACGGCTCTGGTCAAACAACCTAGTAATTTTATTAATTCACAACAGGTAGTAGCAAGTAGCTGTATAACTGAACGCAATCTAGAACAAGGTCGGTTTGTCGTTACGGGGAATGGTGGTTTAGCCGAAACTCCAGATGGGAATTTAGGAATACCCTTTACGGTGGTATCTGTATCTCCAACAAACTTAGTCAATCATTCACAGACTAGCTTAAATCACAGTTGGCAATTAGGAGACCCGATCAAAGAAGCAACTCAGTTGATTAGCTCTACTGATGGTAAGCAATTTTTAGTTGCTCAACCAACAGATGCGTCTGTAAATTCACAGACATTGATTTGTCATTAATGTTCGTCAATCCAACATGCGATCACTGGTAATTCGCTACCAGATATAGAGAAGCAAAAACAGAATTACCCAGATTACATCAACAAAATGCCAAAACAAAGCGATCGCATTTACCCCCTGGTGACCAGAATCATAGTTTCCAGGAATCAGAGAACGAATATATATAAATAACAATAAAATAACCCCTGTGAGCACATGTAAACCATGAAACCCTGTCAGCAAATAAAATGACCCACCTGCTGGACCTGAGTTGATCTGCAAAGGTATTTTGTACCATTCAATTCCCTGAATACACAGGAAAACAACACCCATCAAAATTGTCAGCAGCCAAAGACGCCGAAACCTAATTAGGTGATTTTGGTGGAGAGCGCGTTCAGCTAAATAGATAACGCCACTACTAGTCACCAGGATGATAGTGTTAATTATAGCGAGGGAAGTATCTAAACCTGGAAAACCAGGAGGGAACCAATGGGAAGTTGTCGATCGCAAAACGATATAAGTGAGAAAGAAACTAGCAAAAACCAAACTCTCCGATAAGAGAAATACAGGAAAGCCAAACTGGAGATTATCTCGCCCAGATGTAGATTCAACACTATTTTGCATAAATTGACAATCTCGTTATTTTCCTTAATCTAGCTAACAGTTTCCGATCGGGAGCTTCCATAACCATAAGGTTCTGATGTTACTACAGGAAGCTCTACAAAGTTTTCTTCTGGGGGTGGTGAAGTAGTAATCCACTCTAACCCTGTCGCATTCCAGGGATTATTTCCGGCTCTGGCTCCCAGCGCCCATGAGCTAATCGTGTTAGCAATGAAAGGGAGTATTGATATACCAAGCAGAAATGCTCCCAAACTGGAAATGACATTTCCATCAGTATATTGTGGATCATAAGATGAAATACGGCGCACCATACCCTGTAACCCTAGTTGATGCATGGGAAAGAAATTGAGATTAGCGCCGATAAAAGTTAACCAGAAGTGCATCTTACCCCAGTTTTCTCCATACATGCGTCCTGTCATCTTGGGAAACCAGAAGTAAATCCCTGAGAAAATCGCCATTGTCACGGTACCGTAGACGACATAATGAAAATGTCCCACCACAAAGTAAGTATTATTCACATGGATATCAAATGGTACGGAAGCAAGCATAACTCCTGTAATTCCGGCAAATAGAAACATACCTACACCTGCTAAAGTAAATAGCATTGGCGTTTCTAAATGTATTTTACCCCTCCACAGAGTAGCAGTCCAAGCTAGTACTTTAATCCCAGTTGGTACAGCTACTAGCATGGAACTTAGCATAAACAGCATTCGCATCCAATCTGGTGTCGCACTAGCAAACATGTGATGTACCCAGACAAGTGAACTAATTGCGGAAATCAGCAACGCGGAAATGGCGACAATCCTATAGCCAAATAAGGGTTTACGTGCAAATGCTGGAATAACTTCGGAAAAAATGCCAAATGCTGGTAACGCCATCACGTAAACAGCAGGGTGGGAATAAAACCAAAACAAATGTTGGTAGAGGATGGGGTTTCCCTGTTTGTCAGGGAGGAAAAAACCTATTTGACCGATGAGGTCGAATAACAACAGGATAACAGCTCCTGTAAGTACGGGTAGACAAAACAACTGTAGCAATTGAGCGCTTAGAATTGTCCAGACATAAACTGGCATACGAAAGAAAGTCATCCCTTTTGTCCGCATCTGGACTATAGTGGTGACTAGATTAAGTGCCCCCATGATCGATGAAATACCAATCAAGATGATGGCTATTAACCAAATAAATTCACCATTCAGCCAGTGACCAGATGGGTTCTGGATGCTCACTGGCGGATAAGACCACCAGCCAGCTTGAGCAGTTCCACTGGGAAGGAAAAAACTGGATAATAATAAAATCCCACTGATGGGGATCATCCAAAAGGCGATCGCATTCAATAAGGGAAAGGCCGTCTCCCGCGCCCCAATCATTAATGGGACGAGAAAATTGGCTAGACCAACATTAGCTGGAAAAATCCACAGAAATATCATCACAGTCCCATGGATGGTGAACAACCCATTATAAAGAGGACGACTGACCAGATTTAATGGCGGAGTTATTAATTCAGCGCGCATAATCATAGCTAATAGTCCACCGAACAAGAAGAAGATAAAGGATGTAACTAGATACTGAATACCAATGACTTTATGATCTGTGCTAAAGCCAAAATAGGGTCGCCAGTTATCCTGTTGGGATTCAGCAATGGGTAAGTTTGTCATATTTATAGCAATGGGATTTCGCAGGTGGAATGGTAGGCCAGTTTTGTTGAAGTGGTGTTTGCTTTGGTCGCATATGCTCAAATTCCGCCTGATTTGGGGGTATATTTGGTTGATTAACTTTTAACTGAGCTAGCCATTGATGGTAAGTCTCAGGGGAATCAATATATACATCTGCGGTCATCGCGGCAAAGTAAGTACCACTGAATTGAGAATCGTGCAATTTATATTTCCCAATCCGAGTAGGAGTAAAATTAAGCTCAATGATTCGATTGGGGAAAATATCTTGTTTAATCCTGAAGTTAGGCACATAGAAGCCATGTAATACTCTGTCAGACTTCATAATTAAATGAACTCGTTGGTTAACAGGGAGGTGTAGAGCGGGACTGATAATATTCTGGGCTGGATAGCGAAATAACCAGTACCATTGTTTCGCTAGGACTTCTATGTTTTCTATAGGTTGTGCGCTGGAATTAACTTGTTGCGCATCAACCTCAGATTCTATTTCTAGTGGTGTGTGTAGATGGACAATATCCATATGACCAGTTGTATCCATCCGCTGATAAATACTAGCGCTATATCCAGCAATCCAGAGAACTAATAAGACGGGAATTACTGTCCAGATAATTTCAATTTTTAGGTTCCCACGAATTGATGGACCATCACTAGTATCTGCTGGATCTGCTCGATAGAAAAAAATAGAATAGAGGATTACACCAGCTACTAAAAGAAAAACGATCGCTCCTAGAGTCACGAGAAAGCTGAATAGTTCGCCAACAGGTACCGCTTCTGCTGTAGCTGGAGTAGGAAGCCAATTGTAGGCTTGCTGTCCTAACCAATGGCTGATGAGGATAATAATGATCACAAATAGAGCAAGTAGCCCAATATTGAACCCAATATTAAACATAATTAAAACATAATTAAAACATAATTAACTTGGGGGGAGCATTTGAGCAGCTGTATTATGGATGCCAAAATCTCCGCCGAGTCTGGCGCCGAGTGTGCCATGAATGAACATATATATGAGACTGAGAACCCCCACAAATAAATAAATCCACTGGACTTGTCTGGGGTCATCTGCACGCCACCGGAACCGCTGATAACCCCGCCATACTGTCATAGCAATAATTATAGTTAAGAGTAACACACCTCCCACACCATGTAAGAGCATGACTGAACCCGCGCCTAAACCCCAAATACTTTTTGTATTTGTTAGGGGTTGGGCTAAGAGCATCTCAAAAAGACCAGCGATGACAGTGAAAAATGTGATTACCGACGCAGCCAAAATGTTATACCAACCAACATCGAAAAATTGAAACCTGCTGACTGCGATCGTCAAAAATCTCAGCAAGGGTTTTTCTAAGGGGAAAAAACTTCCTGCTATGTCAAATAGAATCGCCGAAATAAACAACCCTAAAGTCAAATGGACTAAATTGGGATGGAGGGGAAATCGATAAGGAAGTCCATTCGCACCCAACTCAATTCCCAATTGTTTTAATTGGTCGATCAGTTGTGGGTTCATCGCAGCAGTCCTTTTTTTATCGCTTCTACAACTGGTGCTGTGTGTATTCCATATACCCAATAAACCAAATCACCCAGATACATTTGTAGGCAAACTAGAATGAGCAAAAATGTGGTTGCGCCTAAATAAGTTACCGGGAGCTTCAAGGGATTCTGGAGGCGAAGAACACTTCTCCAAGCTGTAATCATCACCAGAATGACTGAAATGGTCCAACCGTTAATTGTGTGGTAATCCAGAACTGCTTGAGCTGTTGGATAAGCTTGTGCTAAAGCTGCTTCTAGCTGACCAAAGATCACCGCTAAGAAAATGGCGATTGAAGCGACCAACATATTCCACCAACTCACTTCTAATAGTTGGTGATTACGGTTCAGATAACCGCTGAGGTCGCAAAAGTAAGCAAAGAAAACCATCGCAATCACAAAATGGACAATAATCGGATGGATTGTATCTGGATAGGGTAAACCCCGATTATTGATTGATATCCAATGCATTCAGTTCTCCTTGTAATATTACTGCCCTTGAAAAAACTAGCAGCATCTTGATTTTTCTCCTGACTCCTAACTCCTGGCTCGTGACTCCTTTTTGATAATTCTGACATAGGAGTTTTTAGTCCTAGATAAGTAGCAATTAAGAATAAGCTGGGAGCAATAATTGCTAGACCCGTTACTATTGTTCTCTCCCGTAGCTGGCTGGGAGAGAACTTTCTTCCCCTAGTCGTGGATACTACCTTCGAGCGCAGATAATTATGAAATGTTTCTTCATTTAGCCATTCCAGAGTGGTTTTAAAATTATGCAATGGAGTCGGTAGTAATTCCAAATAAGTCGCGTGACGGATCAAGTCCCCTGTTTTACCTTTGATTTGTACCCGGTTAAATAAATCCGCCACAGCATCACCGATCCCCAATTTCATCAATGTTCCTCGCAGTTTGACCTCTGCTGGTTTTGGGGATTTTCCCTGAGTCAGAGCAATCAAATTTTGGGCGATCGCTGCTCCTTGCTGATAAGCTACTTGTGCTAAAGCAGGCTGAGGATTGTTTTGGACAACTGCGCAATCTCCAGCAGCAAAGACATGGGGAAAATCCGGTAGCTGTAATGTGGGAAGCACGATGGGTAGACCATGCTCATGCCAATTTTTTTCGGGAATTTGGGACTTGAGGCTTTGAATGAGCGGATTGACTGCGACACCGGCGGTCCAAATAGTAGTGGAAGTAGTAATACTTTTTGTTTCCTGAGTATTATTTGGCTGATACTCCAATTGCTGAGAATCAACTACTTTCACCTCTACATCCAGAAGCAAATCAACTGGTATTGATCTTTTAGCCAGAGATTCGCGGACAATGTGGCGCAAGTTCTCATTTGCATCCCCCTTGAGGATGGACTTACTGTGATTAATCAGCCAAATTTGGATATCTCCGACATCACCACCCAATTTACCATACCAGTAAGGTAACAAATCAGCTAGAGTTCCTGCCAATTCTACCCCTGCTGGTCCTGCGCCCACAATGGCGAAAGTCAGTAGGGATTGTCTCTGTTTTTGGTCCCGTGTATTTATCGCCCGTAACAAGCAGGAGCGCAATTGTCGTTCCAGCTTAATTGTGTCCTCTCTCGTCCGAAATGCAAAGGCGTTTTCTGCTGCTCCCTCCGTATGCAAATAACTCTGATCGCTACCTACTGCTAATAGGAGATAATCATAAATGTAATCTGACCCAGAAGCTAAATCGACTCGGTTTTCCTCCAAGTTGATTTTGACTACCTTGTCCTGGACAAAATTGATATTGCTTCCTTCTAGCAACTTCTGATAAGTAGGACAAACTATATCTTCTGGTAATTCGCCTGATAGCCAATCATAAAGTATTGGCTTAAACACAAAGCTCTCCTGTGGGTCAATCAGGATAATGGATGGGATATAATCTTGAGAACGTAAATGTAAAGCAGCAAATAGACCGCCAAAACCCGCACCGACAATAACAGTAACTGGCTCAGTTAAATGGTTCATCTTAAATGTCAAAGAGACTTTTTAGTTTAAGCTAAACAGCCTGAGTTTATCTCTAACCTAGTGCTGAAAATTTTCTGATTAATTGCGATTAAGCTAGGTTAATTAACGTGGAGATATACTGAGTTTTGTTTTTTATGATGCTATATTAAAGCCATTAACTGATAATGTCAAGCTAAAAAGAGGCGATATGCTGGATTTTGACTTTCATCCCAATAGCGATAACCCAGAGTAAGCAAAAAAGCTTGCCATTCATCCATTTCGTGGGGAGGTACTTGCATTCCCACCAGGATTCGTCCATAATCCGCCCCATGATTGCGATAGTGAAACAGACTGATATTCCAATCAGGAGCAATAGAAGTAACAAACTGCATCAAAGCACCAGGACGTTCGGGAAATTCAAATCTATAGAGTAATTCATTTTCAGCTAAGGGAGAATGTCCACCAACCATATGTCTCAGGTGTAATTTTGTCAATTCATCATCGGTTAGATCCAGTGTTTTTAGCCCATTAGCTGTAAAGTCAGCGACTATTTTCATCGCATCAGCCCGGTTTTCGATTTGCATACCCACAAAAATATGCGCTTCTTGGGCGTTCGCAATCCGATAATTGAATTCTGTCAGGTTACGTTGACCAATACATGCACAAAACTGGCGCAGACTACCTCTGGCTTCGGGAATGGTAACAGCAAATATGGCTTCCCGACGCTCCCCAAACTCTGCTCTTTCGGCGACAAAACCCAACCGACTGAAATTCATATTAGCTCCACAAGCTACAGCTATCAGAGTTTGTCTTTGGATTTGGGTTCGTTCCACATAGGCTTTTGCACCGGCGATCGCCAATGCTCCCGCCGGCTCCAAAATAGAGCGCGTATCTGCAAAAACATCTTTAATCGCCGCACATATATCGTCTGTATCTACCAAAATAATTTCATCTACATATTGTTGACAAAGGCGAAAAGTTTCTGCTCCCACTTCTCGTACCGCCACACCATCAGCAAATAAACCCACTTGAGACAATCGCACCCGATGACCAGCCTGAATTGATTGATACATAGCATTAGCATCCACTGGTTCCACCCCAATAATCTTAATTTCTGGTCGCAAGCGTTTCACATAAGCGCCAATCCCAGAAATTAATCCCCCACCACCAATAGCGACAAAAATCGCCTCAATCGGTTTTTGATATTGACGTAAAATCTCCATCCCTATAGTCCCCTGACCAGCGATCACATCAGGGTCATCAAAGGGGTGGATAAAAGTCAAACCCTTTTCGGTTTCCAGTTGTCGAGCATGGATATAAGCATCGTCATAGGTATTACCATATAAGACAACTTCCCCTCCCAGTGCTATGACAGCATCTATTTTGACATGAGGTGTGGTAACGGGCATAACTATAATGGCTCTGGTTTGTAAACGATGAGCAGCCAAAGCCACACCCTGAGCATGATTTCCCGCAGAAGCAGCAATTACACCTCTCTCCAGTAAATCTTTCGGTAAATTCACCATCTTATTGTAAGCACCTCGCAGCTTAAAAGAAAAGACCGACTGCATGTCTTCCCGCTTGAGGAAGAGTTGGTTATTTAACCTGAGAGATAGATTACGCGCATAATCTAGAGGAGTTTCTTGAGCGACATCATATACACGAGCAGTCAGGATTTGAACTAGATAATCACAATACATAAAGATAATAGGTATAAGTCAAGATGGATGCTAATTTTAGCTTGTCTCTCCACGCAAATAGTACAGTTTTCAAAACTAAAGAATTTTGTTTTAATGTACAGGTAAAAATCCAGTATAAATTCCCGAAAAAGCGTTATGTATAAGCTACCGCCACTTTTAATCAGTTTTATCTTATTAGGATGTTTTACAACTACAATAACCCCAATTGCTCAAGCTGAAACACTTGTAGTACAAAATAGGAGCGTAGAATTAAAGCAACTGCTAGAGCAAGGGCGGGGATTAGTAGATGCGGGAGATTATGATGGGGCGATCGGAGTTTATCAACGAGCCGCAAATATAGACCCCAGAAACGCTAAGATCCAATCTGGAATTGGTTATTTATATGCTAAACAAGGAAAATTTTCCTCGGCTTTGGCTGCTTATCGGCGGGCGATCAAAATTAATCCAAATAACAGTGATTTTTATTACGCTGTCGGTTATATCAAAGGTAACTCAGGTGATACTTTTGGCGCAAAAGAAGCTTACCGTAAGGCGATTCAGTTAAATCGGGGTAATGTAGATGCTTATTTAGGATTAGGCGTTACCCAAACCTCTTTGGGAGATTATCAATCAGCTATGTGGGCGTATGAACAAGCGATGAGCTTGAATAGGAGTTATCCCCGAACTTATGAGTTAATGGGTTCGCTCTTTAAACAGCGCCATCAAACCAGACAAGCGAGTAAGACGTTACAAACGGCTTTGGACTTATATCGTCGAACCAATGATCCAGATGGTATTAGTAGAGTACAAAATTTACTACAAGGTTTAGGCGGATAGAGATGTAAATATGTAGGGTGTGTTAGCGCTATGCGTAACGCACCAAACCTAATGCTGGGAATTGAGAGGTGAAATATGGGAAAAATAGCTATGAATACAATAAACTTGAGTTAGGATGATATCAAAGTCTTTAACTAGTTATTGACAGAGATAACCCTAGAGAAAAAGCCTAAATTACCAGGTTTTTTTACATATGACTTTCTGGCTACAGACATTCTCATTGGATTGGTTAAAAACTCTCGCGATCTAGATTCTAAGGAGGCTTTAAAAACAGGTGAGTATGGTTCAAATTATCAAACCTTACTCAGAGAGTTAAATACGATTGAAGAATGAGGTTTCTTACATTTAGCGTTATTGAACTATACCCTAAGAAATTCCTACTAATGACCCACAGCACCACCCGCAGCTTTAACTTTGTGTAAAAATAAAATCGCTATTCCACTCAACAATAGAGCCATACCAATAAAATAGAAACAATCGTTAAAAGCCATAACGTAAGCTTCTCGACGGACAATATTCGCTAACGTAGCGATCGCCTGATTGTGAGCAGTTACCAAATCTTTACCCTGACCGACTAAATATTGCGTTAGTTGTTCTAGTCGATGTTGCATTTCGGGACTATATAAAGATATTGATTCACCCAATCTATTAGAATGCATCTGTTCTCGATTAATTAAAAGAGTTGCTAAAGCAGCAATTCCCAAAGAACCACCCAAATTGCGCATCATATTAAATAAAGCACTGGCTGACCCCGCATCTTTGGGATTTAAGCCACTAGTGGCGATCGATGTCAACGGAACCATAATTAGAGGTTGTCCCATCGCTCTGACCAATTGTGACCAGCGCAATTGTTCTGATCCTGTTTGATTGGTTAAATCCGCATTCATAAATGCACTGATAGCAAATAGAGCGACACCCACAGCTGTCATCAGGCGGATATCAATGCGTTCCATAATTTTAGGTAACAATGGAATAATAAATAGTTGAGGAATACCAGCCCAAACTAACACTTCGCCAATTTGTAAAGCATTGTATTCTTGAATTTGAGCTAGATACAAAGGTAAGATATAAATTGAGCCATATAATCCAATTCCCAAACAGACATTCACAATACTAGCTAAACCAAAATTGCGATAACGTAGGAGACGTAAATTGATGAATGGTTGTTTACGGGTTAGTTCTATAATGAAGAATAGAGCGAGAAAAACAACTCCAATAAAAGTTAACCGCACGATCAAGGGAGAGCCAAACCAATCTTTCCGCGTCCCTTCTTCTAAAACAACTTGTAGCGCACCCAAACCAACAGCCATGGAAATAATTCCCCACCAATCACCTTGTCGGAGTAGTTGAAATTGCGGTTTATCTTGTCTAATCCCGTAACTTACTCCGCTCAACATGATTAATCCTGGAATTACATTTATATAAAAGCTATATTGCCAACTGTAATTTTCGGTTAACCACCCACCGATCGCAGGTCCAATAGAAGGCGCAAAAACTGCTGTCAGGCTAAATGCAGCTAATCCAATTGATTGTTTAGCTGGGGGTAAAGTTGTGAGGACAATAGTGAAGGCTGAGGGAATTAACACACCTCCACAAAACCCTTGTAAGGCGCGGAATAAAATCATGGAATTCAGGTTCCATGACCAAGCGCAACAGATAGAAAATAGGATAAATAATGTAGTATTGACTAAAAGATATCTTCGCAAAGAAAATACTTTCGATAACCACCCTGTTAAAGGGATGACGATGATTTCTGCAACTAAGTAAGCTGAGGAAATCCAAGAACCTTCTTCTAAAGTTGCTCCTAGACTGGCTTGAATATCTTGTAAAGAAGCATTGGTTATCTGGATATCTAGAATAGCCATGAAAGCACCCAGCATACTAGCTAATACGCCAATCCAGGTTCTTAGTGATACAGTCATAGATAGAGTGTAGGGTGTAGGAGGGTTTATTTGACTTCCACTGTCACTGTCGCAGACATTCCTGGGACGATCCGTGATTCATATCCTTGAATACTCTTTTGGTCGAATATTATTTTTACGGGAATGCGTTGGACAACTTTGGTAAAATTACCTGTGGCGTTATCTGGTGGTAATAGAGCAAATTGAGCACCGGAAGCTGGGGACATACTCTCCACGTAACCCATAAATTTATGATGGGGAAAAGTATCTAGTTCTATTTCAGCTGATTGGTGGGAATGCATTTTTTCCAATTGCGTTTCCTTAAAGTTTGCTACTACCCAATTTTCACGGTCCACGATCGCCATTAATGGAGTTCCCGCCGTAACTTGATTTCCCACTTCCACGTTTTTTCTACCTATCCTACCGTTACTCGGTGCTGTGATATAGGTATAGGATAATTGTGTTTTCGCGTCTTTTAAACTAGCTAGAGCTTGAGCGATCGCTGCTTTCGCTGCGATAAATTGACTCCGTTTCGCTGCTGTATCCTGTCTATTAGCGGTAGCTTGCTGTAATCCTCCCCGCGTATTTGCTAATTTAGCTTGGGCGACAACTACATTTTCTTGCGCCTGTGAGAGTTTAGCCTGTGCTTGTGCTATTTCCACTTTCGATGAAGCTAATTTAGCTTGAGCTTGAGCTACTCCTTCAATAGCAGAAGTCTTTTGTGCTACAGCTACATCATAAGCTGTTTTAGCATTATCAAACTGCTGACGAGCGATCGCTCCTGTGCGATACAAATCACGATAACGCCGATAATCTAATTCGGCTTTCTCTAAATTAGCATTTGTTTGAACTACCTGAGACTGGGCTGCCGAAACTCCTGCTTGAGCTAATTTGACATCAGCTTGAGCAGATGGTATTCCTTCTTCTGCTTCTTTAACTGCTGCCTTAGCTGTAGAGATTGCTGCTATTGCGCCATTAATATCTCCTTGAGCTTGGGTTGTTTTACCGCTGGTGGTTTGGCTAGCTAAAGAAATATTTGAATGTGCAGCGGAAGCTTGACTCCGGGCATTTTCTAATGCTGCTGCTGCTTCTAGAACTTTAACTTGATAGTCTTGTGGGTCTAGTTTAATCAATAGTTGTCCCTCGTGGACTAATTGATTATCATTCACCAACACCTGAGTAACTGTCCCAGGAATGCGGCTGCTGATATCATGTATATGTCCAACGACAGTCGCATCATCTGTTGATTGGTGACTAGAAGCATATTGAAGATAATGATAACCTACAGTTCCTAAGGCGATCGCTCCCAAACCCAAACCAGCTAAAATCAGAGGAAACTTGAGCCGATTTTTTGGTGCTTTCGGACTAACTACAGGTAATTCTTCCTGGACAATTGGGTCAGAATTAACTAATTCAGGCGTTAATTCTTTTTCCAATAAAGCAGTATTGTGTTGGGGGTATTTATTGTTTTCTTCCATAATCCTCGATTTTCTACCTGGATTTTATCGTTGGCGATAAAATTAGTTAGAGTCCGTAATATTTGTTTACTATCTTTCCTAAGTCGTTAACTTAGGATACGTAATATATTAATATTGACAAAACAATGACTTTTCTCACATCACCCAATAGGATGATTAAAGGAATGTACTTGAGTAGTTTAGGAAAGGTTAGCGATCGCCCGATTCAGAATCTGAGAAAAAACCTCGCGGTCATCTGCAGAAATCCCCGCCAAGGCTTCTTCCCGAATCTCTAAAGCAACTGGTGGTAAAGTCTGTTCTAATTCCCTCCCAGCATCAGTTAACCAAATTCGCCAAATTCGTCGGTCTTCCACATCTCGCTCTCGACGAACCAACCCTCGTTCCTCCATCCGGTCTAAAACGCCTGTCAAAGTACCTCCTACCTGCTGAAGCTGGTCGCCAATACTAGAAGTTGGTAAACCATCTGTTTTCCATAAACAGCATAAAACTAGCCAGTGGAATTGTGTCAGTCCAAACGGCTCCAACCTCTCAGTAAACTTGCGCGAGAGTAGCTGCGATAACAATTTGATTTTATAGCCGATGCTATAAGGCGCTAAAATCTGTTGCCAGGACTGTAATAAATTTGAACATTCTGATCCAAGAACCATTAGATAAATTAGTTAGTATACGTAATAATATTCAGTACAGAGAGACTACCCTATTAATATCTGAATAATATCATAAATATCGGAAAATAGGGAATAGGGAACAGGGAACAGGGAACAGGGAACAGGGAACAGGGAACAATGGTACTTAAACCCCAAGAAAGACAGAAATTAGATGATACGGACGATAAATTATTTTATGCTAGTCCACGTTTTGTCACCCATGTCGATCCAGGTTTTATTCAACAGTTAACAGAATTATATCGTCAGCGACTCTTACCTAATACAAGGGTTTTGGATTTGATGAGCAGTTGGGTATCTCATCTACCAGAAGAAATGCAATTTGAGCATGTGGAAGGACATGGATTGAATGCGGAGGAACTAGCACGTAATTCGCGATTGAATCATTACTTTGTCCAAAACCTCAACGAGATACTCAAATTACCCTTCCCAGATGCGGAGTTTGACGCTGTGGTTAACTGTGTTTCTGTACAGTACATCCAATATCCAGAAGCAATTTTTGCCGAGATTCAACGCGTGCTCAAACCAGGGGGTGTAGCAATCATCAGTTTTTCTGATCGGATGTTTTGGCAAAAAGCTATCCAAATTTGGCGGGAGGGGTCAGAAGCTGGTAGGGTTAAATTAGTCCAGGGTTATTTCACCGCAGTCCCAGGATTTACTCCTCCAGAAGTTATTGTCAGCCAGACAAAAATACTAAAATTTTTACAATACTTAGGTTTACCTGGAGGAGACCCTTTCTATGCGGTAATAGCTTATCGCAGGAGTGGACAGTGGTAGCTTGTAAATAACTAGCAAAATGTATGAGGAGAAGCCAAAATATGATTAAATATCGTGGAAGACAGGTTTTAGCTGCTATAGTATTATCTTTTTTGCTATTAATTACAGCTTGTGGTAGCAAAGCACCAGACCGTTTTAGCCAAGTACAACACGAAAGTACCCAAAGAAGTAGCGGTATGGCGGTGGCTAAAAACGCCACTCAAGGAGCTAAATTCAACAAATTTTTCCCCACTGGTGGAGATGGTTACAAACGCGTCTTTACTCAGGAGAAAAAAGGTTTTTCGGAAGCTGTGTTGAAAAAAGATGGTAAGGTAATCGCTCAATTGGCTATTTCTGATACTACTAGCAGTCCATCAGCCGCAGCTAAGTTTGACCAGAGTACTGAGAAAATAGCGGGTTATCCATCTGTACAAGTAGGTACAAAGCAGACTGCTATTTTAGTCAATCAGAAATATCAAGTCAAGGTAATTTCTAAAGACCCACTTTTCCAAGCTAGCGATCGCTCAGACTGGATTCAGAAATTTAATTTGGATGGTTTAGCTAGTTTGAAATAATTCCCTGATCATCCCGTCCGACATTTTACAACTCAAATTTTAATTTAGGAGATTCTCATGAGTAAACCTATTCAGCAATTAGTTGACGAACTACCCTCCGGTGGTTTAACTATATCGATGTTAAACGCCCTGGATTATATCGCTCCCGGTGAGTGGAAAAATACTGTGGGCTTTGTCAACACGATCAAAGAGGTAACTGCTGAAGATGACGAAGATTTGATTCAGCAAATTGGCGAACGTGCAATTTATTTATTTAACGACAAATCCCAAGGATATCAAACTGCTCTCTGGCTATATCAAACTGTTGATGCGACAGATAAAGCTTTAGGAGCAGCAATTATAGCTAATAAAGTTGGGGAAAAATTCCCACTTTTGGGTTTCTTAAACTCGGTTACGCCTAAAGCGGAAAAAGGACAGACTATTGATTTAACCTTGAAGCTAGTAGCTGAACTAGTAGCTTTCTGTCAAATTAATGGTATCCCTGGTGATAGCATTGGCGATTTCGTGGCTGCGTTAGGTGAATATAGTGGTGAATCCATCATCCGTATGGTGGCTCTAGTTTGTGTTGATGGTTTAATCCCATTAGGTCCTCGCTTTATCGACAAAGCTTTAAGTGGGATTAGTCAAATGAATCCAGCGGATTTAAATTCAAACGCTACCTTCAGCAGTATCAAAGACAAAATTCCTGGTAATGGTGATGGGAAGAAACTGGATTTTATTGGTCAAAGCTTTGATTCAGTTAAGGGTTGGATGAGCGATCTCGTCAGTAGCAACGATTTGTCGCAAGAGAGTGTCTTGAGCAGGTTCCAGGGTTTTATGGAAGTTAGCGCAGATAAACTGGACTATGTAGCAGCGCTTATTGATGTGTCCACAAATTATTATGAACACACCGGAACGCAAACCCTTGCTCGGCGGTTAATTGAGCGAGCTTATGCTGAAATTTAACACTGGAATTTAGCCCTAACAGGGAAAATAACTTCTAGTTTTTTCCCTGTTCCCTATTCCCCGTTCCCCGTTAATTGAATTCACCAATCACTCAAAAATCACTACTTATATAGATGCTTGAAGGGACGATAATTTTCCAGCCACTTCCTACTTGAAGCGAGAACGTTGTTGACGGCGCTGTTTATGTCTAGCTATGGCTTTGCGTTTTTCTTTTTCTAATGGAGTCTCAAAGTGGCGATTTTTCCGCATATCCTGAAAAATCCCAGCTTTGGAAACTTCTCTTTTAAATCTGCGCAGGGCCGATTCAATGCCTTCATTCTCTCCTAAAACTACTTGTGTCATGTTCCTTCCTTACTGTTTGTGGATGATTATTGTTGCAGGCTAGAGCTAAAATAAAATATTCCAGAATATTCCAGCAGAGAGGAGTCTTAACTTTACCTGCTGGACACTCTAGATGTAAAATTTCCGAGAATAGGACTAATAGCGACGATTATTGCGATTATTATTGCCCCAGCTACCACCACCACCGCGAGAGGAACCGCCTCTGTTATCCTCACGAGGCTTGGCTTTATTAACTTTTAAATCGCGTCCCATCCACTCAGCACCGTCAAGTGCTTCAATGGCTGCTTGTTCTTCCGTATCATTACCCATTTCCACGAAGGCAAATCCTCGCGGACGTCCAGTTTCCCTGTCTGTGGGTAATTGAACACGACTAACTGTCCCATATTCAGCGAAAGCCCGCTTCAGGTCATCTTCTGTTACCTGATAGGACAAGTTTCCAACGTAAATCGACATAGATGGTCTCCCAAATCAGAGAATGTAGAGAGTTAGATTCGGAGAGACGCATTTAAGACGAATAACTCAACCGAAAATAATCTTTATATCCTCTACTATAACACAGGCTTTGGCTATGAGCTGAATAAACTACGAAAAGTCTCCAGTAAGAATTAGTGGCTTGGTTAGATAAGCCATACTAGGAACCATTTGGGGACACTCCGACTTGAAATCTAGTTTTCAAAGCCCAGTATTTATTAGTGACTGTCTCCACACTCCTAAAGAATTAACCGGAGGGTTCAGTAACTAAAGCAGAGTCCTTTTCTGATTAGAGTAATAGTTATCATATCACAAAAAACTAGTTGGGGTAAAAAAGGCGATCGCCTTTTTTACTCAACTTTGCCAGGAGCAAATTTTGTCAGGATATCCTCTGCTAATTTACAAAGGATGTCATGGTGCTGTGCGTTACTAGCTAACAGACCACCCCATTGATTAACATCGCCACTATTATATTGCAATGGTTGGCGATCAAAATGAGTAAACTTACCTCCAGCTTCCGTCAAAATCAATTCTGGTGCTGCCATATCCCAGTCTTTAGGAGCAGATTTTCCTGAAAGGGAAATGTAAATATCTGCTTGTTGTTCCACAATTGCAGCGATTTTACAGCCTACACTCCCAATCGGTTTTTGGTTCTGACAGGGTAAGTTTTGGAGTAAATATTCTAATCTGGGATTGCGATGAGAACGGCTGATAACTAGGGTTAAATCTTCTATATTTTTACCAGTAGATACTTGTAACCGAGTAGAACCAGTAGAAGTTTCTACAAAAGTACCATCACCAAGACTGGCGTAATACAGCTTTTCAGTTTCTGGAATCGCAACTACTGCTAATACTGGTCTAGTTGCTTGAACCAGAGCAATATGAATTGCATAATCCCCAGTTTTGTCGATAAAGTCTCTGGTTCCATCCAAAGGGTCGATAATCCACACCCATTCAGATGGATGTTTACCTGGAGAAGAGTTATAAGTTTCTTCGCTGATATAGCCAAAGTCATCGTTATCTAACTCTAACTGTAACCTGGACAAAATATATTGACTAATAGCAGTATCTGCTGTGGTTACAGGTTCATTTGCTTGATATTGTACATCTAGATTCAGTTCTTGATCATAAGACCGGAGAATCTTACTAGCATCTCGTCCCACATCACGAGCAACTTGGAGGATTTTTTGTAAATCTTTCATCTATCCATCACTAAATACAATACTTATTTACATCTTCCCCTACACCCTACACCCTACACCCTACACCCTACACCCTAATTCCTCATCCAAGCACGAGTTCCAAAAGATTTACAGGCTTGAGTTGCAATATTTGCAGCAGCAGATAACGCTTCCGGGAAATCCATTAACAATATATAATGACAAAAAGCGCCATGAAAAATATCCCCTGCTCCCAGTGTATCAACTACTGGAATTTGAGGAACATCGATAACGCCTGTTTTCCCTCTATGTAGATACTGAATTGGCTTTTCTCCTTGAGTAATGGCAATGTCAGGAATATCAAAAGCTTGCAAATAGGCAAAAACATCTGTTTGATTTTGACAATTAGGAGGATGAAAGTTACCTGAGCAAATGGCATAATCGGCAAAGGGTAAGATTTCTGCAAATCCTGGTTTCCAACTACCACCGTCGATCGCCACAGGAATATTTAACTTTTTAGCTGTGGTGGCGATCGCTTTGCTAATAGCCATTTGATGTCCGTCAACCAGAATAATATCCACATTTGACAAAATATCTCTGGGGATAGCATTGCTACTGGCTTGGGTTTTCAAAGCATTGATCGAAATTACCGCTCGTTCTCCCGAAGCTTGGGTGACAATAATCGAAGAGACGGGTGGAGCTGTGGCTATACTTGGCTCAAGGTCAATGAGCGCGACTTGATAATTAATTAAGTCTTCCCGGATGAGTGCTGTCAATGGATGAGTCCCGACTACACCCAATACCTGAGCTTGATTACCCAGATAGCTAAAAGTCACAGCCGCATTTGTAGCTGGACCACCTGCTGCTACAGTATAGTCAGTTGCTAACAATTTCTGATTATTTTGGGGGGGTGAGTCCGCTAGATAAATGAAATCCAAGGTGACTAAACCGACAAATAAGCCTTGAGATAATTTTGGATGTTGAACCATCAGTTTTCGAGCTGCTAATTTATTTTTTGAAATGCAAATTACTCCCCCACCAGGAATACTTTACGTTGTTGGTACCCCAATTGGGAATCTGGAAGATATGACTTTTCGCGCAGTGCGGATTTTACAAACTGTGGATTTGATCGCAGCTGAAGATACGCGTCATACAGGTAAGCTACTGCAACATTTCCAGGTGAAAACGCCGATGATTAGTTACCATGAACATAATCAAAATAGTCGCATTCCAGATTTACTAGCACAGCTGGTAGAGGGTAAAAATATTGCTCTAGTTAGTGATGCGGGAATACCAGGAATTTCTGACCCAGGATATGAATTGGTCAGGTCTTGTGTGGAATCTACTCTCACTGTAGTCCCTATTCCTGGACCTAGTGCGGCGATTACCGCCTTGTGTGCGTCAGGTCTACCAACGGAAAGGTTCGTTTTTGAAGGGTTTTTACCCAGCAAGAGTACACAAAGACGAGAATATTTAACTTCTTTACAAACAGAGGCGCGGACGTTGATTTTTTATGAATCACCCCACCGTTTACGCGATACTCTGGCTGATTTAGCTATGGTTTGGGGACAAGAACGGCGCATAGCGATCGCTAGAGAACTAACTAAATTACATGAAGAGTTTTGGCGCGGAACAATATTTCAGGCGATCGCTGTTTACCAACATCGAGAACCCCAAGGTGAATATACCCTGATAGTCGCCGGAAACCCTCCCCATCCAGTGGAACTCACCGCAGAGCAAGTCAAAGCTGAGTTACTAGACATGGTGAAATCAGGAGTGTCGCGATCGCAAGCCAGTCGTCAGTTAGCAGAGGAGACTGGGTTACCTCGGCGTTATCTCTATCAATTGGCTCTGGGAATCGATTTCCATGCGGATTAACACTGCTAAATCAGCTCGATTTCTGTTAAAATTGTCCAATTGAATTTTGACTAAGTTCTAACTGTATGACCCAAGTGGTTCTAGGAGAGAATGAAGGTATCGATTCCGCGTTACGTCGCTTTAAACGCCAAGTCTCTAAAGCTGGAATATTGGCGGATGTAAAGTATCATCGTCACTTTGAAACCCCATTGGAAAAACGCAAACGGAAAGCCGTCGCAGCTAGACGTATACGCCGTTTTAAATGAATCTATTCGGTTGGAGTAAAGCTATTACATCGGTTCATAGCTTTCTCTAACCCCTGTTTGCAGCTGAGTTCCAGACAGTCCACAACGAACTCCAGCACCACAGACATCAATTTAGTTTCGGAAACAGAAAATCGCCCTAAGACATGAGAGACAGTATCAGAGTTATCACCATCTACCACATCTTTAGGTTTTCCAATCCCAATCCGCAACCTGGGGAAATTTTGGCTTCCTAAATGGGAAATAATACTTTTCATCCCATTATGACCACCAGCAGAACCAGATAATCGCAGTCGGGTTTTACCTAGAGGTAAATCCATATCATCATAAACTACTAAAACTGATTCCGGCGGGATTTTGTACCAACTTGTCACAGCTTGAACTGACTGTCCTGATAGATTCATATAAGTTGATGGCTTGAGTAAGCGGATTTTAACTCCACTCCAACCAATATCCTCACCAAACCAGCCTTGAAACTTGCGATTTTGTGATAGGGGGATCGACCACGCCCGCGAGATAGCATCCACCGCCGCAAAACCGATATTATGGCGAGTTTCGTCATATTTAGGCTCTGGATTTCCTAACCCGACAATTAGTTGGGGAAGCACTAAAGCAGGTGGTTGATTTACAGATATTGTCATTCAGGATTTACCCTTTGACGTTATCTGGTTCTGTTGTGGTCGCAGTTGTAGTCGCTTCAATTTGTTTATGTTCCAGTTCAGCATTGGTTTTGGCTGGTTCCTCTATCCGGTCGGCTTCCCGTTTGAATTCATTTTGAAACTCATTAGAAGCTTCTTGAAAACTGCGGACTGTTTTACCAAAGCTCCGCCCAATCTCTGGTAATTTCTTCGGACCAAAAATTAACAGCGCTACAGCCATAATCAGCACGATTTCCAGCGGACCCATCCCAAATATATTCATCGCTTACCGCCTTATAATCTGAATTTTAATATTATGTTACATATTTCTCAAATATAACCCACCTTTGATTCTGAATGGTGGAAAATCAAAGGTGGGATGTTTCAGGATTTTTGGGCGATCGCCATCTAACTGCCTAAGCTCCGCCAGTCAACAAGTACATCCTGAATCAGTAATGACTTATTGTAAAGTTGCAAAATAATCAGCAGAAATACGAAAAATAAACCCATAAAAACAGCCATTAGAGGTGTCGTACCCCAACCGGGAGCGACTTTACCATACTCAGAGTTCAATGGTCTGAGAATATCTCCTAATTTTGTCCGTTGTGCCATAATTCACCTAAGATTCAATTGCCAAAGCTTGTTTTTATCTTCTTTATTGCCAGTTTTAGGGTGTTGCATTTAGCAGGATAATCACTCTAATTGCTGGGAGTATCTGGATTAGGATCATCATATCACCATCAAGGTATATTGGCGATCGCAGGTTGAACCAACCAGGAAAATATCACGCAATTGATTTTAAATTAGTTTTTGATTAACTTTTGTAATATTCTAGAAGTATAGTTATCATAATATATCAATTTTATGGATTTAGAGCCTGGTTTGACCGTTGCTGTCTCTGTATGTGTGGTGCTAGTTGCGATTACAGCAGCAGCAATTTACACTTCGTTTGGACCTCCTAGCAAGACATTAAGTGACCCTTTTGAAGACCACGAAGATTAGTAACTGTGGATTTGACTGTGATTTTTCCCCTGACCCAGCTCCTTGTGGGCGAGAACAAGGGGGAAAAGCGATTAGTTAAACATATGTAAGAATCTCTGAAAGTAATCTGGAAAGGTCTTAGCTGTACAGTTGGGGTCTTGAATTACAATCCCCGGAGCCTTTAAGCCAGTGACAGCAAAAGCCATCGCCATTCGATGGTCATGGTAGGTTTCGATTGATGCGGGGACAACTGGACTAGGTTGAATCTTCATTCCATCTGCAAATTCTTCCACTTCAACCCCTAACCGCGATAACTCTGTAACAACAGCTTTAATTCGTTCAGTTTCTTTATATCGAATATGCTCGACATTGCGAATAATGACAGGTGTACTAGCAAAAGGGGCGATCGCCGCCAAAGTTTGCACTAAGTCGGAAATATCGTTCATATCAATATCAATTCCTCTTAATTGAGCAGGTCCAACCACTTCGCAGTAATCAACACCATACTCTACCTGACAACCCATTTGCTCTAAAACCTGCAACCACAGAATATCGCCCTGACAAGAATGTTTAGTTAAATACTTAACCCTGATACGTCCACCTGTAACAGCAGCAGCGGCGAAAAAGTAAGAAGCATTAGAAGCATCAGGCTCTATAACGTATTTTTGAGCTTGATAATGTTGATTCGCTTTAATTTGAAACTTATTCTCGTCTATTTGTTGTACATCTACGCCAAAATCCGCCATTAGACCACAAGTCATTTTCACATAAGACTGAGAAACCAACTTTCCCTCGACTTCAACAATTGTCTCATTTTGAGCATAAGGCGCAATCATCAGCAAGGCGGAAAGTTGCTGACTAGTTTGGTTAGCTTTTAAACAAAAATGTCCACCAGAGAATTGCTGACCGGAGATAGTATAAGGCATAAAACCGGGATTCCCCTCAAAGGTAATCTTAGCTCCACCCATTTCTAGCACTTGGAGCAAGTCACCCATCGGGCGTTCTCGCATTCGAGCCACACCATCCAACCTATACTCCCCCTTTCCTAAAGCCACCAGCGCCGAAATAAATCTTGCTGCTGTACCTGCTAACCCGACAAATAAATCTGCTTGTGGGGTGGGAATATGACCGCCCATTCCTACCACCTGGATTCGAGCCAAATGAGGATTTAAAGTGATAGGAATACCCAATTTATGCAAACATTCAGCAAAATACTGGCTGTCGTCACTAAATAAAGCATTCTCTAAATCGGATTCACCTGACGCTAAAGCAGCAATCAGCAAGGCTCGATTAGTAATGCTTTTAGAACCAGGAATTTCCACAGTGGCGTCAACTGGTCGATTTAGCGTAGGTATGGCAATAGTATCCACTTTTGACCTCTATCCGGGTAGGAGTAAATTATAGTATATGCTCTCATATCCAGATTAAACAAAGTCGATATTATCATGGATAATAAGCGGGCTGATTCCACCTTACACACCTGAAAATCATCACCATGTCCTCTGGTTCTTCTGGGCGTTATCAAAGCAAATTATTTAACTTTGTTGACCAGCGATCGCGGCGGTTGACAAATCAGTTGAAACTTGTATTCCACAACATTCAGGTTGCTGCTATTGCGAATATAGAGACGCTATTTTCCTCTCTGTTTCACCTTTGGGACCGCGATGCGTCCAGGAATTTGCTCCCATTCCAAAGAAACAAGCGTTTACTCCCACTACAAACAGAAGCAAGTTTCAAGCAACATATACCAGTAATTCAGGGGGTAGCAACAGTAATTAATGATTTATTCAGGTTGGCGATTAATCAAAAGCCTCTAATTGATTTACCCCAGGAAGTAGAGAGTAAATTTATACCCAGTGTCCAGAGCAAGGGATTACCACAAATAGAGCGATCGCCCGCACCAGATTTAATTGATGATGACTGGTTGGCTTGGAATGACTTGTTTGACCAGATAAAAGTTAAAGTCAATAGCCAGATCAAGGAATCTCAGCACAGCCATGAAATAAAAGCCCAACCAGATTGGATAGAAATTAATGCTAGATTTTTGGGTTACGAGAAGCATCCTTTAGAGCAAGTTCTCAAATGGCTGGACCAGATTTTACTTACATTAGAGCAGGTTTTCAAGAATTGCTGTTTCTTTTTTAAAGGTTTATTAGGTGGGTAAGAGGGAACAGGGAACAGGAAAAACGTTAAAGGGATAAGCTGAAATATCGGATAACAGCAAATCTAATTAATCTTAAAGGGGTACTAGAACCTTGGATTACTTTTACGCGGAGAAATCGTCCGCCAAGCAAGCGAGCAATTCCTTTCAGACGCGCCCAAAGACGCACCCGGAGAAATTCCCCTTGATCAGCTTTTTCATCCGCAGCATACATGGGAATAAAAGCAAGTTTACTGTAGAGGATATCAGCCCGATGAATTTTACCCAGATTATGTTGTTTGTGTTCGGGGTTAGGTAAACCGCCATGTTCTCCATAGTTCCGCCAAGGAATATAGTTTTTCAGTTGGCGTTGGCGGAGAAAATCATCAATATTTGAATCCCAAGTAGAATAGTTATATGGACCGAATTTTTCGCTAATTTCTGCTGCTAGTTCGATTAAGTAACCAGCAGCTTTAGGAGTGACTATATAACCAACAGTAGAGGTAGAAAATCCTTCCGCATAACCTTTAGGGGAAACGTAATATACTTGAGCTGCGCAAGTATATAACCAACTAATACCAACATTAGTTTGTTCAGGATCAAAAGGTAAAGGAAATTGACCAAAACCCAATACAGGAACAAAATCAGCTTCTAGAATAATGCTGGGTTGATTGCTTTGACTGGTTATTTCCCAAGCGCGTCTATGGTTTAGTAAACAGCGATAACTACGCGAAAAATTCTCCTGTTCTGGTTGAGTTTGCTGTCGCAGAACTTCACAAGCAAATCCTGATTGATTTAAGAAAGTCTCAAGTTGTTGAGTAGATTCTTTATAAGCAATAATTAGGACTTGCTTGGTCCAGTCAATTAGTCGTAGATGTCCATCTAACTGATTTGTCAAAATCCCCTCCCCAAATTATCATAAAACCACTCCCGACTCCCAATTGATACCTGATTAATATGGGATATATTTTTCTAAATCTTCAATTGTGGGTGCGGGTAGATGATTTAATAATCTCCACACAATAGTATAACTACCATCAGCACGGCGGTTAACTGCTCGGAAAGCCAGAATGGTATCACTACTCGATACTTGTGCTAATTGTTCTAGCGATCTGCTATTTGACTGGGAAATGGGTCTATGGCTGAGAATGATATCTGGTAGTTGGAATTGTAGCGATCGCACCAAATAGGTATGATGCAATTGAGCAGGAGCATCCGTTAAAAAGACTTGGTCTTGTCCCCAATTCTGGTCTTTACCCGTTAAGAACCTTTGTCTATCTATTTGTAAAGCTGCTAATTGTTTGGGGGGTTGGTAGTGGAGCAAAAATTCTCGCGTTTTCACAGGAACTACTTCCAGACGAGCATCTAATTTTTCCCAAGCTAGGTTATCTCCTAGATCAATGATGAAACCATAATCTATTCCTTGACGTACCAAATGGAAGTGATGATTAATTAGATGAAGTGCTAAACTAGGATTGGAATCTTCAAAATTATCCACAACAGGGAAGGGATAACGCTCTATTACAGTTGGTGCTAACCGATTTTGGAGAGTGTTGGACTGACGTAGGTAAGCAGAACTAGGTAAAACCCGGAAAATACCTGTGTTAGGCAATTCCAAAAGTTTGGCGTAAATTTCTGGTTCTTGGGAATCTATTTCGTAAGCAAATCTGTCCAGAGCCACATTCGTTTCATCAGGATTAACCAGTTTAGTTCCTGGTGGAAGTGCTGTTTCGGCTATCTGTAAAAATTGGCTAGCGGACTGGAGAATTGTAGTCGCTTCCTGTGGTGCGGCGATCGCCGGTTGTATGGGAGGGACATAGTTAGCTATAGCAGTTTTCCCGATCACACCCACTAGCGGAACTGAGGGTGGACTCCAATCTGGTTCCCTGACAAAAAAAGGTGTAGCTGGTTTACCCAAATCAGGACGTTGTATCGGTGAAATAGTCAAGATAGGGTCTGATTGGCGCTCGCCAGAAACTAAAGGTAGTTCCCGAATCAGAGCTGATTCACCCCGTCGAGACAATATTTCATCTATGATTAAACGCAACTGTGATAATTTTTGTTCAGTAGCGTATAGAGAGCAGTATATTTTAGCTTGTGACTCGGTTAACTGGGTAGGTAAAGGGGAATTATGGTCAAACTCTCCTACCAAAGTACAGAGAGTTTTCGGACTTGAGTACTGGCGTTTGAGAAAACTTTCTATTGCATATGTTTGGATAGTTAATTGACCCCGGACAGCACGCATTTTGTTAGGGTCTGGTTCAATAAAGGCTTTTTCCAGGCGATAAATCAGATAAATTTGTTGCTGGACTAGCTGAACAGATGTGGGATAAAATTCCCCTACTGTTGCCAGAGCACTACTAGAAGCAAAAATCACCACGCAAGGAAGTAGATATCCATAAAAGGTTCGGCTCATTTTAACTACCAGATGAGTAATTATCCTAATTTACTCTCTACACCCTACATCCCACACCCCATACCCTAAGAAAAAGGTTGGGAAAAATCTAAAAAAAATATTAAATTATAAAAAAGCGTTGCTAGGTTGTTACCATTGCTGAAACAAGATTACATGCAAGTTTCCCCGAATCAGCCTATCCATTCTGAAGCTCCACTCCAGCTGTTATTGTTTGTCGATGGACGCCCCAAGTCTCGACAACAAGTACAGCGGATTCGTGCTTATTTAAAAGAGCTATGGAATGAATATAGCTTTGAACTTCAAATCATCGATGTTAGACATCAACCCTATCTAGCAGAACATTTTAAATTGGTAGCAACGCCAGCTCTGGTAAAAATTCACCCTGAGCCACAACAAATTATCGCAGGTAGTAATCTCATTGGACAATTACAAAGCTGCTGGTCTCGTTGGCAAACAAATGTAGAATCATATCTAAAGGTAGAAGAGAATTCACAAGCATTCCTGGATAAAAACGACCAATCTGATTTATCACATGCTAAAATAAGTTCTATCACAGCTTCTACAGAGTTAATTAGGCTCTCAGATGAAATTTTTCGCTTACAACAGGAAAAAGAACAACTTCAAGAGCAATTACAGTTTAAGGAACGCGTGATTTCCATGTTAGTTCATGACCTGCGTAATCCTTTAACTGCTATTAGTATTGCAATTGAAACTCTCCAATGTAACTGTCATCCAGAAACAGGCGAATTTCAGCGTCTGACACCGATGATGACAATTAATCTTTTCAAACACGCTCGTCAACAAACCCGTGTTATCGAGCGAATGATCGCTGACCTTTTACAAGTAGGTCATGGAAATGATACCAGAATTCCGATTACACCCCAGAAATTGTCGCTCAAACCACTTTGTTTTGATGTCTTAACCGAATTGAGCGATCGCTACAGGACTAAATTACAAAATATAGAAACAGATATTCCGCAAGATTTACCTAACGTATATGCTGACCCAGAACGTATTCGCCAAGTTCTGATAAATCTTTTGGATAACGCGATTAAGTATACACCTGTTGGTGGGAGTATTACCCTAGCTGGACTACATCGTACCACCCAGAAAGTCCAATTTAGTATTGGTGATACTGGACCTGGAATTCCCCAAGAGAACCGCGACCATATTTTTGAAAATCACTTTCGCTTACAACGCGATCGAGAAACAGAAGGATATGGAATTGGTTTGAGTTTATGTCAGCGGATTATCCAAGCACATTATGGTCAAATATGGGTAGATACGAATTCTTTTGGCGGTGCTTGTTTCCATTTCACGTTACCAGTTTATCCATCTTAATTATATTAAAAAAAAAGGAAAAAAGGAAAATAGATGCCAAATCAATTAATGTACCAAGAAGATCACTATGTTGTTTTGGAGACAAACCAACCCGAAAGGTTTCTCACACCGCCAGAACTTTTGCATAAACTCCAACAGGTTTTAGAACAACTTCCAGAAGCAGATTTACCACCGGATACCCATAGATTCGCCTCTCCCAGAGAAAAAGCCCAATATCTTATAGATACTAGTTGTAAACTAGATATTGAACCTGGAAAATATTTACAATGGTACGCAGTGCGATTAGAAAAATGAATTAGCTAGAATATATCCTGACTCAACTTGATGATAAAAGCTTTCTTTTTCTACTCTGTCGAGCTAAGAATTCCTGATATTGGCGATCGCGATTGTTCCAAAAACTAGCAGGAATACCTAATACCATCTCTAACTGTAATGCTATGTCAGGGGTAATAGCCGCTTTATCGTTTATTATTTCGTTAACTATTGCTTTTGTTTTGCTAATTCGTCTTGAGCCATACCTTTTTCTTCCAAGATTTCTTGTAGCGTTTCTCCCGGAGGAGAAATATAATCTGGGTTATACCGATTTTTAATTGTCTTACTCATGAGTATCCTCTACACCTAATATATTCACAGCAGTTACTTGAGTCCAATCAATACCACCATCTGGTTTAGTAGGAAGGGGTTCATTTGCAGGTGCAAATATTAACCGATAGGGGTGGTCTAAATCAAGCGATAACTGACCTGCACGATCTTGAACCAATTCGTGACATCTACCTGGAAGATTACGCATATCTTCAAGCACGTTAGCAGCACGTAAATTATCTAACCTTTAAAGTTCTAAATGCTCCTGATTCTGTTTATGAGATTAAAGAACTGGCTAAAAAATCAAAATTGCTGAATCAGATATTAATGCATCTTCAGCAACATAAGGAGATTCCGTTAAGAGAGCCCCCTACTAGGGTAAAATCACCTGAATCTTTACCCAAAATAGCTTCTACAAGTAAGGCAATGCAGGCATTTTTAGACACTTTTGAGGAATGGGCGGATGTGTACTGTAAACTCGCCGAATCCTGAATTTGTGAGCCAGGATGCAGTTCTAGCTATTCATGTTTACTTATTTTGTTGCTTTCTCCTTCCGTTCACTATAGCGATCTGTGAGATATTCTACTTTGTCTCGCAGTAATATGGTAAATTTATAGAGTTCTTCCATGACATCCACAAGACGATCTCGGTAGGGAGAATTTTTCATAGTCCCGTCTTGATTAAATTCCTGGTATGCTTTAGCTTATGATCGCTGCGACCTAAATTATTCTGTTAGCTCATTAATTAATTGATATACTCTTCCTCTAATCTCATCGCGCACTGTCGGAAAAATTTCCGGTTGTTTAACAGGGTCATCTAATTGCCAATCTTCAAATATCTCCCTCGTTATCCAATCAGTAGGTAAATTGACTCCGCAACCACAGAGAGAAATTACTACATTAAAATCTTCCGCATTGAAATCACTGAGTGGTTTAGAGTACTGGTCAGTAATATCAATATCAACTTCTTTCATCGCAGCGATCGCCTCTGGTCTTACCTGACTGGCTTCTAAGCCAGAACTAGTTATTTCTATTTTTCCGCGACCAAAGTATTTAGCAAATCCTTCTGCCATTTGAGAACGAGCAGAGTTCTTTGTGCAAACAAACATGACACGTTTCATAAATTCACCTAAGTTGTTTTACAGAGTTTTTGTTGTAAAGTAATACTTCTGAAACCAGAAAGCTAAATTTACCAGAGTAATTAATACAGGTACCTCCACAAGAGGTCCGACAACTGCTGCAAAAGCTACACCCGAATTAATCCCAAATACAGCAATTGCTACAGCGATCGCCAATTCAAAATTATTCCCTGCTGATGTAAAAGCTACACTTGCGGCTCTGGAATAATCAGCTTTCATTCGCCAAGCCATGTAAAAGCTAACTACAAACATGATCACAAAATAGATAATCATCGGTAGAGCAATCCGGATCACATCTAGGGGAATCTGAACAATCAATTTTCCCTTCAAGCTGAACATGACTACAATCGTAAACAGTAGAGCTATCAGTGTAATGGGACTGATTTTCGGGATAAATTCCTGATGATACCAATCTCTACTCTTGACTTTCACTAAGCAGAAACGAGTCAAAAATCCCGCTAAGAAAGGAATACCCAGATAGATAAACACACTTTTAGCCACCTCAGCAATACTCACATTCACAATACTGCCTTTTAAGCCAAATACAGGTGGTAGTACAGTGATAAAGAACCACGCATAAGGACTATAGAAAATCACCTGAAAGATACTATTAAAAGCAACTAATCCGGCTGTATATTCCGTATTACCTCGCGCCAAATCACTCCAAACAACTACCATTGCGATACATCTGGCTAATCCAATTAAAATTAGACCTGTCATGTATTCTGGATAACCACCTAGAAAAATAGCTGCCAGAATAAACATCAGAAATGGTCCGATAATCCAATTCTGGACTAGTGACAGAGTAAGAATTTTCCCGTTACGAAATACATCTCCTAATTCTTCATATCGAACTTTGGCTAAGGGTGGGTACATCATCAGAACTAAGCCGATCGCAATTGGTATATTGGTTGTCCCTACCTGAAACCGATCGATCAATGCTTCTATTCCCGGAAAAAAGTAGCCCAATGTAACACCAATCACCATGGCTAAAAAAATCCACAACGTCAGAAACCGGTCAATAAAGGAAAGCCGTCGGGAAACAGATTCCGGTTTGCTCATTATATTGCCATGCCATATCAAAAAAAATTGATATGAATAATATATCAAAAAAAATTGATGTATTGAACTAAACTGAGTAATGGGTTAATTAAATATTTGTTAAGCTTAGTCTTCGCAAAGACGAGTTGGGAGTATTGAAAAGGAGCGCCTGAATTCTGATAGGTACTGTTCTAGGAGTAGGAACTGGCTTAAATTGAGGCTATAGTAAATCCAGCGTCCTTCTGGGCGAGAATGGACTAGACCAGCTTCTTTAAGGGTTTTGAGGTGAAATGAGAGTTTGGACTGGCTGATTTGTAGGCGATCACACAAGTCACACACACATAATTCTTGCGATCGGAGTAATTCTAAAACTTGAATTCGCAGGGGGTCAGATAAAGCATGAAATCCGCAAATAACGATTTCTAGAGTAGGGGTCGAGGGAAAAGCCATCAATGTTTTTGAGATTATTCTTTTTCCCTAACCATAACAAATTTAATCACCAATCATACTAGTACTCAATCAGCCTATATTATGTCACTTGTTATCCTGAACTAAAGTAATTATCGATTAATGTACCAAGAAGATCACTATGTTGTTTTGGAGACAAACCAGCCAGAACAATTTCTGACAGCACCAGAACTTTTGTATAAATTTCAACAGGTTTTAGAACAACAATCTTGATCACCACCCCTCACTACTAAAGATAATAATTCTCAATTATCTATATTGACATTGGCGCTTATTTTCTGATACTGTCTTAATAGTATTGATAATATATAGCAATAAATATGAGCTTTTCCGGTACATCTGTAGAGCACCGAGAACATGAACTGAAGACAGTCAAAGCTTTTTTGGCTTATAGTTTGCTTGGTTCATTAGCTCTGCATATAAGTTTGCTAATCTTTGGTCTTGGTAGTCTACTAGTAAAAGTGCCAGAAATTACGGAAGAACCACTAGAAGTTACTATTGTAGAAACTCCACCAGAAGTAGAAAAAAAACCTCCAGAAAAACTGGTAAAGTCACAACCCGATCTGTCTGAAAAATCCCATATTTTAACTAGTTCAGATAATCAACCAGATAAAGGTAGTATTAGCAGTGTTAATTTGACAAAAGCCGCTCCCACAACTGAAATACAACCGTCAAAAAGTAAAATAGTCTTTACTAAATCATCTACCGTTCTCGAAAAACAGCCTCACCTACTACCTTCCATATCGAAAGCAACTCTCTCAGAAAGCAAATTAGAACCCCAATCATCAGGGAAAACAGCTAATAGTCCAAATGTAATTAGTCAACCATCATCTACAAGTAGCATAATAGTACGAACATCTTCACATTCTAGTGTAAATTCAAGCAAGTCGATGCCAGGAATTCGAGATATCAAAGTAAATCAAGGAGTTTCCCAGCCATCTCAGAATAATGGGGATGGGAATGGCACAGTAAAATCTAACCTATCAGGAACTACTAGGAATGCTACTGGTTCTACAACTGGTTACAGTGTGCAACGTGGTAGTAATGTTGCAAATAATTCACAGGTAAATAATTCACAGGTAAATAATTCAAAAGTTGCAACAGCACCAATAAATCCTGCACCTAGAACTGATTCTGGAAATGGTAATGGTCGTGCTACTTGTCGGGATTGCAATGCTAATTATCCAGACTGGGCTAGAAAAAGAGGGGTAGAGGGGAGAGTTGACGTAGCTGTTGACACAGATGCACAGGGTAATGTTACTAATGTTCGTTTGTTAAAATCCAGTGGTAACGATAGATTAGACGCAGAACACTTAAGTAGAGCACGAAAATGGAAACTCAAAGGTAGTTCACGAGGTAGAGAAGGAGTGACTATTGGAACTGAATATGCAATTAAAGATTCCCAACGCTATCGCCAACTGCAAGAACGCAAAAAACGTAGAGAGGCGGAAGTAAGAAATACTGAAACACCTAAACGCAGAAGAAGGGTATTAATATCTACTAGTGATGAAATTCCGAATAAATCAGCAGAGTCCACAAGTTCCTCTTCATCATCAACTAGACCTACTAGACGACACCGACGGGAAATCAAACCAGCGTCAGTCAGTAGTAATGGCGAAAGTAATGTTACACCTACTAGACACCATCGACAGATAGAACAACCTACAACAACATCATCAGATAAAACTCCACAATCATCTCAGTCATCTAACTCATCCGCAAATTAACACACTAGCTTACCAATAGAGTCATCAGTAGCTAAAACTCAACGTCTTTTAGTGGTTAAGATTAATACTTGACTTTAAATATTATTGACAATATTTCTTAAATAGTGATATTCTCTTCTTATTGAGAAGTTATGTCATTATTATCAAATTGCAGAAAACTTCAATACATCTAGATTGTTAATTTCTTGAGAGAGATTATTTATGATCGGTAAGCTTTTTGAGGCTGGCGGGGTGGTCATGTATCCCCTACTTTTGTGTAGCGTGTTGACAATTGGTCTGACTATCGAGCGTGTGCGGTATTGGCTGCTCCTGTCGCGTCAACAACGCCTTGTCCGTGAGGTTTTTAATCTCTACCGCTTGAATAACGTGGTCGGTGCAATCAGTAAAATACGACAAAATGCGGATTTACCCATAATGCGGATTTTTTTATCTGCATTGACATTGGAAAAACCAACTCCAGATAAGTTCCGGTTAGCGTTGGAAAGTGAAGCGCAAGCAGAAATTCCTGGACTGCGACGGTTCAACGATATCTTTGAGTCAATTGCTGGTCTAGGACCTCTATTAGGTCTATTGGGTACAATTTTAGGACTAATTAGATCCTTTCAAGGACTTAATATTGGTGATGTGGGAGGTACGAAGACTATTGCTGTTACATCAGGTATAAGTGAAGCTCTATTCGCAACAGCTTGTGGGATGATTGTTGCTATTCTCGCACTCCTAGCAGCAAACACGTTTAGATCCTTATTTGAACACCAAATTGCCAAGATTCATGAATATGGCGGACAGTTAGAAATACTCTACCTTGATCACCAAGAAGAAGGAGAAAAATCTTATGCGTCTAAACTATGAATCAAGAAAAGGGGTAGAGGTTAACATTGTACCGCTAATTGATGTGATGTTTGCACTGTTGACGTTTTTCGTGATATCAACACTATCTCTAACACACTCAGAAGGGTTGCCTGTAAATTTACCAAAAGCAGGTACAGCCTCTAGCCAAAGACAGCCAGAAAAAATCACTGTCACCATCAATTCACTTGGACAAGTCAGTTTGAATCGTCAGCCGACTAACGTCGATGCTTTGACATCCCAAGTACGTAGTTTAGTTGGTGCAAATCCAGAATCTTTAGTTATTATTAATGCCGATGAAAAAGTCGAACATGGAAAGGTGATAGCGGTGATGGATAAAGTGCGGCGAATAAAGGGTGTGAAGTTGGCTATTGCAACTCAAAAACCTTAGCCGGATGGCAATGTTTAACCACTATTACTGCGCTTGCAAGTTTTTCCTCTGACGGCCACCACGCCAGATAAACAAGCCAGTCATCAACAGAATTAGAGGTGTGAACCCAAGGAACACATAGATAATCCGAGTTGCATTACCGCCAAATCTACCGTAATGCAACTCTGTAATTATTGACAAAACTTTAAATACCAGATTTGGTTTAAGCACTTTTTCTGCTTTGAGGATTGTGCCTTGATAGCGGTCAATTTCAACACTACTTAGGTCAGCCTCTCCTGTAGTTTGTTCGCTGAATCTTTTACTCACAATAATTTTACTAGGTTGATCTTCTGGAAAGATCACGAAGGAAATTTTCCCACCAGGTAATGCTGCATTAACTTTTTGTAACAGTTGACTCATTATTATAGGCGTTTTTGTGGGAATTGGCTGGGCAATTGTTTGACTTCCTAACACAAACTGTGTCAAAACAATTAAACAACCAGTAAACGCAATTAGGCTCAACAGTACTGCTGTCAAAATTCCACCTACATTATGTAAGTCATAGTTGAACAGATACATTGGAGCTTGAGTCCGAATTTTAAATCCAGTTTTAATATTTCTCCAACCAGACCAAAGTAAGGTTCCGGTGCATACGCTTAGGAGTAATAATATACCAAACACACCAATCGCAATCCGACCAGGAGTACCTAAAAATAGAGAGTAGTGCAAAGTGAACAAAAATCCCATCAGCGATCGCTCCCATACTCTTGACCCCAAAACCTCAGCTGTATAAGGATTCACATAAGTTTCAACTTGCTCCCCATGAGTTCCTTTCATTGATATCAGATAAGTTTCTTCTTGTTGTTGGGGAAATTTGATAAATTGTAACCTCAGATCAGGATGGGTTTGTTGTCCTGCTATGAGGATGTGATCTATTGATTGTATTTGAGCTTGTGGTGTGACTTGCATTAATCCTGCATTCAAGATGTGATCGGTTTCTGACTGAAAGACTATACTGCTACCAGTTAATCCACTGATAATGAAAAATACACCAAAAACTATGCCAATAATACTGTGTAAATTTAAGATAAGTTTACGTAATTTCATTTGCTTACTCTCAGGATTAAAACAAAGAAAGAAAATGTCCACAAAACTGCCCTGAAATTGTTCCTAACACCATAGGTATCCCTGTATTTATGACAATTTATTGAGATTATTTAGCAACTTGTTTGAGAATTTAGTTTATATGATAGCACTAATAATTGCAAATAATTATCAAATATATAATGAGAATTCACTTTATAAGAGATCTTCAATAAGAATTTCATATAGTATCCCAGTTGCTAAATGCTATAGATTCCTATTAAACTAATCTGAGATTAATTGAAAATTATTTGCAATAATCTTTCATAAGTATAGGCAAAAGGGTAACTTTTTCTTTAGTCCTTACCCGACAAAGCTTTTAATGATGAACCTTAAACAGCTAAGAAGCTTGCTAGTGGTTCATCAACTCAAAATTGCTGGAGGAGTTTTGCTTGATGGATACCTTAAATGTGATGAATACCCTGAAAAAAATACTGATTGATTTAGGTATTCCAGAAGAATTGCTTCATCCAGACGCTCTATTGTCCAAGAATTTGCAGCTTGATTCCGTAGAGACAGTAGAAATTGCTTTGGGATTAAAACGGACATTGGGGGTCAACATCAAATTAGAGGCTTGGCAAAATATGACTCTGGCTCAGGTCTGTAAGATGATCGAGGAGGCGATCGCTACTAATACTAAATGAGGATCATTAATTATTAAAGGAAAGATCGGATGGACAGTATTGTCGAACATCTACCTCAAATCTTTAACGTTGCTGCTTATTTTATCGAAAGCAACTTAGTCCAAGAACGTAGTCATAAAATAGCCTTTTACTATCAGAGTGAGACATACACCTATGCTCAAGTGAGCAGCTTTGTCCGACGTAGTGCGAAATTACTCGCCAATCTTGGTCTAGAGAGAGAAAACCGCATAGCGATTCTTTTACCAGATACCCCGGAGTTTGTCTTCGCCTTTTGGGGTGCGATCTGGCTAGGTGCTGTACCTGTACCAATTAATCCTGCCTATAGTCTGGATGACATCCAGTATATTCTCCAAGATTCCCGTGCCAAAGTATTACTAACGACCCAAGAATGGCCAGAAAAACTAGCTCCTATCCAGTCTCAATTTTTGCGCCAGGTTCTGCTAATAGATGGAGCAAATTCATTTGTTTCCTTACTTGGTCAACAAGACGAATCACTAACATGTTCCGAAACATCTCCTGATGAACCTGCTTTCTGGCTTTACACTTCCGGTAGTACAGGACATCCCAAAGGTGTGATTCACCTCCATCAAAATATGGTAGTTTGTGCCGAGCGATACGCTAAAAGTACGCTGGGCTTGCGTGTAGACGACATCACATATTCGGTTGCCAACATGTCCTTTGCCTATGGTCTAGGCAACAGCTTATATATGCCAATGGCGGTTGGTGCTGCTGCCGTACTATCTAATGCTAATAATGCTTTTGAGATCATCACCGATATCCACAGCTATCAACCTACAGTTTTGTTTGGCATACCGAGTATTTATGCAGGCATTCTGTCCATTAACGAAATCTCTCCTTTAGATGGTTCCTCCTTGCGATTATGTGTATCCGCTGCTGAACAACTACCCAAAAGTATCTGGCAACAATGGCTTGCAACTTACAACCATGAAATTTGCGAAGGCATTGGCACCACGGAATTTTTGCACATTTTTCTTTCCAATCGATTAGGAGAGTGTAAACCTGGTACTTCAGGTCGTCCTTTACCTGGTTATGATATCCAGATTGTTGACGAAAATGGTTTAAGATGTGCTCCTGGCGAAATTGGCGATTTACAGGTGAGTGGAGAGAGCCTGATGTTGGGGTATTGGAACCAATTATCAAAAACGCGTCAGGCCATTTATGGTAATACTATGCGAACTGGTGATAAATATCTGTGCGACTCTGATAACTATTTCAGATTCATCGGTCGAACTGATGACCTGTTTAAAGTGAATGGTCAGTGGATATCACCCTTAGAAATCGAGGACGTATTGTATCAACATCCCCAGGTTTTTCAGGTAGCAGTAATTCCAGAATCTGAAAACGGTGCGCAATTAACTCAGATTGTGGCTTATATCAGTCTTAAGCCAGGAGAAGAACCATCAGCCGAATTAGAACACAGTATTCAAAGATTTGCTAAACAGCAATTACCTCACTTTAAGGCTCCAAAAACAGTGCATTTTGTAGAAAACTTACTGCGCACGGCTACTGGAAAAATCCACCGTAATTTAATAGTAACAAAACACAATCTAGTCGAAAATCCCATTCACTAATCAAATTATCAAAAAGACCTAAATTTATGGTAGCAGAGCTAAAAACTGAAATCAGGTATCAGGAGATTTTTGTACCTGGAAAAAGAGATCCTATAGTTGTTTTAAATAACCTATTGCAAGCTGGTATTATCTCGAAGTACATGCTGTATGAACACAATAATCAGGTGCGGATTGCTGGTAATGAGATTTTTAAAGTATCAGTAAACCAAAATTATGTCTCAACAAGAGGTTTGGGAGAATCCTATTCTGAGCCAGCTAGAGATCCCTTGAAACAAGTAGAAGCTTTGCTCAATTCTTTGACAATTGAAAATTGGACAGCTTATGGTTATGTTGCGTTTGATATAGCTTGCTTCTATTCTAAATATTCCAAAGCAATCCCACAGGAAATTTGTTATTTTCTGATTCCAGAAACTGAGCTGCGCTTTACAGAAACAGGAGTTCATATCAAGACTATTAATTCATTAGAAAAAATTCAAGAACAATTACTTTCCGATCCACCATTGCCAGATTATGTGTTATACTCTATAGTAGTTGGGTTTACTGATCGCGAAATTTATCAAAACCGGGTTGAGACTTTAATCGCAGCAATTCAGAAAGGCGAGTTGTATAAAGCAATTATTGCTCGCTCAGTCAAGGTAATTGGTAATTTGGATGTTCTAGGAACTTATGTAGTAGGAGCTAAAGCGAATAATTCGGCGCGTTCTTATTGTCTGAATGTAGGGGATATTCGTGGAGTTGGCTTTAGTCCCGAAATTCTTATGCAAGTTGATAAAGATGGGTTTGTGGTGACTAATCCTCTAGCAGCAACCCGACCACGTGGTGAAAGCTTGGAGGAAGATACTCGCTTAAGAAGAGAACTATTTACAGATGCTAAAGAAGTAAAAGAACACTCACTCTCTGCTTGGTTAGCACAGAACGAGATCGCCTCACTTTGTTTACCAGGAACTGTGCGGGTTTTTGATTTCATGGAGGTAAAGAAGTACAGATGCGTACAACACCTATCATCACGAGTAGGTGGTCAACTCTTACCCCAAAATACCCTATGGGATGCTTTGAAAGTCTTATTTCCAGGAATTACTGTTTCAGGAATTGATAAAAAACAAGCTCTAGAATGGATTGATCGACTAGAAGACGAGCCGAGAGGGATTTATGCAGGTGGTATTGGTTGGGTAGATAGTAGTGGTGCAGCAGATATTGCGATCTCTATTCGTTCTGTCTACCAATATGGCAAAACTATTCACCTCAACGCCGGGGCTGGAATTGTTGGTGAATCAATTCCAGAAAAAGAGTATATCGAGTCAGTTAATAAGATGAATACTATGTTGAACAATCTAGTTTTGGAATCTTAAAAGACTCTGCGTGAGATGAGAGTATTGCGCTGAAGCGCAACTACGAACAAATACGAACAAAGAGGTTTATTTTTGCTCTCCTACTTAGTTCTAGCCCATTACCACTATTCTTTTATGGTCAATTGTCCAGTTGGTATTCGTTCACTTGCAGTTAGCTTTCCCAGTGTAATCCGTCTAAACGATTACTGGTGCCACAAATTCCCTAATTTCTTTACTCAAGAAAAGCTGAGAAATATCAGGGTTTTTAGTCCTATAGAATCTATTTCTGACAATAACGGGATTGACATCTGGTCACAGGAAGCAGCACCTTATTTGTCAGATCGATTCCGAGGTAACATCGAGCGGCGGGTGTTAGGTGCAGACGAGTCCTCACTGACCTTAGAATATCGTGCGGCGAAAGATGCTATCAATGCAGCTAAACTTTCCCCTGGTGACGTTGATTTGATGATTGTCACCTCACTCTTTGGCGAAAATATTGGGACTGGTAAAGCCGCTGATCTTGCCCAGCAGCTAGAATTGCGTTGCCCCGCATGGAATCTAGAATCAACTTGCTCTAGCGCCTTAGTCTCGCTTCAAAATGCCCAGGCATTAATCCAAACCGGTTTATATCACAAGGTATTAATAGTTGTTTCCCAAATTGGATCTAACACTGTAAATGAAGCAGATACTCTCTCTTGGTCAATGGGTGATGGTGCTGGAGCTTTTGTAGTTGACTCGCTTAAACCAAATCAAGGAATTCTCAGTAGTAAGATTGTGCATACCACTCAAACTTGTGGAGCTTACTTACATGAACTGATAATTGACAATTATGGTCAGCCTCAAATACATACTCGCACAGGTGAAAACGCGAGTATCCTTGCTGAAACAGCAGTAGATTTTGTGCGGTTATGCTGTACTGACGTAGTTGCTGCTGCTGGTGTCACTCTAGAGCAAATTGACTTTTTTGCTTTTAATACTCCTACTGCTTGGTATGCTAATGTCTGTACGAAGGCATTAGGTATTGATCCGCAACGCACAATTAATCTCTATCCTTTATATGCAAATATTGGACCTGTACTTCCCATCGCCAACTTGTATCATGCTGCACAGGCAGGCAAAATCCGAGAAAACGATTTAGTGCTTGTTTATACAAATGGGGCGGCTGCTACGGCTGCGGCAATTGTGATGCGTTGGGGTGATGTAGGATTGGGTACAGCTCCTGCTCCTCCAATCAGCGTAACTTTGGCGGATGAGCAGGTTGATCAAGCTAAAATCATTAACTCGTCAACAACAATAAGCAACTTTTCCAGAGCAGAAGTTTTAGCTGCTTATCCAGAAGAACGACAGCAAATGTTGGAGACTTATCTTTTGAATTGTGTGAGTAGTTTACTACAAATTTCTCTCAAGCTTGATCGAGACCAATCTTTTGCTTTATTAATTGACTCGTTGATGGCTATTCTGCTGAAGAACAAAATTGCAGCTGACTTACAGGTGCAAATCCCATTAGAGCAATTCTTTGGCGATCGCAACATAGCTCAGTTAGCTGAATTATTGCTCAATCAAATAGTCTTAGTAAACTTAATTCCTCCAGAGGCGATCGCCGCAGAAGAAAGGGAAAAATTGATTCTATAACTCAAACAGTGAAATTAAGCATAAATTAATCTGATTAGACTAAAAACATGAATCTACATTCACTTTTAACTAACCTTGCTGACAAAGGTGTAAAACTTTCTGCTAATAGAGATTCACTTTTAATTGATGCACCAAAAGGGGTAATTACACCAGAACTCCGAGATTTAATAGTTGACTATAAAGCAGATTTGTTGCTGTTATTACGCCAGAATTATGTGAGTAAAAATGATACTGCTCTGCCACGTATCCAACCAAATCCAGAATTACGCTACGTACCTTTTCCCCTCACCGATATGCAACATGCTTTCTGGGTAGGACGTAGTAATGTCTTAGAACTGGGTAGTGTATCTAATCATGGTTATTATGAAATTGAAGGGAATGATTTAAACCTAGAAAGGTTAAATTGGGCGCTACAAAAGTTAATTGAACGTCACGATATGCTGCGATCTATAGTTTTATCGGATGGTCAGCAGCAGATTCAAGAGACAGTACCCACTTACCAAATTGAGGTTTTAGACCTGAGGGGGAAAAGTCAAGAAGTTGTCAACTCGCAGTTAGAGTTAATTCGCGATCGCCTCTCCCATCAAGTTATTCCAGCCGATCAGTGGCCTTTGTTTGAGTTTCGTGCTACACAGTTAGATCAAGGACGGGTTCGGTTGCATGTCAGCTATGATTTGCAAGTGTTTGATGCTTGGAGCTTATTTCGCTTGTTTGATGAGTGGTTTGAACTTTACCAAAATCCTGATGTGGTATTGTCACCTTTGGAACTATCATTCCGGGATTATGTTTTAGCAGCACAATCTTTGGAACAGACAGAATTATATCGGCGATCGCAAGATTATTGGTTCAGCCGTCTAGACAATTTCCCCCCAGCTCCAGATTTACCTCTAGCGAAACACCCCAAAGAACTCAAACAGCATCGTTGCCAGCGTTATCAAGGATACCTCCCGCAGACTGACTGGCAGCAATTGCAACAGCAAGCTGCCCAGGTTGGGTTAACACCTTCTGGAGTCTTGTTGGCTGCTTTTGCTGAGATTTTGACAGTTTGGGGCAGAAATCCCCAGTTTACCATCAATGTAGCCCAATTTAATCGGTTACCACTGCATCCCCAAGTAAACGACATCTTAGGAGACTTTACTTCCGTAATCCTATTGGCAGTAGACAATTCTCACCCAGAATCATTTAGCGATCGCTCTCGCCGCATTCAACAACAACTGTGGCAAGATTTAGAACACTGTTACATGAGTGGAGTCCGCGTGACACGGGAACTCGCCCGTAGAAAAGGAACAGCGCCCAGCGCAATGCCAGTAGTATTTACTAGCACCTTAGGCTTCAGTTCCCTGGGGCAGAAAACCCTGACATTTAGCCATTTTGGAGAGTTGGTCTATGGCATTAGCCAAGCTTCCCAGGTATGGATGGATATTCAAGTTTGGGAGGAAGAAGGAAAATTAACATTTAACTGGGATGTAGTAGAAGAACTTTTCCCTCAAGGTCTAATTAAAGATATGTTTGAGACTTATTGCAGTTTTCTCAAACAACTAGCTACCTCCAAGTCCGCTTGGCTGGATACTTCTCGAAAACTGATCCCGCCTGACCAATTATCCTTGCGAGAAACAATTAATGCTACTGCTGCACCAATTTCTGAAAAGCTTCTACACGCCTTATTTGCTGCACAAGTACAACATCGAGGTCAAGAAACTGCCGTTATTTCATCCCAGCGTATTTTAACCTACCAACAATTATCTGAACTGTCTCATCAAGTTGGTCATCGACTGCGCCGACTAGGAGCTATTCCTAATCAATTGGTAGCTGTATTCATGGAAAAAGGATGGGAACAAATTGTCGCCGTGCTAGGGATCTTGACTTCCGGTGCAGCTTATGTCCCCATTGACCCTGGATTACCTCAGGAACGATTGTTATATCTTCTAGAAAACAGTGAAGCTAAAATTATTCTCACTCAATCTTGGCTCAGTCAGAAATTGAATTTGCCATCAGGTATCCAGTGTTTGTGTATCGACAAAGAAGAGCTAGCAAGTGAAAATAACCAACCACTACAACCAATCCAGACACCTGATGATTTAGCTTGCGTGATCTACACCTCTGGTTCTACTGGACAACCTAAAGCGGTGATGATTACTCATCGTAGTGTAGTCAATGTCGTTATTTACACAAATAAACGCTTTCATGTTGGTTCTCAAGACCGGATCTTAGCACTTACTGCTCTCAACCATGACATGTCTATCTATGACGTATTTGGTTCTCTAAGTGCTGGCAGTACGATTATTATACCCGATTCCTCCCTGGTCAAAGACCCAGTTCATTGGGCTGAGTTAATGGTACAGGAAAAAGTGACACTGTGGAACTCCGTACCAGCCATGATGGAAATGTTGGTAAATTATATCCAGGATCAGCCTCAAGCAATCCCTTCAAGTTTGCGTTTAGCAATTTTAGGTGGAGATTGGCTCCCAGTTTCTCTTCTCCATCGCTTAAAAATTTTGGTACCAGGAGTACAAATATTAAGTGTTGGTGGTCCGACTGAAACAACTATTTGGAATATCAGCAACCTGGTAGAAGAAGTTGATCTGAACTGGAAAAGTATCCCCTATGGTCAACCAATGACTAACTCTAGATACTACATTTTGAATGACGTTCTAGAAGATTGCCCAGTTTGGGTTCCTGGTCAGATGTATTGTGCTGGAGTACAGCTAGCAAAAGGTTACTGGCGCGATCAAGAAAAGACTCGTACTCATTTCATTACTCATCCTCGGACAGGTGAGCGCATTTACGGTACGGGAGATTTAGGACGCTATTTACCTGATGGTAATATCGAGTTTTTAGGAAGAGTAGACTTTCAAATTAAAATTCGCGGAAACCGCATTGAAGTTGGAGAAATCGAAGCAGCTTTGATCCAGCATCCAGCAGTGCGGTCTGCGGTAGTTACAGCAATTGGTAAACATAATAAAGAATACTTGGTGGTGTATGTCGTTCCCAAACAAAAACCAGAACCCACTTTTGCCGAGTTAAGGTCTTTCCTCAAAGCTAAGTTACCAGACCATATGATACCATCTGCTTGTGTTTTTCTTGATGTTTTACCACTTTCTGCTAATGGTAAAGTAGACCGTCGGGCGCTTCCCATTCCAGCCAGTTTGCTTCAGGAAGTGAAAGTTGCTGATGTTCCACCTGAAAACAATCTTGAGCAGACTATTGCAATAATTTGGCAAGAAGTTTTAGAATTAGATCAAGTTGGAGTTAATCATAATTTCTTTGATATTGGTGGTAATTCATTGTTGATTACAAGGGTTTACAGTGAATTAAAAAAATCTTTGTCAAACAAGTTAGATTCTTTGTCAGTATTAGATTTATTTAAGTATCCAACTATCAAATCGCTGGTTAAGTATTTAGAGGAAAACCAACACATTCCTTTATTATCTGTAGCGCAAAACAGGAATAAATTAGCTCAAAAAATAGCAGATGGTAAACAGCGTCTCAAGCAGAAGTTTACCAAATCACAGAAAATTAATCAATAAATTTTAAACAGTAAAATTATGAACTTTGAACGGAATGGTTTAGAAATCGCAATTATTGGTATGGCGGGACGGTTTCCTGGGAGTAAAAATATCGCTAGTTTTTGGCAAAATTTGGTTGATGGAGTCGAACTAACAGCCATTTTTCCCAATCAAACAGTTAAAGCAGGCGGTGTGCTTAACGATGTTGATTTGTTTGATGCTGCGTTTTTTGGTTTCAATCCCAGAGATGCAGAAGCCCTAGACCCGCAACACCGCCTGTTTTTAGAATGTGCTTGGGAAGCTTTGGAAAACGCTGGCTATAATTCTGAAACTGAAGCAAGAGCAATAGGTGTTTATGCTGGAGTTGGAATGGGTACGTATTTGCTCTTTAATCTCAGTCGAAATCAGGATTTCATGGCATCAAGGAGTTTCCTCCAAACCTTGATTGGGGTTGACAAAGATTACCTCCCGACTCGAGTCTCCTATAAGTTGAATCTTACTGGACCAAGCGTTAGCGTAGGAACAGCTTGTTCTAGTTCTTTGGTTGCTGTTCATTTAGCTAGTCAAAGTTTGCTAAGTGGTGAATGTGATATGGCTTTAGCTGCTGGAGTCTCAATTAAGGTTCCCCAAGATGAAATAACGCTCTCTCCTGATGAAATTGTTTCTCCTGATGGACATTGTAGAGCCTTTGATGCTGAGGCAAATGGCACTATTGGTGGTAATGGTGTGGGAGTTGTTCTACTCAAGCGATTGGAGGATGCGATCGCAGATAGGGATAATATATACGCAATCATCAAAGGTTCGGCTATCAATAATGACGGGGCTTTAAAAGTTGGTTATACAGCACCAAGTGAAATAGGTCAAGCGGAGGTTATTCAAGCTGCTCAAATCATGGCTGAAGTTGAACCAGAAACAATTACCTATTTAGAAACCCATGGGACTGGAACTGGATTAGGAGATCCGATTGAAGTTGCAGCAATGACAAAAGCTTTTCGCGTCAGTACAGAGAAAAAAAGCTTCTGTGCAATTGGCTCCGTAAAACCTAATATTGGACACTTAGATGCAGCTGCGGGAATCGCCGGATTAATCAAGACTGTTTTAGCACTTAAGCACAAGTTAATACCACCCAGTCTCAATTTCCACACACCCAATCCCCAGATCGATTTCACCAATAGCCCATTTTACGTCAACACAGAGCTTTCTGAATGGAAAACTCATGGTATCCCTAGACGGGCTGGGGTTAGTTCCTTTGGGTTTGGTGGGACAAATGTGCATGTCATTTTAGAAGAAGCTCCAGTTTCAGAGACGCAGTTACGGTCTCTACCTGCTCATTCCGAACAGTTGTTAGTACTTTCTGCCAAAACTGATTCAGCTCTAGAAACAGCTATATCTCATTTGGTTCAGCATTTAAAACAGCATCCAAACCTTAACCTCGCTGATGTCGCTTATACTCTGCAAGTTGGTCGTCGGGCGTTTAATCATCGCTTCTTTGTGATAGCAAAAGACGTTGAGGAAGCAATTTTAGCCTTAGAAGCTGCTAATCCAGAAAAATTTACCCAGACTTTGGCATCAAGAGAATCCAGTTCAGCCAAGACAAGTACACTTGGCGATCGCTCTGTTATTTTTATGTTTCCTGGTCAAGGAGCAGAATATGTGAATATGGCCAAGGAACTCTACCAGAATGAAGTGACATTCCGGCGAGAATGTGATCGCTGTTGTGAATTACTTTTCCCTCACCTCGGTTTTGATTTGCGCTCTTGTTTATATCCAGAAGAAACAGCATTAGAAATAGCAGCACAAAAATTACAACAGACGGCTATTGCTCAATCGGCATTGTTTGTCATTGAGTATGCTTTGGCTAAATTGTGGATATCATGGGGAGTCATACCTCAGTGCATGATTGGTAATAGTATTGGAGAGTATGTTGCTGCAACTTTAGCTGATGTATTTTCGCTGGAAGATGCGCTGGCTTTAGTAGCAGCGCGAGGTCAAATGATGGAGCCAATTTCAGCATCATTTACTGAACGGATTCAACAAGTCAACCGTAAGCCACCACAAATTCCCTACATCTCCAACCTCAAAGGCTTAAATGAATTATGCAAAAATCCTGAGCAGATATTGCTAGAGGTCGGTCCAGGTAGAACTTTGAGTCAATTAATCAAACAACATCCAGATAAAAATCCTCAGCGGGTGGTGTTAACTTCGGTACGTCATCCACAAGAATTAGGCTCAGATGTAGCCTTTTTATACAAAACATTGGGTGAACTCTGGCTATCTGGAATCATGGTCGATTGGACGGGATTTGATCATTATCAACAGCGTCATCGCCTTCCTTTGCCAACTTATCCCTTTGAACGCCTGCGTTATTGGATTAATCCTGCTCAATCGACATCTGAAGCAGAACAGTTTTTATCCGATAAAAAGTCAGATATTACTGGCTGGTTTTATACACCAACATGGAAACGTTCAGCAGTATCGCTGAAACCTTTTCAGGAATTGGAGACAATTCCATCTAAACAATGGTTGGTATTTATTGATACTTATGGAGTTAGCGCCCAAATAGTTGAGCAACTAAAATACGCAGGTCAAGATGTCATAGTTGTGAGGATAGCAGAGCAATTCAGCAAATTAAGTGATGGGGAATATACTATTAATCCACAAGAAAGAGATGATTATGATGCATTGCTTAGAGATATCTGTGCTGTAAATAAAATTCCTCAAACTATCATTCATCTATGGAATGTTACATTAAACGATAGCGCCTTATCAAGATTAGATTACTGGGAAAAAGCGCAAGAGCTAGGCTTCTATAGTCTGATGTTTCTGGTGCAATCTCTCTCAAAACAAAATATAAATGACCCTTTACAAATTGATGTCATTTCTAACAATATGCAGGAGTTATTTAATGAAGAAGAATTGTGTCCAGAAAAAGCAACAGTTTTAGGAATATGTAAAGTCATTACACAGGAATATTCAAATATAACTTGCCGTAGCATCGATATTACTTTACCCTCATCAAGTACAAAGCAATGGCAACAACTTATAGATAAGTTGTTAGCAGAACTTGTAACAAAAACTTCTGAACAAGTTATTGCTTATCGGGGGAATCATCGCTGGGTACAGGATTTTGCACCATTATTGATCAAAGGTCAAACCCAAAGCATGGCTAGGTTACGTGAAGGTGGAGTATACCTAATTATAGGTGGACTAGGGAAAATTGGATTGATAGTTTCAGAGTATTTAGCCAAGGCGATACGAGCCAAACTAGTTCTGACTGGACGGTCAGGATTACCTCCAAGAACTGAATGGCAGCAATGGTTACTTAACCATGACGAGCAAGATATCATCAGTACCAAGATTAAAAAAGTACAAGCACTAGAAGCTTTAGGTGCAGAAGTTTTAGTTATTCAGGCAGATGTTTCTCATCTTGAACAAATGCAATCAGCGATCGCTCAGATTGGTGAGCGATTTGGTCAGATTCAGGGAGTGATTCATTGTGCTGCGGCTCTCAGTGGAAGTTTGATCCGAGAAAAAAGTTTACAAATAGCCTCAAGTGTTCTAGAACCTAAAGTAAAAGGAACGCTAGTTTTAGATTCTGTATTAAAGGACTTTAAGCCAGAATTTTTGGTACTATTTTCTTCGATTACTGCTATTGTAGGTGGTCTGGGACAAGCCGATTACTGTGCAGCTAATATTTTTCTTGATACATTTGCCCATTATAATTGTTACAAGCAAAACATGTTTACTGTTTCTATTAACTGGGATGCTTGGCAAGAGAATGATATGCAGGATGAACTAATGTCATCTTATGGATCAGAAATACTAGCTCATTTTCGTGAGTTTCGAGAGAAATACGGGATAAACTCTCAAGAGGGTATACAAGCATTAAACTTCATTTTATCTACTACAGTTCCACAAGTCATTGTCTCAACGCAAAATCTTCAATATCGCAATGAACAATTTACTAGGTTACTACAAAATATAGAAAATAATCGCCCTAAATTTAAAAACCCAAGACCTAATCTCGCAACACCCTACATAGCTCCCAAAAATGAGGTTGAATCTAGAATTACTCGTATTTATCAAGATTTGCTAGGGATTGAGCAGATAGGTATCAATGATAATTTCTTTAATTTAGGAGGAGATTCCCTCACTGGAATTCAACTAATGTCTCGAATTAGTCAAGACTTTCAGATAGAAATATTCATAGATTCCCTATTTCAAACACCTTCTATAGCTGAATTAGCTCTAATTGTTGAGGAAGCAATTATTCAGGAGTTACAAGAATTAGCGGAAGTTTAAAACCCAACAATTACCCAACAACTACCCAACAATTATTCTTATAGGATGTCTAGGAAGTTTTATGGATGAAAAAAGATTTGAAATTTTACAGCAAAAATCCCAGCTCTCGCTTGATAAACAAGCTTTGCTGAAAAAGCGGCTACAGGGACAAGGTGAATCTAACTCTGAATTTAAAATTTCTCGACGCTCCCAACATAGTCCTGCGCCTTTATCTTTTGCACAAGCTAGACTATTGTTTCTCCATCAGTTAGACCCTAGCAATCCGGCTTATAACGAATTGTTGTGTCTACAAATACTAATAGATGTACTAGATGTGCGAGCATTGGAACAAAGTATCAATGAGATTGTGCGCCGTCACGAAACTCTCCGCACTAACTTTAAAATGGTAGAGGGCGAACCTGTCCAAATCATTCATCCTAGAATGACGGTGAACCTGCCAGTAGTAGATATACACTTGCTATCAGAAGTTAAACGACAAGTTGAAATTGAGCGACTGACAACAGAGTTCACCCAAAAGCCTTTTGACTTAGCATTCGATCAATTGCTGCGAGTAATGCTAATAAAAACAAGTGAGCAGGAACACCTGTTAGTATTCGTCATCCACCATATTATCTACGATGTCTGGTCAGTGCAAGTGCTAGTGAGGGAATTAAAAATTCTCTATACAGCTTTTCACACTGGCCAATCCTCTCCACTCCCAGAACTATCTATACAATACGCTGACTTTGCTATCTGGCAACGTCAATGGTTGCAAGATCGGCAAAAGAATCATCTGTCTTATTGGCAGCAACAGTTAAACGCTTTACCTACACTCGCTCTTCCTACCGATTATCAGCGACTTCCTGTACAAAGCTCCCAAGGCGCAACTGTCTTGTTTAACTTCTCACCAAGTTTGACTGATATGCTCAGAACTTTGAGCAATCGGGAAGGAGTTACTCTATTCATGACGTTGTTAGCAGCATTCCAAATGCTACTGTACCGCTACACCGGGCAGGATGACATTTGCATTGGCTCCCCGTTTACTAACCGTAATCAAACTGAAATTCAAAGTTTAATCGGGTTTTTCGTCAATACCCTTGTTTTACGTACTAACCTGAGCGATCGCCCTAGTTTTTTAGAATTGCTGCGTAGAGTACGCGAGGTGTGTGTGGGTGCATACGCCCATGCAGATTTACCGTTTGATCAAATATTAAAACATCTGAACCCAGAGCGAAGTTTAAACCATACACCCTTTTTTAATGTTCTGTTTGCTTTGCAGGAAGATAGCCAAAGCGATCCAACATTACCTGGATTAACTTTAAATTTCTTACCAATCCATAGTAAGACTGCTAAATTTGATTTGAGTTTATACGTAATAGATGCTAAACCTAGATTACAGGGATTGTTAGAATATAGTACGGATTTGTTTGATGCTACTACCATTACGCGGATGGTAAAGCATTATCAAACCTTACTTGAGGGAATTGTAACCAATCCCCAGCAGCGAATTTCAGAAATACCACTGCTAACAGCATCGGAAAAATTTCAACTACTATGGGAATGGAATAATACTCAAGTTAACTATCGACAAGAATGTATCCATCAACTATTTGAAGCGCAAGTAGAACGCACGCCTAATGCTGTAGCAGTTGTATTTAAAGACCAACAGTTGACCTATTGCGAACTAAACATCAGAGCAAATCAACTGGCGCACTACCTACAAAAGCTGGGAGTAGGATTAGAGGTATTGGTGGGAATTTGTCTGGAACGTTCAGTAGAAATAGTTGTGGGAATTTTAGCTGTCCTCAAGGCTGGCGGTACATACATACCTATAGATCCCACTTATCCCATAGAGCGCCTGAACTTCATTCTTTCTGATGCTCAAGTTGCATTCATCATTAGTCATTCGTCATTAATTCATCTCTGTGGACAAATCACAACTATCTCCCTAGACACTGACAGGAAATTGCTAGAGCTAGAAAGTCAGGAAAACCCAGTTAGCATATCTGCCAGCAATCATCTCGCCTATATTATTTATAC